>Ga0187778_10001489_pt1 | contig 16209 bp, 21 predicted proteins | sample 1015_Q2_SP5_20_M_FD_132418 | JGI IMG/M metagenome (GOLD analysis project Ga0187778, IMG submission 132418) | Tropical peat soil microbial communities from peatlands in Department of Meta, Colombia - 1015_Q2_SP5_20_MG | ecosystem: Environmental > Terrestrial > Soil > Wetlands > Peat | place...
GCGAAACGGTCTCTCGGGGGCTGACTTCACACCTACAAATCGACATATCAATGATTACGAGTACTTAGATGGCACGGACTCTGGGGTGTAGTCCGGCGCGCCTGACGGAATGGCCTAAAACACGCTGGCTGGGCGCCAATCGGTCCGCTAGGCTCATCAAATTGACGTCACCCCGGAGCGCTCCGGGGCCACGTACGCTCATTCCGGAGGGCAGCTATGCGAAAAGAGTTGACACAATTGGTTTGTTCGGGGGCGCTCGACGGGCCCGAACCCGTCGTCACCGTCATGCGTGTTCCTGGTCTCGTCGCGCCTGACCTCGTCGCGATTGGCTTCGCTCTCTCGCTGGTCTTCCGGGCCGGAGACAGCCTCGACACGGATACGATCGACGCGCGAAGAGTTTTGAAACTCGTCGCCGATGCCATTGAACTGAGACCGGACCTCATCAACCCCCAAGCGGGGCACGAGTCGATTCGGCTCGAGCGAGGGCGCCTCGCTCACTGGAAGGACATGTCCACCGTCTGGATTCGCCGCGAGAGCCCCGAGTACAAAGCCAGGGTCGAGAGCGTTACCGGCACCACGGTCCGACGTCGAGACAGAGCAGAAGACGCGGTGAAAGCCGCCGCGATCGCTTCCCTTCGCAATCTGGCGGATCTCCTCGAAGCCGGGATGCTTTCCGTGGGTTCGTTCTTCGACGTGAAGAACGAGAACGAGGGCGCGACATGACCGAGAACGAGATCACCTACGAAAGCGTCATCGAGCGCTTCGGCGTGCTCCACAAGACGCTTCGGCCCCTCGTTGACCTCGTCGACGCGATCGGCGACGCGAGAGTGCGTCTCCGCCACGGCACCGACGAAACGCGCGCCTCCGATCTCGAGCACGCCGCGGACGTGCTGAGGAGGGCGGAGCGGATCCTTTACGCGGCATCGCGTCCGCGTGCGTTCTTCCTGATCCGCGTTCGTCCGACCGGGATCAAAGCACCGGGCGCGAGGGGCCCGAGGTTTGAGGCACTCGTAGGACGGACCGCGGGCACGGTCGACTTCGGCGGATTCGAGATTCCCGTCACCCGTCTGACTCTCGGCTTCGGAGATACGCCAAACGAAGCCGCAAGCAAAGCAGCCGTCCGCGTCCTGCATAGCTGCGCCACTGCGATCGAAGCCGGTGCAGTGCCGCTCGATGAAGATCTCTTCGAGGTTCACGTGGAGGAGGGCGGAACATGAGAGCTCTTCGAACGTTGCGTGCCACGATGCTCGCCATCGCGGCCGACGCTCTTCCGATCGAAACTCTCTTCGACGTGATTCAAGAGGAAGGCACGTCATCGTGAGCGCCCTCGTGCGTGTGCGCGCGCTCGTCGATCTCGCGAGCGATCCGCGAACCCCGGAAAACGAAGCGCGAAATGCGGCCGTCCAGGCCTGCAAGCTCATCGCGCAACACCAGTTCAAGATCGGCGCGCCGGACGGCCAGGACGACGCCGACAACGACCCCGGCCCCGGACCCTGGCCACCCTGGCCACCCTTCGCGGGGCACCACCCGCCCACGTATCCCGGGGGCATGTCCAAGGAAGACTTCATCCGGGCCATGAATGCGGGCGCGGCCCTGGGCGATGCCGTCGGGGGGATGTTCAGCCATATGCGCCGTGCGGCGCGCGCGGCCGCTGAGGTCCGCGAGGTTGCGAAGAGTGCGCGACGTGCGCCACCGAAGCGGGTTAAGCGATGAGCCGCCGCCGCATCGACCGCATCGACGTACTGCGCGGCGTGGCGCTCGGTCTCGCGATCGTCGCATGCATGCTCCTTTTCGTTCCCGATCGCAGGCTCGTGGCCCGCCCGCTCACGTCGCGTCTCGTCGGGCGTGCTGAGGTCTCCTTGTGGTCTTCCTGGTCGACGCCTTCGCCGTCGGCGGAGGACGCGCGAGACTTGCTCGAGGATTCCGCCCTCCAATGCGCAAAACACGCGGCGGGATCGGCCACCAACTTCGCGTGCCTCTCACGGCCGCTCGAAGCCCCCGAACCATGATCCCGATCGTCCCTTGGTGTGTTCCGGAACAGCGAGGACAACATGAACCGAACGGTATTGCTCTCAATCGTTTTCTGGACTGGCTCTTTCGCGTGTGGAGGCAGCGCCTTCACAGGGCTCGATCCAGGCGCGGACGGATCCGCGCTGCCCCCTGCGATTCCCCCGGGGCTCTCGTTCGATGCCTCTGGCTCGGACGAGACGACGAGATCCACTGGCAGGGACGCATCAGTCGCCGGCGATGGCTCTCCGTCGAGCTCTCCCGACTCATCCGCCGACGCGGCGGCGAAAGAGGGCTCGACCGTCGACGCCTCGAAAGACGCTTACATCGCTGGTGATACGGCGCCTCCACCAAAAGACGCGGCGCCTCCGCCCGTCGACGCGAACACCCCCGGCCTTTGCTGCGTCGTCCTGTCGATCGCCCATGCATGCGGCTCGTGGTTCTGCATCGTCGCCGGCGTGGACAACGCGTGCAACGCGCCCGCGTGCGCGGCGGGCGACGCCTGCCAGTGGGAGGACCCCGCGACGGGAAACGCCTTCTCGGGTTCCGTCGCGAGCTGCCAGTGAACGTGCTGATCGCCATCGCGCCGGCGACGAGCTGGCGAGCGAATCGCGGGCTCCGTCATGCGATCCTGCCTGGGGAAGCGCGTGCCCTCTGCGGGCGGAACGTCGACAACTGGCAGCTCGATGGGCCTGGGCTCGTTCCCTTTGAGCAAGCCCAGATCGGTTGCACCGCATGCATCCGAACCCATGAGGGCCGCTACGGGGGGCGGACATGAAACGGAGGCCGCGCGCCCAGATGCTTCTCTTCGCGCGAGGCCAGCTCGGCCTTTACGAGCCGCACACAGCGGCACTCGCGTTCGAAGAACCCCGACGGCCGCGGCGGCTTACTTTGCGTCGCTCGCGAATCTTCGTCCTTGCGGCCGCGATCGCCCGCTCCGATGAGGGCCGCCTCGCCGCCTGGAAGAAAGCCGCAAAACCTCCGCGCCGCGGTCGAGCGCTCCCCCCGGATGTATGCCCCGACTGCGGATGCTCGCCCGAGCGTCCGTGCGTGCTGGCCGTCGAACATGACGAGACCACCGGCGAGGACCTCCTTACGGGATGGTGCGTGCCTCGTGGGACGCTCGGTCTCTTGCGGTGCTCCGCATGCCTCGAAAGGAGAAAGAGCCGGTGATTCCGTGCGTGGTGTGCAAGGGATGGCGCGACGAAGAACCGCGGCCGGCGCGCTATCTCGTGAGGCGCAGGAATGAGGAGGAGATCGTTCGCATGTGCCGCGAGCACGCGACGGAGGTGTTCGAGCGAGGAGATCTCGCGTTCTGCATGCAGCTCACGTCACCGACGGAGGAGCGATGAGCAAGGTTACTCGCCGGCGCGAGCATGTCGCGTGGCCTCGCCACCCGCTCACGGGAAGGCAGTTCCGCGTAAGCGCCGCGACCGAACGCGAGCTCGCGGCGATCTTGCACCGTATCGACGTCGTTCGTAACGAGCTTCGGCTCGGGATGACTTCCGCCGGCGACGTCGATCGATCGCTCCGGAGGCTCGTGCGCGGCGCGGTCACCTTGCAGCGCGCCGGCGAGGCCTACGCGCGTTCCGGCATCGCGAAGAACACCGCTCGACGCGTGCGGTCGTTTCTCGAGGTCACGGGCAAGGCTCTCGCCTCGCGAGAGCTTGATGACCTGTCGACGGAGGCGTGCGCGACGTGGATCGAATCGCTCCGGCGCACGCACGCGCCGGCGACGGTGCGCGTCGCGTGGAGGACCCTCGGCGCGATCGTGCGCTACGCGGCGGAACGCGAATGGGTAGGCCGCGTTCCGTGGGGCGCATGGCGCCCGGTCGTGCGCGGAGACTCGCCCGCGGGCGAGAGAGAGGCCGCGCGGTCCGTCGCCGAGCTCGAACAGATACTCACGGCCGCGCGTGAGCTCGACACGAGCCGAGAGACGCGAGGCTTGATTGGCGACGTGGAAGCGAAGATCGCCTGCGCCGCGCTCCTCGGGCTTCGCCAGGGCGAGCTCGCGGGCCTGCTCTGGACGGATCTCGAAGCCACGCGCGGGATCGTGTTCGTGCGCCGGCAAGCCGACGGCGAGCCGACGAAGACGCGGACGGTCGACGCGCTCATCGCCGCGCCCGAAGTGTGGAGCGCCCTGCGCACGCTGCGCGCGCGGCTTCTCGAGCGCGGTCTCTTCGACGCGGACGGGCCCGTGTTTCGCGTTCGCACGTGTACGGATCGCGCGCGCGCGTATACCTCGGGCGAATGTCTCTCAAGGCGGGATCTTCGTGCAGTGATTCAAGCCGCGCACTTACCCGAAATTGCACGTTGGAGCGCGCACTCGCTTAGAGATACCTTCGTCACTCTCGAGCTCAACGCGCGCCATGGCGATCTCCGAACCACGAGACTCCGCAGTCGACACCGATCGACGGCGAGCCTTGCGCGCTACCTCCGCTCCACAACGCGCGAGATCCCTAGGCCAGCCTTCTCTCTGTCCAGTGATCCGCCCCCCGCGTTGCCTTCCTCTTCTTCAAAGAAGTGACAGCACCCGGGGGGGCCGGGTGCCGTCCGGAAGCGAGCAATTGCGGTGCCCGATCCGTGTGTCCCCATTCCGGTGGGTGACTCCTCTACCGTAGGGAGCCCCGCCGGTGTAGTCAACTTCACACCCGCAAATTCTCCGGGGAAACCCGCGGCGATCTATCGCTACACGCCGCACTTCCGTCTCCTCGGATTCCTGCACCATCTTCCGTCGATCCTCGCGCCCGATCTCGTCGGAGAGCGCGCGCGTCGGGTGCTCGTCGCGCTCCTCTGGCGCGCCGGCAAGCGCGGTGCGGGCGAGGGCACGCGGGCGAGCGAAGCGATGCTCTGGGCGAGCGGGCGAACGCTCGACGCGGACGCGCGGCTGTCCGACAAGAGCACGCGCCGCGCGCTCGAAGATCTACACGCGGAGAGGCTCGTGCGCTGGCGCGTGGTTGGCGTGAACCAATGGCTTCCGGGGAGGAAGGCTCGCGCGCGGGTGCCGACACGCGTCGTTTACGTCGACGTGGACGAGATCGCTCGCCGGCTCGGACTGAAGGTCTATCAGCCTCCGCTTCCCGAGGAGATCTCGACAGAGGTTTCTGCGTCTTCAGACATGGTGGCACGCAATCTGCACGAGACGGTCACCCCTGACCGTCTCGAGACGGTCACCCCTGACCGTCTCGGCACCCAAGATACCACGGGAAATCTCGGCGAATCTGGGGCCCCGCTTAAGTCTAGGATCTCTGTTAACTGTATTAAAGAACTACTACTACACAGGGGAACGGGGGACACGGATGCGCCCGCCAGCGGTATCGCGACCGCGGCCGGGGTGGTGGTGGTGGATTCTTCAACGATGAGTCCGGAAGCGGAGATCGCCGAGCTCTGGCGCGAGCGGTGCTGCCCCACGGCGAGGCGCGGTCAGGTGACCGCAGTCACGAACGCCGTACGGCGCGCGATCGCTCAAGGCGCGGAGATCGACGACCTACGGGCGACCGTGCTCGGCGCGGCGCATCCGGAGATCGGGAGATACGTGCGCTCACGCCGCGTGCGCGGGCCGTCGCTCTTCGTCAACAACCGCGGCGCGCTATCGGGCTGCCTGCTTCAACTGTCGGAGGACTGGCGCGAGCACCAGGAAGCCGTCGCGCGCCGCGCAGCGCGGGCGCTGCCGAGCTCCAAGGCCTACGAGGGGCGTACGACCACCCCCCCCACCGTCGCGGACGCTCCTACGGGCGTTTACGAGCTCAGGGACCAAGCGCAGCTATCGGCGGCGCTCGCCAGGGGCGACTTCCGCGAGGCACAACGGCTCGCCGCGCTCGCCGCTGACACCTCGGCGGGCGATGCGCCTCCCAAGTCGAGCGCCACTCGCGGCACTTGGGACCTACAGGCAGCGGCATCGCTGGACGATCTTGACGACGTCGACGCGTTTTACTGGGCGCCTGACGATGGCCACCCGGGGGGGGCGACCATGAGGGGTGACCCCGACGACGGATCCAGCGGCGTGTAGATCGTCACGCCTTTGTGCCAGACGGGGATCGACTTCTCCGGCGGGTGGCACTCGACGCGGCCGACGACGGGGCGCCCGGCCACGGTGTCGCGGATCACCGTGCCGAGGGGATAGACGAGCTGTCTCTGTGCCCACGCGTGCATCTCGGGCGCCACCGATCCTCGCCACGGCTCGACGGACGCGAGCGCGGGATAGGTGACGTGCGGGCAGCGCGCGACGTCGGGCGGGTGGAGCGGCAACTGGACGTCCTCTGCGCCGGTCAGGCCTCCGCCGCGAGGGCCCGGCCGAACGTAGAACGGCACGCCCGCCTGGCGAAGCACCTTGAGGGGCCCTTGCGCGCTGGCGAGCGGCGCGAGCTCGGTGGACGTGAACACGTCCGCAAGGTGCGCCGGCTGGCCGTCGACGGTGCAGAGGTTCGCGACGAGCACGCACGTTTGCGAGTAGTCCACGTGGTCGAGCGTGTGGGCCCACCCTCGTCCCTGAATGAGCCGCAGTCCAGGCGTGACCGCGGACTCCCACGCACTCCCGCCGAAGGTCGGTCCGGGAAAATGCCACCCGTAGTTGCACGCCGTGGTCTCCGCGTGAACGGACGTGTCGTTGTCCAAAATCCAGTGCTTGCCCACCGTTTGGCGCGCGTCCGTCGGAAGAAGCTTCGTGCCCGCGGTGAGCGCCGCTCGAATCTCCGCGTCGATGCGCGCCGAGTGCTCCACCATGGCGAGCGTGCTGGCGCTAATCGGTTGCGGCGAGGGGAGGAGCGTGACCCCGCGTTGTAGATACAAGAGGTCCGCAAGCTTCGCGGTGAGGAGCGACGCGCCGAGGACGTCCGCGATCTGTTGCGCGAGCCTCGCGGAGACGTTCACCCGAACGCCGTCGAGACGAAGAGCATCGGCCATGATCTCGAACGTCCCTACGTGCTTGCCATCCGGCGTTTTTGCGGTAATCGTGGCGAACGAGATCGGATCGATGGCGCCCGAAACTACGCGGTCAAGGATGAACGCGTCGCGCTCGGGCCCGGGCCCGGGGGGCATCGTGGTCATGAGCTCAGTCTAACGCGCGCGCATGATGCGCGCGCGCGTGCGCGAGCGATCCTGATACGCTTTGCGATCGTGACGAGACCGAGAGCGGCGTGCGGATGTTCGGCGAGCGAGGCGAAGAAACGCCCGACCATCGGCGACGGAAGAGACGTCTACCGCGTCATGCGCCCCTACGCCGAACACGAGGTGCAGGAATGCATCTGGGTGCTCGCCGTCGACGTCCACGCGCACTTGCGCGGTGAGCCGGTCGAAGTGGCTCGCGGTCAGCAGGCGCGCGTGGCCGTCGACATGCCCGATCTCTTGCGGCCGGTCATCGTGCTCGGATGCATCGACTTCGTTTTTTGCAACAACCATCCGTCCGGCTCGCTCGAGTACTCCGAGTCGGACCGCGATCTCACCGAGAGCGCCGAACGCGCCGCCGCATGCGCAGGCCTTTACCTCTTGGACCACGTCATCCTGGCCTACCCCACCGGCTGGTACTCGTTTCGGGAAGATCGTACGGGCAGCTAGGCTTCGTCGTAGACTACGAGAAGCGTCGAACGTTCGAACGAGGCAGGTGCGAGCTTGACCGATCCTTTGCTGGTGCGACTCGTAGAGATCTTGAGCCCGCTCGGCGAGACGAAGCTCGCGGTCCTCGGACCGCTCGCGGAACGGGAGGTCCTCCGCAATCCGATCCTTGCCTACTTCGACACGGGACTACGCGCGGACGGCACCACGCTCTTTTGGAAGCTCGGCGGGCGAAGCCCTCTCGACGAGGACCAAGAGATCTGGGCGATGTTCCTCGTCGCCGGCGACGCCGGCGCAGACGACGAAGTCCAGATCTTCACGACCAGCGAGACCGAAGACGGCGGGCGTCGCTACCACAAGGAGATCGTAAAGCGCCCCGTGCACATGCAGTTCATGTGCGGCGAGGACGCGCTCTTTTCCGAGCTCACGGATTTCTTGAGTCGCTCGGATACCGACGAGGACGAGCCGCCCGACGAGGACGAGCCGCCCGCGCAAGTCGCCAAGATGGTCGAAGCGCCGGAGCCACCCGAAATGCCGAGGCCACCCGGACCCCATCCGCCCGGACCGCGCCCCGGGCCGGGACCTCGCCGCGGCCGACCGCCCAAGAACGCCAACGGGGAGGCCTCGTGAGCACGTATACGTGTGTGTACCGCTGGATCACGGGGGGCAACGTCACGAACGCGATCCAGGCAGGCGCCGCCGCATCGGTCGCCGTCCCTTCCGAGCTCACGGACCCCGCGACGTTCAACCTGACGCTCGTGTCTGACGTGGTCGTACCCGGGTTGAACGGCACGCGCACGATCGTCTTCGACGGCAACCCGAGCGATCCCGTCCCCGATCCGTTCATGGGCGCAGTGCTTCAGGACTACATGAGCGGGGCGATGGCGAACGCCATGGCGTCGCCATGCAAAATGGATCCTGTGGTGATTACGTGAAGCGCTCGACTATCAGGCGCCTCGAACGCATCCGCGTCGCGCTCGCCAACGGCGAAGCCATCACCGATGCCGATCGCGAGAAGCTTTCGAGGTTCATGAGCACTTCCGGCGCGTCCCCTCCGCATCGCCCACAAGCCGCCGAGCGGATCGGCGCGAGCTCGTCGCCGGCGACGTCGCCCCTACCCGAACCTCCGCCAGAGACGGGGATCGGCGCGTCGCCGGCGACGGCTTCGCCGCGTTCGTCGTACACGGCGTACCGCGAGAAATGGCAGCAACGGATCCAGGCACGCGACGAGCAACGGTGGAAGCGTACGAGCGTTCCGCAAGGCGAGACGAAGCTCGTCCACGTGTGGGCTGCGTGCGTTCACGCGCGTGAGATCCCGCCGGAGGCCTGCACGCTCACGCTGACGCGCACGAACGGCGAACCGTACGAGATCCTCATCGCCGGCGAAACGTGCTGCCTCACGCCTGAGGGCCCCTTTCCCGATCGCGCGCTCTATGCCGTGGCGCTGCAAAAGCGGATGCAGCCGACGATCCCGGAGTCCTTCTACGGGAGGATCACCGCGCCCGGCATCGAGGGCGGGATCATCAAGCTTGGCGAAGGAACGATCGACCTTCCGCCCGATCCAGGACGCTTCCAGGCGCGCGCGCCTTGGGGCGATGGCATTGGCCAGCTCGGACAGAACGGTGCGCCGTGGTCGGCTCCCATCTCGGTGCCTCCGGCGTACCCTTACGGGGCGCCCTACGGTGCGCCACCCGGGTATGGCGGCGCCGCGCCGCCAGCATGGTTCGACGAATTCAAGCGGATGTTCCTGTCGCTCGAGTCGAAGATCGCCGGGCGCCCCTCCCCTCCGACCGCGCAGACCGATCCTGTGCTCGCCGATGCGTATCGCCTGGCGCAGGAAGCCCAGCGCGCGGGGCAGGACAATCTGGCCAAGCTCGTCACGACGCTCATCGAACGGGTCACCGCGCCTTCCCCGGCTGCACCCGCCGCGGCGGCGCCTCCGGTCGACCAGCTCGCGGCGTTCGAGCGAAACTTCGACTTCATCGATCGGCTGATGGGGCGCGTGGAGAAGCGCTACGAGCTCCAGGCCGCGCGCGATGCCGAGCCGGAGGAGAAAGGACTCGGGATCAAGCAGATCGGCGAGACGACCGTGGTCACAAGCGACGGGAAGATCGATCCGCTCGGAACGGCGTTCGTGAACCTGCACGGCGAGGTCAAGGGCGCCGTGAAGAAGATCGTGGAAAAGCGCGTGAGCGGCGCCTCGCCACCGAAGGGCGCGGCAACGACGAACCTCGCCGCGGCGACGAAACACTAGGGGGACTCTTTGCGCACGTACGACGGCTCGCCGGTCTCGCCCTGGCCCCCCACGCCCGAGGGGGCGACGCTCGAGATTGCAGACGATGCGCGCGCACTCGCGGGCCAGATCGGTCAAGCGCTCCCCCTCTGGGCGTACGTCGATCGAATGCTCGACTCGGGCATGTACAGGTTCTTTCGCTACCAAGACTCGAACGCGCTCGAGCATGCGAGCGCGCTTCGCCTTCGGAGCGCTCTTGGCGGCGCGCTCGGCTTCACGCCTCCCCCCGCGCTCTCGGGTGGCTACAGCCTGTATCAGGCGCTTCCCTCGCCGATTCAGTCGCAAATGACGGCGTACTTGTCCTCGTACGTCGATCCCGCGGCGGCCCAGCGCGCGGTGAACCAAGTGGCGAATCTCGGCGCCGCCGCGTTTGGGACCTTGCAAGATCTCTCCTCCGGCAACTACGGCAAGGCGATCGGCGATGCCTCGCCGATCATCGCCGCGGCGCTCGCGGCCACGGCGGCAAACCCGATCGTGGGGGCCGCGGTGCTCGCGGCAGCATCGATCCTGTCGCTCATCGTGCCGAACCTCGGCAAGGTGCAAACGTGCGATTACAAGGTTGGAGACGTCTGCTTTCACCAGGCCGCGCGGCCGAGCGGGCCCTTGGATCCGGATTGGGTCACGATCGAAGCGTTCGATCCGATCCAGGGTGGCAACGCGAACAGCGGCCAGTTTGGCACCGTCGACGTCACCCGCTGGGAGCCCATGCAAGGCCTCGCGCTAGCCCCCGGCGGAACGTGGGGCGCGCTCGCCTTCCGTTCGTGGTGGCCGCTCCTCGGCCTTGAGCTTTACGCGCTCGGCGACCGTTCGCTGCCGGCGCTGGATTGGGCCGCGGCCGTCGGGCGCACGGGGCAGACGAGCCCTGATGCGTACGCCCAGCACTACTATCTCGCCCCGAACAGCGCGCTCCTTGCCCAGATCGGCGACAAGGGCAGGGCGTTCCTCATCGCCTTCGACCATGCGTTTCTGAAGATGCAAGAGATCCCGCTGAACGGTTTCACTCCGCTGCAAACGCCAATCGTCATCGAAGCGATCCGCCAAGCCTGGAACGGAGGCTATGCGGGCCCGCCCACCTTCAGTTTCCCGAAGAGCTTCGCGATCGACAACGGCGCGCCAGGGGCGGACGCGAGCAAGAGCGGCACCTTCCTGCAATGGATCCTTGCCGGAGGCTACGACGGGCAATCGATCCTCGCCGTCGACGTGAACCTAGGCCCGAAGCGCGTGTGGACACCGAGTCTCGCCGGACAAGGCGCCGCGCCACCGAGCGCGGGCGCGTCCGCGCCCAGCTCGAGCTCGTCCGGTACCGCGGTAACCGTGGGCCTTTTGGCGATCGCCGCGGTGGGTCTCGGCTGGCTCGCGCTCGGGCGCCCGCTGTCGATCGAAGCCGCGAAAGCCGCGTTCCGGAACATCGGCAAGGACGATCGCTGAGGAGATGAACCATGCCGCTAAGGCCAGGAACCAGCCCCGCCGCCGCTACCCTCCACCCGATCCTTCCTGGCGGCGCTTCGCCCACGGGAGCGGCCGCGGACGTCGTGCATCCCGTCCTCGCTCGCCATATGCCGCCGCGCCCTGGCGTCCAGGGGGCGCGCATCTTCCACGCGGGCGCCTGGTGGTCGTGGGGGCCCGGCTGGCAAGAGCTCCGCATCGCTACCGGATGCCGGTGGAGCGAGATCAACTCCGCTGCGGTCGATCCTCAGACTTCGGCCTATGCCGCCCAGCTTCTCGCCAGCTCCGGCGGACTTCCCGTGTCGGTCGTCCTCGAAGGACTTGCGTACTTGTTTCTCTCGGGAGACCGAGGGCTCCGCGTCTTCGTCTGCTCGCCTCCAGACTCCGGCGAGCTCGGCGCGCTGCCCGCTCCTCCGATGCCCGTCGTCGTCGCGGCGCACCCTCGCGGGATGCCAGGCGTGCGCAAGAGCACCGAGGAAGTGGCGACCAAAATCAAAAAGGGCTGCACCGATCGCCGCGTCTACGTGAAGGCGCGCCAGCTCGTCGCCGACGCGCACATGCGCGGCGAGCTCACGGCGCCGCGAGGCTATCCCGATCCCACTGAGCTCGTGGAGGTCTTCCGTGTCGCCGTCCTCAAAGGAGTCGTGTTCGTGCAAGACCCTTGGGACACCGAGGCGATGGCCGGTGCGCCGGAGCTCTTTTGTCTCGACGGTGCCGAGTGCATCCCGGCAGGTGACTGCGACGACCAGCTCATCGCGCTCGGCTCGCTCGTCGCGAGCGTGGGGATCCCCGTGCGGCTTCGCGTCCGCTACTACGCCGGCGAGAAGCAGGCGCATGTCACCCTGATGTTCGACTCTGCGGTCCGAGGGGGTGGACCATGGCTTTGCGTCGATCCAAGCCTCGATTCGGGCGCCTGCTCCTCGGCGCCCTACGAGCGAGAAATCTTGGTCGATGTGTGCACCGAGCCGAATTGGGAAGCAGACGGGGCATTCTTGGGACTCGGCGCGCCCGAGGGCATGCTCGGCGCGCCCTTCGTGTTCATGCCGAGCGCGCACACCGCGGGAGAAAAGGTCATGGCAGACCAGTCCGTTCCGACGCAGCTCCACGAGGCGCCGTCACTCGGCGCGGCCGCGTCGCAAGCCTTCACGCCCGAGCAAACTGCCGCCTGGATCACCACGCTATCGCAGACCGGCCAAGAGCTCGCGCAAACGAGCGCGCACATGCGAATCGAGCTCGACGCGTACAAGCAAGTGCGCGCGGACCTCGGCATCCCGCCGAACGATCCCGCCGTCGCTGGCCCCCCGTCGCCGTCGCCGCTCGCGGACTTCGCGGAGACCGGCGATTTTACGCCGGCGAGCCAAGCCGCGGCCGAACAGCTCATTCAGACGACCAGCTTTCTTTCGCAGGCGATCGACGATGCCGTGGCGGGCAGGCGCGCGCTCGTGTGGAACGCCGGCGATCTCTTGATCGAAGCGAAGCCGGGCGATCTGACGCGCGTGCTCCTCGTCGACAATGGAAGCGGGGTCATGGTGCCGACGGTCGTCGATCCCAATAACCAGCCGACGGGCCAGATCGGCGCCGTGCCGGTCATCCTCATCGGCGTCGTGGTCGCCGTAGCGACGATCGCGAGCTGTATCGCCGTCATCAAGGTGGGCGAGTACGCGGCGCAGGCGTACCACGACTGGTCGGTCACCGAGATCGCGACACAGCAACAAAAGCTCGTGGATCAGGGCAAGGCGGATCCCGCGAGCGTCGCTCAAGTGATTCAGGCGCAGAGCGATCTCAAGAAAGCCTTTGACCAAGAACAGAAGCAAAAGGGCCTCGTTCAACAGATCGTCGAGCCGTTGACCCAACTGGCGCAAGCCGCCGCGGCGATCGCCGTCGTCGCCCTCATCGGTTATGCGGGCTTCGAGATCTACAAGACCGCTCGGGCCCACTGACGCTCACGCTGCCTTGACCCACGAGGGGAGCCGCCCGCGCCAGTCCTCTTGTACGAAGTTTACGTCAACCCAGACGCCACCCCACGTGACGCTCGGGAAGAGCTGATAGAGGCACCATCCGCACGCGGGGCACGAGTCCGCGCCGTTGCGGTCGACCGTGCGCGAGTCCGAATGCCAGTAGCGAGTCACCTTGAGGCGATAGAGCTCGACGCTTGTGAGCGGGCACCCGGCTCCGACGTAAAGCCCCGCTTCAAAGCCGGCCGCTTGGACGGCGATCGCCCAGGTGTTGATCGCCGCGATGAGCGCTTGAGCGCTCATCCCCGTAACGCCTTCGACGTCGAGCCATACCGTGCAGGGGGGGATGTTTAGCGTCTTGAGCTCGTCCACCGTCGCCTGAGCATTGAACTTGTCGGCGTAGGTGACGGGCATGAACGCGAGCCCCGCCGAAAGGATGACGTCGATGATCTCGCTGGTGACCGAGCCGAGGTACTGAAGGCAGAAATCGATACCCGACGCCTTGAGATTCTGGGCCATCGCTGCCGTCTTGATCAGCGTCACGGAGTCTGTGCCTCGACTCCCAACGCTCGCGGTTGCCGTCATTCTGTTCATGGGGGAAGCCTATCCGTAGCGTTAGCGGCCGCGCCGCGAGAACCATAGAAGAGCGAGCGCGCCGAGAGTGCAGCCGACGGCCAGGCCGAGCGCGAACCATCTCGCCTCCACACCAAGGAGAGTCATCGCGCGGCGTGCACCACGTAACGAATGACGGCCCACACGATGCCGAAGACGCCCGCGCCGGCGAGGATGATTCCGAAGACCGTGGCGATCTCCTTCGAACGCTGCGCTTTCCACTCTGACACCGCTAGGTCGGCTTCGCGATCGCGGAGGATGGGCGCGAATTGCGCCTTGAGCTCACGGATCGCCGGCGAATCGGTCTCGCGCTCATCGAGGAGAGACGGCAGCTTTTGCCGCTCGGGAGGGATGCTGCGCGGTCTCTTCGCGCCCGAGGCGAGCAGCATTTCAACTGCGGCCGTGCAGCGATCGACCGCGGCCGTCGTCTTCGTGAGCTGAGTCAGCATCTCACCGATTCGCTGATAGATGTCCCCTTGCGCTCGATAGAGGATCGCGCGTTGCTCGTGTTCGGGGCGGGCGCTGAACGAGCGCTCGCGCTCGAGATCTTCCGGACGTCGCATCGCAACTACGACCGAAAGCGTTGCGCGACGGTGGGCCGAAAGCGTGGCGGGCCCTCGCTTGGTCGGTGCGCGGGGGTGCCGTTCGTGGAAGCGCGCGACTCGGCATCGGGAGGGCGCACCGAGTCCGGATGACGTCTGACGTGCGTGGGGAAACCGCACGCGTGAAGAGCGCGCTCGATGCGCGCGACCATGTTGCCATTCTGCGATTCGCCGGCGAGGTAGGCGCGCACGGTGCGCGGATCGCAGTACGCCTTGACGCTCACCCGCCTTAGCTCGTGCGCGGTGAGCTCTCTCGGCCTTGTATCGGCCATGACCGTCATCCTTTCGCGTGGGCCCGAATCCACGTGTCGCGCATGTCGCAAGGGCGGCGCAGCGGCGAAACCACGTAGGTGCACAAGAGAATCATACGCGCCTTTGGCTTGCCCTGCGAAGCCGCGCGCGTGACGGTTTCTCAGTGTGGGCCAAGCCGGCGAACGCGGGATCTACCTTCGCCTCATCGACGAACGTCGGGAGGAGGACGAGGGCGGTCATGCTGCCGTGCCTCCGTCCGGACCTCCTGTTCACGTGCGCGCGGATTACGCTCGCCGGCGCGAGCTCCGTCGCTTCCTCGAACGTCACTACGAAGAGTGCAAGCAAAAGAGCAAGGGCCGGTTCAAGGGGCAGCGCCTCAAGAACTACTGCGCCCGCGTGGCTTGGACCATCGCGCGCAATTCCGGCCGGTTCGCCGATTACTTCGCGTCGCTGAAAAAAAGGCAGGGAAACCAAATGGCGAAAAAGAAGACACCGCCCCGCGATCCGAAGACCGGGCTTTTCCTCAGCAAGCGTCAGCAAAGCGCGAGACGAGCGGCGAAAAAGAAGGGTCATGAAGCCGGCGAGCCGCGCGCCGCGGCGCGTGCCCCGAAACGCCCGAAGCAAAAGGGCATGCACAAGGGCAAGCACAAGGGCGCTCCTACGCGCCCGACGGTCAACGTGGCGATCGTCCAGCCGAACGCGCGCGAGACGAAGAAGGGCGGCAAGCGTCGTGGCCACCATGGCCGCGAGAACGTCATCGCCCGTGAGTTCCGCAAGCCGTCGGGCGGAGGCATCGCGGTCGCGGGCGCGGGCCTTGGGCTCGGGTATGTGGGTGCGGAATTCGTGCACCGGTACAGCGTGACGCTCGATCCCACGGTCGACCCGAAGACGCTGCCCGCGGGGACGCTCCCCACCGGCATGACGATCGCGCAGTACAACGATCTCGCCGTCGACGCGAAGCCGAACATGAAGAGCGTGGGTTTCCAGGCGCTCGGCGCCGTCGTCGGCGCGGGGCTCGGGATGTTCGCGCCGTGGGCATGGGCAAAGCTCTTTTTGTACTCGGTCGCGGGCGGCTTCGCGCTCCACCTCGGCGCCCAGGCGGTCGACGCGTACGTGCTCGAACCGATGTTCAAGGGCAAGCCTACGGGCGATCGTCTGTTCGCGCACGAGACCACGGCAAACCTCGCCCTGTACCCGGCGACCACGCCGACGACGAGCGGCGCAACGGGCCTGCCTCCGTACGCAGCATCGCGGCCCGCGCTCCCCGCGTACCAGCCGGCGCGCATGCCCGAGTCGCTCGCCTCTCTCGGCTCGCCGGCCTACGCGATGATGCAACATGCGCAGCGCCGCGGCGTCGGGCGTCTGGGCGACACGGCGACGGTAGGCCCGCCTCCGCCTCCGCCTCCGCCTCCGCCGGCGCCGCCCGCGCCGCCTCCGCCCCCGGCACCTCCTCCCGCGCCGCCTCCGTACCACCGCGCGCAGGATCAGCCCC
>Ga0187778_10001490_pt1 | contig 16201 bp, 13 predicted proteins | sample 1015_Q2_SP5_20_M_FD_132418 | JGI IMG/M metagenome (GOLD analysis project Ga0187778, IMG submission 132418) | Tropical peat soil microbial communities from peatlands in Department of Meta, Colombia - 1015_Q2_SP5_20_MG | ecosystem: Environmental > Terrestrial > Soil > Wetlands > Peat | place...
ACTGGCGGTTCACGCGGGATCGGCGCCGCGACGGTCAAGATGTTCGCGCAGGCCGGCGCCGATGTAATCTTCAGCTACCGCCGCGAGAGAGACGCCGCAAAACAGGTCGAGCAGGAGGCAGGCAAGCACGGCACTCGAATCGAATCGTTCAAAGCCGATTCGGGCAAGATGGCCGACGCGAAGAACCTTGTCGAGTTTGCATGTGAGCGGCTCGGCCGGCTGGATATCCTCGTGGCTAACGCCGGCATCTGGAACACTGAAGAGATTTCCGTAGAGAAGTTAGCCGAGGCCGATTGGGACGAAATGGTCCACGTGAACCTGAAGGGCGTATACACGGTGGTCCATCATGCGATTCCTCACATGATTGCGCAGCGCGGAGGAAGAATCATTGCCGTCAGTTCCGTGGCTGCCCAGCGCGGCACGCCGCTTCACGCGCACTATTCTGCCGCCAAAGGCGGCGTAATCAGCTTTGTAAAAGCCCTTTCCGCCGAAGTTGCGAAGTACAATATTCTTGTGAACTGCGTTGCGCCGGGTTTCGTGGACACTAGTATCTTGAAAACATCTGTAAAGGGAAGAAGCCAACTCAAGAGTCTGCTCGCCCAATATCCGCTGAATCGTGCGGCGCGCCCCGAAGAAGTCGCCGGACCGATCCTGTTCGCTGCATCGGACTTGGCAACCTTCGTCACGGGTGAAGTAATCAATGTGAACGGAGGTTCTTTCCGGTGCGGTTGAGGTGGCGCGCAATTGTCTGCGCTCTGGTGTTAAGCGGGGCGTCGCTAGTGGCGGCTCAAACTGCGTTGGCTCAGGACGATCAGTTCCTGATGCCGGAGGCAAGCGCCGCCAAGGGCAAGCAAATTCTCGAGCAGGCGATCCAGGCGCTTGGCGGGACAGCGTATCTGAACGTCCACGATGCGACGTGCACCGGCAGAATTGGAACCTTCGACCACTCAGGCGAACTCACCGGGTTCGGGCACTTCATCGATTATTCGATTCCCCCGTTCAAAGAGCGGCAGGAGAATCTGCCCAAGCGTAACATCATTGAAGTCTACAACGGCAATAAGGGCTGGGAGCTTGACCGCGGCGGTGTCTCGGACGCTCCCCAATCCGATCTCGTGGATTTCGAGGAAGGCGTCAAGAAGGACCTCGATAACATTTTGCGCCATCGCCTCCATGAACCGGACATGACCATCCGCTACGGCGGACCGGATGTGATTGACGGCTGGAAAGCCGATTGGGTCGAACTCGTCGATGGCGAGAATCGCACGATTCGCATTGCCGTGGCGAGCGGCACGCATTTGCCAGTCCGGAAAACCGTCGATACCCGCGACGCGCGCACGCGCCTGAAGACCCAGGAGGTTGAATACTTCTCCAACTACCATCCCCTTCAGGGAATTCAGACTGCCTTTCAGATTACCCGCGAGCGAAACAACATAAAAATCTTCCAGGCCTTCTTCGACAAGTGCGACTACAACACGAATCTTCCAGATTCAATGTTCACGAAAGAGTCTCTCGACCAGCGCTGGGCCCAGGTCGGCAAGAAAGAAATGGCAAAAGAAGCCAAAGACAAGAAGAAGGACCAGAAAGAGGACAAGGATCAGGATAGCGACAAGGATTCCTCAGACGATAAGTGAGTCTTCCTTCGAACGAAGCATTTCCCTTCCCCCACATAAACCAATACATCGCCGTACTGTGGATTCGTAATGCATGATTCCCCGCGCTATAATCGCGGGATGGCACGGAACGAAAATTCGTCCCAGATGCACGGTACGACGGTCTTGTGCGTTCGCAAGGACAACAAAGTGGTCCTCGCCGCCGACGGCCAGGTAACCCTGGGCGAAAGCGTGATCAAGCACAACGCCAAGAAAACACGCCGGCTTTATAACGACAAAATACTTGCCGGCTTTGCGGGCAGCACAGCGGATGCGCTTTCGCTTTTTGCTCGTTTCGAGAACAAGCTGCAGGAATTTCACGGCAATCTCGCGCGCAGCGCGGTCGAGCTGGCTAAGGAGTGGCGCACAGACCGCTCGCTGCGTCATCTCGATGCCCTGCTCATCGTCGCCGATGCGAAGGGAACATTCTTGCTTTCCGGCAACGGCGACGTAATAGAGCCGGACGACGGCATCTGCGCGATCGGCTCGGGCGGCCCTTACGCACTCTCCGCCGCCCGTGCGCTCGCGAAACATACGAAAATGAATGCCAAGGATATCGCGCAGGAGGCCATGCGCATCGCAAGTGAAATTTGCATCTTCACGAATGCGAATTTCAGCATCGAAGAGTTGTGAGCGGTAGGCCGGAGAAGGACATGGTGATTTACTTGTCGGGGGATCAACAAGCGGAAGAAACCGAGGCGCTGCCTTCGTTCGACGAGCTGACGCCGCGCGAAATCGTCGCGGAACTGGATAAGTACATCGTCGGACAAAACGCGGCAAAGAAGGCCGTGGCCATCGCTCTGCGCAATCGCGTGCGTCGCCAAAAATTGCAGCCCGAAATGGCGGAAGACATCCTGCCCAAGAACATTTTGATGATCGGGCCCACCGGTGTGGGCAAGACGGAAATTGCGCGCCGGCTCGCCCGGCTCGCCGGATGCCCGTTCGTGAAAGTCGAGGCCTCGAAATACACGGAGGTTGGCTACGTTGGCCGCGACGTCGAATCGATGGTTCGCGACCTGGTCGAAACGTCGATCGACATGGTGAGAGAGGAAAAACTCGACGAGGTCGCCGAGCGCGCCGAACAAACTGCCGAGGAGCGCTTGCTCGACCTGTTGCTGCCGTCCTCGCCGATACCGGCCGATGCCGCGCCGTCGACCGAGGCGCAGCGCCGCGAGCAGGCACAGCGGACGCGCGATAAGCTCCGCGCCCAACTTCGCGAAGGCAAGCTCGACCAGCGCCTCGTGGAAGTTGAAGTCCGCGAGCGCTCGATGCCTTCTTTCGAAATCATCACCAATCAGGGCGTTGAGGAAATGGATATAAACGTCAAGGACATGCTCTCAGGCATGTTCGGCCAGCAGAAAAAGAAGCGCAAGATGACGGTCTCGGAGGCCTTCGATTACCTCATTCAGGAAGAAGAGAACCGGCTGATTGATATGGACCAGGTGACGCGAATCGCTGTCGATCGCGTCGAGCAGATGGGCATTCTCTTTATCGACGAGATCGACAAAATCGCCGGACGGGAATCCGGCCACGGCCCGGACGTTTCCCGCGAAGGCGTGCAGCGCGACATTTTGCCGATCGTTGAGGGGACCACGGTCAATACGCGCTACGGCATGGTCCGCACAGATCACATTTTGTTCATCGCAGCTGGCGCATTTCACACCTCGAAACCCTCCGATCTGATACCCGAGTTACAAGGGCGCTTTCCGATCCGCGTCGAGCTGAGCTCGCTCAACGAAGCCGATTTCGTCCGCATCCTCACTGAGCCGAAAAACGCGCTCATCAAGCAATATGTGGCGCTGCTCGATACGGAAGGATTCAAGCTGTCTTTCGGCGACGATGCCATCGCTGCGGTCGCGCGATTTGCCGCCACGGTCAACGAGCAGACCGAAAATATCGGCGCGCGCCGCCTGCACACGATTCTCGAAAAGGTTCTCGAGGAGATTTCGTTCGAAGCTCCGGAAATGAAGAAGAAATCGGTGAAGCTCGATGCAGCGTACGTCCAGAAGCAGCTTGCCAACATCGTCAAAGATCAGGATTTGAGCCGCTACATCCTGTAGAAAAGCGAAAATGGAAACCCGGATCGGGGCGCCAATGCCGGTGCTCTCCAAGAACTCGTGCGTGAACTTCGCCGGCTCACAATTCCTCTCAGCCATTTTGGCGGTCGTTTTTGCGGTCGCTGGTTGCGCCGCCCCGAGCGAACCCACTGAGCGAAAACCACCTGTTCCGCAGGCGGTCACGGACCTTTCTGGGTCGCAGGTTGCTAACGGTGTTGTTCTGACGTTTACGCTCCCGACCGAAACGGTTGACCGACGCTCCTTGAAGGAGATGCCGTCTATCGAGATTTATCGAGGATTAGGTGGTCCCGGAGGCGACTCTGAGACACACATGATTTTGCTCGCGACGATTCCGTCCGCCGCGGTAGACCAATACGTCGCGCAAGGCCAGGCCCGCTACCTCGATCAGTTGAAACCGGAAGATTTCGCACAGCGTGACTCGATCGGCGCGTCGTACTCGATTCGCACCCGCGCCTCCGAAAAGAAGTACTCAGAGCCCTCGAACGTAGCGTACCTGCTGATTCGCCCCGCTCTCGATCCGATTGCGGACTTGAAAACCCAAGTGACACAGCCGGCCATAGTTTTATCCTGGACCGCTCCGCAAAAGACATTGACCGGTTCTTCGCCTCCCGTCGCTGGCTACCGAATTTATCGCGCCGAAAGTGACTCGCAGGCCGCCGGTAACGTGTCGGGCCCAAAGCTAAAATCTCCTCTCGCAAAGATCGGCGAGAGCGATTCGCCGTCGTTTCAGGACAACCAATTCGAGTTCGGCAAGACGTATGTCTACTCCGTGCGGAGCATCACCGTGCCCAGCACTGAAGCAGTCGAATCCGCGGATTCGAATCTCGCGATCGTTACTCCGCAGGACGTCTTTCCGCCGGCCGCTCCGCAAGGTCTTGTCGTCGCACTGGTGCCGGGGCAGGCTGGCGCTCCGGCGGTCTTAGAGCTCTCGTGGGCCGTCAGCCCTGAAACCGACATAGCCGGTTACAACGTCTACAAGAGTGAGGAGGCAGGTACCTCCGGAACACGTGCCAATGCGGACTTGTTGCTAACACCTGCGTTTCGCGATATGAATGTCCAGCCCGGCCACCGCTATTTCTACGCTGTTACCGCACTAGATCGCTCCGGGAACGAAAGTCCACGGAGCGAGGCTGTCTCTGGCGGCGCGCCGGCCGAAAGCCAGCCGAAGCCATGACAGAGTTGCCGATCAGAGAAGACAGCGCGGACCACGCCCCTGTCGCCCATCCGGCGCTTCGCACCGGCTTGTACACCGGCGCATTATTGGTCGTCGTCATGCTCGGAGCGCTCGTGGTGGCGAATCGAATTCCAGCGTTGGAACGCTACGCGCTCGAGCGCAATGCGATCTCCTACACTTTGTTCGTGCTCCTGATGCTGATACCGATCGTCCGTTTCTGGAACCACCCCATCAGAATGTTCGCCTCGGGGATGATCGGCTGGACGATCTTCGTGGCTGCTTACGACGTGACTGGAATGCTATTTCAGAATCTCTTTGCGGCCGTTCGTCACACGCCGTTCATAGCGCTGGCGGAGGGGGCTGTGGTATATGGTGTGTGTTCCGTCATTTCGTGGGTCGGCGGAATGGTTATTCAGGCTCGGCGTCATCCCATTTTGCCCGGCCGAAAGGCGGCGGACCAAGCAGCTCGCCATACCCGATGAAACTTTGCCGATTTGAACCGATCGAATCTACCGGAGAAACTTCAAGCCGCACGCAAGCAGAAAAGTACGCGGATTCTCGCGCTGGAATCGTGGAAGACGGCGTTATCCGTGAGATATCCGGCGATATATGGGGAGACCGCAAGCCCACGGGCCGCCAATGGCGCGTTAGCGACGTAAAATTCGCGCCGCCCTCCTGGCCGAGCAAAATCATCTGCATGGCCCGCAATTACCTCGATCACGCTGCGGAAATGAACATCGAGGCGCCGAAGCAGCCTGTCATCTTCTCGAAGCCACCCTCGGCGATCATTGCGCCCGACGATGAGATCGTGCTCCCGCGAATTTCCAAGCGCGTTGACTACGAAGGAGAGCTGGCTTTCATTGTCGGCCGCCGCTGCTCGCGTCCCAAACCCACGGAAGATATCAAGCCGTATATCGCGGGCTTCACATGCCTCAACGACGTGACGGCGCGCGACCTCCAGCGGCTCGACGGCCAATACACGCGCGGCAAGGGATTCGATACTTTCTGCCCTTTCGGACCGATCGTCGATACCGGATATCCCTCCCCAGATACGACGATTGAAACGCTGGTCAACGGCGCAAAAAAACAATCCGCGCATGTTTCCGACATGGTTTTTGGGATCGAGGTGATCTTCCGCTGGATTGCGGAAGCGATAACCCTTGAGCCCGGAGACGTGATCGCCACTGGCACACCTGCCGGCGTAGGACCGCTTGCGGCTGGTGACGTCGTAGAGGTTCGGGTCGGCGGAATCGGGACGCTTCGAAATACCGTCGTCGCCCCTCGGGATTAACGCTTAACTGAACAAGAACGGCCTGGCCCGTAACTTTCTCGCAACCACTTTTGCTTTGACTTTCGAGCAGCCCCACTTGCCATATAATTTAGAACTTGTCCGGCTCGCGACCCAGTCGCGAAATCGTTAGATTTGGCCGGATTGTTCCGAGAGAATTCGCGCGTTGAGAGAACTTTTTAGCGATTGGCACAATCTAGTTCCAGCGGTTGGGCTCGTCGTGCTCGCCGCCGTCACGATGTTTCTTTGGATTCGGCGAAAACCCGTCGACGCAAACGAAATCGAGCGCGCTCGCCGGGCCTATCTCAACCGAGTCGGTCGCATCGTTGAGGGTCAGGTTCTCGAGATCGTCGAGCACGGTCACGCGGCCGCCTCTGGAAACGGGAACGGAAAGCACTCCTCGTTCCTCAAACGCAACGGCAGCAGCGAAGCGCCCCGCAAACTTCTCTATTATGCGTATGCGATTTCTGGTGTGAGCTACGAAACTGCGCAGGATGTTACCGGCCTTGAAGAACGCCTGCATCTGAGCCGCGTCGCATCAGGACAGATCGCCAGCGTAAAGTACGACCCATCGAATCCCAGCAATTCCATCCTTCTCGCCGACGATTGGTCCGGTCTTCACTAGTTTGTTGAGCCTTGCAGAGTCTCACCAGCCTGTCTTAGCGCCGTAGGGCAAAGCGATCGATATACCTTCGACCTCACGGATTTTCCCGTTCTCGATCTTGAAGAATTCGCCCATCTCGACGCTCGACGGCCGCTGTGTAACCGGCGGCATCGGCACCTGTCCGACGCCCGGCACATCGATCGACTTCACGTTGCCAGGATGGTTGAACATGAAAACGCCAACCACGATTCCGATCTTTTCGTCGACCACCAGATAGCGACGCGGATCGATCGATTTGATGTATTTCCAAATTCCCGTGTTCATATTTTCGCGGATGCCCATCGCATCCGGGCGAAACGAATCCTTGTCGAACCAACCCTTGGCGGTGGGATTGTTTGTGTCCTGATATCCATCGAGAATTCGATTGCATTTCGGATCGAATGGGACCATGTCGCCGGAGGAATGAATGATGCCGTCGAGGTATGAGTTCGCGGCCTTCACCATGTCCTGGCGCGGCGTCTTCTGCGAACTTTCGAGCGGCGTGACCCAGACCGGATTCGGGCTTCCGAACTTTTCAAGCGCCTGAGCATCTTGCGAATTCCGATGGACCAGCGTCTCGACCTCGGTAATCTTGCGATCAACCACTTTCAATCGCAGCAAGAAGATCGCCGGCGTACCATTCTCCCGAATCGTCGCCTCAATTCCCGCCTGCCCGCCGCGAGGATCGGCGAAGTAGAGCTTGTAGCTGCTCATCCCGCTCATGGTTCCCCACAGCGCATCGCCGAGCTTCAGCGGGATCGTGTTTTCCGTGAACTTGACGTCGTCCGATACCGGAATCTGGCTCGGATCGTGCGCCGCGAGCGCCTTCAAATACTGATCCACAAATCCGGTCATGCAAGCGTAGTCGCACGAACTCGCCTCAGAGCTCGATTCCGCGCTCGCGGCTTTGTGCCCCGCTTGCGCGAAAAGTGCAAATGCAATTACGCAAAGTCCCGCAACGCTCGTCATTAATCTCGGCCTCATCTGAGCCCCATTAGTTGCACGCGTCAGTTCGCCAAATCCACACTAACCTTCAGATTTTTTCAGCGTCCGCACCCCATCGCGCCCGCCGATGATCACTTCCTTCGTGAATCCAAGGAACAGGCCATGCTCGACCGCGCCGATGACGTGGTCCAGATGGTGCGCGATCTCTTTCGCATTCCCGATCGGCCCGAACGCGCAATCCATGATGTAGTTCCCGCCGTCGGTCACAAATGGCTTCTTGTCTGGGCCGAGCCGCAGCGATGGATTGCCGCCGATCTGCGTCAGGCGCCTGCCTGTCGCCTGCCATCCGAAGCGAACGACTTCGACCGGCACAGAAACCAGCGAGCCGAGCTGTTCCACGAGTTTCGTCTCATCCGCTACAATCACCATCCGCTTGGATGCCGACGCGACGATCTTCTCTCGCAGCAGCGCTCCGCCGTGGCCCTTAATCAGAGACAAACTTCCGAACTCAACCTCATCGGCTCCGTCGATCGCCAAGTCAATCTGGGCATGCTCGGCGAAACTTGTCAGCGGGATATTCATCTTACGCGCCTGCGCTTCGGTTTGGTCGGAGGTGGGAATTCCTGTGATCCGCAACCCGTCTTCAGCGAGACGCCGACCCAGCTCGTTGATGAAATGCGCCGTCGTCGATCCTGTTCCCAGGCCAAGAACCATGCCGTCTTCAACGAGGTCGGCGGCCGCAATCGCGGCGGCCCTCTTCCATTCGTTCTGTTCAGATGGTTCCAATCATTCGCTCGCTTTCCGCGACGCCGGACGCGGCCATCATAGCCGCACGGCCATGGCTTGCCAAGCGCGCTGCGCGTTCGCCAACGTGTCTAGGGGAGTTTGCCGGAAGATTCGAGGACCTGGCGTGCCAGATAATTTGTCACATGCGCTTCGTCGCGCGCTTCAATCAGATAGGCCGACCTCAAGAGCTGTTCCTTGCGGGTCCGCAGACCGTCGCGGATGGCCTGCTGAACCTGCGCGTCGGAAAGCTCCCGCTGCCCCGCCAGCTCCTTCGCGATGAGCTTGACGATGATATAGCCGCCATCTTTCGTGCGGATCGGCTGAGTGGATTGTCCGGCGCGCAACGCAAGAACCGCCTTCTTGAGCATCGGATCGGATTTGTTGAACGCAGATTCAGGTTGAAAACCGAGATCGCCGCCCGTCGAAGCCGTTGGATCTTCGGAGTAGTCCATCGCCAGTTGGGTAAAGTCAGCGCCTGCGTCGATTTTCTGCACGAGCATGGCCGCCTTGCGTCCTGCATCCGCTTCGTTGGTGGCTTTGTCGTTTTTGCGGTTGTGAACGTTTGGATCAGGGTGCGACGTAATCACGATCTGCGCGATGTGATACTGCGGCTCAGCCACATTGAATTGCGCGCGATTCTTGCTGTAGTAGTCCGCCACGTCCTGGTCCGTGACCGAGATTTTGGCGACGACTTCGCGGTTCAGCAGCTTCTGAATCGAGAGGTCGCGCCGGATCTCATTGCGCAGATCATCGACGCTCATCCCGGTTTCCTGCAGCTTCCTCTGAAATTCTTCCTCCGTGTACGGGCTTTTCGATTCGGTGAATTTCTCGTCCACTTCGGCGTCGCTGGCGGTCAGATTGAGTTTGTTGGCGCGCTCGAGCAGAATTTCGCTGTTGATGAGCTCGTCGAGAATCCCGAGCTTGAGCGAAAGCGCTTCTTCCGGCGAAGGAGCGGGCGCATCTGCAGTGACTCGCGAGCGGAAGATCTTCTCGACCTCCTGCCGCTGAATATCCTTGCCGTCTACCACTGCCCACACGTCCGGCCCCGGCGCCATCTCTTTCTTGCACGCGCTCAATAGCGAGCACGCGGCGAGCGCCGCGAAAACGAGAGTTCTCCGATTCAACGGGAGCTCCTTCCGATGGGGACGCTGGTCAGGCAGCCTTCTTGACGCGGCCGGAACGAATGCAGGCGGTGCAGGCGCGCACTTGCTTGCGCACGCCGCCAATCACGGCTCGGACGCGCCGCAGATTGGGATTCCAGCGGCGTCGCCGGACATTGTGTGCGTGGCTGATCGTATTGCCGTAGCGAGGCTTCTTGCCGCAAATCTCACATGCCAGTGCCATTTCTATGTTGCTCCAGAATGAAGGGATATCGTGCGTGCGAGCCAGCGAAACTTCATGCTACCAGAGATTGTCGCGCGCGAAAAGCGCTTTGGTCCGGCCGACTACCGCTCCGTCCACCCGTCGCGAAAATGCCCGCAAATTGAAGCCGCGGCGCGGTCATTACCTTGGACGATTTTCATCTACACAGGAAACCACTTGACTTGTAGGCGCGAAATTGCGAGATAATTTGTTAGTACCCTCGGAGTTTGCCCACCCGTCTCATGCAACGGCCCCCTCAGGCGGAAGTCCGAAAGGAGGATCACTCGAAATGAAGAGTTCATCGATTTATTTCGCCATTCGGATTCTGTCGGTCGCGGTCGCTGCAACGCTCGGTGTCTCTACGCCCTCGGATGCCCAGGCGGGCCGCCAAGATACTCAGGTCTCCAGTGCGACGGACGCGATGCAGACCGAATTGCATAGCCTCACGGATATTCAAACGCAGAATCCGGGCCTCGATCAGAAGCAGTTTGCCGACTACAAGAGGTTCTACAACGAGAGTGCCGAGCCGGCTAAGAAGATCGAACTCGGAAAGGCCTTTCTACAAAAGTATCCTAAGAGCTCGCTGACGGAGGCTGTCGAGGCAGGGTTGGTGGACGCTTACATCGCCAGGCAGGACTGGCCAAATGTCTACAGCACCGCCGCCAGTGCACTGGTGCTCAAGCCCGATGACATCGACATTCTCGCCACTGTTGGTTGGGTGATTCCGCACTTCTACCATCCCGACGATCCGGATAGCGACAGCCTATTGAACAAGGCCGAGACGTACGAAAAGCATGCGCTCGATGTCCTGGCGACGATGCCGAAGCCTGCCCGCGTCACGGACGCCCAATTCGCTGCAATGAAAGCGCAAAAGTCGCTCCAGGTTCACAGCGCCCTTGGCCTTGTCTATTTCCGTCGGGATGACTACGAAGCCTCCGCAGAGGAACTCCAAAAGGCTACCCAAGGCAATGCTAACGCGGATCAGTCCGATCTTTTTGTGCTGGGGATCGACCAGCAGAATCTGAAGCATTATATCGATGCCGTCGACGCGTACAGCCGCTGTGCTCAGATTCCGGGAGGTCTCGCGGATCAGTGTAAGCAGGGCGCGGATCAGTCGAGAAGACTCGCCCAGATCAAATAAGCAGTGTCGCCCGGTGGTTCTATGGCGAGTCGGAATTCGCCCGCGTGCCTCTGCGCAGAGAAAGCCCCATCCCTCGCGCGAAGGATGGGGCCGACTGTCCGTTTCGAGTTACTAAAAAATGAGCTTCAAGGCCAGTTGCACAACACGCGGAGGCACCGAACTGCTCGTGATCTCACCGAACGTCGCCGTAGAACGACTGTCGAACGGCGGATTGAATTGAGGGTGGTTCCAGATGTTATAGAACTCGGCGCGGAACTGCGTGCTTAGTCCTTCCGTAATCTTCGTGTTCTTGATCAGCGACATATCCCAGTTGTGCTGGCCCGGACCCATGATCGCGCCGACGCCCGAATCGCCAAAACCCGTGCCAGCCCCAACGAACGGATAGCCGGGATCGGCGGGGGTACCAAAGAACGGGTTTGCAGGCGCGGGAGCGGCGCCGCAAGGATCGTTGGGATTGGGTGGACCAAAGGGTTGCGTGTTCGGTATTCCTCCGATGCATGGTGTGTTGGTGTACGCCGAGGCGTTGATCCAGCCGTCTCCTCCGTTGAGGCCGCTTAGCACGCGGGCAGTCGTGCTGCCGGAGGTAGCCACGCCGATCGATTGACAGACACCCATCGAATTGCACTTCCCTGTGTTGGCTGGAGCTAACTCGGCTCGGACGTTGCACCCGGTGCAGAACGCCGTACCACCCGCTCCCCAGTAAATCGTGCCTCCATTCCCGTCGATGACGCTAAAGGGCTCGCCATCCTGGATTGTGGTCACGCCCGAAACCATCCATCCTCCGAGAACGTGGCCCTTGAGGCCTGTCGTATTCTTGTAAGGCAGCTCGTAACTGTAGGCAATGATGAGACGCTGCGGACGGTTGAAGGCCGCGAGCCCGTACTGCTGCGCGAAATCTAGAGGATCGTTGCTGCCGGCGCTGCCGGACAAAACGTTTCCCGGAGCAGCAATACCTACGCCAGCGCCGCCGGCCTCTGCGGCATTTACGTTCGTGATCGACTTGCTCCAAGTGTAAGATGCCTGCAGCAGCAGCCCCTTCGAAAACTGGTGCCGAAGTTGGAGCTGCAAGCTGTTATAGAGCGAGGAGCCGTCGGTTGCCGTTGTCGCCAGACCGTTTGCGCCATAGCCCAAATAGCTGACACGGCCCAGGTAATTCCCAGGATCGCCGGGGTTCCCGGCTGTGGAATTTCCGAGGTTCGAAAGAATCTGCGTCGCCGGATTCGTGTTACCGGGATCATTGAACGGGAAGGAGTTGGGAGTTCCCGGGGCCCGCGAGCCTATGATCATCCTCTTGTTTTGGGGGTCTGTCGGCTCGTTAAAGGCGTTCGGAGCAAGGAATGCGATGTTGATCGGCCGGGACCAATCGTACAGGTGAGTGCCATGTGTTCCAACATAACCGATGTCTATCGTCCAATTGCGAGCCACTTCGTATTGCAGGTCGAGGTTGTATTGCTGGACGAGTGGCGTTCCCAAGAACTCGCTGTCTCGCGTTGTTCCTAAACCGAGGCCTCCGTGATTGTCGGTTATACTGAGGGCGCCATCCGTCGCATTGCCGGAGTTCACCATCAGCGTGCGGGGGTCCCATCCAAGGATTCCCACCGTCGGAGGATTCAGCGGTTGATCAAAGGAAGCGAGCGGGCTGCCGGGGGCTATCCCGTTGTAGGGCGAATTTCCGCCATTGTTGTTCGCCAGCAAGTTTGCGTATACAGCATCGTAAAAGATCCCGTAGCCCGCACGCACCACGAACTTGCTACCTAAAGGCTGCCATGCCACGCCAATCCGAGGTCCGAAGGAGGTGATCGGAGCTCCGTGTACAAGGGTCTTATTGTTGTTGATGATGACTCCAGTCGCTCCGCCCGGGTACCCGGGGAACATGCCCAGCGGCGCCGAAAGTCCGCACGCGGTTAGTGCCAACGGGTTGCCGCATCGAGCGATGTTCGGATTGTAATTCGACTGAACCGCGTATCCCGCCAGAGTTCCGACAAGATTATTCTGCGTGCCAGGTCCGTTCTTAACTTCGGGACCGAGGAAGAAAGAGCCGGTATTCACCAGTTCGGCTGCAGAGGCCCAACCATCGGTGAATAGGCCCGTTACGTCGGACGGATATCCGTCGTACTCCCAGCGTAGACCGAGGTTCAACGTAAGTTTCGGGGTGACCTTGATGTCATCCTCTACGAACGAAGCGAACTCGTTGGATCGCTGGTCGTGCGGGTTTCCATCTACCTCGCCTAGCCCGTAAGCGTTAATGGCCCCGCCCGGTGCCGGAGCAGTGCCTGTGGCCGGCAGCCCGCTAGAGCTCGTGAGCAAATCAGCCGTGTTGAAAAAGAGCATGAAGCCCCGTCCCGGCAGAGTCCAGTTGTATTGAATTCGATTCACCCAGAAGCCCGTGCGGATCGCGTGCTTGCCATGGTTCCAGGAAAGCACCTCGTTGCCCTGGAAGTAGTTGAAGAAGTTCGTCGCTGAAGCAAAAAAGTTTCCGCCATTGTTATATGCGCCTTCGCCCGGAACACCGCTACCGAAAAGTGTGAGACCCAGTGTCGAGATCACGGGCGCTTGCAGGACGATCGGGCTTACGCCCTTCACATTCGTAAGATTGTCGCAATTTCCGTCCGCGAGCGGCGGTGTGATGCCAACAGAGCACGCCGTATGGTAATCACCCGGACTCGCGACCGTCGTGGAGCGCTGGAACGAAAAGGACGCCTCGTTTACGAGGTTGCTCGTCGCCACCGTAGTCAGTTTGAGCACCGCGCTGTCGGCAGTGTAGGTTACGTTCTCCGGGGACCCGGGATCGCACGCGCCGAGGCACACGAATGGTTGATCTTGCGGGTCCTTGGACGTGAAGAATTTCTCAGAGAGCGTATTCTTGGAGTTGATCACATAATCGAAGTTAGCCAGGTACTGGTCCTCATTTGCGAGGATCGGGCTCGAAAGAGCTATGGAACTACACGGGCCCGTGTAGCAGTTCACGAGAGGCACTCCGTTCTTAAACGGAATGCTGGGCATATAAAATCCCCCGTTTTCCCCGCCTTTTGGTCCCGCCGTCTGAAGGAACTGCACTGCCATTAAGTTGATGTTGGTCGTGGAGTCGTTCAGGGTGCCCTGATTCGGAGGATTGATGGTGACACCCGTGCCGAATCCCCTCGCTCCAGCAAAAACGCATCCGAGATAACCCCGATAGGTGTTGTAATTGCACTTGGGTTTGGCTGGATTGAAGTTCTCGTTGATGCTGCCGGCCTCATCGCTCCGGCTCCCGTCCGGTTCGCTAAATGGCAGGAGCGTAAGTCCGGTCGTGAGACCCGAAGCAAAACCGTTCGTGCCTATGCCATTCCTTTGGCGGAATCCCTGATAGGAACCGAAGAAAAACAGCTTATTCTTTTTGATCGGGCCGCCAATCGTTCCACCGAACAAATTTTCGTTCAACACTTCGGGCTTGTTGGGCTGTTCCAGTTCCTTCTCGCTAAATTTATTGAAGAAATCATTGCCATCCATGAAGCTATTTCGGAAAAATTCCCATGCGTCGCCGTGAAGATTGTTCGTCCCGCCCTTTGTCACGACGTTCACGCTCGCGCCAGGGTTTCGGCCGTACTCGGCGTCATATTGCGAAGTCTGGATCTTGAATTCCTGAATTGCATCCGGATTGGGGATTCCGATTCCGGGGAAGTTGCCCGACTGCGCCCCTCCGCCGCTCCCGTAATTTGTAAGAACAGCGCCGTCCATCATGTAATTATTCTGATCGGAGCCCATTCCGTTGACGTTGATGTCCTGTGTGCCATTGCCGACCGCAGCCGCGCTAGCGACATTGGCGACCACACCTGGGGACAGATCAATAATCTGAGTGTAATTCCGCGAACTGAGCGGCAGGTCCGTTACCGTCTTCGACCCCACGAGCGTTCCGACCGTAGCATTCTGTGTCTGCACCGTTTCGACGGTGGATTCAACGGTCAGCGTTGTTGCCTGAGGGCCGAGCTCGAGCTTCTGGTTGAGCACCGCAGTTTCCGTGATGTTTATTGTGACGGATCCGACCTCAGCCGTCTTGAAGCCACTGGCGGAGAATTTCACAGAGTAGTCGCCAGGAGTCAGCTGTGAAAACTTATACACACCTGAAGCGTCTGTCGCCGTTGATCTCTCTTGGCCGGTCGACTTGCTAGTGGCAGTGACCGTGGCACCCGATACGACAGCATTCGATGGGTCCGTGACGGTCCCCGTCAGAGCGCCCGTCGTGCCGGACTGCCCCCAGAGCGGAGTACTACATGCGAATAGAACTGCGAAGCAGAGGAGAAGCGTGCAGACACACTGAGGCCGTACGAAGGAATCTCTCATTACCCACCCCCGAAAAGTAAAGTTCAGTTGCCACCCGATCGCTTCCAAACCGAACTACCTGTTCGAGCCACTCTGCCGCCGCGCGCGTAGCAGCCATCCGATTGGCAGCACGCCTCGACAGAAACAACAATACACGGCCGGGTCCGAACCGCGGAGTCTGCCTACCCAGTTGCCGCGGGAAATATCACAGTCGCCGAAGACGTGTCAAGCGTTCATTTGTATCGCAGTAGTACCGTTACTGGGCGTGTCACACTTCTTGAGGGACGTTTGCGGACGGCAATCCCGGGTCAGCGTTTCTGGCCGACGAGTCCGGCGATCGTGTCCATCAGATCGAACTTCGTCAGCACTTCGAATTCACCTGATTCCATTTCCACAAAAACAGCGGGGCTTTCGTGGCTCAGCAGATGAGTGACGCGCTCGACCGGCGCGTTCGAGGGTACCTGCGGTATCGGCGGACCCATCACTTCGCGCACAATCAGCTTGCGCAGATCTTTGCCCTGCAGCGCGAGATTCAGAATTTTGTCTTCGAAGATCGTCCCCACCGAGCGCCCGTCCTCGAATACCGGCAGCTGTGAAATGTCCTGCTGCTGCATCGTCTGCAGCGCTTGAAAAACGGTGCGGTTCGGCCCCACGACGATCAGGTCGCGCTTCTTGCCGCGCTGCCGCTTCACGCGAACGACGTCGGCTGCCGAAAGCGTCACTTCCGCGTCCGCATAACCCAGCTCGCGCATCCAACTGTCGTTGTAGATCTTGCTCAGGTAGCGCCCGCCGGCGTCCGGCAAGAGTCCGACGACCACGTCGCCCTTCTTGCAAGT
>Ga0187778_10001491_pt1 | contig 16200 bp, 12 predicted proteins | sample 1015_Q2_SP5_20_M_FD_132418 | JGI IMG/M metagenome (GOLD analysis project Ga0187778, IMG submission 132418) | Tropical peat soil microbial communities from peatlands in Department of Meta, Colombia - 1015_Q2_SP5_20_MG | ecosystem: Environmental > Terrestrial > Soil > Wetlands > Peat | place...
CCTGGACCGCCTGGTAGTGGCGCCAGAAGGCTTCGTCGATCGCGTGCCAGGATTTCTTGGTCTTCTGGCGATACCGTCGCAGATGGCGCGGGCCGCCGTTGTAGACTGCGTAGGTTGCGCGTGCCAGGTTGTCTTCTCGGCCGGTCTTGGTGTCCTCGCCTTTCTCGATGGCGTAGTCGGTGAGGTAGTGCAGCAGGATCTCCGAGCCGGCCCGGCTGTTGTACCCGACGTCGCTCCGCAGACCCCGCAGGTCGTAGAAGCCGCGCCACACATGCTCGTTCACCTGCATGATGCCGACGGCCCCGGCAGCGGAGCGAATGGGCTCGAGCCGTCCGTGGACCCGGACAAACTGTCGCCAGCACGACTCGGTCCACGCTGTGGCCAGCACCAGCCATTCAAACAGCTGGTCGAAATGCGTGGCAAGCCCGCCGCGAGCCAGCGCGCGGTGCGACGCGTCCTCGAGGAGCTCCCTGATCCCGCTCAGATAAGACCCGAGATCGTGCGCTTCGGGTATCCAGCCGTTCAGCCGGGTCACAAGTTCGGCGGACTGCTTCGCTCCGACGTCCTCAATCAGGACCCAGGGGACCGGGAGCCGCAGCTCACTTTGATTCGGCGCGGTCCCCTCCGGCGCCGGCTCAGGGTGCGGCTCGGCCGGCTGCTCGCCCGCGGGACCGGGGACGAGCGGTGCACCCTCGCCCTCGTCTTCGAGCGCAGGATTCGCCTGCGGGGGGTCGATCGGCGGCCCGAACCCAAAGATCGTACGCAGCTCGCTATCGATCTGAGTGCTGTAGGCAAGCGGATCCTCAGGCCGGCTTGGAGCAATGAGTCGCGCGAGCCGACGCAAGCCGTTTTCGGAGATCTCGAGCCCAACCTCGGGTCCCATGCGGTCGAGCGCGCCGAGCGCGTCGCCAGAGGCCAGAAAGCCGACGTAGCGGAGCGCAACCTCTCCGGGGAGCTCGCCGGTTTGCCTGCGCAGCACCGGGGCGAGGCGCGTCCACGTCGAGAGGAAGAGGCGCTTCACGGGATCCTCGCCACGAGGCGCCGGCGGAGTGCCTGCTTCGAGCTGCCCGATCAGCTCCTGCCGCGCGTCGAGCAAGATGTCGAGGAGCTCTTGTCGCGCCTCCCGACTGGCTGCATCGGTACCCGCGGCCTTGACCACGTAGGTGAGGAAGGCGTCCCAACGCTCCAGGGCCCTGCGTAGCTGGGCGCGCTCCGCGTCGCTCAAAGGCGCCTCGATCGGTAGCCGCGGCGCCGTCGCGGGCAGAGGGGGCACGTCGAAACGCAGTGTGGCGACGAGCGCCGCGTCGGTGACGCGCACTGCCGCAATCGCGACCGAATCGAGGATGTGTTGCGTGCGCGCTGCGTCGTCGCTCGGGAGGAGCAGGGGAAGAACGCTGCGCAGGTCCGAGACAGGCACCTCGAGGTCGACCTGGAAGCTCGCGAGGCGCGGATGCACGTATTCCTTTACCCAGTTCCACAGGATGCCGGTTGCACCGAGCTTGCGACCCGATGCTTCGAACACGGCGGAATCGACAACGCGGAACCGAATGATCGCCGATCCCGGCGCGAGGACGGGTTCGAGCCAGACCTCAATCTGATTTTTCCGCTCGATCGAGAGGGTGCAGGCACCTGCAATCGGGGTCCCGAAGCGGGCGTCGCTCGCCGTCAAAATGCGCAGACGACCCTCCCGGCCGTAGAGCCGGGGCTCGGAGAGAGTGAGCTGGTTGCAGCCGATCTCATCGCGCCAGATCTCGGCCGTTTCGCCGGGCGAAGAGTAGAGCTGCTGCACGAGCAACCTTCGCAGGAACGCGGTGTCGAGCTCGAGCGGAACGTCGAGTGGACTAGCGGCCGCGGAGACGGGACCCGCGAGAAGCAGGACCGCAAGGACAAGCCTCGGTGCCCTCACCAGCCGCGTAGGTCGACCGTCCAGGTCTCCCGCACATTGTTGCCGGCGATGAGATGCATTTTTTCATGGTAGGCGACGGTCGGGTCTACGTGCGCCGGCAGGACCCGGATCCGATCGCCCGCGCGAACAGGCCTCTCCGCCTTGAAGGTGATGTGTTCGTCGGAGCAAAACCACACCTGGCCTCCCTCGATCGAGGGATTGCCATGGTCCATACCGAGGGCCTTCAGGCCGCAATCCGCCACGGCGTAGCTGGGGGACACGGAAACAACCGTTGCGAGCACGGAGAGCGCCTGGCGGAAGGGGAGCTCCAACTTTGCGTAGGCAGTGTCCATAAGCACGTAGGACCCGGCTTGAATCTCCGTCGCGAGCGGGTTGATGTCGTAGCTCCCGGTGCCTCCCGCCGAAATGATGGTGCCCCCGGTCCTCTCGTGCGCGACCCGAAGCTTGTCCATGGACTCCTCGACGACGCGCCTCCGCTTCTCACGGTCCACCAGAGCCATCGCATGACCCTCATAACCCATAACCCCGCGCACCTGAAGGCCGCGGCTTCGCGCGTGCTCCGCCAGGCGCCCGGCGTCCTCGGGCGCGCACCCGCAGCGCGGGAGTCCCACGTTCACGTCGATCAGCACCTCGCGCACACCGGCTCGCGCCGCTGCGTCGATGGTGAGTTCAGAATCCACCGCTACGGTCACGCGCGCGCCCGCCGAAATCACAGGCGCGAGACGCCTCGCATCCACCACCTCGTTCGCGAGCAGGAGATCGTCACCGAGGCCCGCTGCTGCCATCTGTTCGACCTCGCGCAGCGTCGCGCAGGTAAAAGCCCTGTGACCCACGCCCGCCTGGCGCTTTGCAATGGACGTACACTTGTGCGCTTTTACATGGGGCCGCAGCCTTCGACCGGGAAGCGCTGCAGCCATCACCGAGAGATTGTGCTCGAATGCCGCTGCCTCGACGAGAAGAGCGGGAGTCGTGAGTTCCCCGATCTGCGTCACTCCCGCGTGTCCATGCAGGCGCTGCACAGGACTAGACCGCTCATCCCCGCATGCGTGAGCCCGAGGTAGGCACGGTCGCCCCGGACCAAAAGCCGCCCGCAACCCGCGCAGGACTGGGGCCGGTTCATCACGAGCAGCTGCCAGCCGAGAACGTGGGAGAAATCGGGAGGCTCCCCGGTGGGGTTTGCCGCGTTCAGGGGTGCTCCCGCTTTTCCGGGACTCTCATTTTCCTCCCTCGGGGAAGGAGCCGTCGGCGTTTCGCCTCGGCTGCTCACCTCTGGGGCCGAGGGGGAGGGCTCGTCCCAGGGGTTCTCCCAAGCCGCTTCGGGAGCATTCGCAGGAGCGCTCGCGCTGTCGCGCTCGCGCCCCCAATGCCGGGCCCAGCGACGCGGGCGCGGACGGATCGAGCCCCGGGCCTCTCCAACTTCGGTTGCCACGTCCTCGAGCCAGGTTCCGAGATTGTCGGTCACGGACTCGACGACGCTGAAGGTCTCCTCAAGCACGTTGCGCACGAGGTTCGAAACCGGGACCCGGAGATCCTCCGCAACACGACGAATGTCTTCGGCCAGCTGTTCAGAGACGCGGGTGTGGAGAACACGTTCTTTGCGACCACGTTCGCGAAATCCTCCCTCTTGCTCCGCCTCCGCTGATTTCTGTGCCGATTCGCCGGATTCCTTGGGTTCTGAATCTGTCTTCGTATCTTCGGAGTTTTCCATGCCGCACGATGTATCACATCGTGATACGATCGGCAACGAGAAGTACCTAAGGGCTCGCCGTGCCTGCCCTGATGAGACCACGCAGCCAAGCTGCCGCCTTCGCGGGATTGGACGTCTGGTCGAGATCGAGAACGAACTCCTGCCCTCGACCCACCGTTCGCAAAAGCCATCCTCCAGAGGTCCTCGTCCACCGCGCTGGATCCTTGTGGTGGCTGAGAAGCGCGGCGCCTCCGGGTATGTGCATCCACTCGGGGAGCTTCCACACGCCCCTCGGTCCGGCCCCCGGGTGCGCGGTGAGGCAAAGAGAACCCTTGAGACGCCGGAAGAGCCCCGCTCCCGGCAGGCGTCTCTCGCCCGGCACCGCCGCAACCGTAAGGGAATCGGCCGCGACGTAGAGCGTGTTGCCCTTTCCCCGCTCTCCCCAGAAGTGCGGATGGCGCCGCGCCCAGGTGAGATCTCTGGGCCCGAGCTCGGCTACGGGCACGACCTCCCCCACCTCGAGCCAGCCGAAGAGAACATGCAGATCTGGCGCGCAACGGACATAGCGAAACCGTCCATTCTGTCGGCTACAGCGTCGGAACCATCCGAAGAAGAGGAAGACGTCACCGCGCCTCACGCCCTGGCGGGCGAGGTGGCTCTGGGCAGCGCCAGCCTGTCCAAAAAGGGGCCGCCAGCCGCGCGCGCGCGGCAGCGCGTGAGGATCGAGGTCTGGATCGAGGTGGGCGAAGGAGCGCGCACGGACTCGCCTTTCCGTCAACTCCTCGACGATCCGACCGAGGGAGGCGGAGGCACCTTCGATCTCTGCATAACGCAGGCGAGACCAGGGGTCAGGGATCGGGAGAGAACAGAACGTACCGTCCGGAAGAATGGGGCTTGCCGCGCCTCCTGCGCTCGAGTCGAAGCCCTTCCGACTCAGGATCAGGCGCACGCGCGCAAGCTCCCCCGTCTCGCCTGCTTCGACATATCCTCCCGGCTGACCAAGGGAGCCGCTGGGTATGCGGGTCTCAGCTTCGTTGGCCGCGACTCGAACCTCGAAGAGGGCGCCCGTGAAGTTTGGAATGTACGGCATCAACGTCGGCGCGTGCGCGGATCCCGCGATCGCGGCCATGGTTGCGCGCCTGGCGGAGCGTGTGGGCTTCGATTCGCTCTGGACGGGGGAGCACGTCGTCCTTCCCGACCCGCAGGCACCCCCCTCTCCGCTTCCGCCGCGCACGAGGCTTCTCGATCCCGCTGTGGCCCTCGCCTTCGTCGCAGCCCACACGCAAACGATCCGTCTCGCAACGGGCATCGTGATCCTCCCCCAGCGCAATCCCCTCGTGCTGGCGAAGGAGCTCGCCAGCGTGGATGTCGTCTCGGGCGGCAGGTTGCTCTTTGGAATCGGGGCCGGGTATCTCCAGCCCGAGTTTGCGGCGCTCGGGGTCCCCTTCGCGGACCGGGGACGGCGCACCGATGAATACCTCGATGCCATCCTTGCCCTCTGGGACGCGGCGTCGCCGCGCTACACGGGCAAGTTCGTGGCATTCTCCGGGATCGACGCTCAGCCACGCCCCATGCAGCGTCCGCACCCCCCGATCCACGTCGGCGGTCAGAGCAGGGGTGCCTACCGGCGCGCCTTGCTTCGCGGCAACGGCTGGTACGGCTTCGCCCTCGACGTCGACAACACACGGCGATGTCTCGCCGATCTCTCCGCCGTCCGGGCACGGGTCGCGCGTCCGGCGGAGCTTGGTCCCCTCGAAATTACGATCACGCCTCCGCCGGGGCTGCGCCCGGAAGACGTGGCGCGCTATGCCGACCTCGGCGTGCATCGCCTGGTGCTGCTGAACCTCGGACGCGACGGTGCGGAGCTGATGGCACAGACCGAACGCATGGCCGAGACTTTCCTTCGCTGGAGTCCTTCGAGCCTCTAATGCAAACCTTCGCCCGGAGGGAGGGGTTTCCTTGCTGTCAGGCATCGGATCCCCACTCAGCTCCCGCCGCCTTTAGGCCTGCTCGCCGAGTTTGCGGCTGACGAACCACGCCAGGCGCGGTGAGATCCGCTTCACGACGTACATCGCCCAGGCCTCCGGGGTGATTGGAGCAATGGTCCGGTTCCGCTGCACGGCGTGCAGGATGTTTTCTGCGACACGTTCCGGGCCGTAGTTTCTGCGTTCGTAGATCTTTACGATGCGTTCCCGCGCTTCCGGGGTCGCCTCCGGTCCTCGCAGCACACTCGAGCGTGTGATCGCCGTATTGATGAGACCCGGACACACTGCGGTGACACCGATGCGGTGGGGCGCGAGTTCCTCGCGGAGCGCTTCCGTCAGGCCCAGCACGCCAAATTTGGTCGTGCAATAGGCTGCGAGCTGGGGCGTCGCGAAGAAACCCGCCGCCGAGGAGACGTTCACGACGTGCCCGCCAGAACCCCGCTTGACCATCGGGGGCAGGAAGAAGTGGCAGCCATGAACCACACCCATGAGGTTGATTCCGACGATCCAGTCCCAGTCCTCCAAGGTGCTGTCGAGGAACATCGCCCCAAGGCCCACGCCGGCGTTGTTCATGAGCAGATCGACGGCGTCCACCCAACGGTGGACGCGCTCGGAGAAGGCGCGCATCTCCTCGCGCTTCGAGACGTCGACCCGCTGCGCAAAGACCTCCGAGCCCTGCGCCCGTGCTTCCGCTTCCGTCTGTGCAAGGCCCGCTTCGCTCACGTCGCACAAGGCAAGCCGGGCGCCACGGCGCGCGAGGGCGAGCGCCGTCGCCTTGCCGATGCCGCTGCCTGCGCCGGTCACCAGAGCCGTCTTGCCATGCAAGCGGGACACATTCATGGGGCTGTCTCCACCTTTCCTTCGTTCGAACAGCGACCCACGGGCTCGTGCACCCGTCGCCATTCGTCGTACATCGCACGAAGCTTCGTCAGCGGGTTCTCGTATTCGCTGGCCCGTTCGGGCCGAAACAGCTGGCGCAACACCGTCGGAATCCCCCTCTCGGGCTCGAACGGAGGGTTCACCACGATGCGCAGCTCGGGCGCGTCGACGGGATCGTCGGGGCCGGCAACCTCGAGAAACGCCGAGAGCGCCGCCAGAGAACGTTCGCAGCGGCGATCCCCTCCGGCGTTTGCCCCTGCCTCGAGTGCTTCGATGAGGCGATCGTGGAGCGTCGCCCGGCAGTCGCCACTCAGCTCCTCGAAGCGTGCCAAGGCCGCCGCCACGACCTCAGGCCCTGCAAGCAGATTCCCCTGAACGGAGACTCCGTTCGCTTGCTTGGACCCCGCCCATGAGAGGGTGCGACGCCCGGTATAGCTCTCCGGCGCAGCCTCAAACCCAAGGGCAACGACCGCGTATTGCCGCACCTGTGCACCCGAAGTGAAGCTCCACCATCGATTGGGATCAAACGCATCGCCCGTGATCTCCGCGAGGACTTTCTGCGGGCTCTCGCCCGCCGCGAGGAGTTCCTGACCGCGCTCCCGTGCCGCCGTGTTGGTGATTCCCTGGGCCGCAATGACACCGTGTCCCGGCACGACCCCCCCGATCACGTCGACATCCCCAATGCAAGAGGCCCCCGCGATGCCGACCTCGGAGGTTTCGGGGTCTGTAGCAACGATCGACCAAGTGGCGCGGCTCACTCCCGCCTCGAGCAAAAGCACGGAGACAACGAGGATCGTGCATACAGGCTGCCAAAAGTGAAAAATCCGGATCCGCCACCGCACGCAGGAGTACCGGCGTCGGATCACCGCGCACACGCGAGCCAAGCGGGTCGCGGGGACGCGCAGAGACGAGAGCGCTTTCCCGGGTTTGCTCTCCGGGAAACCCTCGGCTTCGCGACGGGTGTTCCTCGTATCCCGACGGGTTGCCGAGGAGGCGGCTTCTTGCGCGAGAGGGTTTGTTCGGAGCGCAGCGTCTCTCAAATCCGTGGAAACGGGCATTTTCTTCCCAAAGACCCGCAGCGTCGTCTCCCCTCGACGCAGCATGGCATCACCCGCCAGGCGCGGGCAACCTTGCGCGCTCCCTTCCCCGCCGGGGGCCGCTGCGAAGGCGGCGCACCGGGCGGGGGTCGTCGCGGGGGCAACACAGACGCGCGGCTTTCACGCAGCCGGACAAGACAAACCAGCGTCGCTACTCCTCGCCACGAAGGCACCTCCCCTCTGCGCAGCGACACAGGGGGAGACGCTCCCGGCGGCGCTACCGTCGATGGATTCCCACTCCCCAAAAGCGCGTGATAGGATTGGCGCCGCCGTGGGGGCCGCCGCGCACGTGGCGCAGTCTTGGTGGAGAGTCGATGCGGAATCTGAAACTGCCGAAGCTTCCGCGCGACTTTCTGATTCCCGACACTGCACCTCCGGAGAAGCACGTCCGCACAGAGAGCGCGCCGGTCCGCCTCCAAAACCCGAAGCCGCGCCTGAGCAGCGCGCTCCCGCTCCATCTGCTCCGCGCCGCACATCTGACACGCCGTCAGTTTCTCTGGGTGTCGGGCGCTGTCGCGGCAGCCGCTTCGGCGACTCGGCCCCGTGTCGCGCGAGCCTTCTTCTTCTCGCAGGGCGAGCGCTTTTTCACGGACGCTCAGTTCTCCACCCTCGAGGCCTTGGTGGACCGGATTCTCCCGCCCGATCAGGACCCGGGAGGCAAGGAGCTCGGCGTCGCGGTGTACGTCGAGCGGCTGCTCACGACGTTCGATCGGAGCGGCGCGGGCTTGTATCGGCGCGGCCCCTTTAGCGGGCGGACGCCCTATCCCGACTACCGGCTCGGAATTCCCTCCATGCGATTCCCTGAGAACGAGTTCCTGCGCTCGATCCGGCCCTCGCGCCTCCAGGAGATCTACTGGCGCGCACAGCTCTATGGATCTCAGGCCGCGGGAATTCCGCCCGCGATGGATGCCGCCCAAGGTGGACCGCTCATTGGACTGCGCGATCTCTACCCGCAGGGACTCGCAGACGTCGATCGCGTCGCCGTCTCCACGGCAGGACTCCCCTTCGCTCAGCTCTCTGTTGCCGATCAGGACAGCGTGCTTGCACAATTGGATTCTCCCGGCGTTTTGCCGGTCGATCCGCGAACCGGCAAGACCTTTCTCGACATCGTGATCCAGCACGTGCTCGAGGGCTCGTTCTCCGCACCGGAATACGGCGGCAATGAGAAGACGCAGGGTTGGCAGATGCTGGGCATCGAAGGCGACAACCAACCCCTCGGCTACTCGATCTTCTCGTTTGAGCTCGGGACCTATCGCGAGCGCCCCGACCACCCGATGTCGACGCCGAACCCGGACGAAATCGCACCCGACGGCAGCCTCGCACCGAAACCGTTGACGCCCGACGGTGCAGCGATTCAAAAGGCGATCACGGCGACCGCCGGGGCCCTCGATCTCCTGGTACCGGGAGCGTGTGACTAAAGCATCATGAGCTTCGTCTTGGAATCCGACGACGTCCTGGGCAACCGCGCACTCACGCGCTTTGACGTGTGCGTGATCGGGAGCGGCGCAGGAGGGGGCACGGCCGCCTACGGACTCTGCAAGGGCGGGAAAAACGTGCTGGTGCTCGAGTGCGGCCACAATCCGTGGCCCGGCCTCGACGAAGACGAACTGCCGCTCCCGCACCACAACAACGACGAGCTCAAATACGCGGTCCGCAACTGGATTGATCCTCTGGCCATGCTCGAGCCTCGAACCTTCCGTCGCAATGCGGGTGTGGACGCCGTGATCAACCCCGACGTCAATCTCTTGCCACGCGCCGTGGGCGGTGCGTTCCAGCACGCGGACTGCAAGACACCACGCTTCAACATCCTTGACTTTCAGCTGAAGAGCACGCTCGAGGCGCTGATCGGTCGTACCCCCGGACTTGCGATCCCCGGCTTCGGAGCCGGTGCGGCGAGCGCCAACTTCGCGGATTGGCCGCTTTCCTACGACGAGCTCGAGCCCTACTACGAACAGGCAGAAGCCCTCTACGGTGTGCAGGGAACGGACGACAATCCCTTTGCGTCACCGCGGAGGATCCCCCGCCCGATGCCCCCGGGCGTTCCGATGTATCTCGGCCTCTTGCTTTCGGACGGGGCTCGAAAGGTCTCGCTCCAAGGCACCACGCTTTCGCCGCACACCTATCCCGCGGCCATCAACTCACGTTTCTACGGCGGCCGGCCGCCGTGTGTCGACTGCGGTTGGTGCAGCGGCTTTGGCTGCCCGAACAACGCCAAGGGCTCGCCGGCCGTGACCTCGCTTCGTCACGCCCTGCGCTCGGGGCGCTGCCAGCTCCGTTACAACGCCAAGGTCGTGCAGTTGCTGAACACGGGCGGACATGTCACGGCCGTGAGCTACATCGACGGAGATGGACGGCAAAAGACCGCCACCGCCGACGCCTTCGTGCTTGCAGCCAGCCCGATGGAATCTGCGCGCCTGTGCCTCCTTTCGCCGACACCCAATGGAGGAGCCCTCGGCAACTCGAGCGGACAGGTCGGGCGAAACGTCATGTTCCACCTCCAAGCAAACGTGAATGGCTTCATGCAGCAGCGAATTCACGGCGAGCGCGGGCGAGCCGTGAGCCACGGTGTTTCCGATTTCCGCGGCGTCGAACCGGGGGGCGCGACGCCGCGCCTTTTCGATGCGAACGGGGGCAAAGCCGTCTACCTGGGCGGCATCACCGAGTTCGGCGGGTCCCAGGGACTGCCCATCACCGACGACGGATTCGTCATGGCCTTTCAGCTCCCGGGGAGTTTCGCTGCGCGCTTCGGCACGAAGCTCAAGAACGCCATGCGGGACGGCGCCCTGAGCCAGCACCTGATCTCCCTCATCATGCAGGCCGAGGACGCACCTCAGCTCACCAACCGCGTCGACCTCGACCCGACGGTGCGTGACATCTTCGGGCTGCCCGTCGCACGCCTCACGTACTCGCCGCATGCCTACGAGCTGCAGGCCAGGAACTTCTACCTCCCGTACCTGACCCAGCTCGTGACCCAGGCCGGCGCGCAGGGCGTGTTCACCGCGCCTTGCGACACGCTGCAGCTTCCGCCGCTTGTCGTCAATGCACCTTCTTCACGACATGAGATGGGAACGCTTCGAATGGGCCCGGACCCCGCGACTTCGGTGACGGATCCGAGCGGGCGCTTCCACGACGTGGACAATCTCTACGCCTGTGACGGCAGCGTATTCCCCACCTCGTCCGGGTACAACCCGACGCTCACCATCATCGCTGTCGCTCTCAAAATCGCCCAGGGAATCGCGGGGCATCGATAGGAACGCAGCTCCTGCAGGTCCAGAACATCTCCGGCGGATCGTTCTCGCGGATCGTCTCGTGGTCGACGGGCGAACGCGCGGGTTCCGTGGGCCGTCGCGATCGGTGGTGGAGGCGTGTGACACGAGGGGGCGCTCCGAAACTCAGGACGTGACGTTCTCGCCCCGCGTCCCTTGCTTCGCAGCGGGAGCCTGACCTCCTCCTTCGGATTCGGAGCCCACCGCGTTGAAACCGTCCTGCGAGACCAAGACGCGCTCGGCGCCGAGCCGGTGGCGCAGCGCGGCGATGGCATCCTCGGAGTATCCCGGCTCGGCCCAGCGCGCGTAGCCCATTTCACGCAGGCGGCGAAGTGCGGCCCCGCTGCGTCGGCCGCCGGCGCCGTCCCCGCGGAAGAAGTCGTCGACCACGACACGGTCGACGATTGGATCGAGCAACTCGGCGAGCCGGACGGGGTCGCACGGCAAAAGCGGTGCCACGGCGGCCTGCGTCCGGATCCCCGCCGCCCGCAGACGCACGAGGGCCTCGAGCCGGCTCCTTGTACCCGGAGCGTTGGGTTCAAACGCGCGGCGCACGTTCTCGTTGTCCGTGCACACGGTCATGCTGGCCCACAGCCTCGGGATCCGTGCGAGGAGCTCCGCATCGCGGACAATCAGCGGACTTCTCGTTTGGAGCAGGAGCGCAGCGGGAGGGCACTCGGCCATCACCTCGAGACAAGCCTGCGTGAGCCTGAGCGTGCGCTCCAGCGGCGTGTAGGGATCCGTCGCCGAGGAGCAAAAGATTCTCGCATGGTCCAAGCGACCCCGCTCCGCGTCGCGGCGCAACAGGGCCGGCGCGTTTGTTTTGGGCGAGATCCACGCGGACCACGGAAGCCGGTAGGGATTCATGCGCTGCACGGCGAGCTCACGCACGTAGCAGTAGGCACAGGAGAATTCACAGCCCGAATAGGGCTGAAGCGAATACGTGAAGCCCCCGAGGTAGCCCCCCGTGTGCGTCAGGATGGAGCGCACCTCCCGCGCGAATATGGAAGCGCTGGCCATGGAGACACTGTACGCTCGCGCCCCCATGATTGCCTTCGAGCTGGCGGGGGTGTCGAAGCTCTACGGCGGGCGGCGCGCCCTGGATCGGGTGAATCTCGCGGTACCGATGGGGACCGCGGTCGGCTTGCTGGGTCCCAACGGCGCAGGCAAGACGACGGCATTGCGCCTGCTCCTCGGCCTTGTCCGGCCCAGTGTGGGCGGCGTGCGTTTGCGCGGCTTGTCTCCCGCCGACCCACGCTCCCGCGAAAGCTTGGGCTACGTGCCCGAACGCCCGGCCTTCCCCCCGCGCATGATGATTCGTGAGCTCTTGCGACTTCATGGCGGGCTGATCGGCCTCGACGGGGACGCGCTCGAGCACGAGATCGACGCGCGCCTGGTCGAGACCGGACTGCGGGAGCGCGCGCACGAGCGCGTGGGGGGGATGTCGAAAGGCTTGATGCAACGCGTGGCGTTCGCACAGGCTCTGCTCGGCGATCCAGAGCTCCTGTTGCTCGACGAGCCCACCTCGGGGCTCGATCCGCTCGGCGTGCGCGACGCCCGCGACTGGATCCTCGCGGCGCGCCAGCGGGGTCGAACGCTTCTTGTGAGCTCCCATGTCCTGACCGAGGTCGAGCGCACCTGCGATCACGTGGTGATCCTGCACGAGGGGCGGATCGCGGCGAGCGGACCGCTCGCCGAAGTCGTCCTCGGGGGTGAGAGCCTCGAGGATGCCTATGTGCGCATCGTTCGGGGCGAAGGTGTTGCCAGGCCGCCGAGTCCAGGGGTCCGCACGCCAGAGGGAGCGGAATGAGCGAGCCCGCCCCGACGAAGCCTCGGACCCGTCCGACCCGGACCCTTCACTTGCTCGCAATCCAGGCCTTCCAGGACGCGCTCCGCAGTCGGCTCGGCCTCGCCGTCGCGGGTTGCGCGCTGCTCGCCCTCTTCTTCGTGGATCGCTGCACCAGTCTGGAAAGCTCCCTTGTGCTGAACGGGGAAACGGTCGACCCGGGACTTTCGGCCCGCGCCTTCGGTCCCTTCCTCTTCGGTTGTGTCTCACTCTTCTTGGTCGCGGCCTCCGGTCTCGTCGCGTCGGACGGGCTCGCCCGTCCTGTCGCGGACGGATCTGTCGCGCTTTGGCTCGCGCGGCCCGTCAGCCGTACGGTCTACGCCCTGGCCCGCCTTTCCGGCACCCTGGCGCTTTCGATTGCCGCGGGCGGAGGCGCGCTGATCGCTGCGGCATTCCTACTGCACGTCCGCCGCGGCTTCACGCTCGAGCCGGCGCTCTTCGTGGGCCTCGTCTACGCAGCAAGCGCCGCCATCGTGTCCGCCCTCGCGATGGCGCTATCGCTCTACGTTCCGCGGGTGGTCACCGTCTTTGCGGTGATGCTTTGGATCCAACTGATCGTGGTCGCGAATATCGCACACATGCTCGGTGCGACCTTTCGGGGTTGGTTCGCCGCCCTGGAGCGGTGGGGACCGCCCCTCGGGACAGCCCTCTTCTACGCGATGTCCGGCTGGCTCTCGCTGCGGCTTGAGGTGCACGATGTCGTCTCCATCGTGCTGCGTCTTGTCGTCTGGATCGGGCTCAGCAGCGCGCTCCTCGTGCTGAGCGTTCGGCGTCTCGAGTTGCGCTAACCGGCGGAGCGAGTCGCACCTTGCGACGCGTTCTCCTCGAGCGTGCGCGCGCTGCGCGAAAGGGCCACCCGGGCGACATTCGGGGCGGTTCCAAAGAATCGATCGCCCTCAAGGCGCGTTACGCCGTACCAGAAGTGCTCGTTTCGGAAATGGTGGAGTCTGTGGTTCCGCCACAGGCGGCGGTAGTAGGAAGCCCTCGGTACAACCCGCGTATGCACGAGGAAATGGACGGCTTCGTAATGAAGGGTCAGTGCGAGATGGACGAGCAGCACAGTGAGCGCGAGCTGGCGAGTCGGAGCGATGAGGAAACAAAGAAAGACGAGGATCGGCACGGTGTACACGTAGGTGTGCAGTGGAATGAAGAGAATTCGATAGTTCCAAGGGTCTTGGTGATGCGCTCGATGGCTTCGCGGGACCGGCAAGTCGAAGCTGCGGCCCCACAACACGAAGGGCCTGGCGTGCAGAACAAACACGTGGATCAGCCACTCCTGGATCGGCCAGTAGAGAAGAACGACTGCGGCGGCCAGGAGATCGAACGGGGAGAAGCCGCCCATCCGGAGGCGGCCCACGAGGGCAAGCCCCACGAGCAGCAAGAGAATCCGCGGGCTCCCGTGACGAAGGAAAATCGGCAATGCCTCACGCAGCGTGCGTGGGCTGTGTTCCCATCCGAGCGAAGAATCCCTTTTCGTTGCAGGCATGCTCACCCGCGGCATCCCGGGCGCAGAAGGGCTCGGTGCTCGTTCACGGATGCCGGGCCTCCTTCAGCACCCGCGAAAGCTGCGCCCCCGTGTGAGATTCGTGCACCTCCGCCACTTGCTCCGGGGTGCCGCGCGCCACGAGATGACCGCCGTCGGGCCCGCCGCCCGGCCCGAGGTCGATGACCCAGTCCGCCGTTTTGATCACATCGAGGTTGTGTTCAATGACGAGGACGGTATTGCCCGCATCGACCAGGCGGCCCAGGACGTCCAGCAGCTTCTTCACGTCGTGGAAGTGAAGGCCGGTGGTCGGCTCGTCCAAGACATACAAGGTGCGGCCGGTGGCGCGACGGGCCAGTTCCCGCGACAGCTTGATGCGCTGCGCCTCTCCGCCGGAGAGCGTTGGCGATGGTTGGCCCAGGTGGAGGTACTCGAGCCCGACGTCCGCGAGGAGGCGAAGCGGCGGCGCGATCGTCGGGTGCGCAGCGAACAACTCGAGCGCCTCAGCGACGGTAAGCTCGAGCACGTCCGCGATCGATCGACCTTTGTATCGCACCTCGAGGGTAGCTGCGTTGAAGCGGCGGCCCTGACATTCCTCGCATTTCACATACACATCGGGCAGAAAGTGCATCTCGATTTGACGCACACCGTCACCCTGACACGCTTCGCAGCGGCCGCCCTTGACGTTGAAGGAGAAGCGTCCGGGTTTGTAGCCATGAACGCGGGCGTCCGGCAGCAACGCAAAGAAATCGCGAATCGCGTCGAACACCTTGATGTAGGTCACCGGATTGCTGCGCGGCGTCCGTCCAATCGGGCGCTGATCGATGCTGATCACTTTGTCGAGCTGCTCGGTGCCGGCGATCGCACGATGAGCCCCCGGCCGGCGAGACGCGCCCTGAAGCCTTCGCGCCAGTGCGGGATAGAGGATGTCATTGACCAGGGTGGATTTCCCAGCGCCCGAGACCCCTGTCACCGCGGTCAGCACACCGAGGGGAATTTCAAGGTCCACGTCCGCAAGGTTGTTCTCACGGGCACCGAGCAGCTTGAGCGCGCCAGTCGGACGCCGGCGTTCGTGGGGCACTTCGATGCGCAGGCGCCCGGCGAGATAGGCGCCGGTGAGCGACGCCCGGTTTCGCGTGAGCGACGAGGGCGTGCCTTCGTGAACGATGTGCCCTCCGGCCACTCCCGCACCGGGGCCGAAGTCGATCACATGATCTGCGGCGCGGATGGTTTCTTCGTCATGTTCCACCACCACCACCGTGTTCCCGATGTCGCGCAGGCGAAGCAGGGTGTCAAGCAGCCGTCGGTTGTCGCGCTGATGCAAACCAATTGATGGCTCGTCGAGGATGTAGATCACGCCCGTAAGCTCGCTCCCGACCTGCGAAGCCAGCCGAATGCGCTGCGATTCACCCCCGGAGAGCGAAGGCCCGGCGCGGTCGAGGGACAGATACGACAGCCCCACGGCGGCCAGGAAATCGAGGCGGCCGCGGATCTCCTTTAGCAGCTCAGCGGCGATCTCATGTGCCGCGCCTTCGAGGGCAAGCTGGGAGAGGAACGCGCGCGCTCCCTCGATCGTGAGAGCCGAGAGCTCGACGATGCTCTTGCCTCCGATGCGCACTGCCGCGCTCTCGGGCCGCAGACGCACCCCACCGCAGGCCGAGCACTCCCGATCCCCGAGGAACTGCGCGTACCAGCGCTTTGCACTTTCGGAGGTGGTTTCACGGAAGCGACGCATGAGGCGTGGCAAGACGCCCTCCCAGGTCATGACAAACGATCCTTTGCCGCCCTCTTTGCCCTTCCAGGTCACACGGAACTCGCGATCCCCCGCGCCATACAGCAGGAGCTCGCGCTGCCTTTTGCGAAACGCCCGGATCGGTACATCGAAGGGCAAGCCGAGCTGCTTCAAGATCTGGGTGCGAAGTCCACTCCAGCTCGATTTCTTCGAGATCTCCTTTCCCCAGGGTTTGATGGCCCCTTCGTCGATGGAGAGCGATTCGTCGGGAATCACGAGCTGAGGATCGATTTCGACCCGTGAACCCAAACCGTTGCAC
>Ga0187778_10001492_pt1 | contig 16195 bp, 11 predicted proteins | sample 1015_Q2_SP5_20_M_FD_132418 | JGI IMG/M metagenome (GOLD analysis project Ga0187778, IMG submission 132418) | Tropical peat soil microbial communities from peatlands in Department of Meta, Colombia - 1015_Q2_SP5_20_MG | ecosystem: Environmental > Terrestrial > Soil > Wetlands > Peat | place...
ACGGCGCAGACCGATGGCGCGATCGGCTACGTCGAGTACGCCTACGCCAAGCAGAACAAGATGGCCTACGCCGATCTCGTCAACGGCGCCGGCAAGCGCGTGACGCCCGACGCCGCGAGCTTCCAGGCCGCCGCGGCCAACGCCGACTGGGCGCACTCGGCCGGCTACTACCTGATCCTTACCAATCAGCCCGGCGATAAGAGCTGGCCGATCACCGGTGCGAGCTTTATTTTGCTCTACAGCGTGCCGCCGGACCCCGCCGCGACCTCGGCGGCTCTCAAGTTCTTCGACTGGGCCTACCGGAACGGCGCCAAAATGGCCGCCGATCTGGACTACGTACCACTGCCGGACAACCTGATCAGCCAGGTACGCGCGACCTGGAAATCGCAGATCAAGGGGATGTGACCGCGCTGCGCGTCCTGCGCCTGACGCGCGCAGCATCGGACGGCAGCGGCCGCGCTCGAGGAGGAAGCGCCGCTCGGCGCGCTCCCGGCTTCGCGCGGCGGCTGCGGTAACGGGAATGGCAGGCGTGAGAGGTGCCGTCTGCGATGAACACGCTAGCTGCGATCGATCCGCGACATGCTCCGGCGCAGCGCCTGCGCGAGCGTCTGTTTCAGGGCGCGACGTTCGCGGCGGCGCTGGTCGTGCTGCTGCTGCTCGGCGGCGTCGCGCTGTCGCTGCTCGTCGGAGCCTGGCCCGCGTTTGCGCATTTCAAGCTCGGCTTTCTCACGCGCGAGATCTGGAACCCCGTGACCGACCAGTACGGCGCGCTCGCCCCGATATACGGCACGCTTGTGACCTCATTCCTCGCGCTGCTGCTCGCGATTCCCGTGAGCTTTGGCATCGCGATCTTTCTCACCGAGCTTGCTCCCGTGTGGCTCAAGCGCCCCGTGGGCGTGGCCATCGAGCTGCTCGCCGCGGTGCCGAGCATCATCTACGGCGTCTGGGGACTTTTCGTCCTGGCCCCGGTGCTGCAGCGGCACGTGCAGCCCTGGATCATCGAGCATCTCGGCCCGCTGCCGCTCATCGGCCCGCTGTTTCACGGACCGCCCTTCGGTATCGGCGTGCTCACGGCAAGCTTCGTGCTGGCGATCATGGTGATCCCGTTCATCTCCGCGGTGATGCGCGACGTTTTCGAGACCGTGCCCGACGTGCTCAAGGAATCCGGCTACGGGCTGGGCGCCACCACCTGGGAGGTCATCTGGCAGGTGGTCGTGCCGTATGCGCGCACCGGCATCGTCGGCGGCATCATGCTCGGTCTCGGCCGCGCGCTCGGGGAGACCATGGCGGTGACCTTCGTCATCGGCAATGCGCACCGCATCGGCTCCTCGCTCCTCGCGCCCGGCACGACCATCTCCGCCTCCATTGCCAACGAGTTCGCGGAGGCGGTCGGTGATCTCTACACTTCCTCCCTCATCGCGCTCGGAGCACTCTTGTTCCTCATCACTTTCAGCGTGATCGCCGCCGCCCGCCTCATGCTGCTCAGGCTCGGCCGTCGGGCGCTCTCCTCGGTATGAGTCGTCGGCTGCTTCGCAAGCTCGTCAACGTTCTGGCGCTCGGACTTTCGGGTCTTGCGACCGCCATCGGCCTGTTCTTTCTCGGCGCGATCCTCTGGACGCTGATCCACAGCGGCCTCGCCGGTGTATCGCTCAAGCTGTTCACCGCCATGACCCCGCCCCCGGGCAGCAGCGGCGGGCTGCTCAATGCCATCTACGGCAGCGTCGTCATGACGGTGATCGGCATCCTGATCGGCGGTCCCATCGGCATGCTCGCCGGCACTTACCTCGCCGAGTACGGCCGCACGGCGCGTATCAGTACCGTGATCCGCTTCGTCAACGACGTGCTGCTGTCCGCGCCCTCGATCATCATCGGACTGTTCGTCTACGAGCTGCTGGTGATCCGCATGGGTCATTTCTCCGCCATCGCAGGTGCGGTGGCGCTCGCGATCATCGCCATGCCGGTCACGGTGCGCACCACCGAGGACATGCTGAACCTCGTACCGCAGGGCATGAAGGACGCCTCCACCGCCATGGGGGCCTACCACTGGCGCACCATCACCAGTGTCATCTACCCGGCGGCGCGCAGCGGCATCGTGACGGGGCTGCTGCTCGCGGTGGCGCGCATCAGCGGCGAGACCGCGCCGCTGCTGTTCACCGCGCTCAACAACCAGTTCTGGAGCACCAACATCGCCGCGCCCATGGCCAATCTGCCGGTGGTGATCTTCCAGTTTGGGCTGAGCCCGTACCCGAACTGGCAGCAGCTCGCGTGGTCCGGCGCCCTCCTCATCACGGTGAGCATCCTGATCCTCAGCATCGCCGCGCGACTCGTCGTGTCGTCGCTCACCCCCGGCGGCAACCGCTGATGAGCGCCGAAGCCCAGCTCACCGCCCCGCCGCCCGCGGCGAGCCGCCCGGGGCCGGTCAAGTTCGAGGTGCGGCACCTCAACTTCTATTACGGGCCGATGCATGCGCTCAAGGACATCAACCTGACACTGCCGGACCGCAGAATCACCGCCTTCATCGGCCCTTCGGGATGCGGCAAGTCGACGCTGCTGCGCGTCTTCAACCGCATGTACGCCCTCTATCCTGGCCACCGCGCCACCGGTGACGTCGAGCTCGACGGTGAAAACATCCTCGCACCCACCGTCGACGTGGCGGCGCTGCGATTCCGGGTCGGGATGGTTTTCCAGAAGCCCACGCCCTTTCCCATGTCGATCTTCGATAACGTGGCATTCGGGCTGCGCCTGGCGCGGCGCATCTCGCGCAGCGAGCTCACCGACCGGGTGGAGGAGGCACTGCGGGTGGCGGCGATGTGGGAGGAAGTCAAGGACAAGCTGCAGGAGGACGGGCGTGGACTCTCGGGCGGCCAGCAGCAGCGCCTGTGCATTGCGCGTACCCTGGCACTGCAACCGGAGGTGATCCTGTTCGATGAGCCGACCGCGGCGCTCGATCCGATCTCGACGCTGCGCATCGAGGAGACGCTGCAGAACCTGCGCGAGAGCTATTGCATCGCCATCGTCACGCACAACCTGCAGCAGGCGGCGCGCGTCTCGAACTTCACCGCCTTCATGTATCTCGGCGAGCTGGTGGAGATCGGACCGACCGAGCAGATCTTCACGGCGCCGAAGAACCGCCGCACCGATGACTATGTCACCGGGCGCTTTGGCTGACGGGCGAACCCGATGAACGAAAGGCCAAACGAGCGGCCCGACGCGACGCCCCCCGACCCGCGGGCCGCGCCGTCCGCCAACGCAGCCAACACCGCCGGCGACCCCGCGACCGCGCCGGCTGCCGGTAACGGCGCCGCGCGCGTCCGCCTGAACGAGGGCGGCCTCAACCTCAAGCCGAGTGGTCGGCGCCCGGCCGAGCGCTCCCCTGAGAGCGCCCGCGCCGTACCCCCGGAAGGTGCGATCGAGAATCCCATCTTCATCTGCCGCAACGTGAATGTCTTTTACGGCGCCAAGCAGGCACTGCGCGATGTCAGCATCGAAGTCGGACGGCGCCAGGTGCTGGCGGCGATCGGCCCATCGGGGTGCGGCAAGTCGACGTTCCTGCGTTGCCTGAATCGCATGAACGATACCATTCCCGGAGCACGCGTCACCGGCACGATCCAGCTCGATGGCCGCGACATCCACGACTCGAGCCTCGATGTGGTACAGCTGCGCGCCCGCATCGGCATGGTGTTCCAGAAACCCAATCCCTTTCCGAAGTCGATCTACGACAACGTTGCCTATGGCCCACGCATTCACGGGCTCGCGCGCAGCCGCGCGCAGCTCGACGACATTGTGTGCACGAGCCTCACCCGGGCAGGCCTGTGGGAGGAGGTCAAGGACCGCCTGAGCAGTCCGGGCACCGGGCTCTCGGGCGGTCAGCAGCAGCGGCTGTGCATCGCGCGCACCATCGCCGTGCAGCCGGAAGTCATTCTCATGGACGAGCCGTGTTCGGCGCTCGATCCGATTGCCACCGCGCACATCGAGGACCTGATCGACGAGCTGCGCGAGTCCTACGCGATCGTGATCGTCACGCACTCCATGCAGCAGGCGGCGCGCGTGTCACAGCGCACCGCGTATTTCCATCTCGGGGAGTTGATCGAGGTCGGCGACACCGACCGCGTGTTCACCAATCCCCGCCACCGCCTCACCGAGGATTACATTACGGGGCGCTTCGGCTGAAAGGCCGGCGCGCGAGGCGCGTGCGTCGAGCCTCAAAAGCACTCGGGCCCGCGCAAGCGGGCCCGAGTGCTTTTCGTGCGGTCGTCGCTCGAGCTTCAGAACTTGAAGCGTACTCCCATGGTGCTGGCGACCGTCGAGGTGGCGAAGTCGAAGCCACTGGCGAGACCCCCCTGCACCTGGCTCCACATGGTGCCGATATACACGTCAAAGCGCTTGCTGAGGCGGTAATCGGCCATGAACGAGGCGACGTTCTCGTTGCCGCTGCACTGGGAATGGGCGTTGGTCGAGCAGCCAGCTACTCCGGCACCCGTGCCGTACGCGTTTTGCTTGTAGCCGTAGTAAGCGACCGTGAGGTCGAGGTCCGGTACCACCGTCCACTTCACGCCACCCCAGAACACCTGCAGGATCCTGTCGTTCGGGAACGCTTTGTTGTTGTCGACGATGACGGCGAGCACGTACCCGCCGATGATCGGCTGGCCGGGTGAGTAGGGGTTCGTGGGGTTTGCAAAGCTGTCGTGCTCATAGGCCGCGAAGAGTTTCACCGTGCCAAAGTTATAGAGCCCCATCGCCGCCCACGTGGTGTTGTCGGAGATGGTACCCGCGAGCGAGTTACTCACGGAGTAGCACTGCGCCTGCGGGGCCGCTGGCGGGGTGATCGAGGTAGTGCAGGCAGCCTGTATATCCGCTACCTGAGCGGCACTCAGCGAACTAGCGGAGACGGCGTTGTACTTCTTGGCGTAGTAGCCATCGATGGAGAGCCCGGCGTACTCCCCACCGAGCGTCGCGTGGATGGCGGTATTGGTCGAGCCGCTCGCGCCGGAGAACTGATAGAGCGCCCCGACGTGCAGCCAGTCGTACTTGGCGGTGTATTTCAGCGACTGATCGAGCCGGCGATCCTCGGTGTCGCCCCCGCCCGCGGTGACGCCAGAAAGGCCGATCAGCGAGAACGCCTGCGCCGTGCCCATCGGGTCATACTTGGCGATGCCGTCGGCGAGCGGCGTCAGCTGACGGCCGAAGGTGAGCGAGCCGTAGGTGGGGGAGCTGAAGCCGGCGTAGGAGATCTCGAACATCTGCCCCGCGACGCTCGTATCGACTCCAGTGGTCCAGGCGCTGACTGGCTTGCCGTTGTTGAGTGTCATCGACTTCAAGCCATCGCTGATGTCGCCCGACTGGGGGTTGAAATAGGTCTCCAGCCGAAAGACCCCCGCCCAATCGCCCAGCAGCGGCTCATTGCCCGCGAGCCCAACGCGAGACTGCGAGAGGTTGTTCGGGGTCATACCGGTCACCGAACCGTTGTGGAACTTCGAAATCACCTCGTACGAGCCGGCGGGAAAGTAATCGCTTATCGGTGCGCCGTGGGTCATGTACTGCAGGCCGATATCCACAATCCCGTAGAGGGTGATCCCCTTCCATGTCAGGCTGCTGTCCTCCGCGGTTGGCGACGTGCTCTGCGCCTGCGCAACTCCGGCCGCCGCCAACAGAGCCGTCAATAGATAGGCACGTTTAGGTGTCATCGTGCGAATTCCTATGAATTGAAAAAAGCCAATGCGGCGCCGAAACTGTTGCGGCGTCGCAACCCTTTTTATCGCTTATTCAAGCTGCTCACTTTGCTTCAGTTCTATGACATTGAGAATGCATTTTGATGGCAGTTTTGTTGCCACGGCGTCGTCTTAGGCCGCGCCTTTCCCATTCCGAGCGTCACGAGACCAACGGTGTAGGTCTCCCTCGCTGGGGTTAAACTCTTGCATATCAAGGTCTTAAAAGCAACTCTTGCTTTCTGAATTGCTTTTAATCGTACGTTGGGCACCGATTAATGCCCACGTGGTCTGCTAGAGGCATCGAGCGATCCATGCGAATGCTACTCGTCGAGGATGAGAAGAAAGTTTCCGAGCTCGTGGCGCGCGCGCTGCGGGCGGAACGCTACGCGGTCGACGTCGCCGACGACGGCACGCAAGGCTGGGAGCTCGCGCAGGCGTACGACTACGACCTCATCGTCCTCGACCTGATGCTGCCGGGTCTCTCGGGCGAGGAGCTACTGCGCCGCGTCCGTCGCAAGAACCCGCACGTACCAATCCTCGTCCTCACCGCGCGTGATGCGACCGAGGACAAGGTCCGCAACTTCGAGGCCGGCGCGGACGACTATCTCACCAAGCCGTTCGCGTTCGCGGAACTGATCATGCGCGTCAAGGCGCTGCTGCGCCGCGGTCCGGTCGCGCGCTCGAGCGTGCTGCGCATTGCCGATCTCGAGCTCGATCGCTTCACGCAGCAGGTGCGTCGCGCCGGTCGCAGGATCGAGCTCACGCCGAAGGAGTACGCGCTGCTCGAGTACCTCGCGACCAGTCCCGGGCGTGTCTTTTCGCGCACCATGATCATCGAGCACGTCTGGGACCAGAGCTTCGAAGGTCTCACCAACATCGTTGACGTCTACGTGCGGCATCTGCGCAGCAAGGTGGACGACCCGTTTCCGGTCAAGCTCATCCGCACGGTGCGTGGCGTAGGCTACGGGATCGGTGAGGCTGCGGAACCGTGAATACCCGCTCGCTGAGCTTTCGATTGGTCACCTGGTACGCGGGGGTGCTGACGATCGTCTTCGTGCTGCTCGGCGGACTCACGTTCCTCTTCCTGCGCCACTACCTGGAAGCGAATCTCCTCGACGCCCAGGCGCACCGTGCCCGCCAGATCGCCGACACGCTGGTCGCGCGCGCGAGCCGCGACAGCGAGGCGGCGATGCGTACCGAGGTCGAGAATCTCTATGCCCCCGAGCTCAACGACCGCTTCATCCGCATCACCCGTGCCGACGGCCGGGTGGTATACGCATCGGCGCCGCCGCGCGGCGAGCGCTTCGCCCCCGGGCAGGTGCCGCCGCTCGCCGCGGTGGCCTCCGGCGTCTCGTCGCACAAAGTGCGCCTCGCCGGTGGCTCGCTGCTCATCGCGGCGGTCATGGCCACGGCGAGCGATGGCACACGCTATCGCGTGGACGTGGGAACTTCGGGCGCGGCGGCCGAGGACACCCTGCGGCACGTGCTCGTCATGCTCGCCGTCGGGCTGCCGCTCGCCGTGGCCGTCGCGGTCGCCGGCGGCTTCGTGCTGGTGCGGCGCGCGCTCGATCCCGTCGAGCGCATTACCGCCAAGGCCGAAGCGATCACGCAGCACAGCCTCAGCGAGCGGCTGCCCGTGGTGCGCAGCGGCGATGAGCTCGAGCGCTTGTCAGTATCGCTCAATCATATGATCTGCCGCCTCGAGGATGCCATTCACGGCTCGAAGCAGTTCGTGGCCGACGCCAGCCACGAGCTGCGCACCCCGCTCACGGTGATGCGCGGTGAGCTCGAGAGCTTAGCCCAGGATCCACACCTCTCGCGCGAGACTCGCGAAACGCTCGGCAGCGTGCTCGAGGAAGTCGAGCGGCTCGGCGAAATCGTCGAGAGCCTGTTCGCGCTCTCGCGCCTCGATGCCGGCGAAGCGCACGCCGAGTGGTTGCGCTTCGATCTCGCGGAGCTGGCCGCGACCACGGCCGAGCAGATGAGCCTGCTCGCCACCGACAAGAACGTGAGCGTCGAGTGCGATTCCACGCCCGGCGTCACCGTCGAGGGCGACCGGGCGCGTCTGAAGCAGGTGATCGTCAACCTCCTGGACAATGCGATCAAGTACACCCCGAACGGCGGCCGCGTGCGCCTGTCGGTGCGGCGCGAGGGCAATTTCGCCGTGCTCGACGTCGCCGACAACGGCGTCGGCATCCCGGTCGAGGCACTGCCGCACGTCTTCAAGCGCTTCTACCGCGTCGACACCTCGCGCTCGCGCGAACAGGGCGGGGCGGGCCTCGGGCTGGCGATCGTCCGATCCATCTGCACCGCGCACGGCGCGGACGTCGAGGTGATCAGCACACCGGGCAAGGGGAGCCTGTTCCGCATGCGCCAGCCGCTCGCCGGCGAAGCGCAGGCGCGCGCGTAGAGCACCGCGTATGCCGCTGGTCCGGTACGTCCTCAAGCACCCCTACACCGTGGCCGCGGTGCTGATGCTGATCGGCCTGCTCGGCGTCGGCGAGGCGCTGCGCATGCCGGTGGACATCTTTCCGCAGATGGACATTCCGGTCTGCAGCGTCGTGTGGACCTATGCCGGCATGGACGCGAATGACATGCAAAACCGCATCCTGACGCTGCACGAGCGGCAGATGGCGTCCCTGGTCGATGACATCGCGCGCATCGAGGCGACGGCCTACGAGGGCGTGGGTGTGGAGAAGGTCTACCTGCACGAGGGTGCCGACGTCACGCGTGCAATCGCGCAGCTGGCGAGCAGCGCGCTGGTCGTGCTCAAGTACATGCCGCCGAACATCACCCCGCCGCTGGTGATCCGCTACGGCGCGACTGACGTGCCGATCATCCAGCTTGGGCTTTCGAGCAGTTCGCTTCCCGATACCAAGCTAAACGACCTCGGGCAGAACATCATCCGCCCGGCGCTCGCCGTGGTGCACGGCGCCCAGGTCCCTTATCCCTACGGTGGCAAGCCGCGCGTCATCATGGCCGATCTCGACAGCCAAGCGCTTACGGCGCGCGGGCTCACCCCGGCGGACGTGAGCAACGCCCTGCAGACCCAGAACGTCATCCTGCCGGCGGGCGACGTGAAGATCGGCAACTTCGACTACCTGGTCGCGATGAACAACAGCCCCGACCTGATCGAGGCGATGAACTCCTTCCCGATCAAGTGGGTCGATGGACGGGAGGTGTTCATGCGCGACGTGGCGCACGTGCACGACGGCTTCCAGGTGCAGACCAACTCGGTCTCGGTCGACGGCGTGCCCGGGGCGCTGATGACGATCCGCAGCACCGGCGGGGTCTCGACGCTCGCGGTCATCAACGGTACCCGCGCCGCGCTGCCCGAGATCCGCCACATGCTGCCGCACGACGTGCACATCAAGCCGCTCTTCGATCAGTCGGTGTTCGTCAAGGCGGCGCTCAACAGCGTGCTGATGGGCGGAGCCATGGCCGCAGGCCTCACGGGGCTCATGATCCTGCTGTTCCTCGGCAACTGGCGCCTGACGGTGATGATTCTGGCGGCGATCCCACTGTCGATCATCACCGCGGTGCTGCTGATGGGAGCCGGCGGCGAGACGCTCAACACCATGACGCTCGGCGGCTTCGCACTGGCGGTCGGGATCCTGGTCGACAACGGCACGGTGGTGATCGAGAACATCGAGCGCAACCTCGGCCTACGGGCACGACTCTCGGAGGCCATCGTGCACGGCTGCGGCGAGGTCGGCGTGCCGACGTTCCTGTCGACGCTGTGCATCTGCATCGTGTTCGTGCCGGTGTTCCTGCTGCAGGGCACGGCCAAGTACCTGTTCTCGCCGCTGTCGGTTTCGGTGATCGTGTCACTGCTGGCAAGTCTTGCGCTGTCGTTCACCCTGGTGCCGGTTCTCTTCTATTACCTGATGCGCAGCCACGCGCACCCGGCACACGGCGGCGCGGATGCCGCTCACGGCGCCGGCGCGGCGCACCCGGCCACGCCGGCTGCGGGAGCCACGCTTGTGCCTGCACTGCTGCGCGCTCTGTTGCGCGTGCATGTGGAATTCGAGCGCGGCTTTGTGCGCTTTCGCGACACCTATCGCAATGCTGTCGCCTGGGCGCTGTCGCAGCCGAAGCTCATCGTGCTGGTGTTCCTCGGCATCATGCTGGTGTCGCTGCCGCTATTTCCGTTCCTCGGGCGCGACTTCTTCCCCGATGTCGACGCCGGGCAGATGCGCCTGCACGTGCGCGCGCCTCCCGGGACGCGTATCGAGACGACCCAGCAGTACTTCTCGCAGATCGAGGGGACTATCCGCCAGCTGGTCGGCAACGATCAGATCAGCGTGCTACTCGACAACATCGGCCTGCCTTACAGCGGCATCAACATCGCGCTCTCCGACTCCGCCACCGTGGGACCGATGGATGGCGAGATCCTGATCTCACTGCAGAAGAAGCACACGCCCACCGCAGAGCTCACCGCCATGCTGCGCCGGGAGCTGACGAAAAAGTATCCGATGCTGCAGTTCTTCTTTCAGCCAGCGGACATCGTCGACCAGGTGCTCAATTTCGGACAGCCCGCGCCGATCGACATCCGCGTCAGCGCCTCCGATACCGACAGCGCCTACCGGCTGGCGGCGCGGCTGGCGCGGCTGATCGGGCACACACCGGGCGTGGCGGACGCGCACGTGTTTCAGGTCCCGGATGCACCGGCGCTGTCGGTCGACGTCGATCGGGCGCTCGCCACGCAGATCGGGTTGACGCAGCGCGAGGCCGCCAGCAACGTGCTCGTGACCACCAACTCGAGCGCCCAGACCGCGCCGAACTTCTGGGTCGATCCGAGCAACGGTGTGAGCTACCCGCTCGTGGTGCAGCAGCCGACGTACGACATCGCCACCTCGCAGGATCTCAAGATCATGCCGGTGAGCAGCACCGCCGCCGGCAGCCAGTCGCAGCTGCTGATGAATCTGTCCTCCGTCGGCCGGCAGACCACGCCGATGGTGACCTCGCAGCTGAACATCCGCCCGGTCTTCGACGTCCACGCCAACGTCCAGGACCGCGATCTCTACTCGACCTCCCGCGACATCGACCGGGTGATCGCCGCCAACCAGCCACCCCCGCAGAAGGCGATCAACATAACCCTGAGCGGCCAGGTGGAGACCATGCGCGAGAGCTATAGCGGGCTCTTCACCGGTATCGCACTCGCGGTGGTGCTGGTCTATCTGTTCCTGGTGATCAACTTCCAGAGCTGGATCGATCCGCTCATCGTGCTGATGGCGGTGCCATTCACGCTGAGCGGCGTCATGTGGATGCTGTTCCTCACGCAGACACACCTCAGTGTCCCGGCTCTCATGGGGACGCTCATGGCGATCGGGCTCACCACGGCCAACAGCATCCTGGTGGTGACCTTCGCCAATCAGCGCATGGACGTGGGCGATCAGCCGCTGGTTGCGGCCGTGACCGCCGGCTACACCAGGTTGCGGCCGGTGCTGATGACCGCCGGCGCGATGATCCTCGGCATGGTGCCGATGGCGACCGGGGTGGGCGAAGGCGGTGAGCAGAATGCGCCGCTTGCGCGCGCGGTGATCGGCGGACTGCTGTTCGCCACCTTCGCGACGCTGGTGTTCGTGCCGACCATGTACCGGCTGCTGCGGCGCGCTCCGGCGCCCGTCGCGGCCGCCGATAGCCTCTGAAGGCCCAGTACGCGTGCAGGACAACCAGGACACGGGAGCGACCCGCATGGACGCGCAAGTCCGGCAGACCGACGTTGGCGAGGATGCCCAGGCCGCCGAATCTCACGCGGTCTCAGCACGGTTCGACCCGGGCACCGGCGAGCGGCTGAAGCGCGCGGCGATCGTTGCCGCTATCGTGCTGGGCGTCGCCTTCGTGCTGGTTAGCGTCGATCGCTTCTTCAAGGCCCGCAGCGTCGCCCGCGCGACGCTGGCCGCCGCTACGGCGCGGCCACTGGTCGAGGTCGTGACCGCGAAGGCGGTCGGCGCGGTGCAGCGCCTGGTGCTCCCCGGCTACACCGCTGCCTGGCACGCGAGCACCATTTACGCACGTGTCGACGGCTACGTCGGCGATTGGTACGTTGATATCGGCGATCGCGTGCGCACCGGACAGGTGCTGGCGGTCATCGAGACGCCCGACCTCGATGCGGAGCTGGCTGCCGCACGCGCGCAGCTCAAAGCCGATCAGGCGACCGTACTGGTGCGCAAGGCGGAGACCGAGTTCGCGCAAACCACCTACGAGCGCTGGCGTGATTCGCCCAAGGGAGTGGTGTCGGAGCAGGAGCGCGAGGAGAAGAAGGCCGGCTACGACAGCGCCGTCGCGCGGCAGCGGTCCGCGGAAGCCGACGTGGCGCTCGCCCAGGCCCGCGTGAACAAGTACGAGGCGCTCACCCAGTTCAAGAAAGTGACCGCGCCCTACGACGGGGTGATCACGGTGCGCGACATCGATATCGGCAATCTCGTCACCGCCGGCAGCACGTCGGCGACCACGCCGCTCTACGTCATGACGCAGAACGATCCGATCCGTATCTTCGTCGATGCGCCACAAAGCGCGGCCGACGACCTGATCAGCAGCAAGGCTCCGGTGCAGGTGCAGACGAGCGCCGGCGTCATGCGCGAATACAGCGGCAAGGTGACCCGCACTTCCCAGGCACTCAATCCGCAGTCGCGCACGCTGCGCGTGGAGGTGGACATCCCGAATCCGAAGGACGAGTTCGTTCCGGGCATGTACGTGAAGGTAGGCTTCGGGCTGCCGCCGCGCGGCCTGGTGCAGGTGCCGGCGGCGGCGCTCGTGTTCCGTGCCAGCGGGCCGCAGGTAGCGCTAGTGGATCACTCCGGGCGCCTCACCTTCCGCAACGTCGCGATCGGGCGCGACAACGGCAACATCGTCGAGCTGAGCTCGGGGGTGGCACCCGGCGACCAGCTCGCGCTGAACGTCAGCAGTCAGATCTCCGACGGCGAGCTGGTGCGCGTGCAGGGCGTCGAAGCGGCTGGGTCGGCGCCCGTGGCGACCGCCGAGCGCTGAACAGGCGAACCCCTCTGAGCGCCCTGCGCATATTCGCAGTCGCACTGCTCACAGGCGCTGTCGCCGCCTGCGCGGTGGGCCCGAACTACCACACGCCGGAGGTTGCGGCTCCGGACGAATACGCGGCCGCCCCCCGCATGGCAGCGGCCGGTGCCGGCGGGGCCGGCAGCGCCGCGGTCGCGCCTGCCGTCGCGGCACCGGTGGACCTCGCCGCGTGGTGGCAGGCACTTAAGGATCCCGAGCTCGACTCCCTCGTCGCGCGGGCAATCGGTGGCAATCCCGACGTGCTGATTGCGCTCGACCGGCTGCAGGCGGCGCGGACCTTCGAGGCCGGCATCATCGGCACCGTGCTGCCGCAGGCCGAAGCGGCCGTCGGCGGCGGCCGCGGCACGGGCACCGATCTCGCCCGCGGGCGCGTGCCGCAATCGCAGGTCTCGGCCACCAACACCTCCGGGCTCGAGCACATCAACGTCGTCGGCGGCTTCGATGCGCTCTGGGAGCTCGACGTCTTCGGCAAGTATCGGCGTGAGATCGAGGCCGCCCGCTACGACACGCAGGCGCTGCAGGCGGCGCGCAACAGCGTGCTGGTCTCAGTCGTCGCCGATGTCGCGCGCGCCTATGTGGACCTGCGCGGCCTGCAGGTGCGCGCCTCGGTGCTGGCCGCTGCCACGGGTGTGCTGCGCGAATCGTTGCGCATCGTCAGCATCCGTTACGAGCGCGGCATCACCAACGAGCTCGACTTGACGCTCGCCACGCGCGAGCTCGCCACCCTCGAAGCGCAGGCCGCACCGGTCGATGCGCAGGTGCAGGCCGCCGAATACACCATTGCGACGCTGCTCGGTGTGTTTCCTGAGGACATCGTGAAGGAGCTCACTCCCGCGGGGATGGTGCCCGCCGTACCGGGCGCCGTGACCACCGGGATGCCGGTGGAGCTGCTGCGCCGTCGCCCCGACATCCAGGCGGCGGAGCGCGAGCTCGCGGGCGCCACGGCGCGCATCGGGGTCGCGACGGCGGACCTCTTTCCCGCGGTCGCGATTTCGGGCTCCATCGGCTTCCAGCGCCAGCAGGCACCGGGACTCCCGACCCTGGGTTCGCACATCTGGTCGCTCGGCGGCGGGGCGGCGTGGCCGCTGCTCGACTTCGGGCAGCTCGACGCTCAGGTGGAGATCGCCGACCTGCAGACCCGCGCGCTGCTGGTGAATTACAAGAAGACCATCCAGGAAGCGGTGCGCGAGGTCGACAGCAACATCGCACTCTATGCGGCCCAACAACAGAGCCTCGGCAAGCTCGAGACGGCGCTGCTCGCCAGCCAGCGCGCGGTGACGCTCGCCAACGAGCGCTACCAGCGCGGTCTCACCGATTACCTCAATGTGGTGGATGCCGAGCGCCAGGAGTACGACATCGAGGAGCAGTACACGGCCACGCAGGTCGCGGCCGCCGGGGAGTTCATCGAGCTCTACCGCAGTCTCGGAGGCGGCTGGGAGAATTATCAGGCGTTGCCGCCCATCCATCGACCCGCGCCGGCCGTGATCGCGATGTTCCAGCGCGTGTTGAGTCGCAACGATCCGCTCAGATGAGGGCCGCGCGGCAACGGTCGTTTTCAGAACTTGTAACGCACGCCAATGGTCGGATTGATGTTGGTCGTGCTGAGGTAGCCGGCCGCCATACCATCGTGCACCCCGCTGTACATGGCGCCAGCGTAGACATCGAAATGCACGTTGAAGCGGTAGTCGGCGTCCAAGGAGAAAGTCTCGAGCCTGCCGCTGCAGACGCTGTGTGCATTCGTTGAGCAGCCCGCCTGCTTTCCGCTGCCATAGGCGTTCTGCTGGACACCGTAATAGGCCGCAGTCAGCTCGAGATTGGGAACGATCGTGTAGCGGACGCCGCCCCAGTAGACCTGCACGAGTTTCGAGTTGTCGTAGGCAGTGTTGTTGACGAATGCCAGAACGTATCCGCCGATGTCGGTGAAACCGGCGCTCAACGGCGTCGTTGGATTCGCATACTTGATGTATTCGTAGCCGGCAGAGAATTTGAGCCGCTCGAACTGGTACAAGGCCATGAGGGCGTATGCCGTGTTGTCCGAGATAGTCGCCGCGAGAGAATGCGACACCGGATAGCCCAGGGCTGGAAGCTCGGCGACTTGTGCGGCGGTCAGCGAGCTCGCCGTGATGGCACTGTTGACCTTGGAATAATACGCATCGACCGCTGCGCCGGCGTATTCCGCACCCAGGTCCGCCTGGAAGGCGGTGTTGGCCGAGCCGTTGGAGCCGTTGAATTTGTACAGCGCACCGAGGTGCACCAGATCGTTGAAGCTCACGAGGTACTGCGCGGTGGAATCGAGCCGGTTATTTTCCGCGGAGCCGCCCCCGGAGTAGGTGTTTGACGCGCCGAGCAGCCCGAAAGCCGTAGCGTTGTAATTGGGGTCGTACTTGATGACGCCTTCCTGCAGCAGCGACACCTGACGACCGAAGGTGAGGGTGCCGAACCGCTGCGATTTCAGGCCGACCCATGCGGTCTGGAAGGCCTGACCCGCCGAGCTGCCGTCGACGCCGACGCTCTGCTTGTCGAGCGCTAGACCATTGTTCACCGCCAACGACTTCAGGGAATCGGCGATCTCACCCGACTGGGGATTGAAAAAGGTCTCCACCTGGAACACGGCAGCCCACTCAGCGTTCAGGGGCTCGGTGCCCTGCAGGCCGACTCTCGACTGACCCATGTTGCTCGGAGTCAGACCGGTGACCGACTGGCGGCTGTTCTGGCGCACGATGTTCCCGCTGGCGGATGGCCGGAACGGGGTGAACGGCGCACTGTGCGTATCGTACTGGACACCGATGTCGATGACGCCATAGAGCGTTATGCCCTTCCACGTGAGGCTGTCTTCACCGCTGATGCCCGGTCCAGTCTTCTGCTGGGCGAGTGCCTGAAGAGAAGTGGCCAGGGCAGTGAAAACAAATAGTACGCACCTGCGACGAGGAATCTTGTTGAGCATGTACTCCTGGCCCCTGAGCCGTTGTGCGTTGTCCTTGCGAACGAGGACGATTCTCAGGGGCCGACGGTTATGCGGTCAGTCGCTCGTCGGTCACAGATCGGTCACGGCGCCGGGCGCAGGAAGTCCACCGCGGTGGTCGCGCGACTTACGTGTGATCGGCGCTGCGCAGCAGCTCGTTGATGGAAGTCTTGGCGCGCGTCTGCGCGTCGACGCGCTTGACGATGACGGCGCAGTAGAGGCTGTAGCGGCCGTCGGCGGAGGACAGGGTGCCCGGCACCACCACCGAGCCCGCCGGTACCCGGCCCTGGAGGATCGTGCCGCTGGTGCGATCGTAGATGCGGGTGCTCTGGCCGATGAAGACGCCCATGGAGATCACCGACCCGGCTTCCACCACCACCCCCTCGACTAGCTCCGAGCGGGCGCCGATGAAGCAGTCGTCCTCGATGATCGTCGGCGCAGCCTGCAGCGGCTCGAGCACGCCGCCGATACCCACCCCGCCCGAGAG
>Ga0187778_10001493_pt1 | contig 16180 bp, 13 predicted proteins | sample 1015_Q2_SP5_20_M_FD_132418 | JGI IMG/M metagenome (GOLD analysis project Ga0187778, IMG submission 132418) | Tropical peat soil microbial communities from peatlands in Department of Meta, Colombia - 1015_Q2_SP5_20_MG | ecosystem: Environmental > Terrestrial > Soil > Wetlands > Peat | place...
CATGCAAATCGCCTGTGCCTGCGCTTCGGCCTCAATGCACTCGTCAAGACCCTGACTCCACTCCTGATAGAGCATCGTCTTAGTAATTCCATGCCCAAAAGTAGGGCCATCGGCAAGCGAGTTGGCCGTGGCTCTAGCTTCCTCGATCAACTTCTCCGGTTCGACGAGGCGGTTGTAGAATCCAAAACGCTCGGCTTCATCTCCGTTCATAGCTCGGCCGGTGTAGAGCAAGTCCGCGGCGCGAGAGAGTCCGATCAATCGCGGCAGCAGCGTGCATGCCCCCATGTCCGCACCGGCAAGCCCTACTCTCACGAAGAGGAATGCCACTTTGCTGCGCGCCGTGCCAAACCGTAAGTCAGAGCCGCAAGCAATCATGGCTCCGGCGCCCGCACAAACGCCGTCAATCGCGGAGATAATCGGCTGCGGGCACGAGCGCATCGCTTTCACCAGGTCACCAGTCATACGCGTGAATGCCAGCAGATCAGGCATTTCCATCTTCACGAGTTTGCCGATGATATCGTGAACGTCTCCTCCGGAGCAGAAGTTGCCTCCCGCTCCCGTGAATACAACGGCCTTGATGTCAGTTGCGTAAACCAGGTCGCGGAATAGGTCGCCGAGCTCTGCATAGGACTCGAACGTGATCGGATTCTTGCGTTCCGGACGATTGAGCGTGATCGTGGCTATCTTGCCTGAAACGCTCCAACCGAAATGGCTGGCTTTGTAATTAGCCATCTGAATCTTCTTCATGTTATTGCTCCTCGTATGTAATTTAGCCAACCATCGTCAGACCGCCACTGACGCTCAACACCTGTCCGGTGATGTAATCGGACTGCGAGCTCGCAAAGAATAGAATCGCGTCGGCGATTTCCTGAGGCTTGCCGAATCGCCGGAATGGAATCGCTCGCTTGAAGGCCTCGAGATGGTCTCCTGGAACCGCAAATAACAGCGGTGTCTCCGTCGGACCCGGACACACGCAGTTTACATTGATGTTGTACCGTGCGACTTCACGAGCCAGCGATTTTGTGAATGCGATGAGGCCGCCTTTGGCGGCCGCATACACGGTCTCACCTGAACTGCCCACCCGGCCGGCGTCGCTGCTGACGTTCACGATCTTTCCGCTTTTGCGCTCTATCATTCTCGGAAGAAAAGATCTCACCAGTTTCATGGGGCCGATTAGGTTGAGTGTCACGATTTTGACCCACACATCAAGCGGCATTTCCCAAAACGGTTTGATCTGTCCCCACCCTGCACCGTTTACGATAACGTCGGGTCCTCCGAGCTTGCTTTGAACGGTCTCAGTGAAAACCGAAATCGAAGCGTCCTCAGTGATATCCAAATGAATGTACTCGGCCTTGAGCCCTTTCTTCTGAAGATTGCTGGCGGCGGCCTCTCCCTTATCCTTGGCAATGTCGGCCACAATCACGTGCGCTCCAGCCGCGGCTAGAGTCTCCGAGGTTGCAAGGCCGATGCCCGAAGCAGCGCCCGTGACAACCGCGATCTTCTCCGCAAGTTTCATGAGTCCTCCTTAAGACAACTTGACCAGGACGATCAAGGGCTCACCGTTTGCCGTTTCTTTGTACTTCTTTCCAAAAATTCGGCAACTCTGCGCCGCGTCTCCGGATGTTGGTAAAGCTTCCGCGTCGCAGCAAGCTCCTCCGCGTATCCGTCTCGGTGCGGATCGCCGAAAGCCGCGAGGCATTGTTTGCTCGCTGCCAGGGCGGCCCTGGGCGCTTGCGCGAACCGCGCGGCAAGCTCACGCGTCCATTGAGGTAACTCCGAAAGCGGCCGAGCCCATTGAACGATCCCGAGCTTCTCAGCTGACAGGCCGTCCACGACCTCACCTCCTAGGATGAGGCGATTTGCAATCCCACAACCGCAGAGCCGAGTGAGGCGCTGTGTGCCGCCGGCTCCGGGCAACAGACCCAAGCTGACTTCGGGCAGTCCGAGTTTCGCTTCGACGGCGGCGACACGAATGTCACACGCGAGCGCCAGTTCCAGCCCACCTCCCATCGCCGGACCACCTATCTCAGCCAGCGTAAGCAACGGTGCCGACTCAATACGCGCAAACAAGCGCTGCATGCGGCGCACCAGGTCTAACATGACGTCGGGGCCTTCCAGGGTGCCAAAGCACGACTGCATCAAGGCGAGATCGGCTCCAGCACAAAATGCTTGGTGGTCACTGCGAATGTGCAGCACCACCACTTCCTGATCTTCGATTGCGTGTTCGACCACCGCGTCGAGGCGCTCGATCAACTCGTCATTAAGTGCGTTCACAGGCGGGCGAGAAAGCGTAGCCACGACGATCGGCCCGATCCGCTCTAGCAACACCATCGCTTGCGCTTTCCGCCTCAGAGTCACCCGGTCTTGTTCGGCGACGGCGATGCGCAGCTTGTACCGCTGGATTTTTCCCGTTGCCGTCTTCGGTAGCTTGTCAACTACATGCACCCATCCCGGCAGCTTGTAGCGCGGCAAATTTATCTCACAGTAGTGTCGAAGCTCGTCCTCGATCTGCGGACCGGAGACGGTCGAATCTTTCAGTACGACCCAGGCGTCGGCATGGACCAGGCCATGCGGATCCTTCCGACTGATGACCGCCGCCTCAAGCACCTGCGGATGCTGGATCAGAATGGATTCGATCTCATATGGCGAGACCCAGCGGCCGCTCACCTTGAACACGTCGTCACTTCGGCCGCAGTAGATGAAATATCCGTGTGCATCCCGGCGAAACGTATCGCCCGTGTCGTACCAGCCTTCACTGATCGCCTTGGCTGTTCGTTCAGGGTCGTTCAGATAGCGTCTAATCACAGACTGTCCCTTTACGAGCAGCCGGCCGGGTACGTCAACCGGAACATCGTTTCCAGCCTCATCCACCAGCCTGACTTGATAGCCCGGTATGGGTTTGCCAGTCACGCCTGGACGAATATCGTCGACGCGGTTTGAGATATAGATGTGGCCCGCTTCCGTCGAACCGATGCCCTCCATGATCGGCACGCCCGTGACCGCGAGCCACTCGCGATGCAGTTCAGGCGGAAGCGCTTCGGCAGCGGAAATGCACCGGCGGAGACGAGGAGCATCCTTTCGGCTCAGGAGTCCCGACGCCAAGAACTGGGCGTAAAAAGTCGGCACTGCACCGAAGATGGTCGGTTGACACTTGCGAAAGATCTCAAGCACGCTCTGCGGAGTCGGGCGCCGCTCGTCGAGGATCGCCGTCGCACCGACATACAACGGCCCGATCATGCCAATGTTCATCCCATAAGAGAAACAAAGCCGCGCGACGCTAAAGAACGCGTCGTCCTCCGTCGCACCGAGGGTATCGACCGTGTAAAACTGACTGATAACCGCGATGTCGCCGTGCGCATGCACTACGCCCTTCGGCAGCCCCGTCGTGCCAGAAGAATAGAGGCAGAAACAATCATCCTCGGCTCTGGCGAACACGGCATCGAGTCGAGATGAAGCAGTTCGAGCTATATCGGTCAGTGAGTCGCGTTCACCATCGACCGCCAACAACACCTTCGGTTTCGGGGAACACGCCGCAAGGGCGGCCTCGATGGTGGCGGCGACCTCCTGTGAATAGAACAATGCCGAGCACTTGGAATGTCGAATGACGAATTCAAAATCGCTGGCGGGTGCTAGACCGTTCAGTGGGACGGGTATTGCGCCGATTCTGACGGCCCCCCAGAACAAGAAGAAGAATTCCGGGCAGTCCTTGACCGCCATCAACACTCGATCGCCCGGTCTAATTCCGAGGCTGGAGAGCGTGTTTCCGAATCGGCCGACGCTGTCGGCCAACTCCGCGTACGTTACTTCCCCCCGAAGGGTCCGGATCGCAGCGTTGTTGCCGCGTCCCTCTCTGATGTGACGATCGATGAAATATTCCGCGGCATTGTATGGCTCGGGAAACCGTAGCCGAGGGACGCCCTCTTCGTTGCGTTCAACTACGATATCCATGCTAGGTCTCCGGGACCGTGCTCAATTGACCCTATTTGACTGGCAGCGATTGCGACGGTGACGTTGATCACTTCCGAGAGTGACGGAGGTCACGTCCGCGCGAACTGAATCAACGACATGAATAAAGCTTGGGATTTTCGCTGAACGCGTTCACACACAATTGTTTGCAGAATTCTTCAACTGCAGGTGCTCATCCTCGATCACTTGTTCCGGGCATTTTGACAGCAGCGTACCTGCGAAATTCCAGCAGGTACTGACTGCGATGGGGTAGCAAGCTTCAGGTCACCAACCTACTAAGGTTCCCTCTCCTGAATCTGAGTATGTAGCAACTGGCGAGTGCCTGCGAAACCCAAGGAATGACCGTGTATGGTCGCTTTCAGAACGACGGGCTCGAGCAGGAAAAAGGCAGTGGGTAAGCGGCCACAGCTGACAAGCGGCTAGTCTGGACCAACATCAAGAGGAATGCCGATCAATTTGCGTACTGGCGTTCCGCGGATTGTTCTCGCAGTGTTAGCGGCTCTCTTGATGCCATCGCCGGCTTCCCGCCAGAACGTTTCGACGAACATTGCATACGTGAGCGAAGTAGGTGGCAAGATCAGCGTCATCGATCTAGGCACACTTCAGGTTGTCGACACGAACCAGGCGAAAGATGTTGCGCCCAGGGGAATCAGCCTCGCCCGTCAGGGAAGACGATAACAGTTGCATCCACCCTTGGCGTGCGACTTTTTCAACCAGCAAGCCGACCCGGTTTGTGATCGATATCACACGCGCTGGTGAGCCCAGTCACCGAGCGATGCTATTCCTCGTGATACGCGCATCCTTGGCGCAGCATGGTTTGACAAATGGACGGGAAATCCGAATTCAATGTGGCTGCGTACTTCGTGGACCGCAACGTCCTCGAAGGAAGAGGAGGGGACACCGCTGTCGAGTGTGGAAACCAGCGGGTCAGCTATCAGCAACTGGCAGACCGGACAAACCGCGTCGGCAACCTCTTTCGCCGATTAGGAGTGCAATCCGGAGAACGCGTGCTGCTGTTGCTGCCGGACACGCCTGAATTCTTGTACTGCTTCTTTGGCGCAATCAAGATTGGCGCGGTCGCTGTGCCGTTGAATACGCTTTTGAAACCGCACGAGTATGAATTTCTGTTAAATGATGCGCAAGCTAAGATCGCCGTGGTCGGTGAGTTCCTGCTTCCACTCTTGGAAGTTACTCCGCACGAGCGGTTCAAATATCTGCGGGATATTGTCGTTGTCGGCAAATCGAACCAGCGTGACCTTTGCTTGGGCGACGCGATGGCTGAGTCGTCGGAACTTCAGCCCGCGCCGATGGGCAAAGAGGCTCCAGCTTTTTGGCTATATTCCTCCGGCAGCACCGGACCACCCAAGGCATGCATTCATGCCCACCAAGACATGCTCGTTTGTTCGGAACGTTATGCTAAGGGAATCCTGAACATAAGCGCCCGCGACCGTTGTTATAGCGTCGCGCGCCTGTTCTTCGCGTACGGTTTGGGGAATGCCGGCTACTTTCCGCTCTATGCTGGGGCCACTTCGATCCTCTCGCCGGCTCATCCTACCCCCGCTGGTATCTATGCCAATATCGAACGCTTTCGACCGACCTTGTTCTTCTCCGTGCCTTCGAACTACGCCGCGTTGTTGGCGCACCGACGGGAGGATGGTCGGGAGTTTGACTTGTCGAGCGTGCGTCTTGCAATCTCAGCAGGCGAAACTCTTCCAGCGGTGCTATTCGAGCGTTTCAAGCGGCGCTTTGGCATCGAGATCCTGGATGGCTTGGGCTCCACGGAAACCTTGCAGACAGTGGTCTCCAACCGTCCCGGGGAAGTGCGCCCGGGCTCAAGCGGCAAGGTCGTTCCCGGATACGAAGCCAGGATCGTCGATGAGGATGGCCGCTCCGTTGGGGTTGGAGTAGTAGGGACCTTGACGATCAAGGGAGACTCGATTTGCTCCGGCTACTGGAACGGGCAAGGGAAAGTCGAGGGCACGTTCATTGATCACTGGTTCCGCACAGGAGACAGATATTACCAGGATGAAGACGGCTACTTCTGGAACGCCGGGCGCATGGTTGACATATTCAAGGTCAACGGTCGATGGTTGAACCCATCCGAGGTTGAGGGAGCGCTAATTGCGCATCCTTCCGTTTGCCAGGCGGCCGTCGTCCCCCGCGAAGATGAGGTTGGACTCACGAAGGTGGCCGCCTACGTCGTCCTAGTCCCGAATGTTCGTCCGAGTGAACAGCTCGTTCGCGAGATCAAGGATTTTGTCGCACAAAGCATCGGCGGCTACAAACGCCCCAAGTGGATCGAATTTGTGGGCGAACTCCCCAAAACCGCGACAGGAAAAGTGCAAAGGTTCAAGCTGCGCCGACCCCCGGTGGGTCAGAACCCGGCCAGAAGTTGCGACGGAGGAGAAGCCTCCTAGCGCCGCGGGCACGCGATCGACAAAATTCGGACCGGCCCAAGCAACGTTCGGAGCGGAACGACGGACCGGATTAAGGATGTTCCTGCCGCGTTCAATTTCTTTGTCCAATTCGTTATTGCCTGGGCGCAGTGTAGACGCTGCCAGTTCTTCCAGACCAGCTTCCGCTTTTCCAGACAGGCGTTCAGACCTCCGCGCTTAGTGGCGTTCTTCTCGGCTTTGCATTTTCGATCGTCTTTGCACGCGCCTCGATGGTTTTTCTAGTACTAGCGGGGCAATCGCTGTTGTTTCGTCATGCGTTCTGCGCGAACGAGGTCCCGCTGCACCTTTTCCGGAACACATGAATCGCAAAGGACTTGGTGGGTCCATTTTCACTATTGAAAACGAGCGGCCTTGAAGATGGGGCTGGCTTCTTCGTTCTCTGCGGGACAACGGCTACGGAATAGTTACGGCACTCGCAGATTTTCTGTCGGCTCGATACGCGTCGCAGAACTTTTCGTAAGTCGCTACGTCTTGCTTGCTTCCCATGACAATGGGCACTCGGTCGTGGAGAGAGCTGGGCTGGATGTCCAGCACGTTTTGCGTTCCAGTCGTGGCAGCGCCTCCGGCCTGGTTCATGATGAAGGCCATAGGGGCCACCTCGTACAGGAGGCGCAGTTTGGGTTTTGGTTTCTGCGGATTGCTGCAATCGGCGGGGTACAGGAAGACGCCTCCGTACAGCAACGTGCGATGGAAGTCGGCCACCAAGGAGCCGATGTAGCGCAGTGAGTAGGGCCGGCCGGTCGCTCCGTCTTTTTGTTTTAGATAGTCAACGTATCGGCGCGTCGGCTCGTTCCATGTCGCGAAGTTGCCTTCATTGATGCTGTAATACTTGCCTTTGGGCGGCGTGAGGATTCGCTCGTGCGAGAGCACGAACTCGCCAATGCTGGGTTCCAAAGTGAAGCCGTAGACTCCATGACCTGTGGTGTAAACGATCATGGTGCTCGACCCATAAAGAAAATAGCCGGCTGCGATCTGTTCCGATCCCCTCCGAAGGCAATCCCCCAGCGTGCCGTCCCCGGAAGAAGAGATGCGGCGATGCACTGAGAAGATTGTGCCGATGCTGACATTCGCTTCGATATTCGAGGAGCCGTCCAGCGGATCGTAGAGCAGGACGTATGGACCTTTTGGAAACTTTGCGGGAATGGGGATGAGGTCGGGGCTTTCTTCGGAGACCATTACGCACAGGTGCCCGCCATGATCCATGGCTCTGTAGATCGTGTCCTGCGCAATCCAATCCAAGCGCTTCACCAAGTCCCCTGTGACGTTGGCCTCGCCGTTCTCTCCGAAAATATCCGCTAGTCCGCCGCGGTTTACCTGGTGGGAAATTACCTTGGCAGCGAGCGTCAAATCCCATAGCAAGCCCGTGAGCTCGCCCGTCGCTTGCGGATGATGGCGCTCCTCTTCGAGGATGTGCCGTTGGACCGTAATCATGGGTTTTGACATTCGAATCCTCTGCTGTGAGGAATTCCATAGCTAACTCTGGAATTTGAGTCCGACACGCTCCTGCTTGCGAGCCCGAAGGCCTAACTCGGCGGCCGCGGATTCAATTCCGACTTCATGTGCCGTAGATGCTGCCAGATTGAGAGTGCGGATCGTCGGCGCCTCCTGAAGCAAAGGCCTCATTGCTTCGAGGACCTCCCTACCGGGACCGCTGGCATATGTCCCGGCGTCCTTTTTGTTTTTCCAGATAGCGATGCCGATGAGTTCGTCACGTTGTGTTTCCGATGTGAGCACCATGGCCTCAACAAATCCTGGCTGTTGTTTAACGACAGGAAGATTCCGCTCCGCCATCGTCTTGACGAACTCCTCGCGTTTGCCTGGTTTTGTCGTGATCTGAATGATTCGCGCAATCACGAAGTCGTTTCCTCGCGACCCGCCGATCACGCTAGGACGTTTGACCTGGCCGTTATGTGATGCTGAGCACACATGGACGTAACGTGGATCACAAGATTGGGCGGCAGCCAATCGTCGAGGATTTTTACGCTAAATACGAGGAAGAACAGAAAAACTCGCAACGAGTGGAACGCCGACCAAGCCGGGACCGTAGATTCCTGTCGCCCTCATCGGAGCATACTGGTCATACATTGGTGCTCGCCAATCTGCCGCAGAAAGCAGTGGCGATCTCCCGAAAGCGCATTGCAGGCGTGAACCTATGTCAGTCGGTGATCGCGCGCGCTTCCGTGGAGGAAAGAGAGGTAAATTCGACAAGATTATACGAGGTAGCACCGATTCTACTGTTTTGAAGACTATTGCCGTTCTGTGAAATCACTAAGTTACGCTGGCTCAACACCTCGTTGGGCTTCGATTCCCACCCGCGCCTCCATCATTTCCTCACGTTCACTGGGCACTCGCAGGCACGACTTTCGTTTTCTCGCCTGTCACACTGCTCCGCCCGATCGCGATTTTGTAGGGCGCCATCAGATCGATATCGGGCAACTTGCTTTTGACCTCTACTTCCTCAAGTTCCCCGGGCGTGTTCCCGCGAATCGCGAGAAACTCCAGCAGATACTGGTTTGCGAGGTGCCGATCTATATCGGCGAGCAATGGCGCTATCGAAGGCGAAGGCCCGAAGCTCAAAAAGTAGGCTTCGCCCCCAGTTTCGTCCGCAACATGCGACAGCTGGACCTGTCCTGCATAAAGCTTGGAAAAATCGGTCGTAGCGTAGTCAGCGTTCGGGTGATAGATCGCGTAAACCGTGACCTCTGCTCGCTGTGCGGCCTCGATCGCCGCTTCGGCCGATCTACTCTGTGCCGACGTAGGATCAGCCGCCGCTGGGTCGAGTCCCGTGGAAATCATCATTACAACGCGGCGCGCTGAACCTTGTTTCCAGCCTCTCATCAGATCGGTGAGCGCGTCGTACGGACTCGAGGGCTTACTGCCGCCAGGAGGGCTAAGAGCTTTTGTGGCCCGGTCACGATCTAGAGTCGGATTCACGGCCACTTGTAGCTGTCCGTCCTGTATGTAGGCGACGCCCACAGAAGTCGTCGATGGTTGTGTGGCGATGAACTTGCGCAGTTCATTGAGCTTTGTGCCCACTTCGCAGCTCGAGCAATTGTCCACCAAAATGAACAGTTCGAGACCGGCGCGATCACCCCGAAGCGGGGTCAAACTTGTGATCGTTAGCGCTTTGTTGTTCTGTGTAACAATCAGGCCGTTTGCGGTAAGCAAGGGTGCCTCACGGCTATAGTAGTGGCCCATGGTCACCACGATTCGCGCGGGAACAGTACCCTGACCCCAGACTGTCAGTGAGCAAGCACTCACCAACCACAGAACTCCACCAATCTTGCGCATGCGCGTTCTCCCAAGGACTTTCATGAATCACTCATTCCTTGCCCAAATGCTTGCGACCCGAAGGATCAGTAACTTGCATTCTCCAGTGCCGGGTACGCTGCTACAACTCCGCACGATGTTCCGGGTGATTTTACTCTGCTTTGGGGCGCTCCTTCGGCTGTTTCGCAGGCGAGGATGATTTCGAGAACGCGTATGTTTTTGGGAAGAAAGCCGACTCGCAAGGAGGTTCGGGAACCGATTTTCCGAATGGCTTGCGAAGATCCAACCAACATGGAGTGCGCCTCGGATTCACGCGCAGCTGCACATGTTCAGTTTCGACATATCGGAACGAACGATTTCGCGTTGGCTCTTTCGCGCCTGAAACGGGTGAGCCGATTTTGAGGAGCCCGCGAAGGTAACGGAACGAAGCGACCGCATCCGCCTGTTTTAGGGGGAGAAACACTGCGCAGACTCGAGAATCAGCTCCAGCTCCAGCGCCAGGTGCGCGGGAGCGTAGCGTGATTACGACGCGCGCCGAAGGTACGTACGCAATTGCTGAATGTCGCCAGACTTGCGCAGGGTACGTATAACACCAGCTTCGATCTGTCGAATGCGCTCGCGCGTGAGACCGAGCGCCTGACCGACCTGCTCAAGGGTTTGTTCGGCTTCCCCGTCGATGCCGAAGCGCTTCCTGATGATGGCCTGTTCGCGCGGAGAGAGCAGCTTCAGAACGGAAGCTGTCCGCTCCTTCACATCGAGATCCATCACAGCGTCGGAGGGAGAGATACTCGCCGCGTTTTCGATCAAGTCGCCGAGGCGCGATTCCTCGTCGTCCCCGACCGGCGAGTCGAGTGACAGCGTCTCCTGAGCGGACCGCATCAATGCTTCAACCTTCTTCTCCGGCAAACCTACTCGCTGCGCGATCTCTTCCAAGCTCGGATTTCGATTGAGCTGCTTCGCAAGCTCACCCTTGGTTCGCCCGACCCGGTTGATCACTTCGATCATGTGCACCGGCAAGCGGACCGTGCGTGCTTGGGCGGAAATCGAACGCGTGACCGCTTGCCAGATCCACCAGGTCGCATAGGTAGAGAACTTGAAACCGCGTCGCCAATCGAACTTGTCGACCGCTTTCATCAGGCCGATATTGCCTTCCTGAATCAGGTCGAGCAGGTCAACGCCGCGATTCTGGTATTTCTTGGCAACCGATACGACTAGGCGCAAGTTTGCTTCTGCCAGATCGTTCTTGGCTTGCTCGGTTTCGGCCTCGCCTCTCCGGATCATTTCCAGGGTTCGCTTCAGATCCTTAGTGCTGAAGCCGGGAATCGCTTCCAGCCGTTTCAGCTCCCCACGGGGAGCACTCGATGTTTTGTCCAGCGCCAATTGGATGGCGCCGCTCAAACGAGTCTTCTCCGCAGCGGTGAACTGGATCAACCGCACGAGTGTGGAGATTTCCACCGCTGTGCGCGCCAGGCGGTACCGAGCGCGGACGAGAGCCGGCGTGTTCGATTTGGAAATGCGCGCCAATTGCTTGGCCTGTCGCGCAGCGTTCTTGGAGAGCCGTGTGATCTTGTCGAACACTTCGAAAGATTTCCGAGTCTTGCTTTCGAGCTGTCGCGGCGTGAGTTCTTCGTCGCCGCATTCGATGATCTCGTCGATGCGCCGGTTCTGATGCCGCAAGTCTGCCGCCGTGGCAGTAATCTCTTGCCACACCACAGGAGAGCGCGAGATCGCCTTCAAAGTCCGGGCCTGGCCGCGTTCGATTCGCTTTGCCAGCGCGACTTCTTCTTCCCGCTCGAGCAATCGCCGGCGCCCGGTTTCTCGGAGATACAAGGCTACGGGATCGGCAGACTCGCGCGACGCAGCCGGCGCTAACTCGGACTCCTCGGGAATCCCTTCGGCGTACGCAGGCTCTTCATCGGTCGATGCAGCCGAAGGGACGAGTTCCGCTTCGTCCTCCGCCTGCAGCAGATCGATGTCTTTTTGAATGTCTTCGTTCACAACTGTCATCTTCTACTCCAAGACCAAATGTCCGCCTTTTCAAGGTAGGTCGCCCCACTCGCCGCATTGCCTGCGGCTAAGTAGCGACATCACGGCCGAGCGCATCCGATTGAAGGGAAGGGGCTTAGCGCATCCACACCGAGGTAGGCGCCTACTTTTACTCGCGAATAGTTTGATGCCGAAAGCGCCCATAACGATTCACGTTTCCGACCCTGATCCGGCTATGGTCGCCCAGTTCCGGCGAACCAAATCGGACGAATATCCCGCAGGAAGATCCGCGCCGTTACGGGCCCTACGTGCTTGAATTCTTGCAGTTTCTTCGAGAGTTCCGAAGTTGTGCGCGAGCTGGACAACAGCTTTGTTACTGTCCCGTAGCGACCCCTCAGCTCCTGACAAACCTCCAGCAGCTTCGTTGCGGTCGAGAAGTCGTAGCGGACGTAGTGCGCGCGATCTAGCAAGCGCACCAGCTTGTCCCAACCGGCGCGAATGACTGCATCAGCGCTCGTCAGGCCGGCGCCAACCAGTTCGCCATAGGCCTGCTCGGCAATCTCGGTTTGAATCGGTTTTCCGAACAACAAGCAGGCAAGAAACCATTTGAACAGTTCTTCTTCTCTCCGAGACGCAAGATGCATCCCCAATCTTCGGGAATACGATCCGCGCGCGGGAATCTTTCGCGGTCCAGACGATCCCAACGAACGTGATTGCTCTCGGTGAACGTTAAAGAGCGCCATTGTTCGGGTTCCTATGGAAGCTTTGTAGGCCTCAAGCCATCTCGTTTTCTGTGATACGCGTCACGGGGATAGATCGATTGAAACAGTGTCGCGCTCGCTGGCACTGCGAAGTGTTCGCGTTGGGAACAAAGTCTTGTAACATATCCGTTTAACTTCTTGGAGGATTGCATGCAAAGCGAGGCAAGTATGGATTTGGCCCATCTCGGCCACTTGGAATTACTTACCCCGAAGCCCGACGAAAGCCTGAAATTTTTCGTCAACGTGATGGGGATGACAGAATCAGGCCGCGAGGGCGAGTCCGTTTACCTGCGGGCATATGACGACTACGAGCGGCATTCGTTGAAGCTCACGGCTTCGAAATTGCCGGGCATGGGACACGTGGCGTACCGCGCGCGGAGCTCTCAGGCGCTCGAGCGGCGTGTCGCAACGCTTAAGGGGTCCGGCTTTGAAGTCGGCTGGACCGATGGCGACCTCGCGCATGGCCCAGCTTTTGTATGCAAAGACCCTGATGGCCACAAGATCGAGCTCTACTACGAGACGCAGTGGTACCAGGCTCCGGCCGAGCTGCGACCTGCTCTCAAGAATCAGGCGCAGAAATTCCCCGCGCGCGGGATGAATGTGCGTCGCCTTGACCACTGGAATGGATTAGCCGTCGACATCGAAGCGAACCGGGCGTTTTTCGAAAAATATCTCGGCTTCCGGCTAACTGAGCAAATCGTGCTCGAGGACGGTTCGGAAGCCGCGATGTGGATGACCTGCACGAACAAGAGCTACGATTTCGCCTACACGCGCGATCACACGGGAACCAAGGGCCGGTTTCACCACGTCACCTATGCGGTGAATAGTCGCGAGGAGGTGTTGCTTGCCGCCGATATCGCGCTTGAGAACGGCGTCGACATCGAGACCGGGCCGCACAAGCACGCGATCCAACAGACATTCTTCTTGTATCTATACGAACCGGGAGGAAATCGCGTGGAGGTCGCCAATGCGGGCGCTCGCCTGATTCTCGCCCCTGATTGGAAACCCATTCGCTGGACCGAAGCCGAGCGCAAAAAGGGACAGGCCTGGGGGCTCAAGACCATCGAGTCGTTTCACACCTACGGCACGCCGCCGGTGTGATCGTTCGCTGAACGTAGCGGAGACGCAGCGCGAATCCGGCAAGGTTCGCGCCGCGTCTTCAGTTAGACGACTAATCTCCTGCCGATTCCGACTGCTGCATCGCCTGCTGCATTTGCGCCATCATCTTCCGCATTGCTTCGCCCGAGCCCGGCGCGCGCTTTTCACGCCAGGCTTCGAAGCGGTTCACGTGCTTTTCCAAATTTGCGTATTGATGCGGGTTCATGCTTCTCTCACGCATAGCCGGCACCAAGGCCTTAATGCGTCCCCAGACCGCCCATTGTTCGCCGGTGTTTTCAAAGAAAAAGTCCTCGTCGATCAATCCGCGGTTCACCATGCTCGCAGCCATCTCCCAATAGCTGATCACCATCCGAACGGACGCATTTCCCGCGCTGCCCGGCGGCGCTTGTTTGTTCATGTCCTCAAGCGAGGTTGGGTGGAAATTCGCAAAATACCACTCGCGGGCCTCGCGCATGCGCGGTTCGCGGCGCAGCTCGTAGAGCCGCAGCAACAGGTTTGCCTGATCGTGTGTCACTTCTCCCATCGTTTCCTCCATTGGATTGGTCGGATGAAAATCCGCCAGTGCTTTACGTCTGAAAACTATGAAGACTGTGCAGGCGCCACGGCGCGGTGCAGCTCCACTTGATGGGCCTGCCGCAGCGGTATGCGCGATTCCTCGAAGCCGAGCTTGATGCGCCGCCGAAGCTCGCGCGCCACGTCGTCCTTGCGATTAAGCGCAGTCCGAACTTGAAGCCTGAGCACGGTGCCGTCTAAAGAAAGCGATTCGATTCCGAGCACCCGCGGGCCGTCGAGCAACGCGGGGGACCAATCGGCATCGTTGCGGAAATCGCCGGCGATCTTTTCGAGCGTAGCAAGCGCTCGCCCAACCATTTCATCAGACGGCACAGTCACATCCACGAATGCCTGCGACCAGTCACGGCTCAGGTTTTCGATCTGGCCGACGAGCGAGTTTGGGATAGTCACAATCGCGCCACTGACGTTGCGCAGAACCGTGCGACGCAGCGTGAGATGTTCGACGCGCCCCGTTTCGCCATTGAGCTGGATCAGATCGCCCACGACGTATTGGTCTTCCAGGACGATGAAGAATCCGTTGATGAGATCTTTTACGAGATTCTGTGCACCGAAACCGAATGCCAAGCTGCCGACGGCCGCAGCTGCTTCGAACGGTGTGACGTCGAAGCCGAACTCCGGGAGTACCATCAGCGCGGCTACAGCGACGATGATCGCAACTCCCACGCTGTAGAGCAGGCCCGCGAGAGTGCGCGTCTGCTGCTCCCGCATCCGCGCTCCTCGGGCCTGCACCTTTGCGATGTCGATCACCCGCGTCGTCAGCGCTTTCAGGATGCGTGTTAGAACGAATGCGATGATCGCGATGACGAGAATTCGGGCGCCGCGCGTGCCGGCGATCTCGATCCAATGTGCGAGCGAGCCTGTCATGGAATAGTGGGAGCGCGATTATACCATTCGCGAGACGCGGGCCCTTGCAGCGGAGCGAGCCCACGACCGGAAAAGCGGCGAGGCACGGCTCGCCTTTGCCAGGCTGCGCACTGCAAGGTAGAATCGAGCTATTCGTTGATCCCAGCGCGCCCGTAGCTCAGTTGGATAGAGCGTGTGCCTCCGGAGCACAAGGTCAGAGGTTCGAATCCTCCCGGGCGCGCCACTACGCAGTCGAAATCTCCGGTCCACCCAATCTTGCCTATTTCGGTGCGGAAATTTCGCACGCGGCCTCAGTCGCCGATGCCAAACAGGTCGAGCTCTTGCTGATTGAATAGCGCGTTATCACTGATCACGAGTTTGCCGTTGCGCGGCCCCTTCGATTGCGGCGTGAACGTGATGTAGATGATGCAGCTCGACGACGGCTGCACCGTAGTGCCGTCCGCACATGTGGTTCCGGGCGCAATCGCAAAATCGCCGAAGACATCGACGTCTTTCAGATTCAGCGGCGTGGTGCCCGTATTGGTAAGCGTCACGGACTTCGTGGCGCTCGTGGTGTTCACCTTCTGCGTGCCGAATGTCAACAAATGCGTGTTGAGCGAAGCCTGCGGATTGATGATCGTCGCCGTCATCGGCACGGACTGCGGGCTGCCCGCGGCTGAGTCGGTAATGATAAGCGTTGCAGATTGTGTGTCGCTTTGATGCGGTGCCGGAACGAACGTCAGGAAAATTGTGCAGCTTCGTCCTGCGGACAGCGGGAAATTGCAGAACGGGCTGAACGCGAAGAATTCGTTCAAGTTGCCTTGTGAAATTGCGATATTCCGGATGTTGATGGTGCCGGTGGCCGTGCCCGTGTTGGTAAGCGTAACGCTTTGCACTCCGAATGCGCCGAAGTAGACGTTGCCGAAGTTCACGGACGTGGGCGAAATCTTGAGCGTGCTCGTCGAGATGGTTACGGTCTGCGGGACGCTCAGTGAAGTGCTGGTGGAGAAGTTGGAGTCGCCGGAATAGACCGCGGTGAGCATGGGCGATTCGACCGAGTTGAACGTGATCGGGCAGCTTCCCGCTCCGGCGGTGAGCGAAGTTACCGTGCAGCTCTCACCTGTTGAAGCATTCACCTGCACGCTGCCGGTGGGCGTGCCGTTGCCTGTAACCGACACGCTGATCGTCACCGCCTGGCCTGTCACC
>Ga0187778_10001496_pt1 | contig 16160 bp, 10 predicted proteins | sample 1015_Q2_SP5_20_M_FD_132418 | JGI IMG/M metagenome (GOLD analysis project Ga0187778, IMG submission 132418) | Tropical peat soil microbial communities from peatlands in Department of Meta, Colombia - 1015_Q2_SP5_20_MG | ecosystem: Environmental > Terrestrial > Soil > Wetlands > Peat | place...
CCAGATCGCCGCAGCGGCGGCTTTCGCTGGCAATGAAATCGAGGCACTGCAAAGCTTCGGCGTGCTTTTCGCGGCCGGTCTCGCCTCGGTCGATCCACTTGCGGAGCAACTTGGCGTAGGTCAAGATGCCGGAAAGCGGATTATTGATTTCATGCGCGACGACGGCCGCCATCTTGCCGATCGAAGCCATCTTCTCGATATGCAGCGCGTGCTCGTGCGCGGTTTTGAGTTCACGGGATTTCTGCTCGACACGTTCCTCCAGCGTTCTGGTCGAGGCCACAATCGCGTCGTTGGCGGTGCGCAATTGCAGGCTCATCTTGTTGAAGGAGCGTGCAAGTTCCCCAACTTCATCCTTCGAATCAAGGCTGATCTGAAATCCCAAGCTCCCCGCTGAAAGTTGTTCTGTACCCTTTTTTAAGGTGCGGATCGGCCGGCCAACCACCCGCCAGACGAAGAGCCAAGCCAAAAAACCGATCACCACCATTGCGAGGAGGGTGTAAGCGACCATGCGGCGGCTGCTTTCAGCCAGTTGCACGTCGGTCGTTGCGAGGGAAAGATCGGTATCCAACACACCCAGGATGTTTTGGTCCGTTGGATGAGCGTGGCAGGCGGAGTTCGCGCAAGCTGGCTGATTTTCGATGGGTGTAATGATGCCCAACACGCGAAGTCCACCACCGGTACGGTAAATGCGAAACCGGTCAGGACGGTCAAGCCGAGTGAGCGGCTGGGAACGGCTATGGCAGCCGTAGCAGGCTTCGGCATTCTTATCGACTACATGGTTCAGTTCCGCCGGGTCTGTGGTGTAGGTGATCCGCCCCTGCTGATCAAAAACGCGAATCTTCACCATGCCGGGCTCGCCGGCCATCACTTGAATGGAGTGATATAGTCCTTCGCGATCATTGCGCAGCATATACTCGGTGGTGCTGCGTTTGATTACATCGCTCACCCGTTCCGCGCTGAGCAGCGTGGCGGCTTCGAGGTGCTGCCGGTTCAACCGGATATTGAGATATCCGAGCACGGCGAAGATCAAGATCATGGTGGCCAGCAAAAGCGTCGTCAGTTTCGCGCTCAGGCTGTGCGTCAGAGGCCACCAATAGCCGCGACTTGGCTCAGTCTCCGGCATGGCTCAACACCGCGGCCGCTGCAGGTTCAGCTGAACCGTTGATCTGTGGATCTGCCTCCCTGCGCCGTTCGGGAAAGATCGGCAAATATTTCACCGCGAGCCCAAACAATGCGAAGCCGGCCGCGATGATCGCCCCGCTTACCGAGAGTTCCGTCCACTTGGGAAAATAGTGCGTGCCGGCGGACCTCTCAAAGCCTGTGATGCTCACGTTCATTCGATTGGCAATGAAGCCGAGCACCACCAGCACAGAGGACAGGTAAAGTCCGCCAGCGCTGCTCCGTACGTTGCGCTGCAAAAGCAGAATCAGGGGCAGGATTAAGCTCAGCGAGATTTCCAGCCAGAACAGATACGTCTCATACCCAGGCTGGAGGCTCAGCTTGAGCGTACCGCGATGAAATAGATCCTCAAAGCGCAGAACACCATACACAGCCAGAACCACAACCAGGACGCGGCCTAGCTCCTGCAAGGTAGGGAGTTCCAACTGGCTGCCGAAATATTTCGCGCTCATGGAAGATTCAAAAATCGTCATCGCCAGACCGACTGCGATAGCGGAAAGAAAAAAGAACATCGGTAACAATGGGCTGTACCAGAAGGGATGGAGTTTCTCCGGAGTGATCAGATAGAGCGATCCCAACGACGATTGATGAAGGGTGGAGAGAATCACGCCGCAGATTACCAGCGGAATCAGGATCGCTCGGATCACTTTCAGCGGCTTTTGCAAATTGAACCGCTCTAGCACAATGGGCGAGAACTCAAGCGCCAGTACGGTCGTGTAGAGCATGACGCAGTACGCCACTTCGAACATGACGGAGTGCGGATTCCGCATGATGAGTGGGTGCCAGATGTTGTAAGGTTTGCCTAGGTCGTACATCAGGGCTACGCACACCAGCAAATACCCCAGAAATGCCGTCAGGACCGTCGGCCTCACGATCGAGTGCATCCGCTTGATATTGAAAATGTGCACCGCTGCGGTGAGCGTGAATCCGCCGGCAGCCAACATCACCCCGCACAAAACGTCGAAGCCAATCCAAATCCCCCATGGAAACTGATCACTGAGGTGGGTCGAAGCTCCCAGGCCCTCTGCGTAGCGGATGATCGTGGCCCACAGACCGGCTGCTATCAGGAACGGGAAGAGCAGCTTCCAGAAAGTGAACTTGATCTTCATTGCTTCCCCCCCTCGCAGCATTCTCGAACCGGCTCGGGAGCGCGGGCCTCTGCAGCAGCCACTTCTTCACGGCGGTGCGTGATCCACCATATGCCCCCGAGAAGGACCCCGCCGAGCACCACGAAGTCGGGGATGCGTGACAGCACCTGATATGTCAGCATTGGGAGAGGATCCCGGGAAAGATCGTCGTGGTAGCCAAACTCTCCAAAGGGAACACTCGAGAGCAGCAGGACCGATGTTCCTCCTACCTCGGTGAGGCCGTAGATGTGATTGATGTAGTTGCCGGGGTTATCGCGAATGCGTTGCTGGGCATCGGCAATCAGCGCATCGCGATCGCCGAATTTTGTGGCACCAGTCGGGCAATTTTCCGCACAGGCGGTTGGCTTGCCCACCGCGATCCGCTCGGCGCACATGTTGCACTTGCGCACTTTGGGCGCCAGTCGGTTCCACTCGTATTTCGGAACGCTGAAGGGACAGGCAATCATGCAGTACCGACAGCCCATGCACCTGTTCGCATCGTAAGTGACCGGACCCGCCGGGGCTTTGGTGAGCGCTCCCACCGGACACACGGAGGCGCAAGTGGGATCCTGGCAGCTCATACACAAACGCCGCATAAACTTGTCGCCCTTGGTCATGACCACCGTGAATTTGTGCTCCGACTGTTTCTCCTCGGCGGCTACGGAGTCGTTATAAGGAAGCCGGTTCTGTGCAGCGCACGCCTCTTCACATCGCTTGCAACCAATGCAAAGGGTCGCGTCGTACAAGAGTGCCTTACTCATGAATGCTGGTCGTCCTTTCCTCCGGGACACTGAGCGCTTTGCTGATCCCGGCAAAATGAACTTCAGCCTGGCACGGCCGCGAGAAGCCATCGGCCTACTCATAGTTGAAATTCTCAGCAGTGAAAGGGCAGTGACTCGAGTCACGGACTGCATGTGAGATCGTGCAGATGCCTGGATCTGTCTGAAGAATTAACCATTTACGGAGCGGCACGGCGTTCGGCGCTGATGCATTTCGCAACAAAGAGCGTTGCATTCGGCAACACTCCGCAAGTTTCGTACTAGCGGTTGAAAACGAAGAGAGATTCCCCATTGCCCCTCGAGAATCGCAGTTCGCGGTGTTGCGGTCTTCATCAGAATTACGCTTTAACTTTCAGCGACCGATTTCGAGTTTCGTACTCTCTGATCTCTATGTCCTTTCATTCCCAGCTGTTTGAATTTTGCGAAGCTGGCCATCGAGTTCGGCACGGCAATTGCCTCATACAGGGCGTGAGTGGCCGGACGAGCAGGCCCTCGGAAGCGGTGGTCTATGACAGTCATCCTCGTTCTGTTAACTTTCGCGGCTTTTCTAATAATCGATCACTTCGTTACCCAGAAGTCAGTGGCAATGCAAACGGCGGAGCAGAGTCCTCGCCCTGCACGCTTCCGGCCGACGCCGAGTTTGGTGGGTGGTTTTGAGGTTCCGGAGAACCTCCGCTATCATCCCGGCCACACTTGGGCGTTAAGTGAAGGTTCCAGCATGGTGCGCGTCGGTATGGATGATTTCTCATCCAAGCTGGTCGGCAAAATCGAGCGCATTGTCCTCCCACAAAGAGGCCGCTGGATTCGTCAGGGACAAAAAATTTGGACGCTCTTCCGCGATGGCAAGTCCGTTGACATGGTTTCGCCCATCGAGGGCACGGTGGCAGATGTCAACGACGCAGTCGCGCGTGATCCCGAACTCGCCCGCAAGGATCCCTATGGCGAAGGCTGGCTGGTGACCGTGCAAGCGCCGGACGCCAAGACCAACTTCCGCAACCTACTTAGTGGTGCGCTGGCGCGCTGGTGGACAGAAGAATCAGCGCTCCGTCTGCAGAAACGAATGCCGTTGGCTCTCGGAGCATTAGCCCAGGATGGCGGCGTGGCCGTCGACAACCTAACAGTGCAGCTCCCCGATCAAGACTGGGCCGAGCTGGCCAAGGAGTTCTTCCTCGCGTAGTGCCGGCCAGATGGCCTGCACCCCAGGGCTAGCCGGGACTTGGCGTTAGGCGCTCTGCCGCGTTGAACCGGTAACCTGTACATCGGGCCCTTCTCCATGGGGTGCTGCGAGGGGTACTTGTGGCGGATACCTAACCGTTTTGATCGGGGGTCTCTTCTCTCGCCACAGTGAATCTTCGCGAGCGTGGAGAACTGTTCGGGCCGTCTCCTGCTTTCACCTGTTTCCTAGAGGCGCGAAAAAGTCGCCAACCGCTTGGGTATGCTCACCAGGTACGCCCAACGTAGACGTTGAACGTTCGCAGTACACCATTCAGGTCTGGATTCCAGTAGTCTCGGTAACTGCCGTAGTAGAAGATGAGCCCTCCTTCAAATTTTCGCGGAAAGAGATAGTAGGCCTTCGATTGGCCGATCCACTGCGGAACGATCACTTCTGAAATCTGGGTTGCAGCAAAACCCACGTTGCTCAGCGCCGCAGCAAACATAGTGGGATCGAAAACACCCGATGCAATCAACGCTTGGTTACCAAACTGTGCCGCATCGTTCGGATTCAAGTTGGGGCGGAATCCACTACGGGCCGAGTTGTAGGTGAGTCTCAAATTCAGTCCTAGACGCTGCTTCACGGTGTAGCCGGTCTCACCCCAGTAACTTTGGCTGATTTGTTTATAGGGAACGAGCGGTTGGTCTAGCACATAATTGACGGAGCTGTCGTTTTGAAACGCCATGTAGGTCGTCAGATTGTTTTGCTGATACGAGTATCCCAATCCCGCATTCCAGTCTGGCAGAATCCGAAATGTAGCAGTCGCGGTCTCAACGAAGAGGCGGTTACGCCGCTGAAAATAAGGAGGGAGGCCACTGATGTCCCCGCCGAATCCCAGAGGGGCCCCGGGTGTGTTCGGAAGCGGAACCGCGGGAAACGCATTCTGCAGGATGATGCTGTTGTCATTGGCAAAAACCAGCCACTTGTTGGGTGTCAGCGTCACGTCAGCGAAAATCCGGTTGTTGCTCCCGGGAACCACAAGGTAGCCAGGATTCTGCGTGCCCGTCCACTCATATCCGGCTCGGGCACTCCAGCGACCAGTGTCGTGATAACGTAGCGCCATTCCCGTGGTGTTGCTGACCGAAGAAGGAACCACCTTCTGTAGATCTGTGTTGTCGATCGAGTAGACTTGCGGCCACAGAAAGCCATTGGAACGAGTAATCGAGCCGTGCTGGTAATAGCCTTCCACGTCAAGGTTCTCCGGCAATTCGTAGCCCGCTCGCACGCCTTCCCAATGATTGTGATACGAAACATTGCCGTACAAAGAATAGTAAGGCGTGAAATCGTTGATCAGATTCTGCTGATGATAATCGCCGGTTACGCGCAGGCGGTTGACGGGAACCCAGGTCAGGGTTTCATCGGTGTTAAACGTGTTCTGCGGATTATTGGTGAAGGTATTGGTTAGGCGCGTGTAATCTACGTTTCCGTTGAACGTCAGCTTGGCAGAAGGTATCCAGTTCAGGCTCACGCGATCGGACGAGGCTTGGCTCGGCGAAGGTATGTCGATCGCATAATTTCCGGCAGCAAAGTCTCTTGGCGGCGGACCTGATGGAGGCGGACTTACAACCGAGAATCCTTCGTTCTCCGGCGTAAAGGGCCCGGTGAACGTGGCGGTTGGGAACACCAGCCGGTCATTAAAACTGCTGAAAGTGTGTTGATAGGTCAGGCGCACCGGACCGAGATCGACATCCGCGCCGCCGGCAATATTGCGAGTGGTGTAGTTCACCGCTTGAAGCTGAGACTGGAAGTGACATTGGGCGCCGCAGGTTGTGTTGATCAGAGTGGGAGGCGGTGTCGGATTAGGAGCATACACAGCGGGAGTCGTGTTCTCGTCCAGATACGCGAACTGGTTTTCCCCGACTCTTGCCTGCCAATCTCCCTTGACGAACAGATTTACTGGCCAATGCGGCACCTTGACCTGGCCGTAGGCATTGCCAAGCCTCCGTGTAACTTGAAAAGGCGTATGCGAAGGAATGAGATCAGTGGTGGTGTCCGGGGGTGTCGTGGTGCCGGGAGGAATGTCCAATACGGGAAACGCGTAAAAAGGATAATTGTCCTGCTGCTGTACGAAACTGCGAATGTCAAAGCCAAACTTCCCCCATTCGCCTGCCGTGACCTGTGACCCAGCCTGATAATCTTGGCCGCTCAGGACGTTGCCTCGTGAAACTACGGTCAGGTGACTTAGGGTCGAGACATATGCAGTCTCGGCATCGGCTCCCGCCGACTGATGTAGCGTGTCGTATTCTCCCACCCTACCGCCGAAGCCAGTTGTGTCCACAAAACGGTAAGAGCCCGGAGTAATCGAATACGCTCCGTAAGAATTCTCGGTCTGGGCTTCGGTAGGATTCTGGTCGTCCCTGACCATGTTTCCACCCCACAATGGCGCCATGTTTCGGGCTGACACCATGCCCGGCGGAGCGCCAGCAACTGCCGCCGCATATCCCCCGGCATAGGTCGACGTGTGGGATGCTATGGGTCGCATTACCGAGGACGCCGTCACGGCCGAATGCGAGGGCAAACGTGCCGCTCCCGACCCGAACGCGGAATGCAGGGCTGGATCGGACGGGCCCTTGTCTATGAATCTGCTCCCTCCGCTGGGCGTGGGCACATCCGTGCCGTGGATCGATCCATGACAATTGGTACAGCGATCGGACAAGGGTAAACCGGCTCCGTTGTGATGGCCGGCATGGCATTGCAGGCACAAGGCAGGCTCGCTGACGCTCAACAGATTGGTATTTGGTGAGCCATGGACACTGTGGCAAATCATGCAGTTCTCTGTCACCGGCGGGTGCTGGTAAGCATACGGTCCGCGATACTGTGCATGACAACTCAGACAGAGTTGGTTGGTATTCGCCATCCGCAAATTGTTCCCTGCGGCGCCTCCGTGCGGGTCGTGGCAGTCGCCGCAACTCATTTTCCCCTCACGCAGCGGATGGTGATAGGGCAAGCTCATCTGACCCCGTTGGGTTTCGTGACATCTCAAGCAAGCGTCATTGGCCTGCCACGGTGGTTGCACGATCACCTTAGCCTCGGGAACCACATTCTCGACTGCGGTTAGTCGGCCCGGGGTCATTAGGTTAAAACTCGCTTCTTTCTGGGATGCCAACTTCGCACCATAAGAGTGGGTCTGGTGGCACTCGGTACAACGGACCATATTGGAAGCGTGGGGACCTGCAGTCCAGTTGCGAAGGCTTGCCTCGTTAGCGTGACAACTCAGGCAAACTCCATTGGCATCCGGAGCAGACCGGTGAGAGAAGGAGATAATCTTCGAAATATCTCCACCGCCCCCTACGTGCAGGCTGCCCGGACCATGGCACTCTTCACATTCGACACCTTGCTGCGCATGCAGAGCGTGCCGAAAATTGCCAGCGACTTCAGCGTGGCAGGTAGTACAGGTGTCGCTTCCGACCGATGAGGCCCCGGGGATCTCGACGTATTTCGAGAAAGAAGCAATACGGTACGCTGCTTTCTTGGCTGCGATGGATGGAAAGCAAAAAACAACAACCAACGAAAGAACCAAGGGTGGGAGGTAGGGAGAATAACGGCGCATTGTGTTGTCCTCGCCGCAGGAGTTTGATCCCTTTTCGGAAATCAGCTGCGTTCTGCATAGCAGGCTGTTCCGAGGGATATTGTTGTCAGCCTATCTAGGGACCAGGCGCAGTTCTGTGACCCGAGTCACGACGAGAGGTTTTAAGGATTTCAATCTCGGTAGCGGAGGAGAACATGCAGAATCACTATTTACTTGGATGGGGAGGTAAAGTAACAATTCAGGGATCTGCCAGTCTTCGCGACGTCTGCCTTGAGAGGCCCCCGGTGGTTGCGAAGGAGTACTGTTTGCGGATGCCTACCCCGCTGATCGAACCTTGCTCAGCCGCGGGGGTCTACGGTATATATTGGTCCGCGCCCTTTGCCGACGAGGAATCGACATGAAACGTTCTCTATTCGCGCTGCTTCTCTCCCTGATCCTTACGCTCGCCGCCTCTCCCGCTTCGGCTCCCGGCTACTACATCATCAAGACGTGGAAGCTCGGCGGCGAGGGGGGCTGGGACTACCTGACCATCGATCCCGACGCACGCCGGCTTTACATTTCGCGCGCCATCAAAGTGATTGTCATTGACGCCGATTCCGGCAAGCCCGTGGGGGAGATCTCCGACACGCCCGGTGTCCATGGCATCGCACTCGCTCCCGAAATCGGCAAGGGCTTTGTCAGCAACGGTCGCGAAAATACCGTCAGCGTCTTCGATCTCAAGACCCTGAACACCACGAGGAAGATCAAAGTTGGCGACGGTCCCGACGCCATCCTCTACGATCCCGCTACCAAACGTGTCTTCACTTTCAATGCCCCCCGTCAGGACGCCACCGCGATCGACGCTGACAAAGAGTCCGTCGTCGGCACCATTCCACTCGGCAGCAAGCCCGAATTTGCGCAGAGCGATGCCAAGGGTACCATCTTTGTAAATATGGAGGACAAGAACTCGCTCTACGCGCTTGATTCCAGCCAGCTCACCGTGAAAGCGAGGTGGTCGCTTCCGGGCTGCGAAGGTCCCACTGGACTCGCCATCGATCGCGAGCATCGTCGCCTGTTCTCCGGCTGCGACAAAATCATGGCCATCACCGACGCCGACTCCGGCAAGGAAGTCGCCAGCGCTCCGGTGGGCGACGGCGTGGATGCTGCCGGCTATGACCAGGAAACCGGGCTTGCATTTGCGTCAGCCGGCGAAGGCAAGCTCACGGTCGTGCAGTCGGAGGGAGGAGACCACTACCGCGTTGTCGAGGAAGTTACTACCCAGCGCGGTGCCCGCACCATGGCGCTCGATCCCAAGACGCACAACGTCTATCTGGTGACCGCACAGTTCGGGCCCCGGCCTACTGCAACTGCACAGGACCCTCATCCGCGGCCCGCGATTCTGGCCGATTCGTTCGTCGTATTGGTCGTGGGCAAATAAGCATTCGGCCGGACATTCTTTCTGGGGACATCGCTTCACTGGGGGCTGACGAGAGAAGAATCGGGGTCTGATGTGCACGGTCTCGTCCCAACTCGTCGGGGGTGGCTTGAGGGAGTCTGACGGCAGCCGCTAGCATGGCGGCAAGAGCACGTTAGTACGCTTTGGTCACGATACCTTTGCACGTGCGGCGGACCCGCATCGGGTGAATCTCGAATCCGTTCAGTCCCGCTCTCACCGATGGGCGCCTTCGCCAAACAGGCGAGCCTCCTGTTCGCTATCCACTTCCAGAATGCCGAGTCCGAATGCTCCTCCAGCTGCCAGGACCGGGCCGTAGAGCAGCAGCTTGCCAGCCTCAAACTGCTGCTGAAAATAAAGTCCATGTTCGTTCATCAATCGCGTTTCCTCGGCGGTGATGTCATGCGGGAACGTGGGACGGGGAGCGACCAGTTTGAAGAAATAGTGCTGCTTCGCCATTGCACAGACATCCTATCAAGGGTTTGCCGTCGCTCACGAACCTATCTTCCAAGAAACCCCGTTCTATTTTCTCCACCACCATTATTCGGGGTGAAACCGAAGATATAGGCATAGAAAACCTTCTCGACCGGATAGCAGCGTGAGAGGGAAGACGGGCCAAGACCCGTCAACCCCCGGCCGCATTACCTACTTTCTTCTTTCTGTGCGAATTGAAACGACGGGGCCGCGCTTTCCCCGTTTACCGCGATGCCTTTGCGAGTCGGGTTTGCCCGATTCGTTAAGGGCATGGAACCCCATCATTCCCATGGCGGTGATCCATCCGCCAATCATCATGACAATAGACATAAGCACTCCTATTCTGAGGGCATCTGTTACTTAGAACGCCCTCGATATTCAGACGCGACAAACGAGGCCGATAACCCTCATTGCGATGCAGTTCTTATCCATACCCCTTGTTCCCAAGTAGGGCTGGTCTGGAGATGGCGATGCGGGATGAACAAGATTTCATTTTCAAGTGGGCTCCGTCATATATCCAGTCTCAGCAGACCGGTGGTTGCCCTGTTCGCTTCCGGACATCCAAGGTTCGGGGGTGGACACCTTAGAGACGGTAGTTCGACCGCGGTATTCCGTTTTCCTTTACCATCAATGGGTTACACTTACCATTAATTGGTAAGAGTCTTGCGGTGAGAGGACCAATCCGACAGCGGGCGTGACCGTTTCGCCTTGGGTCTAGTGCATTGCAGCCCTGTTGGTGGCGAGTCAGGAGGATGAAACCTGAGATGAGCGGACTACTACAAGACCTTCGTTGCGCGTTGCGGCAGCTGCGCAAAAGCCCGGGGTTCACGGCGACGGCGGTGTGTACGCTAGCGCTGGGGATTGGTGCGAATACGGCGATCTTTTCGGTGGTGAATGGAGTGCTGCTGAATCAGCTGCCTTATCCGCAGCCAGGGCAATTAGTCGCGCTATACCGGCGAACCCCCCAATTCACACAAGCTTCCATTTCGTACCCAGATTTTCTGGACTGGCAGCGGGAAAACCGTTCATTTTCCGCGCTAGCGGCATACCGTTCCGAGGATTTCAATCTCACCAACATGGGAGAGCCAGAGCGGCTCAAGGGGGGAATGGTTTCAGCAACATTCTTCTCCATCTTTGGTGTGAAACCGCTTCTCGGCCGAGTGTTCACCGACTCGGAGGATCTATTGGGTGGTGCGCCAGTCGCGCTTATCACCGAGGGTCTTTGGAAACGAAAATTCGGTTCGTCCCCGGATATCGTCGGAAAGTCTGTCGATCTCAATGACACCGCGTACACCATCGCTGGCGTTTTGCCCGGCAGCTTCCACTATCGCAACAACAACTTCGATGAGGACAAGGACGTATATGTTCCGATCGGACAGTGGAACGATCCACTGTTTCGGGACCGGCACACCGGCATGGGCATGGATGCCGTGGCAAGGTTGAAGCCGGGAGTCACAGTAGAGCAGGCGAAAGCCGACATGAGTGCTGTCGCGGCACATCTGGCGAAGATCTATCCCGACAGTGACAAGGATTCCGGTGCTAACCTCATCCCGCTGAAAGAAGATCTGGTGGGGGACATCCGCCCTTTCCTCCTCGTGCTTCTGGCCGCGGTGGGTTTCGTTCTGCTGATTGCTTGCGCCAATGTAGCCAATCTGCTGTTGGCACGGTCGACGGCGAGGATGCGAGAATTTGCGGTGCGAACAGCACTAGGAGCAAGCGGGGCACGTATAGCTCGTCAGGTGCTAACCGAAAGCGTGCTTTTGGCAGTAGGCGGTGGAGCGCTGGGACTATGCTTCGCGGCGTGGGGAACGCAGGCAGCCATCAGAGCTCTCCCCAATGCCTTGCCACGCGCCGAGGAAATTCACCTGAATGGTCAAGTGCTGCTATTCACGTTCGGCGCCTCGATGCTTGCGGGTATATTGTTCGGCTTGATACCAGCATTCAAAACCTGTCAGACTAATCTGCAAGAAACTCTCAAAGAAGGCGGAAGGGGGGCGAGCGGACGGCATCGGGGGCAAGGCGTGATTGTGGCCATCGAAATGGCGCTCGCATTGCTGCTGCTGGCGGGCGCTGGATTGATGATCCGGAGCCTTGGGAAACTGTGGAAAGTGAATCCCGGGTTCGATGCCCGAAATGTACTGAGCTTCGACCTTAACGCGAGCAAGCCCTTGGGCGACAGCCCGGCGGGAATCCGATCCGCTTTTCGTCAACTCCACGACGCCATGGCCGCGGTCCCAGGCGTTCAGAGCGTTTCGTTGACGGCGGGGTCTTCTCCGATGTGGGGTGATTCCGAACTCCCCTTGTGGTTGGAAGGAGAGCCTAAGCCGGCTTCGCAGTCGGAAATGAAGAATTCTCTCTTCTACATCGCCCAACCGGATTATCTCAAGGTCATGAGAATACCCCTAGTGCGTGGCCGTTTCTTCACAGAGGCCGACAACGAGACTGCTCCTGCGGTAATCGTGATCGACGAACAATTCGCGAAGCGTTTTTTGGGAAACCGCGATCCTATTGGGCAGCGCGTGCACTTCGGTATCCTGAATACAACTGCGGAGATCGTGGGGATCGTGGGGCACGTGAAGCAATGGGGACTCGATGAAAACGAGAAGTCCCCGGTTATTGCACAATGTTACTTTTCATTGCTCCAAACTCCTGACTCATTTCTGATGATGTTTGCACATGGGGTCGAAGCAGTGGCCCGTATCCGGGGGGGATTGGCAGAGAATGTCGGCCCCATTAGCCGCGCTGCGCAATCGGTGAATGGCGGAATTGTTGTATACCGGACCAGCACAATGACCGACGTGATTGCACAGTCGCTGGCCGCGCAGCGCTTCGCGATGATGCTGCTGGGCGTGTTTGCTGCGCTGGCCACGGTGCTTGCGTCAGTGGGGATTTATGGAGTGATTTCCTATATCGCAAGCCAGCGGACGCATGAGATCGGGATAAGGATGGCCCTAGGCGCGATGCAGGCGGACGTCCTCCGCATGGTGCTGTCGCAAGCAGGAAGTATGGCGGGGCTCGGAGTCGGCATCGGGCTGGTTCTAGGGCTCGGACTTATGCGACTCATGTCCAGTTTGCTTTTTGGGGTCAGCGCCCACGATCCGCTTACGTTTTTAGGTGTGGCCTTACTGCTTATCCTGGTTGCTTTAGCAGCATGTTACGTGCCAGCACAGCGTGCGGCCAAGGTCGATCCCATGGTGGCGCTAAGGTATGAGTAATCGCTCACAAATACCTCAACAAGATTTGCATGCACCCCAGTCGGACCATGCCGAAGCCTGTTTTGAATCTTAACCAACGGCGTGGTGCCTGGTGCGGGTCGCAATCCCTGGGGAGGTTTCCCGAACGTAGAAAGACTGCCGTTCTTGCGGTTAAAAGAAAGATTCCGGTTAACGGGTTTTCATCGATCGTGGCTCGGAAGTTGTCGGCAGAAAGAGTACTTGGTCTCTTGGGTGAACGGACGGACCGCTTGCTTCGGCCAGGAGCAGCGATTCTCCCTTCCTGATGAAATATAAGGAGCATATATGATTAAGGTCAGCGTGCTCTATCCGAACTCACCAGGCACGAAGTTCGACGTGGCGTATTACCTCGATCACCATATACCCATGGTGCGGAGACTGCTGGGATCAGCCCTGAAGGGTGTGTCGGTGGAGCATGGGATTTCCGGCGAAGAACCGGGATCAATTCCACCCTACATAGCAACTGGTCATCTGCTCTTTGACTCGGTTCCAACTTTTCAAGCGAGCTTTTCTCCGCACGCGCAGGAGATAATCGAAGACATTCCGAGGTACACAAACTCCGAACCGCTCGTCCAGATCGGCGAAGTCAAGCTGTAGAATGACGGTCTGCCGAATCAAACCACCGATCTCGAGAAATTTGTCCTTTGATATCCAATTTCATGCGATTACGTTCTGCGACAGACTCTTTGTCCTCGACGTTTCCGCTGCTTGGGTTCATCAGGAAGTGATAACCGAGTTGTGGCCCGGAGGACCATGATTCACTCGTAGCGCAGTGCCACTACCGGGTCCACGAGCATCGCCCAGCGCGATGGTAGGAGGCAGGCGAACAGGGCCACGGCGCAAAGCAACAGGGTCATGCTCGCAAAGGTCAACGCATCCCTGCTGGTTACGCCTAGTAGCAGACTACTTAAATATCTCGTCATAACGAACGACAGTACGAGTCCCAAAGCGACGCCGGCGAGCATCAACCTTAATCCATGTCCCAGCACCAATCGCAGAACATCTCCTCTGCTTGCCCCTAACGTCATTCGAATGCCGATTTCGTGGGTGCGCTGCCGCGTGGTGTATGCCGTGACGCCATAGATTCCGACTGCCGCCAAGGCAAGCGCGAGCAGCCCGAATGCTCCGACAAAGGTCCCCGCCACACGCACCGGAAAGCTGGCAAACTGGTTACGCAGTTCGAGTGTAGTCACGTCGAACAGCACCAGGTCGGGATTCAGTTCATGAGTACTCTCTTCGACGGTCTTGCTGAAAGTCAGCGGATCTCCGGCCACCCGCGCAGTGATAATCATGGTGGCGCGGTAAACCTGATACAAGGGCAAATACACGAATGGCCTTGGCTTTTCGTTCAGGCCGATCACTTTACTATCCCGGGCCACACCCACGACCGTGAACCACTCGTGGGTCAGGTCCGAATTGAGTTGCTTGCCCAATGGTTCTTGATTGGGCCAGTAGCGATTCGCAAATGCTTCGCTGACGATCACAACGCGCTGCGAATTCTTGCCATCCAGCAGCGTGAAGTCGCGCCCTTTCACTATCGGAATCTGCATGGTCCGAAAATAGTTCGGTGTGATCATCGCCGCCTGCGTTTCCATCGATTCATTCGACTGGGAAACGTACCCTTCGGGCTTGACGCTGGTCGAGCCTCCGCCAAAGCCGAGCGGCACCCGGTCCGTTAAGGCGACCGACTGTATGCCCGGCAGCGCTTCCAGTTTCGCGACCAGCTGGCGATCGAATTCCGTTCCGCTCGCCTCCGAATATCCCGCAGTAAACAGATCGTAGGAAGCGATCAGCACGTTATGAGAATTGAATCCCGGATTGACTTCCTGTGCCCTGAGGAAACTGCGAATGCATAATCCTGCGCAGATGAGCAGCAGCAGCGACAGCGAAATCTGTGCCACCACCAAGGCACTCGCGAGGCGGGCCCTCCGGAGCCCGCCGGATACTGTCCCCGCCTCCTCTTTCAAAACCGCCACGGGCGCGACGGCCGAGGAACGCAACGCAGGCAAAATTCCGAAGATCACGCCTGTCAGAAGCGAAATGACCAGCGCCGCGAGCAGCAGCGTACGGTCGGCTGCGATGCTGAGGGCGAGTGGGAGATCCTGTGTCACGGGCAGGAATTTGAGGAGTGCTCCTTGCGTCCAGAGCGTAATCAGCAGCGCGACTGCGCCTCCCGCCAGCGCCAGCATCACACTTTCCACCAGCAGCTGCCGCACCAGTCGCCACCGGCTTCCACCCAGGGACATGCGAATGGCGACTTCCCGCCGGCGTCCAATCGACCGAACCAGCATGAGATTCGCCACGTTGACGCATGCCAGCAGCAGCACTAAGCCGGCGATGGCCATCAGAGCCGGCAGTAGAGTCGCAAGAAACTGATTCAAGCCAAATGGATTCCGCCAGAGCGGGTATGCCGTCACACTGTCGTGGCCTTTATGTTCCTCGGGGTAGTTCTTAACTTCGGGCTTCAACCGCAGCGTCATTTCCTCCTGTGCCTGCTCCAGCCGGACGCCCGGCTTCAGCCGGCCGAACCCAAGCAGCCAGAACTGGTGATGGTCATGCAACAAGTCGCCGTTCGAGTTCATTTGTTCTTCCATCATGATCGGAACCCAGATCTCGGTTCGCACCCCGGTCTGGCTTCCCTGAAACGCGGCTGGCGTTACACCCACGATGGTGTAGGGGTGTTGGTTGATCTTGATGGTCCGACCGACGACGTTCGGATTGGCGCCGAAGTGCGTTTGCCAGAGCCGATAGCTGATCACCGCCTCCGGCGTGCCTCCCGGTTTCTCATCTGCCTCGGGCAGAAAGGCGCGCCCGAGGATCGGCCGCACACCGAGTACATCGAAATAATTCGCAGACGCTACCATGCCCCAAACGCGCTCCGGCTTACTTTTGCCCGTCAAGCTCATCTGAGCGAAGCTGCACGCCGCGATGCCCGTAAAACTCTGCTGTCCGTCGCGCATCGCTTCGAGATCGGGATAGGTAAACGGAAAGGGGTTTTCGCCGGGTTTGCTCAACGTCAACGACACAACCTCACTGGGCCGGGTAAGTCCGGGCACCGGATTGAGCAATGTTGAATTGATCCAGCTGAAGATGGTGGTGTTCGCCCCAATTCCCAAGGCGAGCGTTAGGATAGCGAGCGCCGCAAACCCGGGTGCCTTTGCGAACACCCGCAGGCTGTACCGTATGTCATGCCA
>Ga0187778_10001498_pt1 | contig 16149 bp, 13 predicted proteins | sample 1015_Q2_SP5_20_M_FD_132418 | JGI IMG/M metagenome (GOLD analysis project Ga0187778, IMG submission 132418) | Tropical peat soil microbial communities from peatlands in Department of Meta, Colombia - 1015_Q2_SP5_20_MG | ecosystem: Environmental > Terrestrial > Soil > Wetlands > Peat | place...
CTAGTCTAAATTAGGCTAGTGGCGAAGCCGTGGAATCTGCCCGGTAAGCCACACCTGAATAGCGCTGCTCAGTTCGTCAAGCTTGCCGAAGAAAAAGTGATCGACCCCTTCCACAATCACGAGCTGATTTTCTCCGGGAATCGACCCCACTACGGATTGAACTTTATCGACGCTGCCGAACTGGTCGTTGCCGCCATGCACGAAAAGCTTCGGCTTCTCACACTGCTTCAAAAACGAAAAATCCGTGCTGTTAACGGGAATGCCCAGGCCAATCAATTTGTGGACATAAGGATCCTCGCAACCCACACGCAGGCCAATCCACGCTCCAAAGCTGAATCCCGCAAGCAAAACCGGAACGTGCGGAAACTCCTGCTTCAGAAATTCGATGGCCGCGCGCACGTCGTCCTTCTCCCCGTTTCCACGATCGTGCTCGCCTGCGCTTAAACCCACGCCGCGAAAATTAAAGCGCAGCACGGGGAGTCCGAGCGCGTCCAGAGCTTTTGCCGTCTGATAAACCACTTTGTTGTGCATTGTCCCGCCAAAAAGCGGGTGCGGATGGCAAACCATCGTGGCCAGTGGAGGCAAGTGGCGCGCCGGCGCAGCGGGACGCCACAAAATCGCTTCGAGGCGCCCCGCGGGACCTTCGAGAAAAAAACTGCGCGAATCGTGAGCCGTCGCCATCGCTGCATTTCAAAAAACGATTCAGTCTAGCGCATGCTGAAGAAAAGTCCGAATTGCACGAAGCAGACTCGTGTAATTCGATTTTCCAGGCAAGATTTGCTTGCGCAAAGAAATCAGAAACGGAATTTTCCAAAGGGCATTTGCCTGGACCTCATGGAGGTAACAGTACTTCGGGAAGCCTGCAAACACCTGTCCCCAAAGCCCGTGCACAATAGGCGAAAAACCTCGTACTAGGACAAAATTTCTTGATTTTCGCGTTGCAGTTTACCCCTTCGGGTGTTAGCGTTTCGCCAAATCGGAGAACGGCGGGGGTTTTGATGAGTGATGGATCGGAGCGCCGTGAGGCGCGGCGCTTTACCATGACCCTTCCACTGCGCGTGCTGCCGCGAGAAGCGAAGGATCACGAGTTGGCCGCGCACACGCGGGACCTGAGTTACCAAGGTTTGTATTTTCTGACCGACGCTAGCTTCGAAGTCGGCAACGAAATCGATTTCGTCATTACGCTTCCCCAACAAGTGACGCAGTCGACCGACGTCAACATCCGGTGCCAGGGGAAAATTGTCCGCGTCGAACCAAGCGAAAATGGCCGCGTGGGCATCGCCGCGAAAATCGCGCGTTACGAATTTCTCCCGGCCACGGCGACTGCTGCATAAAACTGCCTTAGCTTTCGAATTGCCCCGATATTTCCTCCGGCGCCGTCCCGTGTGAGTACAATAGTTCCCTCAAATGTCTTTGCCGCTGGGGGAAGCCATGTATCACTACGACGCTCGAATCGCCCTCGAAGAATTGCAGGAAGACGCGGTGCTCCCGCACCCGGTGAAACTGCGCGACATGATTCTGCGAAATCAGCTTGGTCCGCAGGACGCGCAATTGCTCAATCACGATTTCCAGGAATATTTGGCGCGCTTCGGGGAACTGCAAAAACTGGGCCGCAGCATCCTAGAGAAGTTGGCCGCCGGTCAGCGCAAGGCTTCCTGATGAAGCCCTCCTGCTTGGACGTTTGCCGTCCATGAAAAGCAAACCGCGCGTGCTGTTGTTGTCCGCCACGTCGGGCGCAGGACACGTGCGCGCCGCCCAGGCGCTCGAGAAGGCATTTCTGACGCGCGGCGACTGCGCCGTCGAGCACATCGACGCGCTCCAATATGTCAGCAAACTTTTCCAACGCGCCTACGACAAAGCTTATATCTCGATGGTGCGGCGCGCCCCGGAACTCATGGGCGTGCTTTACGATCGCACCGACCGGCCCTGGCACCACCCGCGGCGGCGCCTGGCGCTCGACCGCTTGAACACCATGCCGATGATCCGTTTGTTGAAGCGCGCGCAACCGGATCTGTGCGTCGCGACGCATTTTCTTCCTGCGGAAATCCTCGCGTGGCTGATCGCGAAGAAGAAGCTGCGCGCGCGGAACGCCATCGTGGTGACCGACTATGATGTGCACGCGATGTGGCTCTGCCGCACCGTGGACCGCTACTACGTCGCCATCGAAGAAGCAGCGGAATACTTGGCGCACATCGGCGTGCCGCGGGAGAAATTGCGTATCACTGGAATTCCGATTAATCCTCTGTTTGCCGTGCCTGTAAACCGAGCCGATGCGCGCAAGCACTTAGCTCTGGACCCGGACGTGACACTGATCCTCATTTCGGCCGGCGGTTATGGGATTGGGCCAGTCGAACAATTGGTCAAAGATCTGCTGGCGTTGCAAAAGCCGTGGCAAATTGCGGCGATTGCCGGGAAATCGGAGAAAACTCGAAAGCGTTTAGAGGAATTGGCTAAAACGGCGGGGAACTTGCCCAACGGTGCCGCGAAATTATGTCCCGTCGGTTTTACAACCGAGATGGACAAATACATGGCCGCAGCGGATTTGATGGTTGGCAAAGCGGGCGGATTGACCACGTCCGAAGCACTGGCTCGCGGATTGCCTATGGCGCTGATCGAGCCAATTCCCGGGCAGGAGGAGCGCAACGCCGATCATCTGCTGGAGGCTGGCGCGGCAATTCGCTGCAACAATCTGCCTGCGGCGGCTTGGAAGATTTCCAACCTTCTGGACGATTCTGATCGTCTAAAGAAAATGCGCGATGCTGCCAAGCAACTCGGCCGGCCCGGCGCCGCGGCGGCCATCGCCGAAGACGCCCTCCGCCTGCTAGACTGATTCCGCAGGGGAAAGAGGCTGGGGGAGGCGAGCTGCTGGACTTGACGCGGTTCGCCCGATGAAATGCGACGCCACACACTGCTGATTGACGCGGACGACACGCTTTGGGAAAACAACGTTTTCTTCGAGAAGCTGATTGAAGATTTCATCAGCATCGTCGAGCCCTACGGCTACACCCGCGCGTACATTCGCCACATCCTGAACGAAACCGAACGCAAGAATATCCGGCAATACGGCTACGGCGTGCGCAGTTTCGGGCGCTCGCTCGAAGAAACATATCTCAAGCTCGCTGATCAAATGGCCAGGCGGGAGACGCTGGCGCTGATTCACAGCCGTGTGATTGATCTCGAGCGCACGCCGCCAAAAATCCTCGACGGCGTGCCGGAAACGCTGGCGTATTTGACCGAGCGGCATCGTTTGATTCTCTTCACCAAGGGCGAGCCTGCGGAGCAAGCAGCTAAGGTCGAGCGCTCCGGCTTGCAAGGCTTCTTTGAGTTCATCGAGATTGTCCCGGAAAAAGATCCACAAACCTACGGCGGGCTGGTCCACAAACACAAAATTGTGAAGACGCACGGCTGGATGATCGGCAACAGTCCGCGCAGCGACATCAATCCCGCGATGCAGATCGGGCTGAATGCGGTGTACATCCCGCACCAGCACACTTGGACGCTGGAGCACGAGCCGGTAGTGGCAGGCTCCGGCAAACTCGTGATTTTGCCGACATTCCGCGAACTCCGCGGCCACTTCTAGTTGCGAGAAGCTACCCAATTTGGCCGTTGTACCCGGCTCACGCGCTGGGAATCTAAGCTTTTACGATTCCATCCACGGAGCGGCCCATGGCTACCACCACCGTTTCACCTCAAATCGACTGGCGGCAAGAGTGGTTTGAGATTGAGGATGCGACGTACCTGAATCTTGCCGGTCAGTCGCCGCTGCCGCGCGTTTCTATTCGTGCCGTGCAAGCGGCGCTCGAAGCCAAGAAATTCCCGCATCACAAACCCGACTCCATTTTCTACGAAGTGCCGGATCGCCTGCGGGTTTTGCTTGCCAAGCTCATCGGCGCGCAGCCTGAAGAGATTGCGCTGACCAGCGGAGCGAGCGCCGGCGTAATGGCCGTGGCGTACGCATTGAAATGGCAGCCGGGCGATGAAGTCATCACCGCCAAAGGCGAATTTCCGCTGCAATACACGGGCTGGAAGCCAATGGAAGAACGGGAAGGCCTGAAGCTGAAGATCGTCGCGCCTCGGGATCGCTTCCTCACCGCGGACGATTTGATCGCCGCGTTGACGCCAAGAACGCGCGTCGTCTCCGTGAGCATGGTGCGCTTTGACGATGGCTCGCTGCTGGATGCGCCAAGGCTTGCCGAGGCTTGCCACGCGCAAGGCGCGCTGCTATTGCTCGATGCCAGCCAGTGCTGCGGGGCGCTGCCGATGGACGTTCGAGAACTGGGCGCGGATTTCCTGGTTTGCGCTGGTTACAAATGGCTTCTCAGTCCTTTTGGCACAGGATTTTTCTGGATCAAGCGCGAGCATCTCGCGAGTGCGCGCCCCGCTCCGTTTTATTGGATGGCCCTGCCGGGTTCAGAAAACTTCTCAGCGTTGAAATTCGATGACCCAAAGCCCGCGGCGAGCGCGAAGCGCTGGGACGCACCGGAATGGGCCAGCTACTTCAATTTCAATCTCGTCGCGATGGATACTTCCGTTGACCTTGTGCTGCGCATGGGACCCGACCACGTTTTGACCCACAACCGCAAGCTGATCGATTTCATGTTCGAGCGACTCCCCAAGGACCGTTGCGTCCCGGCCAGTCCAATTGACGCGGCACAACGAGGCCCATACGGCTGCTTCGCCGCGCGCAGCCCTGAAAAAACGACCGAGCTTTACCAGCGCTTAAGGAAAGAAAACATCATCGTGAGCCTGCGCGAAGGCAACATCCGCGTTTCGCCTCACCTGTACAATACGGAGCGCGACATCGACCGCCTCATCAGCGTGGTCACTCCGTGACGCAAACCGAAGACTGGCCAAAAGTGGCCGTCGTCGGCGCGGGCGCCGTCGGCGGATATTTTGGCGGACTGCTCGCGCACGCGGGCGCTCCGGTCACCATGATCGGCCGGCCACAGTTTGTCGAGGCCGTCGCGAAGCACGGCCTTTTTCTCGACACGTTGCAGTTTCGGCAAAGCGTGCCGGTCGAAGCTTCCACAGACATTCACGCGGTGCGCGGCGCGGAAATTGTGCTGTTCTGCGTGAAGGCCACGGACAACGCGACGATGGCGCGCGCTATCGCTCCGTTGCTTGCGCCCGGCGCGCTTGTCCTCAGCATGCAAAACGGAGTAGACAACGTCGAACAGATTCGCGCAGCTGCTTCGATCGATGCTCTTCCCAGCGTCGTTTATGTCGCTGCTTCCGTTCCGGAACCCGGGCGCGTAAAACACGTGGGCCGAGGCGATCTCGTCGTCGGCCCGGAGAACGAAAAGACCAAGCGCATCGCGGCGCTTTTTTCACGCGCCAATGTTCCCTGCCGGATCTCCGAAAATATCGAAGGCGAGCTGTGGACCAAATTAATTTGGAACTGCGCGCTAAACGCCGTCTCCGCGCTCGGTCATGCAAAATACGGCCAGATCGCCGCAAGCGCCGATGCGTGGAAGGTGGTCGAGACGGCGGTCTACGAAGTTCTCGCCGTCGCGCGCGCGGCGAAGATTCATCCACCCGGCCTGGAGGATCCAAAAGCCGCGTTGGCCGGCGCTCTAAAGATTGCCACGCAAATGGCGGATGCGCTCTCGTCTACCGCCCAGGACTTGAATCGCGGCAAGCGCACGGAAATCGATTCGTTGAATGGCTACGTCTCGCGCCGCGGCGCCGAACTGGGCGTGCCCACGCCCGTCAATCAGGCGCTTTATGCGCTCACCAAGCTCGCCGAAGGCCGCTCGTAAAAGTGATTCGCAACAAAGTTTTTAGCGAATATCCGGCGCATGGAACGGAATGTGGACAATCGCTTCCAGCTCGACGGGGGTGCCGTTGCGCATGCCGGGCCGGAATTTCCATTGACTGAGAGCATTCATGGCATTCGCATCGAGCAAATCATCGATGCCGCGAACGAGTTGAATGCTGTCCACCGAGCCATCGCGCCGGATCACGGCATAAAGAACAACTTCGCCTTCGACATGTTCATTGATCAATGTAGGCGGATATTTCGGATCGACTTTGCGTACAGGCCCGGGTCCCGATAGATCGCCTGCGGTCACGCGGGGCCCTTCGGAGCTCACCCGTAGCTCTGTAAAACTCAGAATCCAGCTTCCTGTCGCGCTGTTCAGATTGGGCATGTCCACTTGCAGTTTGTAAACTTTCTTCGAGGCAAAAATCTGCTCGGGCGCTGCCGCCGGCGGAAGCGCCGCGAAGTTCGGCGGACCTGTTCTTACGGGAACATCCTCGCTGGCTGCATTTGAATCGGGCCGCGCGTACAACCCTCGGGAGGAAGGCACACTGATTTTCCCTGCGCTCCCAAGCCCGGAGACTCCCCGATTTGCGGGAGGATTTCCCCCGCTAATGCTTATGTCCATTCCATTTTTTCCGATGTCCGACCCCGCTCCTCCCCCGTTGCCAGCAGCGCTGCCCTGAGAACCGCCAGGCACGCCTGGCTGCTTACCTTCAGGCGAAATCGAAACGCGCGCGGCTAAATTCCCCTGCGGTGGCGCGACCGGCGCAGGGGGCCCCGGCGTCGCAGAAATCGCGATGAACGTCGTTGAGTTTCCATTGGCGCCGCTGAGCGTCGCCGCGCCAACTTCTGGTGCAGGCGCCACGTCTCCGGCTTGCGTCTTGGGCGCGATCTTCGGCGCAGCGCCTGCATTCAATTCCAGCTTGGGCCGAGCGGGTGCATTTTCTGGCGCCAATATCGGAATTTCTCCCGGCTTTTGGTCGAACAACGGAACATCGGGAAGCGGCGCTGCCGTCGCGGTAGCTACGCGGCGTTGCTTTGGATGCAGCTTCGCCAGCGCTTCCTGGCTAATCTGCAAGCGCGGCCGCGCGGGTCCCCCCAGCTCTTGAATCTGCACAATGTTCGGCAGGCTCGGAAGAATCTTCGGCGGCTCCATGGGCGCGGCCGAATTGATCAATGTCTGCCGCGGATGCGTCGGATGAACCGGATCGGTGAAAATGTGCTGGCGTGGATGAAAAGCTTCGGCTCCTTTTGCAGCAAGCGGCTTTTCCGGCTCGCCGCGTGGACTCGGCTTGGGCTTCGGGCTTCTCATTTCGAGCAACGGCAAATCGTTAATCGGACCAGACCAGGTAAGCTCCGTATTTTCAAAAGCGGCATAGTGTCGCGGCCTGGCAGGGAATTTGGGGAATGGGGCGATCAGAAAAAATACGTGCCATAGTGCGGCAGCAGCGATGGCGCGGCTCGGAATCCGCCGTTCGATCCAGCACTCCTTGAAAAATCCATCGATGGTGAACTTGCGCGGGACGCCGGTCCGGCTGAGCAGCGCGCGCAGGCTGCTGCCAATCCCCTGATGAAAGCTGCCCCACGCAATGTCCAGCTTTGGCGGTTGAACGACAGGGCGAATGCGCGCGGGGGCGGCCGCAGTCGCGGCTTGTGCCAGAAAAGCGAAGGGGTTGCTGACCTGGTTCAGAGCCATGTTTCGTTCAGTGCGAGCTTGCCTCGTTTGTGGGTGTTTGCGCCCCAAACCGGACGCGCACCACAGAATAGATGAAACTCTGCTTGCGGGGGTTTACTCAGCAGAGTTACTTTCGTCAGCGGCGTTCGCAACGCGGTAAAAACTAAGCGCCGCGTCTCCTTGCCGCAACACACGGTAACGGCAAAGCGCTCCGATCTCCTCCGGCAAATCGAAGCTGCGGCGATGCTCCGCCACAACCATCCCTCCGGGAGCCAGAAGCTTCGCCGAACCAAAGAATTCTAGCACGCGCGCATAGTCTTTTGCTGCTGCATACGGTGGGTCGAGAAAAGCGAAATCGTAGCCGGGAGACTCACGTTTTTGGCGGGATGTGAGCTTCTCCAACCCGCGAAGCGCATCCGCAGCCAGCACCGTTGCGCCAGAACGGATATGCAAAGACTCAAGATTGCGGCGAATGAGCGCCACTGTGGGCGGATGATTCTCTATGAAAACTACTTCGGTTGCGCCGCGGCTCAGCGCTTCGATGCCAATCGCGCCGGTCCCGGCAAAAAGATCGATGAACCGTGAACCCGCGACACTCGCGCCAAGCACATTGAACAGCGTTTCGCGCAAACGGTCGCTGGTCGGGCGAAGTTCGAGGCCCTTGAGGCTCTTCAGAATGCGGCTGCGATAGCTTCCGGCGATGATGCGCATAACGGCAGTTCTAAGTTGTCAGTTTTAAGTTTTAAGTCAAGGCGCAAGACGAAAAGGCATTGGCGTTCCCCGAAGAATTTAGCAGTCAGTCGGTTGCTGCCCGCCAAACATTTTTGTCATCCCTTTTCAACACAAAGTACTTTGCTTTGCCATCTAGATGGCAGCCACCATCTAGATGGTGGCTTGCGTCTGCTAATGGGAGACGCCGCCAAACAACGCCTGGCCGCTCTTGGCGATGGGCTACAATTCCATGAAAACAAGCCGCTTAGTCAGATCTCCTCACCCGATGTGCGCCAAATGGTAGCGCCGCTGCCATTCGCAGGGAAGCACACGCAGAACCCGCTGTAGCTCTCCTTGCTGTGCCGAATCTTCAACCAACTGAAAGGCCTCCCGGCGCGCCGATTCGAGTAGTTCTTTGTCGCGCAGCGGATTGGCGATGTGAAAACCCAGTTCGCCGGATTGCCGCGTGCCAAAAAATTCGCCAGGGCCTCGGAGCAGCAAATCAGCTTCGGCGATCTCAAAACCGTTCGAGGTTCGCACCATCGTGTCGAGGCGTGCGCGGGCTTCGTCGGTCATGCGAACCGGCGCAACTAAAATGCAATGGGATTTGGCGGCGCCGCGCCCGATGCGGCCGCGAAGTTGATGAAGCTGCGCCAGCCCGAAGCGCTCCGCGTGCTCGATGACCATGACCGTCGCGTTGGGCACGTCCACGCCAACCTCCACCACCGTCGTCGCCACGAGAATCTGCACTTCGTTCTTGCGAAAGCGCTGCATCACTTCGTCTTTTTCTTCGCTCGAAAGCCGCCCGTGCAGCAGACCGAGCTTCAGCTTCGGAAAAACTTCTTTCGACAGCCGCTCGTATTCCTCGATGGCAGCTTTAAGTTCGAGCTTTGATTCTTCGATGACCGGATACACGATGTAAGCTTGATGGCCCGCAGCCACTTCGCGGCGCAGAAACTCCCACACGCCGGGAAGATGCGACTCGCTGCTGAGCCGCGTGGTGATCGGTGTGCGGCCCGGCGGCAATTCGTCGAGCACCGAAACGTCCAGGTCGCCGTAAAGCGTGAGCGAGAGCGTCCGCGGGATGGGCGTAGCTGTCAGCACTAGAACGTGCGGAGCGTGGCCGTGCGATGCGGCTTTGTCCATCAGCCGCTTGCGTTGCAATACGCCGAACCGATGCTGCTCGTCGATGGCCACGAAACCAAGCTTGTGGAATTCAACGTTTTCTTCGATCAGCGCGTGCGTGCCGATGACGAGTCGCGCCTCACCCGAGCGAATGCGTTCGAGGGCAGCCTGCTTCTCGGCGAATTTCAAGCCGCTGATCAGCAGCTCGACCCGGTAACCGGCCTTGCCAAGAATTCGTCCCGCAGAAAGAAAATGTTGCACCGCGAGAATTTCCGTCGGCGCCATCAGAGCCGCCTGCGTGGCGTTTTCGATAGCGATCACGGCCGCTTGCAGCGCGACAATAGTCTTTCCGCTGCCAACGTCGCCTTGCAGCAGGCGATTCATCGGCGCGGGCCTTTCGAGATCGGCAACAATATCCGCGAGGACGCGCTTCTGCGCCGGTGTCGGCTTGAACGGCAGAATGCGCTTCAACGCTTCCCTCACTTTGTCTTCGCGCACGCGAAACGCGATGGCGTTTTCCTTGCGCGTGGCGCGGCGGTCCAGTGCAAGACTGAGCTGATAGAGAAAAAACTCTTCGAAAATCAGCCGCTGCTGCGCGGGCGACCGAAAGGTATTGAGCGCGTCGAGCGATTCCGTAGGCTCCGGGAAATGCGTGTGAATCAGCGCTTCGCCGCGCAGCGGGTAGCCAAGACGCACGCGCAAACTCTCCGGCAGCACTTCCGGCATCCGCGGATCGATCATCTGCACCGCCGCATACATCGCGCGGCGAATCTGTTTGGAGCCAAATGTGCCGATCGCCTCGTAAATCGGCACGATGCGCCCGACTTCTGTGGAATCCTGCTCCTCGCTGCTGAGCAATTCGATTTGCGGATTGATCATTTCGAGGCGCGCGGGCCGCAGCTTGTCGATTTCGGCTTTGCCATGAAGAATCAACAACTGGCCGGGCTTCAAGCGACCTTCGAGGTAGCCACCATGAAAAAATTTACAGGGCAGCAGGCCGCCGGCTTCGTCTTGCACCAGCAAATGGTAGATCGCGTCGCGGCCACGCATGGTGCGGACCGCTTGGCCGCTCATTACCCGCGCGCGGATGGTGTACGTGCCGTTCGGCTGAATGTCTTTCACGTTCGAGAAATGGATGCGGTCTTCGTAGCGAAACGGCAAGTAGCCGAGCAGATCTTCCAGCGTGTAGATGCCGCGCTCGGCTAGCAGTTGCGCGCGCTGCGGGCCCACTCCCTTGATCATACGCACTTCGGTGCTGAGGCTCGTGGCCATGCCATCTTCTTTATATCACTCTAGCCACAAAGGATTTACGGCGGCGAAACTTGCGCCAGCGGCCCGCGTATCGATAGAGTGAGGGATTCGCGTCGGAGAAGAGGAGGTACAAGTGGCGGGTGACCGTCTGACGGCTTCGGAAAAACGCGCCCTGCTGCTTTGGGTGGCAGCAGCAATTCTGGGCATTGTGTTTGCCTACAAATATTTTTTCCAAGCCTTCCCCGAGGCCTCCGTCAATTTACAGGTTACGCGCGAACAAGCGATCGAGCGGGCTCAGAGATTCGTCGGCGACCTCGGCGAAAGTGTGACTGGCTACCGTTCCTCGGCCATTTTTGATGTGGACGATGACGCCAAGGTCTACCTGGAGCGCCAGCTTGGCTTGAAGCAGGCCAATCAGTTGATGTCGTCGGAATTGAACCTTTGGTTTTGGGATGTGCGTTTCTTCAAGCCCCAGCAGGAAGAAGAGTTTCACGTTCGCCTCAGCCCCTCGGGGCAAGTTGTTGGCTACGATCACAAAATGGAAGAAAAACGCGCTGGAGCTTCGCTCGAACGCGAAGCCGCACAATCCGCAGCGCAAAATTATCTCCGTGCGAAACTCGGCATGGACTTGAGCGGCTGGGATGTTTTACCGGAGGAAGCCAATTCGACGAAACGCCCGAATCGCACGGATTGGTCGTTCACCTGGGAGAAGCACGGCTTTCGCGCCAAGGATGCGCCGTACCGGTTGGAAGTCACGCTACTCGGTGACCGCATCGGGAACAGCCAGGAATTCCTGAAAGTGCCGGAGACCTGGCAGCGCGACTACCGCCGCCTGCGTTCGGGCAACGATACGCTCGCGCTATCATTCTACATTCCTTACATTCTGCTGTTGGGGGCGGCCGTCTGGCTCGCGCTCCGGTTTACGAAAGAAGGCAAGACGCGTTGGCGCGGCGCGATTTGGCTGGGCTTGTTGGTAGTAGCGTTGCTTTTTCTTCAGAGTCTAAACGAATGGCCACACTGGGCCGCAAGTTACGATACACATGATTCGTACGGTACGTTCTTGGTCGGAAGGGTTGCAGCAGGTTTGCTCCTCGCAGTGGTCCTGTCGCTTTTGGTAACGCTGGTGTTGCCTTCTGCCGAACCCCTTTACCGTGAGTCACAACCTTCGCGGATGCAGCTTGCCCGCGCGTTTACGCTGCGCGGCTTGCGTTCGAAAGAATTCTTTTCGGCTGCGGTCGTGGGCGTGTCCTTGGCGGCCGCTCATATAGGATACGTGGTGGCATTCTATTTGGTCGCGGCCCGGCTTGGGGCGTGGGCGCCGCAGGAGCTGAACTTTGATAATTCCTTCAACACTGCCTTCCCTTGGATTTCCGGCGCCGCGATCGGTTTGTACGCGAGCACGAACGAGGAATTCACATTCCGCCTGTTCGCGATTCCTTTTTTCAACAAGCTCACGCGATCGCGCTGGATCGCCGTGATCCTTCCAGCCTTTTTGTGGAGCTTCCTGCACAGCAATTACCCGCAAGAGCCGGCTTACACCCGGGGGATCGAAATTGGAATTGTGGGAATCATCGCGGGGCTAGTGATGCTGCGCTGGGGCATCGTGGCAACGCTCATCTGGCACTACACCGTGGATGCGTCGCTCGTAGGCTTGCTGTTGCTTCGCTCCAACAGTCTGTATTTCAAGATTTCCGGTGCGGTTGTTGCCGCCGCAGCTCTTGCGCCACTGGCATTCGCGTGCGTCTCATATTTGATGCGCGGGGGATTCGAGGCGGACGAAGATCTGCTCAATCGCTCTTGGCGCCCGCCGGAAACCGCTGCCGCCGAACCCACCACGGCACCGGAGCTGAAAGCTGGCCGCCGCTACGACGCGCTCTCGGTGGGCACGCTGGGCTTCCTTGCTATATGTCTGGTTGTCGGAGCGCTATTGGCGTGGCGGCTCAAGCCGGAGTCTCTCGGCGATTATCTGAAACTGTCGGCCAGCGCGCGCGACGTGCGTGCCAGGGCCGATCAAATCCTTCGTCAGCGTGGACTGAATCCAAATTCGTTTTACCACGCCACGGTTCTGGTGGACATCGCCGATCCCGTAACCAATGAATTTCTGCGAGAGCGCATTGGCATCGCTGGAACTAACGCAATCTATGCGCAGCGCGTCCCTGCCTCGCTCTGGCGCGTGCGCTATTTCCGTGACAGCCAGCCCGAGGAATTCGCTGTGGTACTGCGCCCCGACGGAACCCTTCACTCTTTTCGCCACACTTTGGCCGAGGCCACGGCAGGCGCATCGTTGACAAAGGAAGAAGCCGTGTCGCGTGCCGAAAAATTCCTGAGCGAAGAGAAAAAAGTCACGCTCAGTGACTGGAATCTGGTCGAGTCTAATTCCGACAAGAAGCCCCATCGCACCGACCACACGTTGACCTGGGAACAAAAGGAACCGCTCGACCGCGGCGCTTCTGACGGAACTTCAGCCAGTGATCAAGCTCACGTCAGAATCGAACTGCAACTCCTCGGCGATGAAGTGACGAACTATCGCACGTTCATCAAAATCCCGGATGATTGGCGGCGCGCCCACGAAGAACGGACATTGGCGCGCGTCGCCGTCAACTATGGTATTCCGACACTGACGTTTGTTGGCCTGGGGCTTACTGCGCTCATTCTCTTCTTGAAAAACCTGCGTTCTGAAGCCGCGAATTCCATTCCCTGGAAACGCATTACGCTCTGGTCGCTTTGGGCCCTAGCCGGATACTTGTTAGCGTTCGCACTGGGTAGCCGCCTGGCCGACTCTCTGAATCTCTATCAGACCGCCATTCCCCTGAAGGCGTTTCTCGGTACGATCGGAATCGGAACCCTCCTCGGCGCTGTACTGTGGCTCGGCATAGCCGCGCTGCTGTTCGCGTTGGCTTGGTATTACGGGCGAGTCGCATTCTCCGAAGAGCGGCTGCCCGCCTGGCTGGGCATGCCAGCGAATTACTATCGCGACGCGTTGTGGATTGGCTTAGGCGGATCGGCTGCGCTTCTGGGATTAGACCGCGTGCTAGCTACGATCTCAGCCCATTGGCCCACGACACATCGTTATCTGGACATGACGTTGGGCCAGGATTTCGACGCTGTTCTCCCAGCTGCGTCGATCCTGGGGCGAACTGCGCTGGATGCATTGCTCTTCACCGGGCTGGTGATGGCGATTTCTTCGTTTGTCGCGGCGCGAGTGCGCCAACCCGTTTTGCGCATTATGTTGTTTTTGCTTGGTGCGTTGGCTTTGGTGGGAGGTGGCTGGGGCAGTCCCTCCGATTTTGCGAAACAATTCGCGGCTCGCTTGATCTTGCTATTTGTCCTCATCGTCGGCGTTAGCTGGGTTATGCGTTTTAATATGCTCGGCTGCTTTTTGATCGCAGCCGGAACGTCGCTTTTTGGCGGAGCCGCAGAATTGCTCGCCCAGCCCAATGCGTTTTACCGTTCGAATGGTTACGCGGTCCTGATCGCACTTGTGCTCCTCTACGCCTGGCCAGTGGCGACTTGGCGACTCCAGGCCACGAACCAGACGGGCGGAAGCTCCGCCCCGAGTGTAAGCGTCTAAAACTGAGGACCTTGGCGCGTGTTTGACTTTCCCGAAACAAAATCCACAGGACTGACGTCGTTACCATGGGGGAGCTACGCTCACAGTTAGGGTATCCGTCCGTCCAAATTGGGTGGTACCGTAGCGCCGGGCGCCAAATCCCATGCAGGAAACCGCGATAAGCTATTATCCTGCAACCGGTAAGGCGGCCTTGCGCGAAGAGAAAGCGAAAAATGCCGCTCCCCAGATGGGTTCTTGCTTTGGCCGATGACAACGGTTGCTCGGGCAGCACGAATGCTGCCCTGACCGCGGTGACGTCTTTGCCCAACCTTGACGAGCGTGCACTGGTCGCGGAAGCGCAAGCCGGCAGCCGGGCCGCTTTCGAGGAACTAGTTCGCCGCTACGACCGCGACGTGCTGCGGTTGGCCCTGAACCTGATGAAACGCCCCGAAGATGCGCGGGACGTCTATCAGGAATCCTTCCTCAAGGTCTACCGCAATCTCCACCGCTTTCGCTTCGAATGCAGCTTCTATACCTGGCTCTACCGCATCGTGACCAACGTCTGCCTGGATCACTTGCGCCGCCGTCAAGCACGTCCCGAAGACCAGGCGCCGGAAACCAACACGGGCCACCACGACGAAGGCATAACCGATTTTTTTGAGCGCCAGCGCGAACACCGCCCGACGCTCGATCCCGAACGCAGCCTGATGGGCCAGGAGATCAAGGCGCGCATTGCCCGGGCGATGGAGCGCCTGTCGCCCCGCGAGCGCGTCGTTTTTGAAATGAAGCACTACCAGGGCCTGAAACTCCGCGCTATCGGCGACATGCTGGGAACCACCGAGGAAACCGTGAAGAATTCGCTATTCCGCGCTACGCGCAAACTCCGCAATGAGTTAGGAGGCTTGCGATGAGCACCCCCGAAAAGAATGTGAAGTGCAAGGACGTTGCGCCACTGCTGGTTTTTTATGCCTGCGACGAAATCAGCGAAAGCGAACGCGAGTTAATCGAAGCGCATCTTGCAAACTGCAAGGCCTGCAGCGAGCAGCTTTCCGAAGAGAAAGAACTTCAGGCAGCGCTGACTTCGGTTCCGCAAACCGCGGATGAAGTCGACGCCTCCGGCATCCTGCTTTCGCAATGCCGCAGCGAACTTGAAGAAGCGCTCGACGATCTTTCCGCTCCTCCGCTCCAGGAACATTGGCGGCCTTTCGGCTGGCTGCGGCGCTGGATGGCGTTGCGCCCCGCGTGGGCCGGCGCGCTTCTGGTTTTCCTCGGCGTGCTGGCAGGGACACAAGTTGTGCCCTGGCTGCAGAACAGCTCGGGACGGAATGCCAGCGGGCAGGCCATGAACGTGCGCGCGCGACAGCCGCTCACTCCGGACCAGCTTTCGGGAATGCAAATCAGTGGCGTGAATTTCTTGCCGACCCAGGGCTCGGATTCGCCAAACGTGCAATTGCAGCTTAACGCCGAGCAGCCGATGGTGCTCTCGGGCAACGTCGAAGACAGCGACATGCGCTACGTCCTCACGTATGTCGTTAAAAACGGGGATCGGTTTGATGCGGGAACGCGCCTCGATTGCATGGATGCTTTGAAGGCCGCGACGCGGGATGAGCAAGTGCGCGCCGCTTTGGTCAACGCCGCGCGCAACGATCAGAATCCGGCCGTGCGCATAAAGGCGGTGGAATCGCTCCGCGATGCCGCAGGAGAGGATGACGTCCGGCAAATGCTGCTGGATGCTCTCGAGCATGACAGCAATCCTGGAGTGCGCGTGGAAGCAGTGAATTTGCTTGTAGGATCCCTGGATCGTGAAGCGCCAGAAGCCGGTCCATCCAGTCCCGATGGGCCGGTCGTGGTTCCAACGCCTGAACCCGGAGATGACGCTTCGCTCGAACGCGTGGTGCGCGTGCTGCAACAGTTGCAGCGCCGCGACCCCAACCGTTACGTGCGGTTGCGCAGCGCCGCCGCTCTGCGGCAGATTGGCCCGCGCGAGGTTCAATAAAGAAGTGCAGTAATTTGTTTGGCGGAATTTTTCATTCATGACGAATTCGAGTTTCCATCGACGGCCGTTCTTCGGCGCCC
>Ga0187778_10001499_pt1 | contig 16127 bp, 13 predicted proteins | sample 1015_Q2_SP5_20_M_FD_132418 | JGI IMG/M metagenome (GOLD analysis project Ga0187778, IMG submission 132418) | Tropical peat soil microbial communities from peatlands in Department of Meta, Colombia - 1015_Q2_SP5_20_MG | ecosystem: Environmental > Terrestrial > Soil > Wetlands > Peat | place...
ACTGCTTTTCGATGAGCTCAATCGCCAAGTCCTCGTCTGATAGCACAGCCGGCACCTGCAGCACTGCGTACCATCCGCCTTCGATCTTCAGTCGCGAAATCGACTGCTGGTGGGTCAGTTGCTCGTCGAGTTCGTGCAAGTTCGCTTCGATGCGCGCCAGGATTTGCGGCTGAATCGTTCGCCGCTGCGCGAGCAGTTCCGGTAGCCCGTGTTGCATCGGGGCGTTGAGTGAAAGATAGGTGTCTGCAATCACCTCCAGGCGAGCCATCGCATCCCCAACGAGGGCCTTGGGTCCGCTCGCCGCGATCCATCCGACCTTCATCTGTGGCAACGCGGCAATCTTGCTAAGGCCACTCAATACAAAAGTGAGTCCTGGCGGGGCGCCCAGGCAGGTGCCGTGACGCTTCTTTTGGTCCTTCGCTGAGGGCAGCTCGTAATCGAGAAACACCTCGTCGACAACGAGTGCCAAGCCATGCTCTCTGCAAATCGCGCTGAGCTGCTCGGCTTCTGTGCAGGACAAGAAATGACCGGTTGGATTGTTGGGATGGACGACCAGAATGGCACGAGTTCGCGGGCCGATGGCGCGGCGGAGCGCCGGGACGTCCAATTGCCAGCCGTGATCGTAGACCAGAGGAAACGCGCCCAGCCGTACATCCTGAATGGCAGCCAGAAAATCGAAGAGCGGGTAGCTAGGATGCGCGATGAGAACTTCGTCGCCCGGCTCGCAGAGCAAACGGAACAGAAATGAGTAGGCCTCGCTCGTGCCAGTTGTCAGAATCACATGTTCGGGATCCAATGCACCGGCAGGATTTTTCTCTCGATAGTACTCGACAACCGCCGCGCGCGCCGAGAGCAACCCTCTCGGCTCGGGATCATAGCGCAGCGCAGCCGGGGAGCGCAGTGCGTGGAGAATCGCGGCCTCATCGTAGCCGAATCCACAGACGGTCGGGTTGGAGATCGTCAGATCGAGCAGCGGCTGGCCGCTCTCGCGATGATGCCGCATCGCTCGCGCATAGGCATTCTCCTCTAGATTCCAGTTCGTTCGTGTTGAGAACATCGAAGGAATGCAGATCAGATCACGCGCTCATGTGGATAGCCCGCGGTATCGAGAGCCGCCATTAATTCGGCGATGTGCGCCGGGCCGCGCGTTTCCGTGGTGATATCGATGACGGCATCGCCGAGCAAGACGCCAAAATAGGCGCGGTCGTAGTTCGTCTCGATGATGTTAGCCCTTTCTTTGGCGATGACGTGCGCGAGCTTTTCGAGGGCGCCGGGATGATCCGGCAGATGAATGCGCAGTCGAACGATACGCCCGTCTTTCACCAAGCCGCGCTCGATGATGCGCGAAAGCAGAGACACATCAATATTGCCGCCCGTGATGAAGACCCCGACATTCTTTCCCTGTGCCGTAATCTTCCTTTGGAGGACAGCGGCAGCAGCGACGGCTCCGGCGCCTTCGGCGAGAGTTTTTTCCTTTTCCAATAACTTCTGAATCGCGTTGGCGATTTCTTCGTCGTCCACGGTGACAATATCGTCCACGTATTTTTCCACCAGCGGATAGGTAAGCTCACCGGCGCAACGAACTGCGATGCCGTCCGCGATCGTGGCTTTCGGCGGGAGCAGCACCGGATGGTGCGCTTCAAGCGCCACCTTCATCGACGGCAGCTTTGAAGTCTGTACACCAATCACACGCAGTTTCGGATTGATCTCCTTCGCTGCACAGGCGATGCCACCGATCAATCCCCCTCCTCCGACTGGAATCGCGAGGATCTCAAAGTCCTGGTTTTGTTCGAGTACTTCGACTCCCAGTGTTCCCTGGCCGGCAATCACGGCTTCGTCATCAAAGGGATGAATAAACGTCAGTTTCTTCTCTTGGCAGCGTCGGAGCGCTTCCTGGCAGGTTTCATCGTAGTTCGTGCCCGCAAGAATCACTTCGGCACCGAATTCGCGCGTCGCGGAGACTTTCACCATCGGTGTCGTGAGTGGCATGCAGATTTCAGCGGCGATTCCTCGCTTGGTCGCGTGGTAAGCGACGGCCTGCGCATGATTTCCAGCCGATGCGGCGATCACTCCGCGGCGTCGTTCCCCTTCCGTCAATAGGAGGATTTTGTTCAGTGCGCCACGCTCTTTGAACGAGCCCGTTATTTGCAGGTTTTCGAACTTGAGAAAGATGGTGTTGCCCGTCAGCTTCGAAAACGTCTCCGAGCGCACACAGGGTGAACGGGGAATCGAGCCGCCGATCCGTCCGACGGCCTCTTGGATCTTTGTAAAGGTGACCATACTGAGCGCCCATCCGATCGGGCGCAATCCGTCATTCTATCTTGACCTGGGCGCTTGGCGGGGCGGAAAACTCGCAAGGCGGGCCGGAGCGGCGGCCTGGTATTCGACCGGAACCGGGCCCAGCACCCGGTGCTAATCGGCAGCGCCGGAGCACTCGGACCGGGCGGAAGCGGAAAACAAAGGGATCAGGCGCAAGGCGTCGCCGGCAGGGAGGGCAAAAGAGGAGCGAGGTTCAAGCGAGATCGACACATAAACAGTTGTCTCCGGCAGCACGCGGATAAACCCATCCGCAATACGGTCGGAAGGAATCACGATCTCGGGCGGATCGTCCCAGACGAGCGGCTGTGCACGAGCCCCCGACGGGATGAGGCAACTGAAAACATTTGCGCCACAGGCGGACTCCTCAAGAAGCGGAGCATTCACCAGGCTCCGAACCGACGGCGGATTGGGAACAAGGCGCAAGCGCAGCTGACGATAGACTCCGGCGGGCACCTCAGCGGAACCGAGCGGGCCCGTCTCGCAAGAGCGGGCAACCGGTGCCGTGAGCTCGACTTGCACTGGCCGGTCGGTGAGCCGCGGGGCAAGTTCCTGCCACCCAGAGGCGTCGTCGCCGGATATCGCTGCGGCCAGGCCATCGATGCCGCGAAGCGTGACGAAAAGGTGTGGTGTGCGAAGCGGCGTCGACTCAGAAGCCGTGAACGACGAGCCGAAAGCAAGAGCCACATTACCGGTCGGCTTGCTCGGCGGACAGGTCGGATTCAGCGTGGCCGTGCCACCCGGATTGGAAATGACGACGAGGCAGTAGTCGCTGCACCCGGCGAGCGCGCAGGAAAGAAGTACGGCGAAAAGGCCCGACCGGAAAGCCTTCGCTGCGCCTGCGGGAGCAAAGTGGAGGCGCATGGGGAAATTCCTGGCAAGATTATCCGCGCCGGATGAAGCAACGTCAAGCGGAAGGAGGCAGACCTTCGGAGGCGTCCCCGGATGTGGTCAATCTGGCCTGTGACGCGCTTGACCTACGCCTGCGCGCGAAATATAGTCGGCCGAGTGGGGGTGGGATGAGATCGAGGTTCCTTTCCGTCTGTTTCGCCTGTCTGGGATTGTGGTTCGCTGCGGGTGTGACGGCGCGCGCCCACCACTCCTTCGGTGTCGAATATGACGTCAACAAGCCGGTCACGCTGACGGGGGTGATCACTAGCATCGAGTGGACAAATCCCCACAGTTTCGTCTATATCGATGTGAAGGACGCGGATGGCAAGGTGACGAACTGGAAGTTCGAGGGCTACCCGCCCGGCGTGCTCTACCGACAAGGTTGGAAGCGCGACGTCACCATGAAGACGGGTGACACGATCACCATTATGGGATGGCAGGCGCGCGATGGAGGCGCCTGGGGACATGCGCGGCAAATCACCTTTCAGGATGGCAAGAAGCTGTATTTTGGCCCGGCGCCGGGAACAGGGGACGGAGGCGCGAGCCCGCCGGTGGACGCGCCGGCAAATTAGCGGAGGCCGGAGAGCCTGTGAAAAAGCGTTCCTTTTCCTTAGCAATGATCGCCGCGCTCGTGTGGCCTGCCTTCGTCCCCGCGCAGGAGACTCCTTCGAAACAGAATTCGGAGACCGAGCGTTCCCCGTCCCAGAATTCTTCGTCACGCAATACACCTGAGCAGAGCGCTCCCATTCAGCACACTCCCAATAAATATCCCCCTCCTGTCAGCCCCAGTGTGCCGCGCGCGGCGGACGGTCATCCGGATTTGACCGGGGTCTGGCAGGGTGGCAGTAACCGCATTGGAACGTGGGAAGACACGAACAGCGGCGAAGGCCCATTGGGCCAGAGCGGGCCGATCACACCATTCGCCGTCGAAGGTCCGCAGCCAAAGCCTCCCTATCAGGACTGGGCTGCGAAACGGGTCCTGGAGTCGTACAAAATGCGCGGGGTCGATGAGCCGATGGTCCGCTGCTTGCCGCCGGGCGTGCCCCGGACGACGCTGATGGGTCTATTCCCGATGCAGATCGTACAGACGCCAAAGACGATCGTGATGCTGTTTGAGGTGTTTCACCTGTTTCGCATCATCCCGATTGATGCCAAGCACCCCGACGACCTGGAGCCGAGCTACATGGGCGACTCGGTGGGGCACTGGGATGGTGACACGCTCGTTGTGGACGTCACGGGATTCAATGACAAGACGTGGCTGTCGGGCGTGGGCACATTCCACAGTGAGAAGCTGCACGTTGTGGAAAAGTTCACCCGCGCGGACGGGAACACGATTGTGTATGAGGACACAGTCGAAGATCCAGTCGTGCTCACCGGGCCATGGACGCGCCAGGGCACCATCATGCTACGGCCTGGAACACGCCTGCGAGAGTACGAGTGCGTTGAGAACAACATTGACGTGGAACGCTACGAGAATCTGCTGAAGGATCCCTCGCTTTTCATGCGCAAGTAGCCTCGGCGTATTTTGCGGCACATCCACCGGTGATGGGCGTCACAGCGGGTCTTCCCTGCTTTGAGTAACAAGGGTCAGGAGTCATCCTTCATGGAAAAGAACATCGGGATCTACTACGCCTCTCGGCACGGGCAGACCGAGAAGATTGCGCATTTTCTGGGCGATTGTTTCCGGAGCCGCGACTGGGAAGTGTACGTGACCGACCTCGACCAGGGCGCGGGCACGCCAGACGTCAGCACCTTCAGCGCCGTATTGGTTGGCGGACCTATCTACCGGGAGCGTTATCCGAGCCCGCTTGGCCGGTTCGTTACCAAGAATCGGCGGCTCCTGATGGAGCTACCCTCTACCGGGTTTTTCTCTACCTGCCTGGCGGCTACGCCAGCCACCGGCGAGTCGCATCTGGAATCGCTCGGGCCCGTGCGAACGTTTCTTCACTCTGTTTCTTGGACGCCTGATTGGATCGCCAGTTTTCCGGGGGCACTCAACTACCGCGAGTACAATCCACTCCTGCGGTGGATCATGGAAGGGTTCGCGCGGAAGCAGGGCGGGCCGACCGATACGAGCAAAGACTACGAATTCACATGCTGGCAGGACGTGGCGCGCTTTGCGCAGGACTTTGACAACGACGCTCCCGACAGTCCTTACCGGGCCGAGTCAATCTCGCTGGCAACACGCACTCTGGACGAGCTGATGCCCCAGTTTGAACAGCGCGTCGTTCAGGAAACAACGATTCAGGCCAGCCCGGAGGAAATTGCTTCGGCAATCGAATCGATGGAGCTGGTCGATATGCCGTTGGCGGGAATTCTTGCACGCATTCGAAATCTGGGCCGCGCCAGCAACGGGCAGGCGATGACTTTTCAGCAGGCCGCGGCCGCCTTTGGCGTTCTCCCCATTCGAGCGAAGCAGCCGCATGAGGTCGCGGGCGCCCTGATCGGACAGTTCTGGAAGAGAGACTATGGCATCCAGGCGATGCGGAATCTCGAGGACTTCCAAGCATTCCAAGATCCAGCGTACACGAAGGTGGTCACGAATTTTTGGTTTGACGACTATCGCCACGGCAAAACGGTGGTGCGCACAGAAACACGCATCCATTCCCCTGGAACCAAGTCCCGGAGGAGATTTCACGGGTACTGGAGCATCCTCTCGCCGGGAGTTCGTTTGTACATGGGAAGCACGCTCAGAGGCATCGCACGATCCGCATTCCGCCAGCGCCGAGCGCATGACGTGCTCGCAGCGTAAGAAACATGTTCCCACGGCTAGGGACCGGCGTCAGGAATCTGGGCTAACTGTGCCAGCCAAGCGGTGGCCTCGGAATCGCTCGGGGCGCGATAGTCACCGCGCGGCGAGAGCGATCCGCCCGATCCCACTTTCGGGCTGTTCGGCAGGCAGCTCCTTTTGAACTGGCTCTCCTTGAAAAACCGCTGGAGAAAGACGGCTAACCACCGCTTGATCTCGCCGATGTTGTATTCATGCCGCGCCTCAACGGGAATATCGGGCCAGAGGCCGACATTGCGGTCATGCCATGCCGACCATGCCAGAAACGCCACCTTGGGCGGCGCGTAGCCGAAGCGAAGAATATAGTAGAGATAAAAATCCTGTAACTCGTAAGGCCCGACAACTTCCTCGGCGCGCTGCGCGGGTTCCTCGGCCGATTTTCCCGGAACCAGTTCAGGGCTGATGATGGTCCGTGAAATCTCTTCCAGGGCAGCGCTCGCCAGTGAGTCGAGTTGCCCCGACTTGGCGACCCAGCGAATCACGTATTGGATCAGTGTTTTAGGTACGCTCGCATTGACGGCGTAGTGGGACATGTGATCGCCGACCCCATAGGTGCAGTAGCCAAGGGCTAGCTCACTGAGGTCGCTTGTGCCAACCACCAGGCCTCCGTGCAGATTCGCAAGGCGGAAAAGGTGGCTCGCCCGCTCGCCCGCCTGTACATTTTCAAACGTGGTGTCAAATACGGGTTGCCCGGCGGCGAACGGGTGGCCGATGTCCTTCAACAGCTGCATGCAGCTAGGTCGAATATCGATCTCCAGAGCCTCGGAACCGATTCCCGCCATCAGATGACGTGCTTGCCGTAAGGTGCGCTCGGTCGTGGCAAATCCTGGCATCGTGCAGCCCAGGATGTTACTGCGCGGAAGCCCCAGCACATCCATCGTGCGGGCGCAGACGACGAGGGCCTGTGTGGAATCAAGTCCCCCAGACACTCCGATCACGACGCGCTTCAGATGCGTGGCTTCCAGCCGTTTGACTAAACCTTGCACCTGAATTTCGTACACGTCGCGGCAGCGCTCGTCCCGATGCGCGAGACTACTAGGGACATAGGGAAAGCGCTCGTGGATTCGCTCGAGCGGCAGAGGCGTATGGAGCGGAAGTTCTGCGCGAAACCGTACGGCTTGGAAGTCTGCCAGAGCGTCACGATGATTGCGGCCCGCTTCGGCAAAACTGTTCTGCCGTAGGCGATCCTGAACCAGGCGGTCCAGGTCGATGTCGCCCGTGACAAGTTGCGGGCGGTACAGGAAGCGTTCGGTCTCAGCGATTCTCGTGGCGTTCTCGTAGATCATGCCGTGGCCGTCCCAGGCCAGATCGGTCGTGGATTCGCCGCTCCCTGCGGCGCAGTACACGTACGCCGCGATGCACCGGCCCGACTGGCTTGCTGCCAGCAGCCGGCGAAAATCCTCCTTTCCGATTGTGGCATTTGATGCCGACAGATTGACAAGAACGGTCGCTCCTCGCAGGGCTGCGTATGAGGAGGGCGGAAGGGGTACCCAAAGGTCCTCGCACACCTCGACGAAGAAGGTGAATAGCGGCTGGTCCTCGGCCTGGAACAGGAGGCGATTGCTGAAGGGAACCCTACGATGCCCGGCGCAATCGATCTCTTCGCGCAGCCTCAGGCTTGCCGAGGTGAACTGTCGTGCCTCGTAGAATTCACGATAATTTGGCAAGTAGGTCTTCGGAGCCAATCCTAGCAAGTGCCCCCGGTGGACCACCGCAGCGCAGTTGAACAACATGCCATCGACCGCCAGCGGCAGCCCGACGATCGACAGCAGGGAAAGATCGCGCGAGGCGTCAATGATTCTGCCGAGCGCGTCCAGAGAACCATCCAGCAGCGCCTGCTGCTGAAAAAGGTCCTCGCACGAGTAGGCCGAAAGCCCAAGTTCCGGAAACACCGCCAAGAGGGCCTTTCGGTCGGCTGCCTGTTTCATCAGCGCAATCGTCTGTTCTGCGTTGAATGCGGGATCGGCCACGCGAGCCAGCGGTACGCCGAGGGCCACACGAACGAAGTTGTGCCGGTAGAGGTTAAAGAAGGTAGTTGGGTCGCTCATTTTGCTCAGGCAGGCTTGTCGAATCGTTTGCGGAGCCCAGCCTGCTCCAGTAAGGGCAATACCTGTTCGGCGAAGCGCTTCACGCCATCGATGTAGTCAACCCACGTCATGATGACGCCATCAATCCCTGCTCGTGAAATCGCCTGAAGCTCTTCGGCGACTTTTTGAGCATCGCCAATCAGCGGATAGCCGGCCCCCGTAGCCATCCGCTTGCGCATAAAAGCGAGCTGCGGTGATCCTTTCGGGACATTGTTCTCGGCGCTGATAGTGTCCATGATGCTGTCGAGGGCTTCGGCGTCCACAAACTCCTCGGAATAGTAACGCAAGAAGGCTTCGGCCTCCCCGACCGTGTCACTGAGCACCGCCGAAGCGTTGGTCCAGATCTGTATATCCCGGCCGAATTCTTCGCGCGCCATCCGTTTATAGCTTTCCACTTGAGGAGTCCAGTCGGCGGGGGAATTGCCACGTAGACTGATGAGTCCAATCTGAGAATTCCTCGCCGAAAACCGAATGCCGGCCGGCGATTGGGCCGCGTTCATGATGGGAACGCCACCTGGCTGGAGCGGCTGAGGGCGTGAAATCGCCTTCTTCATTCGAAAGTGTTGTGAGCAATAGTCGAATTCGTCCGGGCACGTCCAGAGTTTGCGCAGCAATTGAAGCCATTCCTCGAGATAGACGTAGCGCTGGTCGTGCTCAAGCAGGTCAATACCAAACATGTCGAACTCACGCCGATTCCATCCGCCGACGATGTTCAGCGCAGCGCGCCCTCCGGAAATCGCGTCGATCGTGGCGCACTGCTTGGCGACCACCAGGGGATGCATGGTCGGGGCATGCGAAGTCGCCAGGATCGAGGAATAGCGCGTGGCCTGCGCCAGGCCTGCGGCCCAGGTGAAAACATCGAGCACCTCATTGGAACGGTGATCGGGACGGCCATCGAGATAGCCCTTCCAGCGGGCGATGGGGACGATCGCTTCCAGGCCTGCCTCATCGGCGAGGCGAGCCGCTTGAAGGCAGTTGGCCCACGTCGGACGCCACTGCTCGGGGACCAGGGTCATGTTGGCGATGGTATTGGAGCAAAACGTCCCCAGTTTCAGCCTGTTTTCGTTGAAAAGAGGATTGGTGGACACGTTCATACGGGAATTATTCTGCCAGAGATTCGCTGAAGAGGCAGCCATTTGCCGATCGAGCGGAATCCTCCTTCCGCAACCGAGGTTCGCGGAAACGAGCGTCTCGGTACCGTCAGTGAGTTCCAGGCGGTGATGCCGTAGGCATCAAGACGGTTCCGTGCGGCTGGGGCTCGTCGCGGAAAGGGAGCTTCAGCTTATGAGCGATTTCGGGCCAGAACTCGCGAAGAACATCGTAGCCTGCATCCTGCGCGATGGCCGTAACGACACGTTCCGCAGTTACCCCAACGCCGGTCTCAATGCCTGGATGATAGGTGTAGCTTAACGTGATGGAGCTCGTGGTTCCAAGCCATTCAGAGAAATTGAACCCGTTTCGGCCGTTCTCGCGGTGTGTCACAACAGCATGCTCCAAGGCATGGACGAACCGCCGCTTCCCGCTACCGACGGCGAGACGATAGTAGCGGGGGTCTTCGCGGAATATCTCCGAGTACAACACGCCCTTGAAGAATTGGGAGGATGCTTGATCGGTGAAGTTCGCCCCAAACCGCTTCGCGTATCCGGACGCACCCTGACCAAACGCGGGGGTCGTATTCTGCGCCTGACCAATACCGGCATTGAAGGCTGCTCCGAGAAACGAAACGGGGTCGAACGTGTTCTCTGCAAAAAGCAGGAATTTGCCCCCCAGGGTGAGCGAGCACAGCAGGGTGCCGGGCTTATAGTGGGACGCGCCAACTGTCGTGACGGAACTTCGCTCGAGCCTCCGCCCGAAAGCTCCCACCACTTTTTGCAACGGGCCTTCGTAGTCTTGCCAACGCACCACGGGCGGTGGCTGCAGGCAGGGTGCTTTGGGGCTGACCTGTGCTACCTCCGGAATGGTCGACAGCGCGGCCGGGGGCGGGAGGCGCGGTGGCGGTACTGGCTTTTCTTGCGCATGCACCATTGTGCCGCAGGCAGTGGCAAGAAGGAGGACAATTCGACCGCATGTGCGCGAGCGCATCCCTTGGTTTCATACATAACACGTTTCATTTCGGGCTGCTATGAGGCTTCGAACGAGCGCAGACAGACGGTAAAGGGAGGTTCACGCGTCGGCTTTGATGCGCTCAGTCCGTTGAAGACGGCAGGTGGCAGGACTGTATGCCATTCTTCTCGAAATACCGCTGATGGTACTCCTCGGCGCGGTAGAACTCTCCGGCCGGAACAATCTCGGTGACGATGGGGCGTTTAAAGAACCCGGCCTTCTCCAGTGCGTCCTTGGCCTCGCGCGCCTCACTGTCCTGTTGCCGATCGTGGAAGAAGATTGCCGAGCGATACTGCGTGCCATAGTCGGGGCCCTGCCGGTTCTTTTGCGTCGGATCGTGGCTCTGGAAGAAAACGGCCAGAAGTTCCCGATAGGAAACCTGCTTCGGATCAAACTCCAGCTCGACCGCCTCGGCGTGTCCAGTTCTGTCCGTGCAGACTTCCTTGTAGGTGGGGTTTTTCGTGTGGCCGCCCGTGTAGCCAACCGTGGCCGAGGTCACGCCCTTGACCTGCCGGAATCGGTCCTCCACGCCCCAGAAGCAGCCTGCCGCAAGTGTCGCCTTGGCCATCACCATGCTCCTCTCAATCCCTTCATAGTGCCACAGGCTGCGGGGCCAGGTCGATCGGGGACGTCAGTAGAGGGTCCCGGCCACTGCCGCGTCCGGCTTTGCCGGTGCGCCGTTTTCCGACCGGCCGAGGATCTGCTCGAGAATCGCAGGAATTTCAAAAATGGCTCGGTTCCTAACGGCGGCCACATTCCTGCGATACTCTGCCAGCGCAGCCGGCTCGATCAGCTGTTCGACGGCGCTTTCAATCGTTCTGAAGTTGTGTAGCACGACGCCCACCTGCTTCTCGACGATCCATGCGGCGTTGTAACGCTCCTGGGGCAGCGTCCAACGATTGCACTCCACAACGACGGGAAGGTGCATGGCTAGGGCTTCGCTGACACTTCCGGGGCCGGGCTTGCCGATGAAAAAATCGGCGAGTTGCATGTAGTAGTGGACGCGTGTCGTAAAGCCTTCGACAAAGCGCGGTTGCCTCGAGGGCCGAGAGCGCAGAGCGGCGGCCAGTTTGTCATTTTTTCCGCAAACGAAAATCAGCTGCAGATCCAGTGACGAGCGCTCCAGTCGCTTCGCGATTTCTAGCATGACTTTCGAACCATGTCCCCCGAACAGTACCAGCCCCGTCGGCAGGTCGGGACTGAGTCCCAGGCGGCGGCGTTCGGCGATGGGATCGGCAATCGGCGGCTCGTAAAATCGCGGATGAAGAATCATGCCGGACACACGAAAGATGTGATCGTCCGCATGCCCCATCTGGCGGGCTTGGTTCACGGCGCGGTCGGTGCCGCAAATGATGTACTGCCGCCGGTCGTTCTCTATCCAGAAATGCGGCGGGTAGTCGGCGAGATCGGTGAGAATCGTCACAAAAGGGCGTGCGCCCATCGCGCGGGAAAAACTTTCGCCCAAGGCGCGATTGAAGTGGGGGATGAAGGATACCAGCATGTGCGGCTGGGCTTGTCTCCAGTAGGCCTCCATCAAGCGAACGGTGGGTCGGTGATTCAGGCGTATGACAAGTTGCAGGACCTTTAGCAGCTGGGAGCTGCCAAGCGTCCAGCCATTGCGCAGCATCAAGTTATAGAAGTCCTGGATCCGAATCCCAAAATGCTTCTTCAGGATGTCCAGTGGATCCAGCAGCTCCTGCAGGTTCAGAAGGTGGGTCTCCCAGGGGCGCTGCTCGGCCTGGATGGCCATCTCCAGCGCTGTAGCGGCGGCCCGATGCCCGCCCCCGGCATCGAACAAGCCCAACTCAATTCGCTTCATGCGCGCCGCATTCTGGCATTGGAAAACCCGGCCATTCTTACAGCTCTGTTAAAATTGGAAATCTCGTGTCGAATCAGTTAAATCCCTATCATTTCAGAATCTTAGCCGGAATGTCATCTGTATGTAACCTTGTGGAATTACTGTGGAAATCGTGAAGTGCGATATGCATGTCCACTCGTATTACTCCGGGCCTTGCACCACTGCCTTGGTGTCTCGCTTTTGCAGGGAAAGCTATAGCGACCCGGAGGAGGTTTATGAACGGCTGCGGCGCCGGCAGATGACTCTGTTTACCCTCACCGACCACGACTCGATTGAGGGCTCAGAAAAGCTCCGCCGACATCCCGATTTCTTCCTGAGCGAAGAGCTGACCTGTCAGATGCCCAGCGGCACACAAGTCCACATCGGTGTCTACGACCTCCACGAGCGCCAGCACGCCCAGCTCCAGCAGCGGCGTAACGACCTGGTTGCGCTGGTGATGTATTTGAGCGAGCGCCGCATTTTCTTCAGCGTCAATCACGTCTTCTCCAGCGTGACTGGGCGGCGCGAGCTCGACGATTTCATCTGGTTCCAGGAATACTTTCCGGCCGTCGAAACCCGCAACAGCCACATGCTGGAAAGCGCTAACCGGCATGCCGCGACTCTGGCGCGCCGGTGGGAGAAGGTGGGGATCGGCGGCAGTGACGCACACGCCCTTCCGTCGGTCGGCGCGGCCTACACGGAAGTTCCTGGGGCGCGCGATAAGGAGGAGTTCCTTGCGGGTCTGCGGGCTGGAAAGGGCCGAGTAGCCGGCGAGTCCGGCTGTTTTTCCAAACTGACGCGCGACGTTTTTCTGATTGCCTGGGAGATGATGCGCGAGAAATGCTGGACTGCGCTCCTCACCCCTCTGGCCGTGCTGGTGCCGGCGGTTACCTATTGGAACTACCACGACGAACGAGCTTTCAGCAGTCGCTGGGCGGCCGAAGTGCTCGGCGAAACCGAATCGGGCAGGCGTTTTGGTTGGATCTCGGTGCCGCAACCGGCGGCCGAGGAGCTGGTATGACGGTCGCAAAGGCAGTCTGGAGTCAGATTCAATCCAGCGACCACCGCCTAATGCGGCGTGTCCATCGATGGCGCGCGCCACGATGGTTTCGCATTCTCATGATAGTAGCCACGCGGGGAGGCGACGGATGGCTCTGGTACGGGCTCGGATTGATCCTCTTGGTGTACGGTGGAGAGCAGCGCTTCGCCGCCATCGGGGCGGCCGGTTCCAGCGCCGTGGCGGGGATCTTTTTGTTCCGCGCGCTCAAACACACCAGCCGGCGCAAAAGGCCCTGCGAAATTGAGCCGCACTGCTGGGCTTTCGTTTTGCCGCCGGACAAGTACTCCTTTCCCTCTGGACACTCGATCACTGCATTTGCAGTGGCTGTGACGCTGGGTCTGTTCTACCCGTTCCTGCAACCCTGCCTGCTGGCCCTGGCGTTGCTGATTGCCGCGTCGCGGATCGTTCTGGGAATGCACTTCCTCAGCGACGTCATCGCCGGTTCGGCACTCGGAGCGGCACTGGGCTTTGCCAGCTTCTACGTCTTCTCAGTTTTCTAGGCACCTTGCCATCGGTGAGTGATCAGACGCGCTCGGAGATGACGCTAGGCGTCGAGGCGGCCGCTTGGGGGATTCTTTTCTTTTGCAGCAGTTCAACAATCGCACGATACAAGCGAGCGCGAACCTCAAAGCGCTCGTTGGCGCGCGTGATGTACCGCAGATGAACGTTGATGCCAGAACTGGATGGGCGGACGCTCAACGAGGGGGCGGCATGGAAGGGTCGGCTTGCGGCGACTCGATTCCACTCCGACTCCGCGAGGCGCGCGTTTTGGGCCGTTTCGTCCACCGCGATGTTTTGGATGGCCTCCGCCATGGCATAGGGATCGACACTCTCTGGTACCTGCAACTCGATCTCATCCCACAGCCATTGCCCGGAGGTCGAGAAGTTGAAGTAGTGCCCCTCAATCGCATAGCTGTTCACGAACGAGACCTTGCGCCCGGTCGGGTGTCCCGCCTCGGTCCAGTTGCCGGTTTCGAGCACCACGGTGTGCAGCGGACCGAGCTTTAAGACCTCGCCACCGACTCCGTTGATCTCAACCCAGTCTCCCACGCGGATTCCGTCCTTGCCCATGAGCACGAACCAACCAAGGAATCCGACGATGAAATCCTTCAAAGCAACCGTAAGCCCGGCCCCTGCCAGCGCCAGAACCGTCGCAAAATTTCCGGGGATGCCGAATATCACCAGCAGAATCAGAATGGCACCCAAGGCTTGCACACAGAGCAAAACCACGGTGTCGATCGTGCGCATCTCGCGGCGATCGCTTCCTATCTGCCCGAAAAATCGGTGTAGCCAATAATTCGCCATGAACACGACGAGAATAATCACCACGATCCAGAGCATGGAGACGAAGATTTCGTGGAGGAAACTCTTGGCTCGTGCGTTGACAAGCTCAGCCCAGCTGACGTAGACCGCGGCCAGTTGCTGCTCTGTTTGGATCCGTGTGTCGAAGCCAGCGAGGGTTTTCTTGTCCTCGGTCTGCTGGCGCAGAAGCGCCAACGGCGCATTGGCCTCGACCGATCCCGACGGCTGACCTCCTTTTTCAAGTTGTTTTTCCAGCGCATCATGCTCAGCAGAAAAAGTGGCGGCGCGTTCCAGCGCTTCCTGCTCGGCTTTCCGAAGGCTATTCTGCTTGGTGCGGAGAGATGCCCAGGCGCGAGATTCGGCGAGGACGTTTTGCTGATGCGTGAGTTCGGTCGCCGCCATCTCGGCAGGAGCAGCGAACTGCTGGGAGTCATTGTGAGCATCCGATGCCTTGTGCTGGTCGAGCAGTTGCTGAATGGTAGCCTGCTTGTCACCGCCTAGGCTGATGAGATCCTGCTTCGCTGCCTCGAGGTCGTCCTGGTCGAGAGCGAGTTGGGCCTGGGCGATGCTGATCAATTCCTCGAGACCATCCTTTGCAGGGCCTTCGGAGTGAGCGAGGGCGGCTGTGAAGTGCGTGATCCGGTTCTGATCTGCAGCGACGGCAGCTTCCCCCGCCTTGATGCGGGCCGCCAGATCGCGCGTCTTGGGCGTGAGGGGAGCCGGATGTTTGGAGGCCGCATCGACAGCAGCTGCGAAAGCCAAATCGACGGAACGATCACCCAATCGCAAGGCCTGTTGGGCATAGTCTTGCTCGGTGTGAGTGACGGCGAGCTGCGCCAGCTGCTGGGCAGTTTCCAGCGCTCGCATGTCCACGGGCTGGGAGGCGCGGCGAGCCAGTAGATGCAGGTGGTTGCGATAGTCCGCCCAGCCGCGAGTGAAAAGCACGGCGCACACAGCGAGGCCTAGCAGCGCCAGCAGACTGATCAGGATTGCTTTATCCAAGCGCTTCATCGAGTCAATTCTAATATGGTGAGGAAGGCTTCGGAGGAGAAATTGCCCACTCGCACGGCCCCAGGCTATAGATCCAACGGAAAGGGGTTCTTGCCAGTGATCAGCCGCGCCGAGCGATTGTAGGTGAAATAAAACCATCCCCATTGGATGAAGACGAGCAGGCGGTTTTGAAACTCGACGATATAAAGCAGGTGGATGAAGATCCAAATCAACCAGGCAGGGTATCCTGAAAGCGTCAAACCATTCAAATCAGCAACCGCCGCTCCGCGTCCAAGCGTGGCAAGGTTTCCCTTGTCCTGGTAATGAAAAGGATCCCACCTTGTCTTTCCGCGCAGGCGCTTTTCAATCACGCTCGCCACATAGCGGCCCTGTTGAATGGCGGGTTGCGCCACGCCGGGCAGCGGAGCTCCGGTTTGATGGCTGAAGTTCGCCAGATCGCCGATCACGAAAATCTCTGGCCGGCCCGCCACGGTGCAGTCCGGCTCCACAATCACGCGCCCGGAGGTATCGAGCGGCGCGCCCGTTTCGGCGGAGAGCATCCGGCCGAGCGGTGAGGCGAGAACTCCGGCGGCCCACAGAATCGTGCGCGTAGGAATCGTTTCAATTCGGTCGCCTTCACGAACACGGACAGCCGCGGGCCCGACCTCGACGACCATATGGGCGGTGCGAACGGTTACGCCTAGCCGTTCGAGCATCCTCTGGGCCGCGGCAGATAAGCTCGGCGGGTAGGCC
>Ga0187778_10001500_pt1 | contig 16117 bp, 14 predicted proteins | sample 1015_Q2_SP5_20_M_FD_132418 | JGI IMG/M metagenome (GOLD analysis project Ga0187778, IMG submission 132418) | Tropical peat soil microbial communities from peatlands in Department of Meta, Colombia - 1015_Q2_SP5_20_MG | ecosystem: Environmental > Terrestrial > Soil > Wetlands > Peat | place...
CTTCAAAATCTCGGCGTTCCCCTGCTGGAAATCCCATGCCCAACACCATAGCACGGAATCCGAGAGATGTCACTATATTATACGGGAGTCAATAGTTCCCAAAAGAGGCGGCGCGAATCCCACCGCCCACCCCATCTAACCAGATTCACGATCTCGCCGCCTTGTGAGAATCTAATTGAGAGGTGAGCCATGAGGCGAACGCTGGTAATCACGCTTCTGTTGCTGCTGCCCTGCCTGGCTATGGGCCAAACCCAGGAGAAAAAGGGGAAAGCGAAGACCGCCGGTGCAGGCAGCGTCGAGCAGGCTGTGGAGAGGCTGGACGACGAGATCCTTGAGGCGGCCAAGAAGGGCGACGCCGCATTTTTCGATAAGACCCTTGCCGAAGACTACATAAGAATCAGCCCCAACGGCCAGATGAACACCAAAGCAGAGACGGTCGAGATGTACCATTCAGGGAGACTGAAGGCTGGCGCCATCGAATTGAAGAATCGTAAGGTACGGGTGTACGGCAACACGGCTATCGTGACCCGCGAAATCGAGGAGAAAGGACAGGCCTACCGCTCCACCCTCGTGTTCGTGAAGATGAAGAACGGTCAGTGGCAGCTGGTGACCTTCCAGGCAACCAAGGAACAATAGCCGCGCTTGAATTCTAAGAGCGCCACGTCAGGAACACTGCAAACAACTTGTGACGCCAGTCACACCAGGTTATGCCGGCTGCCCTTGGGGCGATGCGCTGTCATGATTGAAACTGCAGCGGGAAGCGAATGGATACTCGCAACGCCCAGGAATCGGCAATACCTCATAGGTTCATTGATGAGCGGAGCCTGCTGGGGTTCCGCTTGGTCGGCGGTGTGCTGCTGCTCGTCGTGCTCAGCGGCTGCGCCGTATGGCTGCTTCCGTTCAGTGTGTTCGGACAACTTTGCTTGGTCCTCCACACCGTCGTGGGCGTGATCGCGGTAGCAGCTTTCCCTATATGGCAGCTCAGCCACTGGCTGGCAGGACGCACCTCCCCCCGCACCTTTCGCAAGATCTGCGCTTACGTGGGCATTTGGCTGTTTGCGGCGAGCGCGGCGACGGGGTTCGTCGTGGCCTGGCAGGCCGCATTCGGCCGCTATATGAGTCAACTCTGGGACTCGCTGCACCTGTGGACGGGAATCCTCGCTCTGCCGTTCCTTGCCTATCACCTGTGGCCGCACGCAACAGCCGCGGAAGCTGGTCCGCTTGCGCGGGACGCTCCGCCGCTCGACCGCAGCGCATTCCGGCGGCGTACGTGGAAGACGGCGGCCGGAGTGACGGTGCTTCTCCTCGTGTTCTGTGCGGCATTGGCCATGTATTACACGCGGGCGCAGCGAGCCGAGAGTCGCCGGCAGAATGTGGGCGAATCAGACTTCCGGCCCAGCATGGTGGATACGGAAACTGGCCGGCCGATTGCGGCGGAGATTCTGGCGAGTTCCGATTCCTGCGGGACATCGGACTGCCATGCCAGCATTTACCAGGAATGGAAAGCGAGCGCGCATCGATGGTCGGCCGAGGACGAATTCTTTCAGGAGGTCCGAATCGTAACCACGCGCGTGAAGGGTGTACACGAGACCGAAAAATGCGGCGCCTGTCATGATCCGGTATCGATGCTCTCCGGCCACAAGGACCCCAAGCTCGGCCGCGCAGGGCCAGGTTACAAAGAGGGCGATAGCTGCGTGGTTTGTCACGCCGTGCGCAAGGTGGACGAGCGAGGCATTGGAAGCTACGTCCTTGGCGTGCCGAAGCCGTACTTATACGAATGGGCCGGCGGACGCTATGGCCGGCTAGTTAACCACTTCCTCATTCGCGCCTATCCCGGCCAGCACAATCGGGATTACGACCTCACGTTGCTGCGCAAGCCGGAATCCTGTGCCCCGTGCCACAAGGAGTTTGACGTACTAAATGAGCAGGAAGGACCGGTGCAAGTCGAGACTCAATTCGACGACTGGAAGCACGGCAAGTGGAACACGGACCCTGATCCCGCGCGGCGCCTGTACTGTCAGCAATGCCACATGTACCTGGTGGCGACATCGCATGCGGAGGCGGACCCGTATGATCTGAAGACGCAACTAGGCACCCGGCACCGCAGCCATTCGTTCGCCGCGGCGAACCAGTACATGCCCGCAGCGCTTTCCGTGCACAATGCAAAACTCCACGTCGGGCACGTGGAAGAGTGGTTGCGCGGCGAGCGCGCAGTGCCCGAGATCGAGAAGGTATGGCCGCGCGGGCCGGTCGTCGAGTTGAAAATCGACGCTCCGCAATCCGCGCGAGCCAACGCTGACCTCAGTGTGAAGGTAACCCTCTCCAACAACAAAGTCGGCCATGGCTTCCCCACCGGCCCGCTGAACATCTCCCGGGCGTGGATTGAGATGGTGGTCGAGGACTCACCCGGGCGGACGGTGTTTCATTCAGGGCTGCTCGATTCCCAGCAACACATCGAGGCCGGCTCCTACATCCTGAAGCCGCTGGCCATTGATACCGCGGGACACATCCTAATGAAGCCAGATCTGTGGCATCCGGTGGGACCGCAGTTCCGCCGCGCTGTGCTTGCCCGCGAGTCAGATACATACGATTACAGCTTCAAGGTGCCCCCAGGCACCCAAGGCCCGCTATCGGTGAGGGCGCGTTTGCGGTATTCGAAGGCCAACCAGTTCTTCATGGACGCGGTCTATCCCGAGGCGCACCGGCAAGCACCCATCACTGACTTGTCAGCGGCGCGTGCAACCATCGAGCTGAGAAAGTGAATGTGGAGCTCCCCGCGGGAGTCGTGTTTCCCGAAATATTTCGTGACATACGCGCGGACGTGAGAGCCATCACAGGCGCCAGTGTTTCCACTATCTCTGTCGCACAGAGCTGCGTGAGGCGCATCACAAACGTATATATATGATTCGCTCTATGCTGTTGGAGGTTTGAACGGCTACTTACTAAGGCCCCCCCGCGGGAACGTTCCGCCAGTGCAGAGGGCAGCGCGATGACTCTGACTGACTCCCAGGGTCGATGGATCAATTACTTCCGGTTGTCCATTACTGACCGCTGCAACTTGCGGTGCACGTACTGCATGCCACCGGAGGGCATCCCCAAGCTCACCCACAACGACATCTTGAGCTACGAGGACCTGCACCGCATCGCCCGCCAAGCGGTGGGTCTAGGGCTGGATAAGATCCGGATCACCGGCGGAGAGCCGCTGGTCCGGAAGGGCGTGGTCGGTTTTCTGGAGAAGCTGGCGACGATCGCCGGCCTGACCGAACTCGTCCTCAGCACTAACGGCGTGCTTCTGCGGCAAATGGCACGAGACCTGCGCTGCGCCGGTGTGCAACGGCTCAACGTAAGCCTGGATTCCTTGAAGCCGGAAACCTTCGCGCGGATCACGCGCGGCGGCGACCTGCAACCGGTGCTGGATGGCCTCGCCGCCGCCGAGCAAGCTGGCTTTCCTCCGGTGAAGATCAACATGGTGGTCATGCGAGGCATCAACGATGCCGAGGTTCTGGACTTTGCCGCTCTGACGCTGCGCAAGGCATGTACCGTGCGCTTCATCGAATACATGCCGACAATGCTGGAGCCGGAGTGGCGTTCGCTTTGGGTTCCCGGGCGTGAACTCCTGGAGCGCATTGAACGGCGGTACCCGCTACGGCCACTGGACGCCGCCGACCGTGCCGGCCCCGCCCGCAACTTCAGGATCGCGGGTGCTGCCGGTACCCTGGGCGTCATTACGCCGATTTCACATCACTTTTGCGATCGCTGTAACCGCATCCGTATCACCGCTACGGGCATGGCGAAGGGCTGTCTGTTTGCCGGCCACGGAGTGGATCTGAGGCCCTATCTGCGGGCTGGGGATGAAGTTCTGCAGGAGGTCCTGCGCCAGGTCGTGACCAGGAAGCCGGTGTGGCACCACCTGCTGGCAGCACAACCTGCCTACTCGCCGTTCGCGATGGCGGACATGGGAGGGTAGAGAACGGATTCGAGTCGAAGCTTTAACAATTAAGGGAGACCCTGTATTTGAGTATCGAGACCGATTCAATGGGACTTCGTAAGGAGGGAAAATGGAGGAAAGTGGCAAGCTATCTCGCAGAGGCTTTCTCAAAGCCGCGGGGGTAGCGGGCATTGTACCTGCAATGACCGCCTTTCCTTTTCAAAACCTCATGGCGGTCGAGGCATTTGAAAAGCACCCCCAGGAACAGCCAACCTTCAAGGTCACCAAGAAGGTTCCGCAGGTCTGCACGCGGGCCTGCGAAACGAATTGCGCTATCAATGTCGTAGTAGGGGTTGATCCTAAGACAGGCCTTGAGCGCGCGATTACCGTCGAAGGCAGGCCGGAAGATCCCGTCGCCGAAGGAAAATATTGCGTCAAGGCGCTGGGCTACGTGGATTCCATGTACGACCCCGACCGGCTGATGGTCGCCTTGAAGAGGACCAATCCTCAGAAGGGAACGGATTCAGACCCAGGCTGGGTAACCGTCAAATCCGCGGATGCTTTGACCGACATCATTTCCACCATGAAGAAGCATTCGCCGGAGGAGCTGCTGATCTGTTCGCCGGGCAATCCATTCACAAACAAGCTCTGCAAATCGTTAGGAGTGATCCGAAGCGACCAGCGGACGGAATGCTTCGGGGTTCACTACTACATCAATTGCCTGACGGTATCGAATCCACCAAACGACGTCTATTCCAGCACCTATACGCCTTCGCATCATCTGCCGGGCTACGACTACGACATGGCGAAATACCAGATCTGGTTCGGCTTTGATTCCTTTACCCAGTCGGCCACGGCCGGGATGCTGCCGCACTGGATCGAAGCCAAGAGGAATGGCGCCAAGATCGTAATGTTCAACCCGGTCAGAACGCCAATCTCGGACAATTTTGCGGACGCCTATTATCCGATCAAGCCCGGGACTGATCTGGCTGTTACGCTAGCCATCATCAACACCATCATCACCCACAAGAAATACAACGTTGACGCCCTGAAGAAGTATTCCGATGCTCCGGCGCTGGTCGATCTCGAGTCCAAGGCTGCGCTCAAGACGAAAGACGGGATCTTCTACGCCTGGTGTGCGAACCACCAGCGGATCGAGCCGGCTGACGCCTGCGATGCGCCCGCGCTCGAAGGCGGCTCTTACAAGTTCACCCTGGACGGCAAGGAGATCACTGCCAAGCCGGTGTTCCAATTGCTCTCCGAAACCACGGCTTCGTTCACGCCGGAGTGGGCAGCTCCTATCACCGACGTGAAGGCGAATGCAATCCGGAAGATCGCGCTGGAGTTTGCGGCGGCAGCTCCCTATGCCGTCATACCGTCGAACAAGCGCGATGCTGCCGGTCCTAACTATGCGAATAGCTGGAGACTGCGTCATGCCATCAGCATCATCAACACGCTGGTGGGCTCCATCGATCACGAAGGCGGCCTCCTGCTGTTGCATGATGTCAAGATCCCGTGGCTGGAGGATCTGGCCAAGCCAGTCGAACCCTATCCTGCTCTGCCCGCCAAGGCCCCTGACTTCAGGCACGAGTTCCCGGTCAGCAACGACATTTATCGGAACAAGGACTTCTCCGCTCCCGGCCACTACGGCATGGTGGCATACGGCCTCTACACGTCAGACACCGTGAAAGTCGTCATCTATGGCAACCCGCACCGGGGCCTGTTCGCAACCATCCAGCCCCAGATGCTGGAGGCGGCCTTGGCGAAGAAGGAGATGGTCGTCGACTGGAACCTGTACCTGGATGACCTGGGCTACTGGTGCGACTACGTTTTGCCCGCGTCACACCAGTACGAAGAACCTAAGCTGGACGTGCGCAGCTACTATCCGAAGTGGGCGTGTCTGGTGGGCGGTTCGCCGGTGCAGAAGACGCCCGGTGACCAGATCGGGTGGGGCGTTATCACCACGAAGATCGGTATGGCGCTGGCGCCAAAGTACTGGACCACGGATGGCAGCGGCGATCCCAAGAAGGTCGTTCCCATGAACATTGCTGACGCCACCGTCAAAGCTGCGGGGGCGGCAGCGAACTCGAAGGAGTTCATGGAGAAAGGCGGCTTCTGGATCAACAAGACGCCTTACCAGAACTACAAGCAGATACGGGAGCAAGGATACGGCCGGCCCGACGGGCGCGTGAGGATCTTCATCGACGAGTTTCCCAAAGTCGGTCATTCTCCGCTGCCCATCTGGGCGCCACGGTGGCAAGAGCCCGAGGGTCAATACAAGTTCTCCCTGGTGATCACTCGCACGCCGTGGTACATGCATGCCGATCCCAGCTTCATCAACAATCCTGCCCTGAAGCAGATCACGCTGCAGAACTTCATGGACTGCGTCTGGATCAGCCCCAAGGCGGGCGAGAAACTCGGCCTCAAGGATGGGGACGAAGTCATCCTGGAAAGCAACCCGAGGTATATGAAGCAGCTGCCCCGTCCCGTGAAAGCCAAGGTGCATCTTTCGAAGCGCATCTCGCGCGAGGACTGCGTCCTGACCTTCCACGGCATCGGGCATCGGGCCAAGAACCTGAAAGTGGCCGCGAACTTCGGGTACCGAGACGGCGACCTTATCCCGCAGAAGGACCCCATGATGAGCAAGAAACACGATCCTCTGGGGATGGGCTGGGTGGAAGACGTTTACGTCAGCGTCAGGAAGGCGTGAGGAGGCCGGGATGAAAGAACAAGCGATCTTGTACGACACCACGTATTGCACGGGCTGCAACACATGCACCTATAAATGCATTCAGGAGTTCGGCGATCATGAGCCGGCGGCGCGCGGATTCTTCCGGACCGTCGTTCAGATCAAAGACGACGGAATGGTCAAGAAACAATGCATGCACTGCAAGGATCCGCAGTGCGTCCAGGCCTCGTCGGGCGCCTTCACGAAGTCGGCGTATGGCCCGGTGCTGCTGGATGCCGCGAAGCTGAAGGACGGGCAGCATGTCGCCAACGCCTGTCCGTTCCATGCCATTCAATACGACGAGAAGTCGGGCAAAGCCATTAACTGCGATCTCTGTGCTCACCGGCTGACGGGAGGTCAGAAGCCGGCCTGCGTTGAAGCTTGTCCTTCCGGGGCGCTGCAATCCGGAGATTATGAGGCGATGGCCGCGAAAGCCAAAGAGCTGGCGGCCAGCAAGAAGCTCAAGATCTACGGATTGAAGGAGAACGGCGGGACGCACGTGCTGATCCTCACCAAGGCGGATCCGGTCGGGTTGGGATATCCCGCTGTCAGCAAGAAACGGCTGCAGGCGGAGCTGACTGGCGATCTGACCGCGCTTCCCTTGGTGGCAGGAGCTGTCTACGCCGGACTGAAGAAGTACAGCGACAGACGGGAAGCCGTCGAGAAAAGCACCGGCAAGCCCGAAGCCAAGTAGCTTGTGACGTTTAACAGCAAATCTGGCGGGCCGGGCGAGACCGGCCTGCCAGGCAGGACAAAACTTTTTTGCTGCCGTTTGGCGGCAACATTGAAGGTGACAAATGGAAGCAATAGCCGAAAGTGTGGCGGAACTGGAAGCAAAGGCAGCTTTGCATTCTTTACTTGCGCAGGCCATGAATTATCCCGACGCAAAGCTGGTTGATTCTCTGCGGAAAGGTAAGTTCGCAGGTGCGCTTTGTGAACCGCTGACCGTGCTCGGGGATACGTCCTTGAAGGAGGCCATCAAAAAGTGCGGAGCGGAGTACCAGCGGAGCGATGCTGCGGCCAAGCACGAGGTGCTGCTCGACCTCGAGCGGGACTACACCCGCATGTTCTTCTCCTCGAAGCCTCGTCTGGCCTATCTGTTCGAATCGGTGTACCGCGAAGGCAAACTGCTGCAGGAGTCCACGTTCGACATCGCAAGGCTCTATCGTGAAGCCGGCCTGGTGCTGAACGAAGATTTCCGGCTTCCACCTGACCATATTGCGGTCGAACTGGAATTCCTTTCGTTCCTTTTCTTCAAGGAGATTGAGGGAATCAAGAATGGGGACGAAAAGAAGACGGAGTTCGCTCGAGAGCTGGAAAGGCGCGTCATCGGTGAGCACCTCAGAGCGTTCGCTCTGAATGTCGCCGAGAGACTTGCGCAGCATGCGCAAACGCCCTTTTACCGGACGATTGCTCAGGTGCTCCAACACTATTACTCGCACGAAGTAGCCGCATAAGCGGCTAGTAGGAGGTTTGCGTGAAGCACGTCATTTATATCTTAATTGTAGTGTTCCTTTTCGCGGCAGCAGGAATGGCTCAGACCAAGACCGACTCTGCTCAAGGCATGCTGGTGACCACCGATTGGGTTGCTGCTCACGGGAAAGATGCCGGAGTCGTGATCCTGCACGTGGGGATGGATCGCACTGCCTACGACGCCGGCCATATCACGGGAGCGCGGTTCCTCGGCTGGAGCGACATCACGACCACCCGCAACAATGTTCCGAATCAACTGCCCGTGGCGGACGTTCTGAAGACTGCCTTTGAGCGCGCGGGTGTGGGAGATCGGTCGCACGTAGTCATATACGGCGATACGCCTCTGCTCGCGTCGTACACCTACTTCGCGCTCGACTACCTCGGCCAGGCGAAGCATGCGGTGCTCGACGGCGGTTTGGAGAAGTGGAAAGCGGATAAGCGTCCCGTCGGTACTGCGCGGCCGACGGTAGCGCCCGCCAAGCTGACGGTGGAAGCGCATCCGGGGCTGCTAGTCGATTTCGCGGCAGTTCAAAAGATCGCGGCGGAGAAGAAGGTTCCAGTGATCGACGGGCGGCCTCCGGAGCAGTATTCCGGCGTTACTCCCGGCGACGGCATCAAGCGCGGCGGGCACATTCCGGGAGCGCGCAACGTCTTCTGGATGCAGACGCTGGTCAGCAAAGAGAATCCAGTGCTGAAGCCGGTTTCCGATATCAGCGCTCTGTATGAAGCTGCCGGCGTCAAGAGCGGCGGAGATGCCCTGGTGTATTGCCGCACCGGACTGATCGCAACGCACGAGTACTTCACGCTGAAGCTCGCGGGCTTCCGTCCTGTTCTGTACGACGGGTCATTCATGGAGTGGAGCAACGCCCCGGGAACGGCGGTTGAGACCGGAACCGGAGGATCGTACTAACTCCATTCCACGCTGACCGAAAGCCAGAGAAAGGACGCGATGGGTGTGAAGGTTACGCGCCGCGAGTTCGTCAAGCTGTCCGCAGGCGCCGGAGCAGCGCTCGGCGTGGGGAAAGCGGTCGCTGCTGACGTGCCGCCCCGGCCCGGCTGGCACGGTTCGCAACGAGTGGCACAGATCGCCACCAACTGCGAAATGTGCTTCTGGCGCTGCGGGATTCTTGCCGAAGTCGCGGACGGAAAAGTCGTAAGAATCATCGGTAATCCCGACCATCCGCTAACCCAGGGGCGCTTGTGCGGGCGCGGCAACGCCGGCGCCGAGCTTCTCTACGATCCGGATCGGTTGAAATTTCCGCTGATGCGGACCGGCAAGCGCGGCGAGGGCAAGTTCGAGCGCGTGAGCTGGGACCAAGCCCTCGACCACTTCGCCAAGCGGCTCACTGACCTCAAGACCCGGTATGGTCCGGAAAGTGTCGCGCTTTTCCCCCACGGCGTGGCGTCGGCATTCTTCGGCACGCTTATGAAAGCGTACGGCTCGCCGAACCACGCCGAGCCCTCATTCGCGCAATGCCGTGGCCCGCGCGATGTCGGATATGCGCTTACCTTCGGCCGCGACCTCGGTTCGCCTGAGCCGCTCGACCTGGAAGAGGCAAAGCTGATTGTCCTGATCGGCTCTCACATTGGAGAAAACGTCTTCACCTCGCAGGTGACGGCTTTCGCCGAAGCCCTGTCGCGTGGCGCCAGGCTGATCGTAGTGGACCCGCGCTTCTCGACGTCCGCGGCAAAGGCCGACTGGTGGTTGCCCATCCGGCCGGGCACCGACATCGCACTGCTGCTGGCATGGATGAATGTCCTCATCACCGAAAACGGCTACGACAAGGATTACATCACGAAATACGCCGACGGATTCCCCGAGCTCGAGGCGCATGTAGGCGGATTCACGCCGGAGTGGGCCGAGGCCGTCACAGAACTCCCCGCCGCCGATATTCGAGAAACCGCGAGGGCAATGGCGGAGGCCAAGCCCGCGGTGCTGCTGCATCCTGGCCGGCACACGAGCTGGTATGGCGACGACACGCAGCGCGCTCGCGCCATGGCCATCCTCACCGCGCTGACCGGAAGCTGGGGACGTCGAGGCGGCATTTTCCTCCCCACGCCATTTAAGACAGGGAAGCTCAGCCTGCCGTCGTTTCCTGGGTCGCAACGTGGCCGGGCAGATGGAGTAGGCAGTCGCTTCCCATTCGCATCCGAGGAGCAGGGCGTCACCAACGGGCTGGTGGATGCCACCCTGACCGGCAAGCCGTATCCGATCAAGGGCTGGGTCATTTACGGCCAGAACGTGCTGGAGAGCATTCCCCAGCGGCAAAGGACGCTGGCCGCAATGGAGCAACTCGATTTCATCGCCGTAGTTGACGTGATGCCGATGGAGCAGATCAACTACGCCGATCTGGTCCTGCCGGAAGCGACCTACCTGGAGCGCTACGATCTGCCGCACATTGTGACCGGCGCAAAACGGCCCTTCCTGGCCTTGCGTCAGCCGGCAGTCGAGCCGCTGTATGAGTCAAAGCCAGGTTGGTGGATCGCCAAGGAAATGGCCCGTCGCCTCGGCCTCGAAGCTTACTTCCCGTGGAAGACTCCCGAGCAACACCTTCAAGCTCTGATCGAACCGATGGCAGTCAATGCAGACCTGCTGCGCACGCGCGGTGTGGTTGCTTTCGAGGGCAGACCGTACATTGAAGACCGCCTGCCGGAGGACGGGCCATTGTTCCCCACGGCCAGCGGCAAGATCGAACTGTATTCCTCGTCACTCAAAGAAGCGGGCTTCGACCCGTTGCCGCGGTACATGCCGGTGGCGAATCCACCCATCGGGTATTTCCGCCTTCTCGACGGGCGCACTCCACTCCATTCTTTTGCACGGACGCAGAACAACGCGCTGCTCGACTCGCTGACACCGGAGAACGAGCTCTGGATCAATGCCAGGGCTGCGCACGATCTAGGACTGCGGGACTCGCAACCTGTTGTCCTGGAGAACCAGGATGGTGTGAAGAGTCTGCCGATCAAGTTGCGCGTGACCGAAGGCATACGCCGCGACTGCGTGTACATGGTGCACGGATTCGGGAACGGGTCGAAGCAACTGCGGCGCGCGTACGGCAGGGGCGCCTCCGACACCGGGTTGATGACGCGCGTGCAGGTGGATCCCATCATGGGCGGTACCGGAATGCGGGTCAACTTTGTCCGTCTGCAGAGGGGAGAAGGGTAGAGGCGATGGCGCGATATGCGATGGTCATCGACCTGAGGAAGTGCGTGGGATGCCAAGCTTGCACGGTGGCGTGCGACAAGGAATGGGACGTGCCGCTCGGCTTCGCTCGTACCCGCGTTCGGCCCACTGGTGTAGTCGGCACCTTCCCCAGGCTGGCGTCCGGCTTTCGCGTGGCACAGTGCAACCAGTGCGAGCGGCCCTCGTGTGTGGCTGCGTGCCCCACCGGCGCCACCCATCAGTCGCCGGACGGCATCGTTCGCATCGATCGCGGCCTCTGCATCGGCTGCGGCTACTGCGTCGGGGCCTGCCCTTACGACGCGCGCTACATCAATCCCGTCATCAACCAGGCCGACAAGTGCGATTTCTGCGCGGCCCGCCTGGAGCGTGGCCTGCAGCCGGCCTGCGTCGCTACCTGCACCGCTCACGCCAAGTATTTCGGCGACCTGGAAGATTCGAATAGTGAAGTGTTCCGCATGGTGTATGAGAAGGGCGCGCGCAGACTACAGACGGCACAGGTGGCGATTGGCCCCAACGTCTACTACCTGGGGAAGAAGCAGGACGTCGACCTCGTCTTCGCCAAGTTTCCGCCGCGCGCGCCGCGGATGGCGGCTTCCAGCGAGTTCTGGAGCCGGCTGCTGAAGCCGCTGGTTCTGGCGGCGGTAGGCGCGACTTTCCTCGGCCAGGCGGTCGCGTTTTTCCACCAGTTGGCAACCGGTGAGCCGGAACAGCAAGACCAGGAGAAAACCTGATGGCGGCCCCATCCATCACGCAAGCGCCACGGCCGCTCACCGCACGAGAGGCCGACGCTCTTTCCCAGCGGCAGGTGAAGAAACACGACGTTGCGATCATGTTGCTTCACTGGTTTAACGCCATCGTCTGGCTGCTGGAACTGGCGACGGGCCTAGCTTTGCTCACCTCGTCCTTTCGGGTCGCACCGTGGTGGTACATCCAGATCGTGCAGGGCTTCTTCCAGTCGCGGGCGAACATGCTGCAGTTCCACATTGCGGTTGGGATCACCTGGATCGTGGTGTTTATCGTCTACGGCACCTTTGGATTCCGAACCTATCTAAAGAAAGAGGTGCTGCAGCGGGAGATCAGCCTTGACGGTGACGACATTCAGTGGCTGAGGATCCGTGTTCAGCGCCTGCTCAAGCGCTCCGACGAGCCGCTGCCACCGCAGGGTATTTACAACGCCGGCCAGAAGCTGTTTGCGTGCCTAATCTACGCCATGGTGCCGGTCATCATGATCACGGGCTTGATCATGACGTTCCACCTCGTAGGCACCGCGGCTGTGGGATGGGCGGCGGCGATTCATTTCGCCGCGGTGGGAGCCGTCGTCTCGGGGCTTATGATCCATGTGTACATGGGGGCGGTGTTTCCAGAAGAGAAGCCCGCGTTTTTCTCCATGATCACGGGCACCGTGAACGAACTTTACGCTTACAGCCACCACTTCAAATGGTGGAAGGAAGTCTCCCGAGTTCGCACCGAGATCCTGCCTGAGTCTGGCCCCGAGGGTCCCGTGACAGTTCCACCGGGTGCCCCGCAGAAACAGGAAGCGTCGGTTGAAGGAGAGAGACAGCAATGAGGCACTCGATTGTGCTCACCGGAAACAGGCTGGTTGTATTTGCCGTGGCGCTCGTGGCGATTGTGCTGGCCGTGGCGGCCGCGATCAGCCATGGTGTGCGAGCGGCGGAGACCAGAGCCGCCGTAGAGTCCATCACCAGGGACGCCGGGCAGGTCACGGCCGGCGAGTTGACGCAGTGGATCATCGAGAATCGGCAGGACTACCAACTCTTCGATCTTCGTGATCCCTGGCAGTTCGATGACTATCACATCCCCGGCGCTATTAACCTTCCGTTTGCCCAGTTCTTTGCCATCGAAAACCTCAAGCGGCTGGACAAGAACAAGAAGATAGTTGTCTACGGTCTCGGCGCGGGACAGGCGGCGCAGACGCAACTGCTGCTCACCATGAAGGGCTACCGTGCCTACTCCCTGACCGACGGCATCATCGGGTGGTGGGATGAAGTCATGACGCCCACCAGCATCCGCAGCGCGAATCCACAGTCATCCGGATATCAGCAGGCGCGGCAGTTGCGCGAATACTTCATGGGAGGCGGACGCGCGGTCGGCGCACCTGCTGCTGTGACTCCGGCTGCTCCTGCGGCTCCTCCGGCGACGCCCAGCGCGGCAGCTCCGGCGAAGCCCGCTGCAAAAACCCCAACGAAGGCCCCAAAGAAAGCGCCTCCAACAGAGAAGGAAAAGGAGAAGGAACGGCTGAAGCTCGGCACGGGTTGCTCATGACCCGTTCGGTTGATGAGTTGTGCAGAGACCTCCGCGGTATTGCACGGCAAGACTTCACGCGCGACTCTTTTCGAAATCCGGCAGGGGCTTTTTTGTGGGCTCCAACTGCCTAAGAAGTTCTGACACAAATAAGCGAGACTTCTGAATTCTCGCGCCAAAGTGATTCTCCAGTCTTGCTTGCACCATTCGCGCTAGGTTGAGCACCTGCTCAAATCCCGTGTATTTATTGCGCCACTGTTGTTGCGGAAAGTGATAACGAATCACCGAGTTCTTGAGCGCATGCTTGTTTGTCGGGTGGCGGAAGAAATCAGGATTGTTCAGAACAAAATTGACGAGGGGAATTCGGAGCCATGCAAGCATGATCTCAGGGGCACTGAAGTAGAAAAACGGTTCATGCCGTACACGGTTTCTGCGGCACCATTCAAGGGGAGTTGTATAGCTGATATCCACCTTCAAATGCGGGTCAGCCGCCGTTAAAACTTTCTTTGATGCATCGACTTCATAGAGCTGCTCCCCGCCGGCCAACACTGCAAACCCGCCCATGCTGTCGACGATTGACATCTCCTTAATCATCATGTAGCGGAAAAGCTCGCCCGCGACATATCCATCTTCAATGTAGTTATCCAGTTCGTTCTTCACGAAATCGAAAATGTCGAGAGGATACAGTTCCTGCCGTACCTGGTGCTGCTGACACCACCGCTTCGCATGTACGACGTCATGAGCGTTCTTGCCGTCGGCAAATTCAATGGTCAGTACATTGAACGGCAGGTTGAGCCGAAGGAAAATCTCACACAGCGTTTCGCTGTCAACCCCGCCGCTGGAACAAATCCAGACACATTTCGTTGTGGACTCCGCTAAAGAGACCGCCGCCTTCTCAAGCTCTCTAATCCATGGGAGCGGTTCGCATGCACAATGGGAAAATTTGAATCGGGAAGTGGCGGTTGGGAAATTTGGCTCATCCCAACGATACTGCAAATTATCAGCACTGCCCATGATCTGGATTATAGCCCTCTGTCTTTCGTGCCTTCAGCGGCGCACAATTCTGACGGACTACTCGTTCCCGCAGCGGGTAACTCGGGTTTGCTCATCACTGCAGGCTGAGCCGAAACTGTGGTAGGTTTACAGGTGGATATGAGCAAATTGACGACGCTGTTGAATCGTGTTTTCGTGTCTGTAGTTTTCCTTTTGACTGGTACCCGACTGGGAGTCGCGCGCATTTTGCCCGCTCCGCAGTCGAGTCAAGAGCCCCCTAGTGCCAAGGTTTTCGCGCTCACAGAGGCTGCCTGGTTGGAACTGCGCGGCGGTGACGGCGCTCAACAAGACACCAAGAGCAGCGAGGAGAAGAAGAAGGAATCGCCGAAGAGCAGTGACAATAAGAAGGAACCGCCAAAGAGCAGTGATCAGAGCAAGGAGCAATCGAAGGGTGAGGGTTGCGACAAGGGCGGCTCAAAGAGCGGTGAGGACAAGAAGGGGGACGCATCGAAGAGCGGTGAGTGTGGGCATGGGGGCGGCGATGGCGATATGGGCGGCACCGGCGGTTAGCTGTCTTGCTTCTCAGCATTGGTCGGACTTTCCTAGCCGGGTACCTCCGGAATTTGCCCGGATAGAATCTGATCGCCCTTTGAGGACGAACTTCTCATCGAATTTTTCAATCTGAGGCCTTCCCGTCACGCCATTTGGGAATATCGCAGGGTGGAGGGACGGTGACGGTGGCGTCGAATGCGACGCCGAGCAACACCGCCAACACCATCGTCGCGCGGGACGGCTCGGGGAACTTCTCGGCTGGGACGATCACTCTTGCCGGCAACCTCGCGCTGCCGAACACTACCGGGGCATCAGCAGGAGGAATCACAGTTGGGGGCAACCTGTTCCTGCACAGCTTCGGTACGTATAACACCTTCGTTGGCCCAAGCGCCGGAAACATGACCATGACGGGCGGGGACAACGCCGCCTTCGGCAACCGAGCGCTCCAATCCAATACGACGGGCGCAAACAATGTCGCCTTCGGCGAACTCGCGCTTGGCTCGAACACGACGGGCTCCCAAAACACCGCCTGCGGCTGGACCGCGCTGGGCGACAACCAGACGGGCACCAACAATGCCGCCTTGGGCGCCGATGCGCTGTTTAACCTAAAAAATGGCGATTTCAATACCGCGATCGGCGCCTTTGCGGGTTACAACCTCACTGACGGCAGCAACAACATCTACATTGGAAGCCAGGGGGGGCTATCTGGAATGAACCCCTCCTCACCTTGGAAAGAGGGGTCATCACTTATTTAGCCGGAGACACCACCGATGTCAAAGGTTTGCCCTTCTCGACAATGAACGTGCCCAGTACCTTGCAGGGCGTGTCCCCGCATTCTGCCCAATGAACCTTTCCAGCCGGGACAAAGAAGACGTCACCCGGCTTCACCGTCACAGTCGGCGTACCCTCCAAGTGTTGGGTGAGAGTACCCTCTTGCACATAAGCGAGAACGTCACCCGGATGCGTGTGCTGCGGTTCTCGAGACCCAGCCGCGAATACC
>Ga0187778_10001501_pt1 | contig 16112 bp, 14 predicted proteins | sample 1015_Q2_SP5_20_M_FD_132418 | JGI IMG/M metagenome (GOLD analysis project Ga0187778, IMG submission 132418) | Tropical peat soil microbial communities from peatlands in Department of Meta, Colombia - 1015_Q2_SP5_20_MG | ecosystem: Environmental > Terrestrial > Soil > Wetlands > Peat | place...
CGTCGCGTCGAAGGTGGACAGCCGCACCATCCTGGACCAGAACGGCGCCGAGGCCCTGCTCGGCAACGGCGACATGCTGTTCATGCCGCCGGGCAAGAGCGACCTGCTGCGGCTCCAGGGCGCCTACGTCGGCACCGACGAGACCGAGCGGCTGATGCACTGGTTCGACGCCAAGCGCGAGGAGCGGCTCGAAGCGGCGGCCGAGGCGGCCGCGGCCGGAGGCGGCGAGGGCGCGACCGGCGAGGCCGACATCCTCGAGGTGGTGCGGGCCAGGATCGCCGAGGAGGAAGGCGAGGGCGAGCCCGCCGCCATCGGCTCCGAGTCGGATCGCGATCCGCTGTTCCGCCAGGCCGCCGAGTGCTGCATCCAGAACCAGCTCGGCTCGACGTCGCTGCTGCAGCGGCGGCTCAAGATCGGCTACGGGCGAGCCGCCCGGATCATCGACCAGCTGCACGACGCCGGGGTGCTGGGCCCGCCGGACGGGTCCAAGGCCAGGGAAGTGCTGGTGGGGCTCGAGGAGCTGGATCGGTTCTGAATCTGCGGCTGTGCGGTGGGCAGCCGTCCTGCACACGCGCGACCGGCGCCTGCCGAGATCCGCACCTGCGCCGCGGTGCTTCGGTGCTCGCCCGCCTCGACTGGCGCCTAGCTTGTCCGCATGTTGAAGTCCGATCCGGGCACCTGGAAGGACCCCCGCCACCGCGCGGGCGCCGCGGCCGAGGCCCTCGCGGCCGATGCCCTGCGGGTGCAGGGCTACCAGGTGCTCGAGCAGCGCTTCCGCTACGGGCACTCGGACGTGGACCTGGTGGCTCGGCGGGGTCCGGTGGTGGTCTTCGTCGAGGTGAAATCGCGGGCCGACGAGCGCTTCGGGGCGGCCTCAGAGGCCGTGACGGCCCGGAAACAGGCCAGGCTGGTGCGGGCGGCCTCCGTGTGGCTCACGCGGCACGGGAGAGCCTGGAACAGCATCCGGTTCGACGTCATCACCGTCACGGACGGGAAGCTGGAGTGGCTCCAGGACGCGTTCAGGCCGGGGTGGCGGTAGCCGGCGCCTGCCGCCGGATCGCAGCGTCTGGCGAGGGATGGTGTTTCGGTGTATATTCGGGTGCCTGGAGAGGCGGTTGGTGGGTGGTAGTCTCGTGGGTTGTGGGGGGGCCGACGCTTTTTCCGTGCTCCGAGAACCGGCAGCTCGTAACCACCGGCGACTTGGCGTCTCGCAACTGGCAAGCAGTTCTTTGGGCGTCTCGCAACTCAACGGCAATCTCTCCTCCGAGGTTCTGATGGCTGCCGAAACGCAACAGGACGACCGCCGCAAGGCGCTGAACCTCGCGATCGCCCAGATCGAGAAGACGTGCGGCAAGGGCTCGATCATGCGGATGGGCTCGGAGCGGGCGCGCGTGAAGGTCGACGCGATCCCGACCGGCGCCATCAACCTCGACGCGGCCATCGGCATCGGGGGCATTCCGCGCGGGCGGGTGACCGAGATCTTCGGCCCCGAATCGTCGGGCAAGACGACGCTCGCGCTCCACGTGGCCGGCAACGCGCAGCGGGCCGGGGGCGTCGCGGCCTACGTGGACGCCGAGCACGCGCTCGACGTCGACTACGCGCGGAAGCTCGGCGTGGACGTGGACAACCTGCTGATCTCGCAGCCGGACACGGGCGAGCAGGCGCTCGAGATCACCGATATCCTGGTGCGCTCGGGGGCCGTGGACGTGATCGTGGTGGACTCGGTCGCGGCGCTGGTCCCCAAGGCGGAGATCGAGGGCGAGATGGGCGACGCGCACGTCGGCCTGCAGGCGCGGCTGATGAGCCAGGCGCTGCGCAAGCTGGCGGGCGGCATCAACCGCTCGCGGACCTCGGTGATCTTCATCAACCAGCTGCGCGAGAAGGTCGGGATCCTGTTCGGCAACCCCGAGACCACCAGCGGCGGGCGCGCGCTCAAGTTCTACGCCTCGGTGCGGCTCGACATGCGCCGCATCGGCCAGGTGAAGGAGCGCGACGTGGTGATCGGGAACCGCACCCGGGTGAAGGTGGTGAAGAACAAGGTGGCGCCGCCGTTCCGGCAGGCGGAGTTCGACATCATGTTCGACGAGGGCATCAGCCACGCCGCGCTGCTGGTGGACCTGGCGGCCGAGCTGGGCGTGATCGTGAAGTCCGGGGCCTGGTACGCCTACGCCGACCAGCGCATCGGCCAGGGCCGGGAGAACACCAAGCTGTTCCTCAAGGACAACCCGGCGCTGATGGGCGAGATCGAGGCGAAGGTGAAGGACGCGCTGGGGATGAAGGCGGCGGCGGTGGTGGAGGAGGAGGGGGTCGCGGAGGAGTAGTGCCGGCGGTCACGGCGCTGGAGCCCGACCCGCGGGGGAGCGGGGGCGTCGTCGTCTTCCTGGACGGGGCGTCGTACGCGCTGGTCTCGTCCCAGGACGTGCCGGCGCTGAATCTCGCCGTGGGCGCGGCGCTCTCGCCGGCCCAGGTGCTGCGCGTGGAGCAGCGCGCCGAGGTGTTCGCGGCGCGCGCGGGCGCGCTGCGCATTCTCGCCTATCGCCCGCTCCCGTCGACCGAGATCCAGCGGCGCCTGGTGCGCAAGGGTTACGCGAAGGCCGCGGCCGACGAGGCCGTCACGTCGCTCGTGGCGTCGGGGCTCATCAGCGACGGGGAGTTCGCCCGGCACTTCGCCCGCACCCGTGCCCGGCGGTTCCGCTACGGGCCCGCGCGCCTCGCCAGGGATCTGCGCCGGCTCGGCATCGAGCGGGGGGAGGCGGAGCGCGCGGTCCGCGCCGCGCTGGAGGACGAGGGCGTGGAGGCCGTCGAGCTGCTGCGGGAGGCCGCGGCCCGCAAGCTGGCGACGCTGACGGACCTCGACCTCGACACCCGCCGCCGGCGGCTCAAGACCTACCTGCTGCGCCGCGGGTTCGCCGCGGCCGACGTCGTCGCGGTGGTGAAGGCCGCGCTCGCGGCCTCGTGAGGTGGTGAAGCCGCCGGGCGGCGGGTAACTTTCCCCGGCTCATGGACGCCGCGACCATCCGCCGCCGGTTCCTCGACTACTTCGTGCAGCGGGACCACCGGGAGGTGGCCTCGTCGTCGCTCGTCCCCGCCGACGATCCGACGCTCCTGTTCACCAACGCCGGGATGGTGCAGTTCAAGCGCGTGTTCCTGGGCCTCGAGCGCCGGGACTACCGCCGTGCCACGACGTCGCAGAAGTGCGTGCGCGCCGGGGGCAAGCACAACGATCTCGAGCAGGTGGGCCACACCGACCGGCACCACACCTTCTTCGAGATGCTGGGCAACTTCTCCTTCGGCGACTACTTCAAGAAGGACGCGGTCGCGTTCGCCTGGGAGTTCGTCACCAGCCGCGAGTGGCTGGGCATCCACCCCGGCCGCATCCGCATCAGCGTCCACCACAAGGACGACGATGCCCGCCGGCTGTGGCGTGAGGTGGCCGGCATCGCCGACGCGCGCATCTACGGTCTCGGCGACAAGGACAACTTCTGGCAGATGGCGGAGACCGGTCCGTGCGGCCCGTGCTCCGAGATCTACGTGGACCTCGAGACCGGCTCGCTTTCGCAGCCCACCCACGTGTCCGACCACGTCCATTCGCTCGACCAGTTCGTCGAGCTGGCGGAGGCCGGACGGTTCCTCGAGATCTGGAACCTGGTCTTCATGCAGTTCGACCGGCAGGCCTCGGGCGAGCTGGTGCCGCTGCCCGCGCCGTCGGTGGACACGGGCGCCGGCCTCGAGCGCATCGCCGCCGTGCTCCAGAACGTGGGCTCGAACTTCCACACCGACCTGTTCATGCCGCTGATCGCCCGCGCCGAGGCCGTCGTCGGCCTCCCGTACGACCGCGGCGAGGCCGGAGCGCCGTTCCGGGTCCTGGCCGACCACGCGCGCGCGGTCGCGTTCCTGCTCGCCGACGGCGTCTACCCGTCGAACGAGGGCCGGGGCTACGTGCTGCGGCGCATCCTCCGGCGCGCGGTGCGCCACGCCTACCTCCTCGGCCGCCGCGAGCCCACGCTGGCGGCGCTGGTGGACGAGGTGGTGAAGGTGATGGGCGGACACTACCCGGAGCTGGTGAGGAACGCCGCGCATCTCGCCGGCGTCACGACGGCCGAAGAGGAGCGGTTCTTCGAGACCATCGAGGGCGGCCTCGAGCGGATGGCGGCGCTCACGTCGATCACGGCCGAGGAGGCCTTCAAGCTGTACGACACGTACGGCTTCCCGATCGACCTCACCCAGATCGTGGCGGCCGAGCGCGGGCTCGCGGTGGACGTCGCCGGCTTCGAGAAGCTGCTCGACCAGCAGCGCGAGCGGTCGCGCAAGGCGCGCACTGCGGCCGGCCGGGGAGCGGCCGCCGGTGGCCGGGCGCGCGAGCCGGTCGAGGGCCCCCACGGGGCCGGGGAAGGCGGGGTCCCCGCGCAGCAGGGGATGGCCCCCCGGCCCCGTGGGGGCCCGAGATCGGCTCGCGCGGACTCCGGCGCCGGCGAATGGACGCCGGTCGCGAAGCGCGCTCGCCAGAAGTGGGTCGGTTACGACACGACGCGCGCCGAGACCGACATCCTCGCGTTTCAGCGGACGGACGGCGGCGTGGGGCTGATCCTCCACGAGAATCCGTTCTACGCCGAGAGCGGCGGCCAGGTGAGCGACGCCGGGGAGGTGCGCGGCGAGGGCTGGGTGCTGCCCGTCACCGACGTGCGCAAGGTCGAAGGCGGCACGGCGGTGTTCGGGCCGCCCCAGGGCGCGTTCGAGCCGTCGCCGGTAGAGGCGGTCGTCGACGAGAAGCTGCGGCGCGACACCGAGCGCAACCACACGGCCACGCACCTGCTGCACGCGGCGCTGCGGAAGATCCTCGGTGAGCACGTGCACCAGGCCGGCTCCGTCGTGTCGCCGGAGCACCTGCGGTTCGACTTCACCCACCACCAGCCGGTGCCGCCCGAGCTCCTGGCCGAGGTCGAGGCCGAGATGAACCGGCACGTGTGGGAGAACCTCGACGTCGTCACCAGGGAGATGCCGTACGCCGAGGCCATCAGGCTCGGCGCGATGGCGCTGTTCGGCGAGAAGTACGGCGACGTGGTCCGCACCATCCGCGTGCCCGGCGTTTCGCTGGAGCTGTGCGGCGGATGCCACGTGCGCACCACCGGCCAGATCGGCCTGGTGCGGCTGGTGGGCGAGACGGGCGTGGGAGCCGGCGTGCGGCGGGTCGAGGCGCTCACCGGGCCGGGGGCCTTCGACTGGCTGCGGGGCCGGGCGCGGCTGCTGGACGGCGTGGCCGAGGTGGTCGGCAGCACGCCGGAGCACCTGGCGCGGCGCGTCGAGGCGCTGATCGACGAGCGCCGCAAGCTCGAGAAGCGCGTCGAGGAGCTGATCAAGTCCGGCGGCGCGGACGCCGCGAAGGCGCGCTCCGTGGAGGTGAACGGCAGCCGGATCGCGGTGGCCGCGAGCGCGACCGCGGACCGCAACGAGATCGGCGCGATGGTCGACGCGTTCCGGGCGCAGACGCCGAGCGGCGTCCTGGTGATCGTGGCCACGGGCGAGCGGCCGGGCATCCACGTCGGCGTCACGGACGATCTGGTGGCCCGCGGCGTCGTCGCGCCCGACCTCGCCAACCGGCTGGCGGCCCTGAGCGGAGGGAAGGGCGGAGGCCGGCCGCACTTCGCGTCGGCGGGCGCCGGCGACGCGACGAAGCTCGGGGAGGTCGAGCGTCGCGCGCCGGACCTGGTGCGCGAGGTGCTGGAGTCGCACGGGTGACGGGACACCCTACACCCTCACACCCTGCACCCGTTCGGTGACGCGCCCCGAGCTTCTCGCCTGGCTCCGGTCCCGCCGGCCGGCACCGCCCGCGGCGCTGGCCGCCAAGCTCTCCGACTGCGTCGCCGGAGCGCCCGAGGCGGCGCTCGCGGGCGACGTGGCCGAGGCGGTCGGCCGGCTGGGCCTCGTCACGCTGCGGGCCGTGGTGGAGCGGCAGAGCGTCGCCTACGACGCGGCGATGGACCTGCTCGCGGCCGACGCGTTCGTCACCTACGCCTTCGAGGCGGCCGCGGAGGGCGCCGCCGAGCTGCAGGGCCTGGCAGGCCGGCTCCTGTCGGCGGTCGGCACGTGAGCGCCGGCCTCGAAGCGTTGATGGAGCGCGCCCCGGGGCTGTGCGTGCTGGTGGACCCCGAGCGCACGGCGCCCGGAGAAGCCGCGACGCTGGCCGCGGGCGCGGAGGCGGACGGCGCGGCGGCCATCCTCATCGGAACCTCCTACGACAGCACGGCGCGCACCGGCGAGGTCGCATCCGCGATCAAGTCCGCGTCGCGGCTCCCGCTGCTGCTCTTTCCGGGCTCGGCCGCGCAGCTGGTGCCCAACGTCGACGCCGTCCTGCTGCTCTCGCTCGTCTCGGGACGCAACCCGCAGTACCTGATCGAGGAGCACGTGCGGGCGGTGCCGTTCTTCCGCCGGTACAAGGTCCCGACCATCTCGACGGCGTACCTCCTGATGGACGGCGGCCGCATCACCGCGGTCGAGGCGGTGAGCCAGACGCGTCCGCTGCCGGCCGACAAGCCGGAGCTCGCCGCGGCGCACGCGGTGGCCGGGCAGCTGATCGGGATGGCGGCCGTGTACCTCGACGCCGGGAGCGGCGCCGCCTCGCCGGTGGCGCCCGCGGTGATCGAGGCGGTGCGGTGCGCCGTCACACTCCCCATGCTGGTGGGCGGCGGCATGCGCACCCCGGAGCAGGTATGCAAGGCGCGGCGCGCCGGCGCGGACTTCATGGTCGTCGGCAGCGCGATCGAGGACGGCGGACCGGGCCGGATCCGGGAGCTGGCGGCGGCGGCCCGATGATCGATCTGCACACCCACCTGATCCCGGGGGTCGACGACGGCTCCCACACCGTGGAGCAGTCGGTCGAGGTGCTGCAGCACTTCGCGGCGCAGGGCGTGGCGGCGGTGTGCTGCACGCCGCACCTCAAGGCCAGCGCGCTGGAGTCGGCGCCGTGCGACGACATGGACGCGCTGCTGAGCGACCTGGTGGATGCCGCGCCGCCCCGGCCGGCCCTCCACCGCGGCTTCGAGATCATGCTCGACGTGCCGGCGCCCCGCTTCCGGGATCGCTGCTGCTGCCTCGCCGGCTCGCGCTACGTGCTGGTGGAGTTCGGCCGCCTGGTGCCGGCCGACGCGAGCGTCGAGGTCCTGGCGGGCATCGTCGCGCAGGGCCTGGTGCCGTTGCTGGCGCACCCGGAGCGCTACGCGGTCTGCTCGCCGGAGCTGGCCCGCCGCTGGCAGCAGGCGGGCGTGGTGCTGCAGGTCGACGCCACCACGCTGCTGGGCGAATCGCGCCGCGCCGGCCGGGCGCGGGCGCTGCTCGAGGCCGGCTGCGCGTCGATCGTCGCGAGCGACAACCACGGCGACGCCCGCTCGGTCGCCTCGGCCGTGCGCTGGCTGGAGTCGCACGGGGGCGGCGCGCAGGCCGAGCTGCTGGCGATCGACAACCCGCGGGCCATCCTCGACGACCAGCCGGTGCGGCCGGTGCCGCCGTTCCGGCTGCGGCGCTCGATGTACACCAAGCTCAAGGACTTCCTGGTGGGAGGGTCGGAGAGTTGAGCGCTCCGCTGGGTCATCTCGAGGAGCTGGCACGGGTCGCCTCGCGCTCGGCCGCCGAGCTGGCCGAGCCGGTGGGCCGGTACCTGGCCCTGGTCCGGGACACGCTGGCGGCGGGCCGCACGGTCTACTTCGCGGGCAACGGCGGCAGCGCCGCGCACGCGCAGCACATGGCGACCGAGTACGTCGTGCGCTACACGCCGCGCGCCCGGCGCGCGGTGCCCGCCCTGGCGCTCTCGACCGACAGCTCGCTCCTGACCGCGGCGGCCAACGACCTGGGCTTCGAACAGATCTTCGCGCGGCAGATCGAGGCGCACGGGCGCCCGGGCGACCTGCTGGTGCTCGTCTCCACCTCGGGACGCTCGGCCAACCTGGTGCGCGCGGTCGAGGCCGCGAAGGCGGCGGGCGTGCGCACCGTCGCCCTGCTCGCCGCGGGCGGCGGCGCCCTGGCGAAGCTGGTGGACGTCGCGGTGGTGGTGCCGAGCGAGGACACGGCGCACGCGCAGGAGGTCCAGCTCGCCATCGATCACTACGTGTGCTCGCAGGTGGAACCGGGGCTGAAGTGAGCGTGGAGAGCGGCCCGGGCTCGGCTTCGGCATCCGCGAGGGGCGGCGGTCGAGAAGCCCCCTGGACCCGGGGAAGGCGGGGTCCCCGCGCAGCAGGGGATGGCCCCCCGTGTCCGGGGGGCTTCGAGACGGCCGCCCGGGACACGCCGTGATCGATCTGAAGGGCCGGCGCGCGCTCGTCACCGGCGGCACCCGCGGCATCGGGAAGGCCACCGTGGAGATGCTGCGCGCGGCGGGTGCCGAGGTGCTGGCCGTCGGGCGCCGGACCCACGGCGACCTCGCCGACCCGGCGGCGGCCGCGGCGCTCGCTGCCGCCGTCGACGGTGCGCTCGACATCCTGGTCGTGAGCCACGGCGTGTGGGAGAGCGAGGGAGTGCCGCTCGAGCGGATGGACCCCGCCCAGTGGCGCTCGACCATCGCCCAGAACCTCGACTCCGTCTACTACGTGGTCCACGCGCTGGGACCGCGCATGGCCGAGGGCGGCGCGATCGTGCTGGTGGCCTCCACGGCGGCGCAGCGCGGCGAGGCGTTGCACGCGGACTACGCCGCCAGCAAGGGCGCCGTGGTCGCCCTCACCAAGAGCCTCGCGGTGGAGATGGCGCCGCGGGTGCGCGTCAACTGCGTGGCGCCGGGCTGGGCGGACACGGAGATGGCGGCGCGGCCGTACGCCGCCGGCGGCCGCGCGGCCATCGAGGCCACGATCCCGCTGCGACGCGTGGCGTCGGCGGACGACGTCGCGGGCCCGATCGTGTTCCTGTGCTCCGGCCTCGCCCGGCACGTGACGGGCGAGATCCTGAACGTGAACGGCGGGAGCGTGCTCTGTGGCTGACGCCTTCCCGCTGGAGCGCATCCCGGAGCCGGTGCGCGGCATCGCGGACACGCTCGCGCGGGCCGGAAACGAGGCCTGGTTCGTGGGCGGCGCGGTGCGCGACGTGCTGTACGAGCAGCGCGGGGCGGGTCCGCCGCCACGGGTCGGCGACTTCGACATCGCGACCTCCGCCCTGCCCGAGGCGGTGCGGAGGCTGTTCCGCCGCACGGTGCCGATCGGCGTCGAGCACGGGACCCTGGCGGTGCTCGACGAGCACGGAGCGTCGCACGAGGTCACGACCTTCCGGCGCGACGTGGAGACCGACGGCCGGCACGCGCGAGTGGCGTTCGGCGTCTCGCTCGACGACGACCTGGCGCGGCGCGATTTCACCATCAACGCCATCGCGGTGCACCCCGTGAGCGGGGAGATCCGCGACCCGTTCGGCGGGCGCGCCGACCTCGCCGCGGGCCTGGTGCGGGCGGTGGGCGACCCCGCGACCCGGTTCCGCGAGGACCGGCTCCGGGTGCTGCGCGCCCTCCGGTTCGCGGCCGTGTTCGGCTTCCGGATCGACCCCGCCACCTGGACGGCGCTGGTGGCGGCGGTGCCGGACCTGGGGCAGCTGTCGCGCGAGCGGGTGCGCGACGAGTGGATCAAGACGCTCGACGCCGCGACGCCGTCGGTCGGCGTCGCGCTGTGGCGCGACTGCGGGGCGCTGGCCCGGGTGTGGCCGGAGATGGCGGAGCTCGGGCCCGACATGCCGGGGCGGCTGGACGCCATCGATCCGCCGCGCGATCCCGTGCTGCTGACGGCCGCGGCGCTGTGCCACGCGGGGGCGACCGAGGACGTGGCGGAGGCCGCGGTGCGGCGGCTGCGGTTCTCGAACGACGAGGCGGCGCGGGTCCGGTCGGTCGTGGCCGGCCTGCGCTTCCCGCTCCCGGCGCCCGGCCTCACCCGCGAGGTGCGCCACTGGCTGTCGCACCACCGGCTGCACGCCCGCGAGATCGTCGCCGTGTCGGAGCCGCGCGCCCGGCGGTCCGACCTGGTCGTCGCGATCCGCGCCATCGAGGCGTCCGGGGACCCGCTGACGGTGCGCGAGCTCGCGGTCACCGGCGACGACCTCGCCAGCGCCGGCGTCCAGCCCGGCAAGGGCATGGGCGAGATCCTGCGCCGGCTGCTGGACGAGGTCCTCGACGAGCCGTGGCGCAACACGCGCGAGCATCTGCTGGCGCGCGCCCGGGAGCTGGGGTGATCAGCGCGCCCGCCCTCGGCCTGGGGGTCGTGGCGGCCTTCGCCAACCTGATGGGCGCGTGGGCCGTCACCCGGAGCGCGCGGTTCGGCCTGCGGGTCATCGAGCTGCTGTTCGCGTTCGCCGCCGGCTTCATGATCGCGCTCGCCCTCGCCGGCGTCGTGCCGGAGGCGCTCGCCCGGGACCCGGCGGCGGCGGCGCCGGTGATCCTGCTGGGCTACCTGCTGGTGCACCTCACCCAGCACACGGTGACGCCCCACTTCCACTTCGGCGAGGAGACCCACCACGTCAGCCACGCCGCGAGCGTGTCGGGCATCGTGGGCCTGCTGCTGCACACGTTCTTCGACGGCGTCGCGATCGCGTCGGGCTTCCTGGTGAGTCCCTCGCTCGGGCTGCTGCTGTTCCTCGCGATCTTCCTGCACAAGCTGCCCGAGGGCGTCACGGTCTCGAGCCTGGTGCTCGCGGCGGGCGAGACGCCGCGCCGCGCGGTGCTCGCCGCCGCGGCGCTCGGCGCGACCACCATCCTGGGCGTGCTGCTCACCGAGCGCGCCGCGGTGCTCGTGAGGCACGGGCTCGCGCTCTCGGCCGGCGTCACCCTCTACGTGGGCGCCTCGAACCTCGTCCCCGAGTTCCAGGGCAAGCCCGGATGGCGCCTCCCGCTGGCGTTCTTCGCGGGCGCGGGCTCGTTCATCGGCGCCCAGGCGCTGCTGGATCGGCTCCTCGCGTGAAGAAAACCGAGCCCTCGCTGTTCGCGCCGCCCGTGTCGGCGCAGCCGCTCGCGGCGCGGATGCGGCCCCGGACGCTGGAGGAGTTCCTCGGCCAGGAGGAGCTCCTGGGCCCGGGCAAGGCGCTCGGCGAGCTGATCCGGCGCGGCGAGGTGGGCTCGATGATCTTCTGGGGTCCGCCGGGCAGCGGGAAGACCACGCTCGCCCTGCTCATCGCCCAGTACACGGACCGCGAGTTCGTCCCGTTCAGCGCGGTGACGGAGGGCGTGCCCCGGGTGCGGGAGATCATCCGCGAGGCGGAGGACCGGCTGGCGCAGTACGGGCGGCGCACGATCCTGTTCTGCGACGAGATCCACCGCTTCAACCGGGCGCAGCAGGACGCCTTCCTGCCGCACGTCGAGCGTGGGACCATCGCCCTGATCGGGGCCACCACCGAGAACCCCAGCTTCGAGATCACGGGCGCGCTGCTGTCGCGCACCCGGGTGTTCGTCCTCGAGCCGCTGACCGAGGAGCACATCCGGACCGTGGTCCGGCGCGCGCTCGAGGACGAGGAGCGCGGGCTCGGCCGGCTGCACCTCGCCCTGGACGCCGACGCGCTGGCGCTGCTGGCGCGCGAGGCCGACGGCGACGCGCGCCGCGCGCTGCAGGCGCTCGAGGCCGCGGCGGAGTACCTCACCGGCTCCGGGGGCGGCGCAGCGGCGCCGGTCTCGGAGCCCCCCGGGGCCGAGGGGCCATCCCCTGCTGCGGAGGGACCCCGCCGTCCTCGGCCCCAGGGGGCTCCTCGACCGGTTTCGGATGCGCAAGTCCGGTCGAAGGCGGCCGCGGGCCCGATGCGGCGGGCCCCCCGCGAGGAAGGGCTGGCTGTGGGTGGGGGGAGCGCCAGGGAGGGCCGCGAGGGCCCGCAGCCGCCTGAGATCGGCCCGGCTGCGATCACCGCCGCCATCATCGCCGATGCGCTGCAGCGGCGGTTCGCGCGTTACGACAAGGGCGGCGAGGAGCACTACAACCTCATCAGCGCGCTCCACAAGGCGATGCGCGGCTCCGATCCCGACGCGTCGCTCTACTGGCTGGCGCGGATGATCGACGGCGGAGAGGACCCCCTGTACATCGCGCGCCGCGTGATCCGCGCGGCGAGCGAGGACGTTGGTCTCGCCGACCCGCGCGCCCTGAGCGTCGCGCTGGCGGCGAAGGACACGCTCCACTTCCTCGGCCAGCCGGAGGGGGAGCTGGCCCTCGCCGAGGCGGTCGTCTACGTCGCCACGGCGCCCAAGAGCAACCGCGTCTACGAGGCGTGGGGGAAGGCGCTCGAGGCCGCGCGCGAGCACCCCGCTGAGGGAGTGCCGCTCCACATCCGCAACGCGCCGACGGATCTGATGAAGGAGCTCGGCTACGGGAAGGGCTACGAGTACGCGCACAGCGTGCCGGAGGCGTACACCGCGCAGGAGTATCTCCCGCCGGCCCTGCGCGGCTCGAGGTTCTACGAGCCCGCGGCGTTCGGCTTCGAGAAGGACGTCGCGAAGCGGATGGAGTGGTGGGAGGGCCTCAAGAAGCGCGCGGGGAAGGGCGGTTCCGGGGGCGACCAGGGCGCCGAGCCGGGCCGCCTGACGCCCGAATGACGCCCGGCCGCTACCGTCCCCGGGCCGTCGTCGGGCCCGAACCGGCCGTCCCGAGAGGCGTCGCATCGCCAGAGAGCTGATTGCGGTCGCGCCGCCGGTGGAGCGGGCGCTGCTGGTCGGCGCGCCGCGCAAGGGCACCCTCGAGGCGCGGGACGTCGACGAGCACCTGGACGAGCTGGCGCGGCTGGTCGACACGGCCGGCGCCCAGGTGGCCGGGCGGCTGGTGCAGCACATCGCCGCGCCGACGCCGGACCTCTACATCGGCCGGGGAAAGGCCGGCGAGGTGGCCCGGCAGGTGGTCGAGCTGGGGGCCGGCCTGGTGGTGTTCGACGAGGAGCTCAATCCCACGCAGGGCAGGCACCTCGAGGACGCGCTGGCCGTGCGGGTGATGGACCGGACCGAGCTGATCCTCGACATCTTCGCGCTGCGGGCACGGAGCCGCGAGGCGAAGATGCAGGTCGAGCTGGCGCAGCTCGAGTACCTGCTGCCGCGCCTCACCCGGATGTGGGCGCACCTGTCGAGGATCCGCGGCGGCATCGGGCTCCGCGGGCCGGGCGAGACGCAGCTCGAGACCGACCGCCGGATGATCCGCCGCAAGATCGGCGTGCTGAAGGCGAAGCTCGGCGAGGTGGCGGAGCACCGGGCGCGGCTGCGGGAGCGGACCCGCGACCGTGACGTGCTGCGGGTCGCGCTGGTCGGATATACCAACGCCGGGAAGTCGAGCCTGCTGCGGGCCCTGACGAAGACCGACGCGCACGTCGAGGACCGGCTGTTCGCGACCCTCGACACCTCGAGCCGGGAGACGCAGGTGAACGGGAAGGCGATCCGGTTCACGGACACCGTGGGGTTCATCCGCAAGCTGCCGCACGACCTGGTGGCGAGCTTCCGGGCGACGCTGGAGGAGGCGGCCGACGCGGACGTCATCGTGCACGTGGTGGACGCCAGCCATCCGGCGTGGGAGCAGCAGGCGGAGGTGGTGGGCGAGGTGCTGGCTGGCCTGGTGTCCGACGGCGCGGGGCCGCGGGTGGTGATGGCGCTCAACAAGGCCGACCGCCTGGCGTCCAACGATCTTGCCGCGCGGTTGCGGGAGGCGGAGGCGCGGGGCTGGGAGGCGGCGGCCACCAGCGCGGTCTCGGCGGGCGGGGTCGGCGACCTGCGGGCCAGGCTCGCCGGGATGGCGCAACCGCGCCCCGGAGCGTGAGTTCGGCCGCGCCGGCCCCCGGCCGGGCGTGGTGGTGAAGGCACGGGACGCGGGGTACATTCGGAGGCCATGGATCCGTCGCGCAGCGACCCGATCGTCCAGGCAATGACGCGCGCCGCGGGCTCGAGCGAGCCCGTCACGCGCGGCACCGCTGGCGCGCGCGCGGTCCCGCCCCCCTGGACGCGGCAGGCGCCGGAGGGCGGGGCCCCTTCGCTCGACGACGAAACGACGGTCCGGCTGGGACTCCAGCGCAGCGCCCCGGGGACGCGGCGCCGGCACCTGTTCAGGGTGGTGCGGCGCTTCGCGGTCCTGGTGATCGCGGACCTGGCGGCCTACGGCGTGATGCGGGAGCTGCTGCGGGCCGTGCGCGATCAGGCGGTGGCCGGCACGTCGCTCGCGGCGAGCCTGCGGCTCGTGGCTCCGCCCGGGATGCTGAACGGGACGCAGTACGCGTTCGCGCTGCTGCTCGGCCTGCTGGTGACGGGGAACTACGGGCGGGGCGGGGACCGGCGGCGGGATCCGCGGCGCCTGTTCCTCGCCTGCGCGCTGGCGACGGCCCTTCCGCTGTGGATGCGGATGTGGACCGACGGCGTCGGCGCCGTGCTCGCGCAGTACGCGCTCACGACGCTGCTGGTCTGGGTGGGGCTCGTGATCGAGCGGCTGACGCTGGACCGTCTCGTCGTGTGGGTGGCGCCGCCGGCCAATCACGCGGCGCGGACGCTCCTGGTCGGAAACCCCGAGCACTGCCGCGAAGCGGAGCGGAGTCCGGCGTTGAGCCCCGAGGCCGGCTACCGGTCGGTCGGCATCGTGGACGTGAAGGTCCCGCCCACGCCGGAGGCGCTGGGGCACGTGGGGGACTTCGCGCGCCTGCTGCAGCGCTCGCGTGCCGAGACCGTCGTCCTGTGCGGCACCGTGCCCGAGGGGCGGCTCGAGGAAGTGGTGGACGCGACGCTCACCGCCGGCTGCCAGCTGCTCTCGGTGCCCCGCCAGTTCGGGCTGCTCGGCGTGGAGCCCGACGTGATGTCCTACGCCGGCTACTACCTCATCGAGCTGTCGACCCCGAGCCTCAGGGGATGGCAGCTGTTCTTCAAGCGGCTGTTCGACCTCGTGGCGGCGACCGTGGCGCTCGTGGTGACGGCCCCGCTGACCGTGATCGTCGCGGCGGCGATCAGGCTCGACTCCCCCGGGCCCGTGTTCTTCCGCCAGGAGCGCCTCGGCCTCGGCGGGCGGCCGTTCCGGGTGTGGAAGTTCCGGACCATGGTCGCCGGAGCGTCCGACGCCGCGCATCGGGACCTGGTCACGCGGATGCTCCGCAGCGACGGGGCGGCGACGGCGCACACGGCTGAGGACGGCGCCAAGGTCTACAAGCTGGTGAAGGACGATCGGGTGACGCGGGTCGGGGCGTGGCTGCGCCGCCTGTCGCTCGACGAGCTGCCGCAGCTGTTCAACGTCGTCGCCGGCGAGATGAGCCTGGTGGGGCCGCGGCCGCCCCTCGCCTACGAGGCGGAGCAGTACGACCGCTGGCAGTACGGCCGGCTGGGGGTGCGCCCGGGCATCACCGGCCTGTGGCAGGTCTCCGGGCGCAACCTGCTCAGCTACCGGCAGATGTGCGAGCTGGACATGGAGTACGTGCATCGCTGGTCGCTGTGGCTGGACATGAGGATCCTCCTCAGGACCATCCCGGTGGTGCTCTTCAACTCGGGACGCGCGGCGTGACCGCGCGACGCAGGGGGGCATGATGCCGCCGCTTCGCGTGGGCGTGGTGGGCTGCGGGTACTGGGGTCCGAACCTGGTCCGGAACTTCGCCCGGCACGCGGACGTCAAGGTGGAGGCGGTGTGCGACCGCGAGCTCAAGCGCGCGGAGCGCACCGGGGCCGAGTACCGGGTCCCGACGGTCACCGACCAGCCTCGGCGGCTGTTCGAGGACCGGAGCCTCGACCTGATCGTCGTGGCGACGCCGACGGCGACCCACTTCGACCTGACGCGGGCCGCTCTCGACGCCGGGAAGCACGCGCTGGTGATGAAGCCGCTGACCTCCTCGAGCGAGCAGGCGGAGGAGCTGGCGACGCTGGCCGTCAAGCGCGGCGTCCTGCTCGCCGTCGACCACACGTTCGTGTTCACCGGCGCGGTGCGGAAGATGAAGGAGCTGGTGGCGAGCGGCGCGCTGGGGGAGCTGTACTACTTCGACTCCGTGCGGGTGAACCTGGGCCTGTTCCAGAGCGACATCAACGTCATCTGGGACCTGGCGCCCCACGACATCTCCATCCTGGACTACCTGGTGGGCGGCGAGCCCGAGGAGATCGTGGCGGTGGGCGTGGCGCACGGACAGAGCCCCACCGAGAACATCGCGTACATCACGCTCAAGTACCCCAACTCGTTCCTGGC
>Ga0187778_10001503_pt1 | contig 16101 bp, 14 predicted proteins | sample 1015_Q2_SP5_20_M_FD_132418 | JGI IMG/M metagenome (GOLD analysis project Ga0187778, IMG submission 132418) | Tropical peat soil microbial communities from peatlands in Department of Meta, Colombia - 1015_Q2_SP5_20_MG | ecosystem: Environmental > Terrestrial > Soil > Wetlands > Peat | place...
ATCAAGCTGATCCGGAGGTATTTTCGCCTCTTGTTGTGCTGAGCCCGCGGTCTGTGCTTGCGCCAGGAGCAGAGTCTCTCCTGGCGCCAGCACTACGGTGCAAACGATGGCCGTGACATATCGAAGGATGTGGAATAGTGACCAAGAGGCTTTCGGTTTCATAGTGAATGACCCCTTCCCTGCTAAACGCATCCGCGCTGCCTCGCCACCGAATACCGCAAGAAAGATCTAGGCAGACCCCAACTAGCAGGGCGGCTATTTCTTTACCTGCGGGGGATAGTTCTTGAACAGCTTTGCCGCTGCCTTGGCGAGATTCTTCTCGCGTTTCTCTGGCTTGGCTTTGGTATCAATGGTCTTGCTTGCCACCCCCCGCCACACCAGATCGTGATGCGCGGAATCGTACATATCCACGGCCAACTGTCCGGTATAGATCGTCGTAGTTTGCCCGGTGGTCATGCTCGATCCGCCCGCCCCGCCGTACCACCCACCGCGGTACCAACCCCCGCCGTAGCCCCAATCCGTGCTATAGGAGTTGAACTGCTTCTCTTGGCCAACGGCGGTCTGGTACCCAATAAGAAGATCAGCGTTATCGGTCTCAACCTTGCTTAACCCTTTCTTCGCGAGCTCAGCATCCAGCGCGCTCTTAATCTGCTTGTCAATAAGAGCATCCAACTGTTGCGCACCCTTGATCTCTACCCACTTGTAGGTCTTGAATTTTGAGAAGTCGGTGTCCTTATCGAAGTTGTAGCGGACGTCCTGGCCGAGGGCACTGCTTGCACCGAGCAGGAGAAGGACAATTGAGCAAAAGAAGAATCTACGCATAAGGCATCTCCATTAGGTTGAAGTTTCTTGGTCCCATAGATGGCCGGCACCTTCCCCAGCTAAATCTGAAGCTAGCGTCCTTGCTTGGCTTTTTCTAGGCGGACGAAATGGCGGTACGCGCCGACGCTCGAGAAATTGATCAACACCGCGATCACGTTCCATGCAATCACGGGTCGAGAAGCAATCAACAAGCCGTAGTAGACCCAGAGGATCTGAAAGACCCCCGTGATGGCCGCCATCCTTGGGTGCATGCCCGCGCTTGAGCGACGCTTGAGCATTGCGAGCAAGTCCGGCACAGCAGCAAAGGTCGTACCTAAGCCCGCTAGGAAGCCAAAAATCTCTGAGCGCTGCAAACTCGGGAGGAATAGGCTCGATGTATCGCGGGGAACCAGGTCCTGACAGCCACAAAGTGTAATCAGGCTCAGAGAAAGAAGCGAGAGTGCCCCTTTGTGGAATCGGCCCATGCGTACCTCCACACGTCAACATTCTCTTAATTCCTGATCCATTGCGTACGTAATGCATCGAGTGATGAAACCTGTGCTTGAACGATAGGACGGAGGGTTCACAGGAGGAACTGTATTTAATGACAGGTGGGTCGCATTCTTACCAGCCACTACGCCGATGGTGCCCGAATTGCTCCTAAACCTCGGATCTGGTTCTCGAGCTATCAGTTGTATGCTCTTCCGGCAAGAGTGGAGCTGTGGAGAATCGTCTGGCAAGAAGCACACCGTGTCATCGACCCGTACCGAGCAACTTGGTTATTCTGACAGGGCCTTACAACTGAGTTTTACGCTCAGGTCACTCCCCACACCTTTGCTGGTACGATCACTGACTCTCACGCCTGCTCGGCCGCTGCTCAGTGGTACCATTGCTGGACAAACAACCCCTTCCTGGGGCCGTAGCCGCACGGCGTATTCCACTGCGAGTCTGGTTCTTGAGTCTTCGCAGCCGGTCAGTAGCGGATTCCGAACGTTATCTCCAACAGATGCGTGGCTACGTTGGTGGTTGGGGCGAAGTGGTAACGCGGTTCAATGTAGATCCTATAGCTGGGGTCGCCGACCTTGATGGTGAAGCCTCCGCCGACGTTCCCCCCTAGCACGCTCGACGTGTAGCCTCCCACACTCTGGTTGGCGGTCACTATTCCGGAATGACAGGTGAATCCCCACCAGATCCAAGCCGGCACGCATGCGGCGCCAGTACCTGATGTGACCGGACCTGAGAAACCTAAAGTGCGGTAATACCATCCCCCGCCGCCGATGAAATAAGCTCCGAGCAACCTGCCTTGCCATTCAAATCGGTAGTTTCCGGTTACAGCGTATAGGTTGCTGTGCCCGTTGATGCTGTTGTCGTTTGAGGCCACCCGAATCGGCTGAAGCGCTCCCGAGGAGGGATGAAGTGCGCTCCACATAAATTCGCCGATGACCGCGTGATGGCTGGAAAAGTTGTAGCCAGCCCCTCCAATTAGCCCCCAACTGGTTTTGACAAAGCTTGAAGTTGGGCTTAGCGGAAGGCTTAGGGCTGCACCCAGATTTGCGTTGATTCTCTCGGACTCCTCCTGAGCTTGAGCAATGCTGCAAACGAGCAATGCTAGGCCCATAGCAACGAGAACCCTGTGTACTCGCCTCACGTAGATCCTGACTAGACTTGGAGCGACGGCGCACCGTGACATCGCGATTATCGAACTAAAGGTCCACCCCGCAAGATCGGCTTCGGAGCCATGCTATGCGGCCTGACGCCGATCCGGCGCCTGTCAAAATTTACAGCAGGGGCAATCAGCCTCCACCGCTCCATGATGAGTCTCCCTTGCTCCAATCAATGGCCGCGACCTATAGAGGCGAATGCGAATGCACCAACTCGAAGTCAGAACTTGGCCACGGGACTGAGGTTCCGACCGTCACAATTGCACGAACCGGTACTTCACCAACTCCGCGCAGTTACGAGTCCGTGCACGTCTTGGAGGGTCTCGCGATTCATGTACAATGGCGGCTCACGTTCTGGAGGCTGGGCAATGCGCAGATGGATTACAGTGTTGCTTTTGACAATGTGTACTCTCGCCGCAACTGCTCAGAAGGATAAAGGAACAACAACCTTAAAGGATGTTCAGCCAGCAGGCACGACAGACACCAAGAACAAGAAGAAGCAGCAATATGATTTCATTTTCGAAGCTTCGGGACACCATTACACGTGCCGGACCGGCCCGAAGACCTCTGTGAAGGCGACGGACTTCGTTGTGGGTAAGGATATGAAGTACCAGCTCGACGGTGACAAGGGCAAGTTAAAAAGCATGACCGGGAAAGAGGTGAAGTGTACCGTGGTTCGTGTCGAGGGCCTACCAGCCGCCAAGCCTTAGGTTCCCCTGCCCCCGACCGCTTGCAACGACGATCGAGCCGATCGTCCCATCCCTTCGGATACACAATGAAAACACGCAAGAAAGGCACGAGAGCGGCAATTGCGGCCGACTTAGGTTCGGTTGCCCGCTTTGTTCCATGATCTGGTCTGGCCAAACAGCCGGATGCCGGGCCGCCTCTTCGCTGCGAAGACGCCGAGGTAGATTTCCCGCAGGAGCTGATCCATCTGGTTGCAGAGCTGCTACTTACGCCGCACTTGTGCCCTGGCCGAGGCGCTCCAGCGAGTCCCCTGCTATGCCGGTGACTGGAGGGCGGACATTCCCTCTCATGCCCTCGGAGGCAATGAATTTCGGTGCAGGAACTTTGGTAACCTACCTCCTCGAGCTCAACCAAGCGCAAAATTCCCTTGTGACTAGCCTCCTGATCATCGGAGCTGGGACTGTCCTGGCAGTATCCGCTATTCTTGCGAAGTCATACGCAGGTAGGCCCCACAAAGCAGAAAAGTCGGAAAAGGCAGAAATCCTCAAGCAGCTTTTGGCACTATCTGAACAGGAAAACAGAGCTATGGCAGTTGTTTCTCCTCCTGCCAGGGATCCGCAGCTCGCCTCTCCTTCAGCCATGCGCAGTGATGCTTTGCGAAAGGGCACGTTTCGACAGCATAAGCCTAAGCGCAAGAACTCCCACTCAAGTCCCACCAACCCCATCCCGCTCAGACCGGATCGAACCGACGCGAAAACCGAAGAGGAAATCCGCCACCGCGCATATGAGTTGTATCGAGAACGCGGCGGAGAGCAAGGGAACGCAACAGACGACTGGCTACAAGCAAGGAAGGAAGTATTGAGCCAGAAGGCCAATCCAGGCAGGACCTAGTCAGAGCCGGTGGCGAACGACCTTGCCATCCCCAAGCGCCGTTGAATCTCGCCGGTAGTTGTGCGAAATTGTCCTGCCCGCCCCTGGGGCCCCGTACCTAGTGAGCTGGAATGGTTTAGCGCATCCGTAATCAGAGACCTGCCAACTGGTGGGTCAGAATTGAACCACGCCCACGCTTTCGGTACTAGGGAACTGGTGTGGAACGTGACGGGCGACTGCAATTTAGGGCACGTATGCCTGATGATCCAAGGTCAAATTTCGCTCGCCAATTGGGCCTGTTTGACACCACCCTGTTAGTCATGGGTGGAATCGTCGGTTCAGGTATTTTCATTAATCCCTATGTGGTCGCACAACAGGTTCACACTCCCGCGCTCATCCTGGGAGTTTGGATTGGCGGCGGGATTGTCGGTTTGGTCGGCGCATTCATCTGGGCCGAATTGGCAGCGATTCTGCCAGACGTGGGCGGTCAATACGCATACTTGCGCGATGCCTACCATCCGGGCCTGGCGTTTTTGTATGGATGGGCACTGCTGCTGGTCATCCAAACCGGGGGAATGGCGGCAGTCTCGATTACCTTCGCACGTTACTTCCTGGAACTTGTGGGTGCGCACGCGCCGGAGTGGATGGTAGCCGCGGCGGCAATGGGCATTTTGACATTGGTGAATTGCCTGGGCATAAGGACCGGCGGACGCACACAAAGCGTGCTGATGCTGATGAGAATCGGCGCCATTTCCGCCTTGGTGATTGGTGGAGCGGCTTTTACCAGCCGACATGCGGTTCCAACCGTCGGGGAGCATGGCTGGTCCCTGCCCTCCCTGGGTGCTGCAATGGTACCGGTGCTATTTGCTTACGGAGGATGGCAAACTGCAAGCTTTATAGCCCCTGAAATCAAGGACCCGACTCAAAACCTGCCACGGGGCCTGGTCATCGGAGTAATAGGAGTGGTAGTGCTCTACGTCGCCGTGAACTGGGTGTGCTTGGACTCGCTCGGTCCGCAAACCATGGCAGCAACCCACAGTCCAGCCACGGCTGTGATGCGCCTGGCGCTGGGCCAGCAGGGTGCTACCTTCATCGCGGGCGCGATCGCCATCTCCACTTTGGGGTTCCTCAGTCAGTCGATTCTGACGGCGCCGCGCGTATACTTTGCCATGGCAAATGACGGATTGTTCTTCCGTGCCGTGGCGCGGCTCCATCCGCGCACCCGCGTTCCCGTGGTAGCTATCGTGCTGCAGAGCGTGTGGACGATTGTCATCGCCCTATCCGGTCGCTATGAGCAGATCCTGAATTATGTCGTTTCCATGGACTTCTTGTTCTTCGGGCTTACCGGGGCCGCGCTGTTTGTCTTCCGGCGCCGGATCGCCCGCGGTGCCCTGAACGCGGGCAGCGGCTATCGTGTGCCGGGCCATCCCCTGACGACCGCACTGTTCGTTCTGATATGCGGTTGGGTCGTTTGCAATACAATCTACCGTTATCCGAAAAACTGTCTCATCGGCTACGGCCTGTTGCTCGCGGGCATCCCGGTGTACGGGCTTTGGAGCCGTCGAAACTCGCAGCCAATTTGACATTGTAGGAGTGCTCAGAAATCAGGATGAACCACTCGCAGGGCGAGGCATTTTCGAGTTATCTGGCATGGGCCAAGCTGTGTTCGGACGCACCGTTTAATCTGGCCTCTAGCGGAGTCTTGGATTATCCCCTGTCCGAATTACCGGTGCGCATTGAAGACCTGGAGATCAGCGGCACGGGACCTTACGGCTACCAGCCGCTGATGCAACGATTGGCGGCAAGAGCCGGCGTTCCCGAGGAGTGCGTCGTCTATACGCTCGGCGCCTCCATGGCCAACTATGTGGCATTGACCGCCCTCATTCACCCAGGTGACGAGGTTCTAGTTGAGAAGCCCACCTACGATCCGCTATTGGCGATTCTCGACCACCTTCGGGCTAAGGTAAACCGATTTGAACGTCGGGCGGACAGAGGCTTTCGCTTGGGATTGGGGGAACTGGAGCGCAAACTCACTCCCAAAACCTGCCTCGTGATCCTCTGTAACCTGCACAACCCAAGTGGTGTGCTAACCGAGGACGCTACTTTACGCGAGATTGGAGATATGGCGGGGAAAGTGGGCGCTCGCGTGATGGTAGACGAGGTTTATCTTGAGACCTTGTTCAACCAGCCGTGGCGCTCTGCATTTCATCTTGGACCCAACTTCGTGGCGACCAGCAGTCTGACCAAAGCATACGGACTGAGTGGTCTCCGATGTGGGTGGATTCTAGCCTCCCGGGAGCTGGTCGAGCGCATGTGGCAGGTGGTGGACTTTACCTATGGCATCCCGGCGCATCCGGCGGAACGCCTGGCGGTGATCGCACTTGACCATCTCCATCGCGTACGCGACCGTGCCCGGTCTCTGCTCGAACCCAATCGTGCCCTGATCAATCAATTCCTGGCCGATCATCCTCAACTGGAATGCGAGCCCAGCCGTTTCGGTACCACTGTCTTCCCGCGGCTCAGAACTCCCAAGGCCGCGGAATTCGTCAACCTCTTACGCGAGCGATTTGAGACCAGCGTGGTTCCGGGCGCCTTTTTCGAGCAGCCACAATTTATTCGCATTGGGTTCGGCAGACAAACAGAGATGGTGCGTGCAGGATTAGAACGGATCAGCGCCGCGCTTAGCACCTTGGCTCCGGCCCAACCATAAAGCTCATCCAAGCCAATGCGCCAGAGGCCCGTCTGAAGTCGCGATCCTGACCGAGACGGGGAACAGCCGGCGGAAATTGAAGCCGAAGCTATACAATTGGCGCTTCAACCCGAGGAACACAGCCCGTGAAGCCTGATGTCATGCTCATCGTTTTCTGGGTCCTGGTGTCTTCGATCCTCGTCGCGGCGCAACAACACAGGCCGGCGCTGCTGGTTTCGCCTGAGGTGCACGCCGATGGAAGCGTGACGTTTCGTTTCCACGCTCCCAATGCCGTCGCAGTGAAGCTAGACCGCGAAGGGGCCGAGCCCGTAGCCATGCACAAGGACGACCAGGACGTCTGGAGTGTAACCACTGCGCCGCTCGACCCAGACTACTACGGCTATTCCATCATCGTGGACGGCGTGCGTTCACTCGATCCTCTGAACCCCCTCCTGGTGCCGAACTTGATCGATCCGGGAAATGCCGTGCATGTTCCCGGTCCGGCGTCGCTGCCCTGGGAAGTGAACGACGTGCCGCGCGGTGAGGTCCACCATCATTTTTACAGATCTGCGGTCGCGGGCGATGACCGCGATTACTACGTTTATACGCCGCCGAGCTATGATCCGACCGCGAAAAAGACCTATCCCGTCCTCTATCTGCTGCATGGGTTCAGCGACGACGCGAGCGGATGGACGGCCGTTGGATACGGCAACGTAATTCTCGATAACCTCATCGCGCAAGGCAAAGCGAAGACGATGATCGTAGTCATGCCGCTCGGCTATGGCACCATGGAATTCGTGCGTATGGGGTGGGGAGTATGGGACCACACGAACATGCGGGACAAGAACCTAACAAGGTTCCGCAACACGCTGCTCACCGAAGTTATGCCACGCGTTGAAAGCGAGTATCGGATCGCCCAAGATCGGAGCTCACGGGCGATCGCCGGGCTTTCAATGGGTGGAACGGAATCGCTGCTGACTGGCCTGAATAACCTGGACAAATTTGCCTGGATCGGTGCCTTCAGTTCAGGCGGCATTCCCGACGACTTCCAGACGAGCTTTCCTTCTCTCGATGCGAAAGCCAACCAGCGGATTCGCCTGCTATGGATTGCTTGCGGCACGGAAGATGACCTGATTACCAAGAACCGGAGCTTCAAGCAATGGCTCAAATCGAAAGGCGTACAGCATACCGATATCGAAACACCAGGCCAGCATACGTGGATGGTCTGGCGCAGGAATCTCACCGAGTTCGCGGGGTTGTTGTTCCGCTGAAGGATGAACGGGAATTTTCGATGTAGGCCTTGATGTAATCTAAGCGAGCTACACGCTCATGGGCGGCATTAGATTACGGGCCGATCGTAAAATCCGCAGTTTGGGACAGGTATCGTTGTCGCAACATCGCGTACGGGATAAGTTCAGGAATCATTGCAGCGTTTGGGTGTATTGCGAAATAGCGCATCACTAGCGGCGAAAACATGCAGCCGACGATGCCTAAAGAAGTGGTCACGTGGCAAGATGCACTGACCGACCGAGAGTCTATTTCGTTAAGCGATCAAAAGCTTCCGTTTATCTACCTTTCACAGCCCCAGGCTTTGCCGCAGCGTCCGAGCGCGGTCCCGGGCCACGGTGAGCCCCCGTTGCCCGTAGATTAATCGCCGGTCCCTCGGTTACCCAAGAGATCGTGTTCTTTCAGGCGGGAGGTATGGGTCAAGCCGAGAGGCGCTGCACCATGTTCCGGGCTGGGAGGATGCGCGGGCCGCCCATCGTCGGATGTCTAGCTCTCGATTCTCCTAGTTGGGTGTCGCAGGCTCCGATCGGCAACTGACGCCGTACCACTGCCAAAGCAGAAGCTACGTTATTTGCCGTCACCCCAATGTCCACTTCTGCGTATTTGCGTTCATATATTGCTTGCAGGCGAAATAGATGTACAATGGCTGCCGTTCTTGCGGCCAAGAGGGAGATTCCGGTTGAAACGTTTTGTTGCTGTGCCAGCTTCCCACTATGCTCTGCAGCAGTTCGAACATTCTTATCGGCGGTAAACATTATTTATTGGTCTGTCATGAGACGCCTTCTTCCTGTCTTGAGTTGCTTCGCATGCCTGCTGATCGGTCCCCTTGCCCTCGGTGACGAGGGGATGTGGTTGTATAACGCCTTTCCGAAAGAAAAAGTAAGGGCAAAGTACGGCTTTGAACCCAGTCAGGTATGGCTCGACCACATCCGGCTTTCGTCGGTGCGCTTCAACAACGGCGGGTCGGGGTCGTTCGTCTCGCGCAACGGCCTGACCTTCACCAATCACCACGTAGGCGCCGAGTGCATCCAAGAACTCTCGACGAGCGGCAAAGATTACATCAAGACTGGCTTCTACGCCCGCACCCAGGCCGAAGAAGCAAAATGCCCGAACCTGGAACTGAATCAGCTCCTGGATATCGAAGACGTAACCGCGAAAGTCAACGCCGGGGTGAAGCCGGAAATGTCTCCGGCGCAGGCTGGTCAGGCGCAGCGGACTGCCATGGCCGACATTGAGAAAGAGTGTGCCAACTCGACGGGCTTGCGTTGCGACGTGGTGACACTGTACTCGGGCGAAGTCTTCGATCTCTACAAATACAAGAAGTACACCGACGTGCGCTTGGTGTTTGCGCCCGAGTTCGACATCGCATTCTTCGGCGGTGATCCCGACAATTTTACCTATCCACGCTATGATCTCGACATCACCTTCTTTCGCGTGTACGAGAACGGTCAGCCTGCGCATCTCGACCACCATCTGCAATGGTCAAAGACCGGCCTCAGGGATGGCGATCTGATCTTCGTCTCGGGGAATCCCGGTTCAACTGGGCGGCTGAGAACTGTTTCCCAACTTGAGTTCCTGCGCGATGTAGACTATCCCTCCCGCTTGCAACGATATGCACGGCGCATAGCGGTGCTGCAAAAGTTCAGCTCGTTATCAGTGGAAAATGCTCGCATTGCTAATGAAGACCTTTTTAGTTATCAGAATTCGCAGAAGGCGGTTACCGGCTACCTGCGTGGGCTGACAGACAAGGAACTCATGGCAGAGAAGGTCGCGGATGAACAAAAGCTGCGCGCCGAGGTGAGTACGAGCGCGAAATTAAAGGCTGAGATTGATGACCCGTGGAGCGCGATCGCTCGTTCCATGGAAGTGCAAAAGGAGATGTATCCGCAGATAACCTACATCGAGGGCAGAGAACCCCGTCCTTTTGCATCCGACCTCGCAAACATCGCGCGCCACCTCGTGCGGGCTGCCGTGGAGAAAAGCAAACCTAACGGACAGCGCTTGCGCGAATACCGCGATTCCGCTTTGCCATCGCTGGAACAGCAGCTGTTCTCGCCTGCGCCGGTTTACAAATCGCTCGAAACCCTCCTGTTGGCGGAAAATCTGCGGGAGGCGCAAGACGCTTTAGGAGCGAGCAATCCGGTTATACAGAAGATGCTCAACGGAAAGACACCCGAGGAAGCTGCCAAGGATGTGATCGAGGGCACCAAGTTGGATGACGTCTCCGTGCGTAAGGAGCTTTATCGGGGCGGCGGAGCTGCGATCCAGGCTTCAACCGACCCACTCATGGTCTTCATGCGCTCTATCGACGCCGACGCCCGCGCCGTTCGCAAGCGCTACGACGACACGGTGGACTCGGTCGAGCGCACCGAAGGCGCGAAAATTACTCGCGCACGCTTCTCCTCGCGCGGGTTCACCGAACCGCCCGATGCGACCTTTACCTTACGGCTCAGCTACGGCGCGGTCAAAGGCTATACCGAGAATGGAAAGCAAATTCCTTATGCCACCAGCATGGGCGGTGCTTACCAACACGCCGTCGAGCACGACGACAGACCGCCTTACCAACTGCCCGAGAGCTGGATGAATGCCAAGTCCAGGCTGAATCTCTTGACGCCTCTGAATTTTGTTTCGACTGCGGACATCATTGGCGGTAACTCCGGCAGCCCAACGATCAATAAGGCTGGCGAAGTCGTAGGCATAATTTTCGATGGCAACATCCAGTCGCTGGCGTGGAACTTCGCGTATTCCGACAAAATCGGACGGGCAGTCAGCGTGGATGCCCGTGGCATCCAGGAGGCGTTGCGAAAAATCTACGACGCAACCCCGCTAGCCGATGAATTGTCCGAATCAAGCGGCACTTCGACTTCGTGGCTGCAAGGGCATGGCGATCGTCCAGAATCGGCCCCAGGGCGGCCGTAGGATCTGCGTATTATCTGACACGACGGACCTCGGTTGATAACTCTCAGGTCGCGGGATGTGGCCGCGCCTGCCTTGCGGAATACTGGCGCAGGCGCCCGACCTCACAGTTCCGATTCCAGGATTGTTCCTGAGCGGCTTATATCGCAGATGCCGATGGCATCAAATAGAATTCGCACTTTCAGTGCTTGGGGCATCGGAATGGTGTCGAAAGGAGCGAAATCGGACAGGTTAGCCAGCCCTCTCCCAACCAGCCAAAACCCGACAGACCGCCTGCTGTCCATCGAAAGTGAACTCACCATCGCTCGCGAGATACAAACTTCGATTCTTCCCCGTGACGTTCCCGAACTCAGCCATGTGCAGATCAGCGCGGCTTATTGTCCGATGACCGCCGTCGCAGGAGATTTCTACTGGTTTATCGCAATCGATCCCCACCGCGCTGGTTTCTTCGTCGCCGATGTTGCTGGACACGGTGTTCCAGCAGCCCTGATTGCCTCCATGATTAAGGTTGCGATGCAGGCGGCGGTAACGTGCGCGAATGATCCGCAATCAGTGCTGCGTGGAGTCGAACGCGCCCTTTCCGGGCAACAGCGCGGTCAGTTCGTCTCCGCCGCGTACTTATGGCTCGACACTGAGAATCGCAAGGCGCTGTACTCGGCTGCCGGACACCCTCCGCTTCTTCGCTGGAGCCAAGGCAAGCTCGAGAGCATCCAGAGCAACGAACTTCTCTTTGGCGTGATGTCGGGATGCGACTACCCGGCATGTGAGATTTCAATCGCCGCAGGTGATCGCTTCCTGCTTTACACAGACGGCTTGATTGAGCCAGAAAATGTCAATGGCGAGTCATTTGGCGAGCGCAAGTTAGAGGAAGTTGTGCGCGAGTGTCAATCGCTCCCGGCTTTTGAAGTGTCTGACCGCCTGCTCTTCGAACTGCGGCACTGGCAACCTGCATCGGCAGCCCAGCAAGACGACATCACTCTTATCGTCATCGACGTGCTTTAGAGAAAATGTGCGTTTACCAGAGGAATGGCACCAGTCGGAATCGGGTGTGCACGCAGTAATCGGCATAGCCGGGCAGTTCTTGGCGAAGAACCTTTTCTTCGTTGAGGAGACGCAGGACGATTAACGGGATGAGGAGAGCAAAGGCTGGCAATGCGAAGTAGGAGCCGAGCGCCGGTGGAGTGAACAAAAGCATCACGTTCCCTCCCAGATACATGGGGTGGCGCACGATACGATAGGGTCCGCTGGAAATCACTTCCTGACCCGGCTCGACCTGAATCGTCCGCGCTGCGAAAGGGTTGACCTTCAAAACCCAGAGTGTCATTACGAACCCACCGAGAACGACTGCTTGCGAAAAGATCGTGATCCCCAGAGGCTGGTGTGACCAACCGAATCGGTGATCGAGACCGGGCAGAACAAAAGCAATCAGCCATATTGTGTAGACAAACACCATGATGCGCTTCTGTTCGCGCACCTTCTCCTTGAATTGCATCCTTCTCTCGATCAGTTGAGGATCGTGCTTATAGAAGTACGCGAAAGCGAGGACACCGGGCAGAAACGTAGTCAGGATATAGACCCAGCCCTGCCAGAACCGGAAGGAACCAGCGGGGATGAAAAGCAAAACCCCGATTACTACTATCCCAATCAAGAAACGAAGAGCCAACTTCCATTTGAGGCTCACCCCGTCGCGCTCCCATGGTTTGAGTCGCCGTTTACCGCGCAAGTAAGTCTCGCGCCGAACGCCGCCGCTAAGCAGTGACAGCAGTCACTCAGAGTGGAAGACCACATTCTGCATGATCTCAGGGGTGTTCCGAGGCTTCGAAAACTGCCCAACTTTCCACAGACATGGCGCACGAGCTTCGACTGTTCTGAAGTCACGAAGGAAGGGCTGGTACACTTAATCGCCGGGGTCTAGCCACGAACCTGCACGAACTCGGAATACCGGACAAAGTGATGCAGGCGATCTTGCGCAACGAAGACGTTAGGACGACGCGATTACGAATCGCCAGAATATTCGTCGAGGTTGCCGAGCTAAGCTCTTGAATACAACAATCTGTACGACACCTGTCCGCACGGATGAAGGTTCATTCGGTTCACTCAATATCAATGGGATACAAAGAGAACGTCACAATTCACGTCACAATCACGCCACAATTTGAGAAAAGAGCGCTTGAACCGCTGCCCTGGCAATGACCTGAGATCAACCAATATGGAACTCCAATCAATAGGAACAGATGAGGATGAACTTGATAGTGCAAATCGATCTGTTGATCGATCGGAGCAGATTGGAAATCTCTGGATCCAGACCGAATTGTCCTGGGAAAATGTACCCGCAGTCGCACAAAATGGCGCTTTCCGGATTTTCGACCGGCGTTTCAGAGGTGTGGGAAACCTTTTGTACTGCTCTACAGGCTCAACCGCCGTCTCCCCAGTGCTGCTCCCTGAGGAATAACTGAGCCCCTACTGCTAATGTTGACCTGACAACGTAAGATGATGCTAGCTTTCCACCTGAGCTCAACAATGGTCCACCGAAAACACGCTGTGATTGTGAGACGTTTGACCCTGACCCCAATGATTTTCTGGCTCTGGTCGTTTGTCGCCGCCGCTCAGTCGCTTGACAACTTTTCAGAGCGTATGCAGAAAATCACTAGCCGGCCGGAATTTGCCCACGCGCATTTCGGAATTGAATTCTATTCGTTGGACAGTGGGAAAGTTCTGTACCGAGTCAACTCCGACAAGCTGATGGTTCCCGGCTCAACCGCCAAACTTCTAACAGAAGGAACTATCCTCGAATTGTTGGGAGGCGACTACCGTTTCCACACTCGCGTCTATCGCACCGGCTCAATCAACAAACATGGCAAGCTTGATGGTGACCTTGTGCTGGTAGCGAGCGGAGATCCGAATCTTTCGGGTCGCATTCAACCCGACGGCACTCTGGGCTATGAGAACCAGGATCACTCCTATGGCGGGCCCGACAGCAAGGGTCTCGGCGACCCACTGTTCGTCATTCGGGAAATCACCGACCAGATTGCAGGCAAGGGCATCAAGCACATCGCCGGCAAAGTGCTGGTGGACGCCACTTTGTTCCCCGAGGGCGATCGGGAACTAGGAACGAATGTTGTCATATCGCCTATCGTCGTGAACGACAATGTCATCGATGTGATTGCGACAGCGGGAGCGAAAAAGGACGATCCCGTCACGCTGCAGGTCTCGCCGAAAACCTCATATCTCCAGATCATCAATCAAGCCACAACCGCAGAAGCCGGATCCAAGTCCAGCCTCAGCTTGAGCGACGAGAAAATGGATGCAGAGGGAATGCGCAGCGCAACCCTCACCGGCACTCTAGCGGCTGGCACCAACTCCGGGATGATTGCGTATGCAGTGCCTGAACCCAGTCAGTTTGCTGCCACCTTGCTGACCGAAGCGTTACGGGCAAAAGGAATTGCCATCTCACCAGGCCGGGCAGGCGCGGCTGTGAATTTCAAAGACCTCGCCGCTAAGTACGTTCCTGAGGACGTGCTCGCCGAACACGTCTCTCCTCCTCTCAGAGAGGAGGTAAAGATCACTCTGAAGGTCAGCCAAAATCTCCACGCCAGCATGGCGCCATTTCTCCTAGGGGCACTCGTAGCGCACAAAGACAAAGAAATCAGCCAAGCCGGATTTGATCAGGAGCAACAATTTCTCAAGAAAGCCGGCCTCGATCTAACGGCAGCGTGTCAGAGCGACGGAGCAGGAGGGAACGCATTTTTCACCGCGGATTTCATAGTGCGCTACCTCACTTTCATGGCGAACCAAAAAGACTTTAACGACTTCCATCGTGGGCTGCCGATTCTCGGCCAGGACGGTACACTGCACAAGATCCAGGTGAGGTCGTCTGCAGCCGGACATGTACAGGCGAAGACGGGCACTTATGTAACTTACGACGCCCTTAACCGGAAGCTGATGGTCAACGGCAAAGGCCTCGCGGGCTACATGCAAACCAGAAACGGTCAACACTTGGCGTTCGCAGCCTACGTCAACATGGTCGAAGTCCCTTTGGATGATCCCGAGGCAGCCCAAAAGATTGCTGGAGAGGCTCTGGGCGAAATCGCCGCTGCAGCCTATGATGCCACTTTCGAGACAGGCTCGCGATAGTGTTCTCAATTGTTTTTTGCTGCGACAGGCTAAGAAACCACATCGGCGACGATAACTCTCGTGTCCTGTCGTGGCACACATAGGCCGTCCACGCGTCACCGTACCCGGCACTACAATCCGAACCCGTGGTTCGGAAGGGTCATAGGGATATCTGTGGGTATACTCCCGACGCGCCTTCCGTATTGCTCCTTTCGGAGATGATCATCCGCATCCATGACAACCTACTCCAAAGGAGCACCCTCTTATAATGCGATTACGCCAGTTGACTATTGCAGTCGGGTCGGAGGAGGCGCGCTTGCGCGCTGGCCTCCGTCCGCCGCTCAAACTGCACGTGCGGATTTCCCGCATGCAGCTTTCACAAAGATTGAGTAGCGGGGGACAGAGAAGGTATTAAATCGAACAAGCGAACAAGCTCGTACTCGCCATAAAGCTGGGCCATCGGCAGCTGCGTCCAGCCAGCGTTACGCCAATGCTTACAGCGATGCGACCAGATCCGTCGGCGGATCCAGTGATCGAGACGATGAAAGAGCCTGCGGACGTTGGCGCGCTTGTAGTACTCGCCCCAACCCCGCAAAAGTGGGTTAAGCGCCCGAATCAGCTCCGGGGTGGACAGAGGGATAGTTCGTTTGGTTCGCTGGCGGACCTCATCCTTGAAACGCTGGATCGACTTCGCCGTGGGGTACGCGTAGAGCGCACCATGCCGGACACGGCTACGAATCTGGCTCGCGGGAAGATCCAGCGGTGTCTTCGCGCGCTTTATTAGGTAGCCGAGAAATTCGAAGCCTTGCTGGACATGGACAATCCGCGTCTTTTGCGGATGTAACTCCACACCCAGTTGTTTCAGGATTCGGCGTGCCGTTTCTACCGCGGAACGTGCCTCCGCTGCCGACTTACAGGTAACCACCCAGTCGTCGGCGAACCTCGTCAGCCGATATCCTCTCAGTCGCATCTCCCGATCGAACGGCGTCAGAAGAATGTTACTGAGCAGGGGCGAAACCACACTGCCTTGCGGAGTCCCACGCTCAGTAACATTCTTCTGACGCCGTTCGATCGGGA
>Ga0187778_10001504_pt1 | contig 16097 bp, 14 predicted proteins | sample 1015_Q2_SP5_20_M_FD_132418 | JGI IMG/M metagenome (GOLD analysis project Ga0187778, IMG submission 132418) | Tropical peat soil microbial communities from peatlands in Department of Meta, Colombia - 1015_Q2_SP5_20_MG | ecosystem: Environmental > Terrestrial > Soil > Wetlands > Peat | place...
GGGCCCTTAGCTCAGCGGTTAGAGCAGTGGACTCATAATCCATTGGTCCCAGGTTCAAATCCTGGAGGGCCCACACATTACCGATTCTCACTGAAAATCCCCGCCGATGAAGTGTTACGGGCGTATAACGTTGGTCACGACCTACGGTGCGCCTTACGGTGTCTAACCCTCGTGAGGTGTAGCGTGTACTCGGAACTGCGCCTTTGGATTGACATGCTCGGTGTTATTTGTGTCGTCTTGGGCCTTTCGCTATTTGCTGGCACCAAACGCGAGACGTTGTGGGACAGGAATAACCTTGCAGGATTGCTTCTCATAGGAATCGCGTTATCGACACATGGCGGTTTCGACACGATCTTACGATCTAGCCCTCACGCTACGTTCTCAGGCTACGTACTCGGGTGGGACCGTTCGTCAGGAGACGCGGCTTCGGCCTCAGGATTGATTTGGTTGTACGACCTGGGTTATCCACCAGCGGAAGACTGGGTGGATGTTCCTTATCGTGCTGTCTATGTTCCTGCGAGGGGTAACGTACCAGACGCAGCTTGGAGCACCGATAAGTTTTGGCTGCTCCGGGCAACGTACCGCACTCGCGACCTTCAGGCTGTGAGGATCGAGGGCGAACCCGTTCCATCGGCTAAAGCATCGGGAATGCGAAGATGGACTTGGGAGTCAAACGAGCCTCTTTTGTGTCCGGCATTTGAAGCCGCGATTGGTGCCGCATTAATACTCGGAGCAGCGATCAGACTCATGATGAGAAGGGGTTCGCCTGATGCCTCATCGCTCCATATTACCCCCATTGGTTGATGATGCTCACCGCTAAGTGTCACAGACAGCATTTCGCTCAAAACCCATGCCGAAAGCTATTTTGAGCGTGTAGCCGCGATTTTGTCGCCAACAGCGACGGAAAGTAGATTGTCTATATTGATCCGGCTGAACTGGAGGTGGCGATTGTTCGTTTGCTCGCCCATAGATTTTAGTAGACAGAGACAAGCCCTCTCTGCTGCACCTCCACGAGCGCATCCTGTACAGCAGGAACCTTCACCACGTCTGTCAGGCTGGCTAGGAACAGCTTCAGGTCTAGCAAACGGTTCAAAATCTGTACGAGTGGCCCACCATTAGCTTCCGGGGTCCGGCCCGGGTGAGCTAGTCTATAACCTCATCAGTCTTCTCCGAACTGTTCCCATTTTTGGCCCCCTATCACTCCAAATCGGACTGCTCTTCGAGGCAGCGAATTGCGGCCTGCTTTGCACGTCCGCAACGAGTGAGAGAAGCGGCACGCGCTCGCGCTTGGGGATGCGGTTATAGCCGCTCTCTAGCTGCCGTCGCCGAGCCTGCTCCGTTTCCCTTGCCACGGTCCTGGAGTCAGTTTTGGCGCTCTCTCTGATAGGCTGCCCACTGAACCAAGCTTGTACCACCAGGTTTGCCCTCTGCGAAAGACGCTCATTTCCCACCTCCATTCTTAGGTGGCCTGCCCCCTTTTTCGCGCACTTGCTGAGAGTGGTCTTGTCGTACTTCTTCGCCCTCGCTTTCCCGCCCTTGCGTCCGATCTGGGTCAAGAACTCCCGGATTATCTTGCCGTCAGTCCGACCAAGTTTCGAAAGACTAGCTCGCTGGTTCATCATTGACCCCCGGACCGATGACGTCATAACATTTCCGCCAAATGTGCTGGAGCTGTAGTGCATGACCCCCGAGCGGTGGGAACAGATTAAAGAGTTGTGGCATAGGGCAATGCAGGTCTCACCGGAACAGCGCTCGGCGCTTCTTGATTCGGCCTGCCCGGATGCGTCCCTGCGCCATGAAGTTGAATCCCTCCTCGACGCCGATGATCAAGCTCGCTCCAGTTTTCTGGAATGCGGGCCCAGCTGGTCAACCACAGCGGTCCGATTTCCAGAGCTTATGGGCCAGACCGTCTCTCACTATCGCGTTATCGGGAAGCTCGGGGGCGGGGGTATGGGGGTGGTCTACAAAGCTGAGGACACCGAGCTTCGCCGCTTCGTCGCTTTGAAATTCCTCCCCGAGAACCTTGGGAAAGACCAGCACGCCTTGGAACGTTTCCGTCGAGAGGCCCAGGCGGCATCGGCGCTGAACCATCCCAATATCTGCACCATCCATGAGATCGGCAAGCACGAGGATCAGACTTTTCTCGTGATGGAGTTTCTCGATGGCATGACCCTGAAGCATCGCATGGGCGGCAAGCCGATGCAGATCGAGACGATACTACAGCTGGGGATTGAGATCGCCGATGCCCTCGATGCCGCTCATGCCAAAGGCATCGTTCACCGGGATATTAAACCTGCGAATATTTTCATCACGGAGCGCGGTCACGCCAAAATTCTGGACTTTGGCTTGGCAAAAGTAACAATCGCAACGAGCAAGACCGTCGAAGTAGACGCCGCGCCATCTACCCTGACGCCGGAAGAACACTTGACGAGTCCCGGCACGGTGGTAGGGACCGTTGCGTACATGTCACCGGAACAGGCGCGCGCGCAAGAGTTGGATGCTCGAACCGATCTGTTCTCGTTGGGAACAGTGCTCTATGAAATGGGGAGTGGCAAGTTGCCGTTCAACGGCGAAAGTATGGCCGTGATCTTTGACGCGATCCTGAACCGGATGCCTGTTCCGCTGCGACAACTGAACCGAGAGGTGCCCGCTGACTTAGAACGAATCGTTTCCAAGTGCTTGGAGAAAGGTCGGAGTCTACGCTACCAGCACGCCTCCGACATTCGCACCGATCTGCAACGGCTGAAGCGGGACACGGAGTCGGCGCGAATACCAGCAGCATCATCAAGGGCTGAAGGCACCACCCACCTACGAATGCACTGGGGGGTCACGCTCTCAGTTGCATTAGCTGTGGTAGCGCTTGCAGTCGGCGGTTACTTCTATCTTCACCGCCCGCCCAAACTTACCGAGAAAGACACCATCGTTCTCGCCGACTTCACCAACACCACGGGCGACCCGGTTTTCGACGATACGCTTAAGACGGCGCTCAGTGTTTCCTTGCGGCAATCGCCGTTCCTGAACTTGCTCGGTGAGGACAAGGTGGCAGCGACACTTCGACTGATGGCTCGTCCGATCACCACTTCTCTTACATCCGACGTTGCACGCGAGCTTTGCGAGCGGTCGGGCAGCAAGGCTTTGATCGCCGGTTCCATCGCAAGTCTGGGCAGCCAATACGTGCTGGGATTAAAGGCAGTGAACTGCCAAGCGGAAAACGTACTGGTAGAAGAGCAGGTCACAGCGGCGTCCAAAGAGAAAGTACTGGAAGCGCTGGGCGAGGCAGCATCCAAGCTCCGCGCCGAATTGGGCGAGTCGCTGGCGACAGTGCAGAAATTCGATGTTCCGTTGGCTGAGGCGACAACCCCTTCGCTCGATGCCCTGAAGGCGTACAGTCTTGGTGAAAAAGCCCATGACGAATCAGGCCCTACCGCAGCCCTGCCGCACCATCGACGTGCCATCGAACTCGATCCGAGTTTTGCCATGGGATATGAAGAGGTAGGCTACGATTACTACAGCTTGGGCGAGCTAGGGCGTGGCAGCAAATATTTCACCAAAGCATTTGAGTTAAGGGAGCATGCCAGCGAGCGGGAAAAGCTTTTTATCACCGCTACATACTATTCAAACGTAACCGGGGAACTGGATAAAGCAGCACAAACCTATCAGGAGGAAATCCAGACCTATCCGCGAGAGTACCGAGCATATCTCGATCTGGGCAACCAGTATGCCGACCAAGGGCAGTGGGAAAAGGCGAGGGAGGCGTACAGCCAAAGCCTCAGCCTCGCAAATGTCGGCGCATACGGTAATCTCGCCAACGCGCTGCTTGCCTTGCAACGGTTTGACGAAGCGCGGCAGACAGTTCGGCAGGCGCAGGAACAAAAACTGGAAAATTACATACTTCACAATGCTCTCTATGCTCTGGCTTTCCTTCGGAGAGATTCCCAAGCGATGGCGCAAGAGCAGCAGTGGTTCGCGGGCAAGCCTGAAGAGAACGACGGATATTCACTCGCGTCCGATACTGAAGCGTATGCAGGTCACGTGCACAGGGCACGAGAACTTACCAAGCAGTCGATAGAATCCGCAATCCGCGCTGACAGCAAGGAAACTGGGGCTATATGGCAGGAAATTGCCGCTCAGCGGGAAGCCGCTTTGGGGAACGTGACGGATGCGAAGCAGGAGGCAGCAGAGGGCTTAAAACTTTATCCGGCAAGTCAGGGTGTTGAGGTGGAGGCGGCTCTTGCGTTGGCGATGGCAGGCGATTCGGCACGAGCCGAATCGATGGCGCAAGACGTGAACAAACGCTTCCCGCTGGACATGCAGATGCAGTCTCTCTGGCTGCCTACGATTCGGGCACAGTTGGCGCTCAATCGAAAGAATCCCGCTGTCGCCCTGAATGCCTTGCAAGCTGCTTCGCCAATCGAGTTCGGTGAAATAGGATTTGTCGCCAATCTTTCCTGCCTCTATCACACATACATTCGCGGGGAAGCGTATCTTGCAGCCGGACAGGGCAATGCCGCCGCCGCCGAGTTTCAGAAGATTCTCGACCACAGCGGCATCGTCTGGAACTGCTGGACGGGAGCCTTGGCGCATCTGAGCGTGGCGCGGGCGCATGCCCTGCAAGCCAAGACATCTCAGGCCGCTGACGCGGATGCCGCCCGCGTTCGCGCTCTCGCCGCCTACAAAGACTTCTTGACCCTCTGGAAAGACGCCGACCCGGACATCCCCATCCTGAAGGAAGCCAAAGCCGAGTACGCACGGCTGCAATAACAGGCCGGTTCATCTTCGTCGATCTGTATCAGGGGTGAGGCTTAGGAGCGACGATGCCACGCATCAGGGCAAAACGCGGCTACTCCCAGTAGACCGCCCGGTTAATAAAACTTCTCTGGCGGAGGCTGATTGTCCGGATTGTCCGGATTGACTGGGCAGGTGCGTGTGCTTTCGCGGAGGCAAAGCAGAACACGCCCTGTGCCGTTATCCGTGAGCTTTAGCAGGTTCTTACTATCGGCCACAACCGCCAAGACTCTCCGCTGGCGTTCGGGCGCCATTTTGAGGAATATCTCGTTCTTCGACAGTTCGACCATCAGCCGCTCATCATCTTGAGTGATGCCGCCGATTGAAGGTGCAGGTTCTTCACAGACGAGCTTTGATTGTTCTGGCGGCGGAGTCAGAAGCAGTGCTTGATGGTGTTGGCGTTGGATGAGCCCGTCAAGGCTAATCGAGAGAATGAGCAGGGCAACGTAAGAAACGGCACGGATTTGGGTCATGGCCAGCGCATTTTGCTCTAGGCGGGCGTCAAATGCAAGCCGTTTATAGCGCGTTCTGGCGCGATTGACGGGACATTCTAGCTCTTGAGTTGGACTTACTGCGTTTTATGCGGGACACTTACTCTTCACTGGCGATGACCAGTTCTTCGTTCCGAAGTTTGCCATTCTCGTCGTAATACTCGACCTCGAATCCTTTCTTGGTTTGTCGGCACGGATAGTCTCCCATGTGGAGCCAGTGTTCACGATGAAACCCTGGCTTGGCATCCAAGCCATAGGTTCGCCCGTTTATTTCCGCAATCATCAAATGCCAGTTATAAGTTCTGCCATGTACATTTCCGTTAGATCCATGGACGCTTTGCCGCTGCTCCATTTGCACCTGCTTGACATGCGCCATCAACGGATACTTATCCGAAACAGCCAATGCGGGTGATACCTGTGCGTTCTGTGCGTTGCTCATGACGCTCACAAGCACTGCGAACATTGCCATCGTCAACGTTTTCATACTGTTGCCCCTTTGCAGCCTGTGGATCCTATCCGATCAGGGCGAATCGGACTGGTATCGAGCATCAACCGGGAACTGCAAGTGCTGCGGCGTGCGTTGCGCTTGGCCCTCGAATGGAACGTTCTAGAGAGAGCAGCCACAATCCGTCTGCTGCCAGGAGAAGCTCACCGCGAACATGTGATTAGCCCAGTCGAGGAGCAGCAATACCTAGCCGTGGCGTCGCCCCTGCTGTGTGATGTGGCCACGATCTTATTCGACAGCGGAATGCGGCCCGAGGAATGTTTCAGGATGCGCTGGGAGAATCTAGCTTGGATCAACGGTAGACACGGAACGATTCGCGTTGCTTGTGGCAAGACCAAAGCCGCGAGACGCACGATCCCCATGACTCCGCGAGTCCGAGCGATCTTAGAGAGGCGCTACAAGCTAGCAGGGCAACCAGCAGAAGGCTTCGTATGGACTGCGCCAACAAAGAGTGGCCATATCGAGCCTTCAACGTTGAAGAAGCAGCACATCAAAGCACTGAAACTCTCGAAAGTGCGTGAGTTCGTTCTGTATAGCACGCGGCATACGTTTGCGACTCGATTAGCACCCCACGTAGATCTGGACCCTGTGCCGGGTCATGGGCTGGTCTGACGTGAAGATTGCGATGCGTTACGTGCATCCTAGCGAGGATTCTGTGCTGGCTGCATTGGAAGGTTTAGCTTTGAATGGCTCGCAGAGCCAGTGTCTGAGTCGTAGCGATTCCGGTAGCAATGCTGATTTGCTCGAAGCCGAGCCTGCGAGAGAGACTCGACTAATCGCTTGATAGCAAATGGAATAAATGGCGCGCCCTGAGAGATTCGAACTCCCGACCTTCTGGTTCGTAGGTAGGAAGTCCAACACACTAACTGATTGGTCTGGTAGCGCTTATCTATTTTATTGAAAGTATCACTTGCGCCCTGGGCGCAAATCCTTACATCCTTTCTTACAAAACCCACGAGGCGCAACCCGTGAAGAATTGCACCTCGAAATGACGCTTCCCATCGGTTTTCCGTCCGAACAACACTTTCTGTTTGGATTTCTCTTCAATGTTAAAACATACCGGCAAATTTGGGGGTCCGAGTCCGGGATTTCTACGAGGAGGAAGGCATCCATCTCCTGCACCAGCTCTCTCGCGTTGTCCACATGCCTTTTACTCTCTTCTGTCGTTAACTTTGCACAAAGCGGGCCACCGCGCCCCGGGTGCCGTCACCTCCAGTTCTCGGTCCGGCTGAATCGAAACCCGCGCATCAGGAAATTTCTGCTGCGTGTTGGACGCTGGAGGCAGGTTGGAACACACACATCCATCCAAGCGAGGATCACCTCCTGGCGGCGATCGAGGGGTTACAGCAGACTGAAATGACGGCGAGTGGTAGCAATTCAGATAGCAACCCTCTTGAGCCGTTGCATGGCGTGACAAGCGCAAAGGCGCGAATAGCTTGATATAGCGGAGGTAAGATGGCGCGTCCTAGAGGACGATTTCAGAACTCTTTTTCCACAAGGCTCGGCCGGTTTCGAGGCTTTCAGTTATGGGCGTATAATGCCGCTTTCCCGTCAAGATGACGAACCAGATTTTTCAGAACCACACTGTGATCAGGGTTCTTGAATCAGAAGATCTCCACGTCAGGCAGGTTAAGAGCGCGCCAAAGTATGCGGCCGAGCAAACGAATATGAATCGCATCAGCATCGATCATCTGACCGAAGCAGAACTCATAGACCTGAATCATCGAATCGTGCAGCGCCTCAGACTCATTAGTCAGGTGCACGCCCACAAAGCCATGCTGGAGTTTCGCATCGGCGATCGTGTTACGTTTGAACCTCAGGGTGGAAATCCTCTGTTCGGAATTCTGACTCGCTATAACAAGAAGTCCGTCACCGTGGTTACAGACGACGGCCATCGATGGAATGTGTCTCCGAGCTTTCTGCGGCGGGCTGAATTAGGCCATGAGACAGCAACGGGACAAGAAGACGCCCATCCGAGCGCTCTGATTCCGTTTAGACAAAAATGAACTATGGTTGGGGGGACGGCTGGTTGCCGGGGAACTATGCGGCGAAGAGCCGGAACCCTGCGCTGGTGAAATCGGGGTCGAAGGCGAACGCGGTAGCTAGATGGTGCCGCCGCATTACGAGAAAGCTGATGTGATCCACTAGACTGACGTGGCGCTTTTTCGACCCTTCCAACTCGCGGATAGCGGAGGCGTGCAGGTCCTCATCCACCCACTCGATCACAAAAGTTGTCGCGTCCTTCGCGAGCTTAATAGCGGGGGCGAGACCCAGACGGGCCTGAAGCAGCGCCATGGATTCGACCAGCACATAGTTGTGGGTTAACAATCCTTCCCCTGTTTCTAGAATCACCCGCAGGCGCCGAACTGCAATGGGATGATTGGGGTCGGCAGCATCCGCCCAGGCGTAGATTGCCGACGTGTCTAGGAAGATCATTTTTTGAACGCCGTTGCCAAGGCTTCGTCGTGCCTTTGCGAGATCGGAGATAGCCGGCCCTGCTTCGACCGACCCGCGCCCACGGACAAAAACTGACTCACACGAATTGGCTTTAAGGTCTTGGCCCCGCCGTCCAAGGCCTGCACAACCATTTCGCGAACAAGGGAGGAAATGGAGCGTTCCTGCTGGAACGCCTTCTGCCTCAGCTTTCGATATGTTCCTTCATCAAACTGCACTAGTGTGCGTCTCATGTACACATGATATCATGAATCAAATTAAGACCCTTTTCCTGGCGTGTACGAGGAGTCGAGTAAACAGAAAGGCACTGTCGCGGGCGTTCGTCTCGCGTATGAATCTGGCGCACCCTGAGAGATTCGAACTCCCGACCTTCTGGTTCGTAGTTAGAACGGCCAAAACTCTTAAATGCCGCTTCTGGTATCGCTTGCGAGCCAAGTATGCCACTTATTTTGCGCCTAGATTGAACGGAAATTGGACGGAATTTAGTACAGCACTGACAAACTCGATTTCAGGAATCTGAACCTGCTCACTCATGGTGTGATCTTGTGGGGTGTCAGTAGGTGCGACACCGGCGAGCAATTTGGTCTCGAACCAGTCTTCGAGTTCTTGCTGTGTCCCAATCGTAAGGGTAAGGGGGCATCTGGCGCGGGTACTTCACGTTTGGCAACCTAGGCGGATGGAGCGGGTCTAGGCAGAAGGACTGCGTCGTCGAGCTCGCTCCCGTTTCTGAAGTTCCCGGCTTAGATAGTGCGTGCGATTCCAGTGGGACGGGATTAAGGTGGATTCAGGTGATCTTGATGGATGGCAAGCGGGCAATAGGTCGGTGAGATATTCGTGCGGATTATTCAAATTCCCGCTGGCAGCTGCCGGGGATCGAGTAAGAGCCCCCATGGTAATGCATACAAAGGCCCATAGTAGCAGACCACGCGCCCAACAACTCGCGACAACTAGTTTCGGGCGATTTGTTCACGAGTTACTTGCTGGATCACGCTCTCAGCAATAGAAATCGCTTGCAGGTAAGGCCCATATCATGTTAACACTGTGTGTGCCATGGGTACGAGAAGAACACACATCGTCATTCCTGACGCTCTGATCAGCGAGATCGATCGGGTCGTTGGCAAACGCAGCCGGAGCGGTTTTCTCATTCAGGCGGCAGAGAAGGAACTTCGGCGGTTGCGACAAATGCAGGCGCTGGAAGACACGGCTGGCGCATGGAAGGATAGGGAACACCCTGAGCTTCAAGAGGGGGCCGCGAAATGGGTGAAAGCGCTCCGACGTGAAGGCGATCGGCGCCTGGAAAAAACGGCCAAACGTTGAATGGCAACCTATCTTCTAGATACCAGCGTCATCATCGATGTGTTGAACAACAAGCGGGGCCGCCGCGATTTGCTGCTAGATCTCCTCAAGCAGGGCAATCTCCTCGCCTGCTGTCCTATCAACGTCACCGAAGTGTATGCTGGTGTCAGACCCAAGGAGGAAACCTCTACGGAAGAATTCCTCAAGAGCCTCGAGTACCACCACATCACGTGGCCGGTCGCGCGGATGGCCGGGCTGCTCAAGCGTGACTATGCTCGAAAAGGAACCACTCTTACCTCGGCAGACACGACGATCGCTGCTGTCGCGATGATCAACGACCTTACGCTCCTCACGGACAATGTGAAAGACTTCCCAATGAAGGAACTGGCACTCTATCCTCTTCCAATGGTCTAGCTGAGGAAATTTTGTTAGAAAGCGTGTTTACTCAGCTGAAGCCTTGTATCCTTTGCCCGTCTCGAGTCTCCCTGGGCGCCGGCGGGATGGGCGAAGTGTATCGGGCGCGGGATACGCGGCTCGCTCGTGAGGTCGCGATCAAAGTCCTGCCGTGCGGGAGATCACTGCGAGCCGCCAGCACGACGCCACGAGGACGGGCGCTTGATCCTTGATTCCGACACCACGATGTGAATCCACGCTTCCAGAATCTTTTGCGCCTATTCCTCAGTTCACTCTGATAGAGGAGCAGCGATGAACAAACGTCGCCAGAATCGTAGAGAATTTCTCGGTTTGACCGGTGTCAGTGTGGCCGGTCTTGTAGGCAGTCGTTTTCCTGGCTCAACCATCTTCGCTGCAACAGAAGGCCCCGACGCCGACCCGTACCATGCCGAGCTAGTGGTGTTTAACGCGAAGGTGTACACCATGGATTCGCAAGCGCCGAGGGCGGAGGCGTTTGCGGTCAAGGGCGCAAGGTTTCTCTGTGTGGGCAATTCTGCAGAAGCCAAAACTTTCATCGGCAAAGGCACGCACGCCCTTGACGCCAAACAGATGACGATCGTCCCAGGATTCATCGATTGCCACAATCATTTGGCAGGCAGCATCCTGCTCTACGAGGTTCTCGTCGGCAATCCGTTTGAGGTCGAATTTGTAACGATTGCCAGCATCATCGACAAACTGCGCGCAAAGGCCCAGAAGACTCCTCCGGGCTTTTGGGTCGTGGGGTACTTCTTCGACGACACAAAGGTCAAGGACAACCGTCAACTCAACCGGCACGATCTTGACCAGGTCTCAACCGAACATCCCGTACTCGTGGTTCACCGTGGAGGCCACACTTGTTTCTACAACAGCAAGGCGCTGCAGCTTGCTGGAATCGACAAGCACACGCCCGACCGGATGGGCGGTACTTTCGATCATGATGAGAGCGGTGAACTCAACGGACGCGTCACCGACCGGGCGAATGATGTATTCGATAATGTCATCAAAGACGAGACGTTCACGCCGGAACAGAAGGATCAGCGGGACCGCGACGGGCTGGCGTACATCTCAAAACAGTTTGTGCGCTACGGCCTGACTAGCGTTCACCACGAACAAGGCAATTTGTTTGCTCTGCAGGAAGTGAGATCCCGCGGAGAACTATTGCACCGCGTGAGTTTTGAAACCAGCGACGAAACCCTAGAGGCAATGATTCAGAATGGAATCAGCACCGGCTTCGGCGACGAGTGGATTCGTTTCGGCGCCACTTCGGAGCACGTGGCTGACGGGTCCTTCTCCGAGCGCACCATGGCCATGAGCAAGCCCTATGAAGGTACGAATCCGCCATACAAAGGCAACATCATTGAGACGCAGGATGCCCTCAATACCTGGGTGGAGCGAGTGCAGCGTGCGGGGATTCAGCCTAACTGCCACGCCAATGGCGATGTTGCCATCGACATGGTGCTCACGGCCTACGAGCGGGCGCAGCAAAGGGTACCACGACCGGACGTCCGCCCTAAGATTACGCACTGCACGCTGATCAACGATGATCTCCTGCGGCGCATGAAAGCGCTGGGCGCGGTTCCAGCCCCGTTTACGACCTATGCGTACTACAACAGCGACAAGTTTCACTTCTATGGACAAGAGCGCATGAACCACTGCATGGCATACCGCTCTTTCTTCGACGCCGGCATTCGAGCCGCAGCCGGCTCGGACTTCCCCCCAGGACCGTTCGCGCCGCTGATGGGTATTCAGGGGATGGTGACCCGCACCGGCTGGAACGGAGAAACCTGGGGAGCGAACCAGCGCATCAGTGTGGACGAAGCCCTGCAGGTGAACACCATCCACGGCGCGTACAACTCACACGAAGAAGCGATCAAAGGATCCATCACACCTGGCAAGCTGGCGGACTTCGTCCTTCTGGCGGACGATCCTCACACAGTGAATGCGGACAAGATCAAAGACATCGAGATCGTGCAGACGGTCACGGGCGGCTTAACCGTTTATCAGAAGCACTAATCCCAGGACCCGAGCCTTCGAATCTCAGTTTTCAAAATCCTTCTCTTTACTGACTCATTACGCAAGAAGTTCTTCGGATGCTCAGAGTTGTTGGCGGATGATGAGCTTAACTGGCCAATCGTGACGCCCGCGCAAGGCTTAACCCTCGCATAATCTAAATCTTGAATGCGCGTGCACAGATTGGACCAGTTAAGCCGAAATAACCGGCCAAACTATTTGATTTAATCAAGAGTTACACGGAAAAATAGTGTAAACCGGTTATTTAGCAAGCCGGAACCTAAGCCTCACGAGGGACTCCATCATGGTCGATGGCAAGGAGGCCACCGAGGATTGTCAGTTTCTTGTTTGCCGACGATACACTCGGAATCGCCGCACTCGGCCGACTATAATGGTCCGCACGAATGGCCCTTACCCCTGGTACCAAACTCGGTCCCTATGAAATTCAATGCCCTTTGGGCGCGGGTGGCGTGGGTGAGGTGTATCGTGCGCGCGATACCCGTCTGGATCGCACGGTTGCGATCAAGATTCTTTCTCCACATCTTTCTTCCAACCCGGAGGCTAAACAGCGCTTCGAGCGCGAGGCGCGGGCGATTTCATCACTGAACCATCCCCACATATGCACGCTGTACGACGTCGGCCACCAAGACGAGACGGACTATCTCGTCATGGAATTTCTTGAAGGAGAAACCCTCGCCGACCGCCTGCGGAAGGGACCGCTGCCTCCGCAGCAGGTTCTCAAATACGGCGTCGAGATTGGCGAAGGTCTGGAAAGAGCTCATCGCACTGGCGTGGTTCACCGCGACCTGAAGCCCGGCAACATCATGCTCACGAAAGCCGGAGCCAAGCTGATGGATTTTGGCCTGGCGAAGGCAGCATCGGCAGTTGCCCCGCCTCCTTCCGGCCTTAGCATGACTCAGTCGACACCAGCCGAGGCTTACGCCTTGAGCACGCAGGGCACAATTATCGGTACGTTCCAGTACATGTCTCCGGAGCAGATCGAGGGCAAGGAAGCCGATGCGCGCAGCGATATTTTCGCCTTCGGCGCAGTCCTCTACGAGATGGTAACCGGCCGGCGCGCATTCGAAGGCGAGAGCCAACTTAGCGTAGCCTCCGCCATCCTCGAGAAGGATCCCGCTCCCATGAGCAGCATCAACCCGCTGACTCCGTCGGCGCTGGATCGCGCTGTCAAGAAATGTCTTGCAAAGCTCCCTGACGGAAGGTGGCAAAGCGCGAGTGACCTAGCGAGCGAGCTTCACTGGATCGGCGAGGCAGGTTCCCTGGCTGCCGCACCCCCGGCAACCTCGCAGCGAAAAGTGCGCGAGCGTCTGGGCTGGGCTATGTCCGCAGTGTTCTTATTGGCGACGATCGCATTGGCAATAAGTTTGGTGGGCCGCACACCGAACCCTCTGTCGATTATCGTTTCCGAAATTTCCCCGCCAACGAATGCGAAGTTTTCATTCGTAGGGTTCACTGCGGGGCCGCCGGCGCTTTCCCCCGACGGCCGACGGCTCGCCTTCTCCGCAGTCGGTTCGGATGGTTTTGTGCATCTGTGGATCAGACCACTAGACTCTACTGCGGCTGAGGCACTCGATGGCACTGTCGGCGCAACTCTGCCATTCTGGTCCCCCGATAGCCGCTATCTCGGATTCTTCGCCAATGGCAAACTAAATCGCATCGAGGCCTCCGGTGGCGCTCCTATGCCCCTCTGTGACGTCTCCTACGCTCGCGGCGGATCCTGGGGATCCGACGGCACAATCCTGTTCGCGCCCAGCAACACTGGAGCGATCTTTCGAGTTCTGGCCTCAGGCGGCACGCCACAACCCGTGACAACAGTCAATGCAGCCCTGAAGCAAACCAATCACCGTTGGCCACAATTTCTTCCGGATGGCAAGCACTTCCTGTTCTCGGCGGGATCGTTTGGGGAATCGGCAACCTATGCCGCATCTCTCTCTGGCGGAGAATCCAGGCTCATTGTTCGCAACAACTCGAACGCCGTTTACGTTCCCCCGAGCCATCTGCTCTTCTTGCGTCAAGGAACGCTGATGGCCCAGGAGTTCGATGGGAAGAAGTTGCGGTCTCTGGGAGACCCGAGGCCGCTGATTGAGCGGGTCGCCGGAAATCCCATCCTTGGCAAGGGGACTTTTTCAGTTTCGGAAAACGGCGTGCTGGTGTATCAATCGGGTAGCACGCTCACAAGCGGTGATGAGCTTCTGTGGCTGGACCGAACCGGCAAGCAGACGGCGAAAACGGGTACCCCCGGCGAGTATGGAACAGCAGCCATTTCCCCAGACGGCAGGAAGCTGGCTGCTGCTACCCTGGAGCCAAGTGCGATCTGGGTATACGATGTCGTCCGCGGAATTAGGACACGGCTCACATTTGAGCCGGCTGTTATTGGGCAACCGGAATGGACACCGGACGGAAAGTCAATCGTCTTCTTCTCGGATCGGGAGGGGCCACCCCACGTCTATCAGAAGGCCGCGGATGGAACTGGAACCACAACGCCACTTGTAGTGGACGACGCCACGGAATTCTACCCCTCCGTCTCTGCCGACGGACGTTACCTGCTGTTTGAGCACCAAGCCACGCAACCCAATTCGCCCATGGAAGTGTGGATCTTGCCACTACTTGGAGAGCGCAAGGCCGTTCCCGTGGTGCAGAGCCAGTTTGACGTAGTCTGGCCAGCCTTGTCTCCGAATGGGAAATGGCTGGCGTACGTCTCGGCTGAGTCTGGACGAGAGGAACTCTACGTGATGCCCTTCCTGCACGGTAGCGGCAAATGGCTGATCTCCACCAATGGCGGAACTCGGCCGCGCTGGCGGCGCGATAGTCAGGAGCTTTTCTACCTCTCGCTGGATTACAAAGTGATGTCGGTTCGGATTGAGGAAACGGGTTTGGGCCTCTCCGTCGGTGAGATTCAGCCGCTGTTTCAGGCTAGGCCTGCTTCCAGCCCGGGGTGGCTTTACGACGTCTCTGCTGACGGCAAGAAATTTTTGATGGTAAGTGAAGGAAGCGAGACCTCAATGGAGCCACTGACGCTAGTTGTTAATTGGGCTGAGCTACTGAAGAAACGACAGTAACGTTGCTTAGACCCATTTCGTTCGTTCCATTCTTTATTTCCGTGACGGAGAGGGATTCCTAGGCGCTGCACGCTACACGCAGAACGCTTCCTCGGCTACCTGCACCGATGGCGGGCTATCCGGCCACCGTTCGATTTATCGCAGCCATTTTATGATTTTCCTCCCGCATGTAGTCCACAACCTCGAGAGCGATCCGATCACGCTCGGCCGGGGCCATCATGTGAACTCTTTTGGTGATTTTTTACGGACCGTTTAGTCGGACCCCGGTCCGGACCAACTCACCAAGAATTATTTGGGCACGGCGAAGAACCGGTACATGGTCGCGGCTGCAAGAATCTCTGAGGATATTTGCAGTCCCAATGGACCCGGCCTTATGTAGCGTTCCGCAAGGATTGGGCAGAAAAAGCTGGCCTTGGTTTTGAAATCCCGCACATCCCGAAAGGGACCATAAGATCCGCATTTCCGCGCGAAATCGTCGTTATTGGACGGAATGGACGGAAAAAGACGGAAAAGCCAGATGTTGGTTTCGCTGCAACTGTTTGATTCGAGGAGTGGAAGTGGCGCGCCCTGAGAGATTCGAACTCCCGACCTTCTGGTTCGTAGCCAGACGCTCTATCCAACTGAGCTAAGGGCGCGTTGTTCTTTCGTGCTCTATTTCAAAGCTTATAGCAATATTCTGTTCGCGTCCAACCTCGGATCTCCCTACATTCAGTACAAGTGAAACCGAAAATTCACCCACATGGAAATCCACCTTCCAAAACCTGCGCAATACTCAAAGAATTTCTTCTCGAACTTCTGACGACCGTGCTGCCCTCGTTGACTTTGCCCTTTCGGCACCCCTAACATTGCAGCCGCATCGCAGGAGGAATTATGGTACGGCGAAAGCTTCTCTCCCAACTTGCTTGGCTCCCACTTTTCGCGATCGGTACAGCTAAGGGACAAGAATCACCGAAGACTTCAAAATCGCTCAAGATCATGATGAAAAGTGCGTGGGGATCGGATGATCCAACAAGGGCGTCTTTCGTGTTCGCGCACGGTCTAGCA
>Ga0187778_10001506_pt1 | contig 16077 bp, 12 predicted proteins | sample 1015_Q2_SP5_20_M_FD_132418 | JGI IMG/M metagenome (GOLD analysis project Ga0187778, IMG submission 132418) | Tropical peat soil microbial communities from peatlands in Department of Meta, Colombia - 1015_Q2_SP5_20_MG | ecosystem: Environmental > Terrestrial > Soil > Wetlands > Peat | place...
CAAATGCCAAGCGAAACTCGAACTGCACATCGAAGCGATGAAATCCACATGCGGCGCCCCCTGTGTAGGCATAGCCCTGCGCGAAAAGGCACGCAGGGCGTAACATACCGTTTCATTGTGGAGCCGGAAAGCCAGGCAGGCCACGTCTGCTTCGGGTCGTGACCTCGCGTCCGAGCAGTTCCGCATTGCTGTCATTGCGACTGGTGCTGACGGCCAGGAGCCGTCCGTCGGTGTGTGGGATCAGATGCCCGTAAACGGACGTTCAATGCGCTTGGGCCGCTCGGTGGTTTTGGCTCATCCCAACAGTCCAGTAACGGGCAGTCGTGTATCAACGCCCCAAAGGGCTTGGCGGATAATAGCCCGTTATTTGCATTTGCACGAGCGCGAGCGCAGACTCTTCGCGCGTCAGCAGTTGCAGTTCTGGGGAAATCGCATGAGCAAGTACATACCTCGGAATGTCGGATTCATCATGGCGGCTCTTTTGTTTGCGCCATGGTGCGTGCTTGCGGCTGACTCGCCATTTATATCGGCCAAGGTCACGCGCTATTCGATTTGGTTTTATGGCCGGCCAGCCGGCACCCAGACCACTACCGTCGCCGATGACGGGCGTATCTCTGTGGACTTTAGCTACCGGGAGAACGGGCGCGGACCGGATTTGCACGAAGAAATTACCCTTGCTGGGGACGGGACGCCGTTGACACATCGGGTAACCGGAAAGTCAACATTAGGTGCGCCGATCGACGAGAGCTACGAGCGCAGCGACGCCGGTGCTCAATGGAAGTCCCTCGCCGACCACGGGACGAGCAAGCCTGTCGGCGCAACGCTATATGTTCCGCTGGCTCAATCGCTTGAGCCCCAGGCGTTAATGGTGCGTGCGTTGACACAGGCGCCGGACTACAAGCTACCGGCACTTCCTGGCGGCACGATTAGCCTGGAACGGCTACGGGAGGCGCGCGTAGCCAGCAACGGAGTGCAGCGTTCGATCGCACTCTACGTCATCACCGGTCTGGACATCATACCTACCTATGTGTGGATGAGCGAGAAGCCGCAGTTCAAACTGTTCGCTTCGATCTTTCCGGGCATTTTCAGAGGAGTGGAATCCGGTTGGGAGTCGCAGGGCGACACCTTGGAGGCTCTACAAAAAGAAGCCGAAGACAAATTGCTCGCGACGCTGGCGCAGCGCCTTTCCCATCGCCTGCCTAGCCCGATCGTGATCCGCAATGCGCGCGTATTCGACTCCGAGCATGCTCGGATGCTGCCTGGTAAGCACGACGTCTACGTCAACTGGGGCCACATCGCCGCAATCTATCCCACCGGATCACAGGCGCAAGCCGCCGCGACGCAGATCGATGCCAAGGGGCGCGTGCTAATGCCCGCGCTTTTCGACATGCACGATCACGAGAACAAGTGGAATGCGGTGCTGCAAATCGCCGGCGGTGTTACAACCGCCCGCGACATGGGTAACAACAATGCCGCCTTGGCCGACTTGAGGGCGCGCATTGACTCCGGCGAGACGTTGGGCGCGCGAATCGTTCCCCTTGGATTTATTGAGGGAAAGAGCCCATATTCCGCCAGCAATGGGATCCTTGTCGACAGTCTGCAGGAGGCCAAGGGTGCCGTGGACTGGTACGCCCAACGTGGCTATTTCCAAATCAAGATCTACAATTCCTTCAAACCGGAATGGGTCAAGGAAACGGCCGCCTACGCGCACGACCACGGAATGCGCGTTTGCGGTCATGTACCGGCCTTCATGCGCGCCGAGGAGGCGATCGGCGATGGCTACGATGAGCTGACACATATCAACCAGCTCATGCTCAACTTCTTCGTCAAGCCTGACGATGACACCCGCACGCTGGCACGCTTCTATCTAATTGCCGAGAACGCCTACACGCTCGATTTGGATTCCAAGCCGGTGCAGGATTTCATCGCACTGATGCAGGCGCACGGTACTGTGCACGACACTACGCTCGCGGTCTTTGAAGGGCCGTTCACGCAATTGCAGGGTGAGGTGGACCCCCGCTACGCCGGCATCGTCGCTCACTTTCCCACGGTCTTTCAGCGCGGCCTCTACGAGAACTCAATGGATGTCACGCCAGCAAACGTCGATCGCTATCGGGCGTCGTACGCCAAGATGGTCGAAATGGTCGGCCGCCTCTTTAAGGCTGGCGTGCCGTTGGTTGCGGGCACGGATGACATGGCGGGTTTCATCCTGCACCGCGAGCTAGAGTTGTACGTTAAGGCCGGCATTCCGCCTGCCGAAGCGCTTCGCATCGCCACTTGGAACGGCGCCAAATACGTGCAACTGCTCGCCCAATTGGGCTCCGTCAGTCCGGGCAAGCGCGCCGACCTACTTCTGGTCGAAGGCGATCCGACAGAAAATATCTCGGACATCCGGCATATCGCGCTGGTCCTCAAGGACGGCGTGGCCTACTACCCCGCGGAAATATACGAGACGCTTGGCATCCGACCGTTTACGCCGGCGGCAACAGCGACGGCGCTGACGGGTATCGAGAATCCCGCCGACCGTTCCGTATCTTCGAAGTAACCAGACACGATTTGTATACATTTGGACGCGTGCTGGCGCTATCGCCGCCAGCATCATTAGCCTTCCCGAAAGCGGCCGGCCGCGACCGACGGCTCAGGGTCGCCTTGCGCCGTCTGCTGGGCTGCTCAGGTCGGCCACAACCTGTCGTAGCGCTTTGGCTCCTCAAGCAGCTTCTTACCAGCGGTTCGGTCCGCCAACCCAACGATCGCGTGGGTTTACCTTGAGCACGCCCCTCGCCGGGTGGTAGTGTCGATCTTCCGTCCGTTTCCATCATCAACCACACGGGGATGCCAAATGGCCATCATGCTGAAGATTCGCTGGGACATAAAGAAGGGCCAAGAGAACAACTTTCGGGAGAACCAGAAGAAGCTTTGCGCCGTCATGGCCAGCGATCATCCGGGCGTCATCTGCTACCACGTTGACTACCCGGCTGCAGGCGTGAGCGAATGGGTCGAGATCTACGCCAACAACAGTGTCTTCAAGGCACACCTCGACAACAAGAAGGGCAAGGAACCGCTTGCTACGCTCGTTGGAGCGTGCGACAAGATCACTTGCAAGTGTTGGGGGGATCCGGATGCCGGGTCGAAGAAAATTCTTGCGGGGTTTGGATCGACCTACCACGAGACTGCAGAAGCATCTTTCCTGCTTCATCCGAAAGCCGATCGCGCATCACTGATCTGAGGCGTTTCACCCGATCAGAGGGGTCTGCTTTAGTGTTTCGGTAGTGCTACCGGAGACGCCGCGAACGCTGGATGACCGGTATCAGGACAGGCGAACGTCCGCAGTGGGTCGGGCACGGCCGCCCGGTACCGGGCGATGAGCGGCGGCTCTACGAATCTACACCGGCCGTTTACGCCTCGATGGCCGCTGTGTGTTGCGCAGCGGCCGTTCTTATCGGAACGGCGGAAGTCTCTGACCGGCCAACTCCTGCCGTTTCCCGTGGACGCCGAAATCTGCCGAAACCAGTCATACGAGTACCCGACAAGCAACAAATAATGGCTACGCGCGCGCGGCTCAAGACTCGACCCAGCGGCAGCGAGCCTACTGTAAGCCGGCGAGGTAATCCGCGAGAATCTCAATATCCGTGCCCGACAGCGGCTGCGCCGCCGAAGTCATGTTGCCATCCATGTCAAAACGGGTAGCGGCTTTGAAGCCACGCAGCTGTACCCGAAGGTATTCGGCCTGCTGGCCAGCGAGGCGGGGGATATGCTGCTGCCCCCTGAGCGCCGCGCCGTGACATTGCACGCACCTGAACTGCTCGGTGAGGCGACGCCCGGCGTCCGCCTTGTCCGGGGCCAAGTTTTGTGCGGCCGGCGCCAGCTCTTGCGCCGCGAAATACGTCCCTAGGTCATCGATGTCGACGTTGCTTAGGTTCGCCGCCACCGGGGACATCTCCGGATCCTTGCGGTTGCCCTCGCGGAACATGATGAGCTGCGTCGTGACGAACTGTTTGGGCTGGCCCGCGAGCGACGGAATGGCAGCGTTCGTAGATTTGCCATCCGCTCCGTGACACGGAACGCACACTTCGGCCTTCGCCTCGATGTCGCCGAGGGCCTGATTTGTGCATGGCAAAAACAGCAGCGCGGCGACGACAATTGCCACCGCCGCGCGCTCAAGGCAGCAACGCGCGCCGCTCACTGTTTGTAGCTGATCCGATAAACAATGCCATTGTAGTCATCGGATACGAGCAAGGCGCCGTCAGGCATTACAAGCACGTCCACCGGCCGGCCCCACATCGGCGGATCCGCCTTGGGATCGGTCAGGAATCCGTCGAGGAATACCGCCATCTTCGCGTTGCCCTTCGCGTCGAAGGTGACGCGCGTGACGTTATAGCCTTGCTTGATAGTGCGGTCCCACGAGCCGTGCATAGCAATGAAGATGTTGTCTCGGTATTCGCTCGGGAACATCTTGCCAGTGTAGAAGCGCATGCCTAGTGGCGCAACGTGCGCGCCGAGCTTCGCCGTCGGTGGATCGAACTCCTTGCATGAGTGGTTCTTGCCGTACTCGGGGTCGAGAAAGTCGCCCTGGTGGCAGAACGGATAGCCAAAGTTCATGCCCTTGTGAGAAACGCGATGCAAGGTGTCTTCGGGCATGCTGTCGCTGACCCAGTCGCGGCCGTTGTTAGTCAACCACAGCTCCTTGGTCTTCGGGTGCCAGTCGAACCCGACCGAATTGCGCACCCCTCGCACATAGGTTTCCATCACGCCCGTCTCTGGGTCAACACGGCTAATTGACGCTTGCTCATAGTTCGGCATGACGATGTTCCCCGGCGCGCCGATATTGAAATACAACTTGCCGTCGGGGCCGAACCCAAGAAACTTCCAGAAGTGACCAGGCTGCTGCGTGGGGTCGAGGTTGTCGATGACGACCTTGGCCTCGGGCGGATTGTCCAGCCGTTCTTCGATGCCGTCGTAACGCGTGATGCGGTGGCGTTCGGCCACGTAGAGCGTGCCTTTGTGGAACGCGATGCCATTGGGTGCTTTGAGGCCCTTAAGTATCTTTTTCACTTCGCGTTTGCCGCCGTGATCGACGATCGCGTATACGTCCGTGAGGAGGCGGTTGCTCACGAACACCGTGCCCTTGTCGCCGAGTGCGAGCGAGCGTGCCTCCGCCACTCCATCGGCGTAGACCTCGACCTTGAAGCCCCGCGGCACCTTGAGCTTGTCCATCGGAAGTTCGCTTGCAGGCCTTCCGGTGAAGATCGGCGCAAAGGGATGCAACGGTGAGTCCTGCTGGTCCGGTGAGCGGCCCTGCTGCCAAGGCGGCGGTGCGGCTGGCGCGGTCGCCGTCGAGGGAGCTGGTTGCGGAGCTTGGGCAGCAGCTGGCGATGCAATGCAAGCCCCGATCGCGAACAGCAGCGCAGCGAGCGAGGTCACGGCGATGGTTCTGCGCCGCGCAGAGATCAGCGTAGACACGAACATGGTTCCTCCTGACGATAAGCGATGATCGATGTACTTCGATCGTGCGCTGCTATATCGCAAACCCGCGCGCAGAATTGTTTTCTGGATTTAGTCTAGCACTTTGATGGAGGCCCGGGGGCAACCGGCGCAGGCCTACGCCAAAGCAGAGTTTTCAGTTGGCCAACGCCAATCTCGGCTCGGTGCCCCCGAATCCTACTTTGTTCTTGGCCACTGGACGCCTTGCTCGCCAGCCACGACTTGGCCGATGCCCTTATAAACAAATTTCTGGACGCGCTTTCCTTCGTACGTCTCTGTCGTATAAATGTTTCCCTTCGAATCAGTGGCGATGCTGTGCACGCCGAAGAACTGACCCGGTTGTCGGCCTCCGTCACCAAAGTTGGTGATCTCCTCCAGCGTATCGCGTAGCACGATTCGGACCTTCTCGTTCGTGCCGTCGGCAAGGAACAGATAGCGCTGCTCCGGGTCCCTCGAAAAGGCGATATCCCACGCAGACCCCGAACCCAGCGTGTTCTTTGCAAAAAACGCTTCCTTCACAAAAGTGCCATCCGGGCGAAAAACCTGAATGCGGTCAGCTTGCCGGTCGCATACATAGACGAGCCCATCGTTCGAGCGCTCGACGCAATGCACGGGGTTGCGGAATTGCTTCGCTGGCGGCGCTGACGGATCGTACTTGCCCAAGTCGGCGTCGTCGGGCTTGTTGCCGTACGCGCCCCAGTAGCGCTTCATCTTACCCGTGTCGGCATCGAGCACGGCCACGCGCTTGTTAAGATAGCCGTCGGCGACATACGCTTCGTTGGTCTTCGGATCGACCCAGATCTTCGCGGCCCGACCGAAGTTCTCGATGTCATTGCTGCCGCCGTTCTTGCCGTAATGACCAACCTGCATTAGAAACTTGCCATCCTTAGTGAACTTCAGGATCTGAGCGTCCTTGGCGCCATTGCCACCGATCCACACGTTGCCTTTGTAGTCGATGTGGATGCCATGATTGGACTCTGGCCACTCGTAACCGGGACCTGGTCCCCCCCACGAATGAATCAGGTTTCCGGTGGGATCGAAGGCGAGCACGGGAGGAGCACCGCGGCAGCACTCTCCGACCTTGAGGTCCAGCGCCTTCTCATTGTCGTTTAGCGTCGCCGAACTACGGTGGATGATCCACACGTTGTCTTGTTCGTCGACCCACACGCCGATGGTCGAACCTAGTAACCAGTGATTCGGCAAAGGTTTCGGCCACAGCGGGTCGACTTCGAACATGGGAGCCTGCACCAGGCGCGCCTGCGCATCGACATGCTTTTGGAGAAGCGCCTGGCCAACGGCGAGTGCGATGCTGAGCGCGATGACCGCTACTGCGACGAATACAGAACGTCTGCCTTGTTGATATTCCATGAGTGTCCTCCTAAAAACCTAGCCGTGGCAGAGAACTGCGCTGGCGCGATGTGAGCACGGAAAGCTCCGACCGCAAGCTTAGCGGTGTGCCGAGTCTACGCCGCCATGTTTCGCTTGTCAGTTGTGGGGCGGCTGCACTACCCTTGCGCAGGCATTCCCTAGGGAACCTCTTACGCATGTCACACCCCAGCAGCGAGTTCTCGAGTTCGGTGCACAGAGGTCCCAGCGGTACAACCGTCGCGCGGTTTGCACTTGGCCTGCTAACCTGTGTCTCGATTCTTGCGGTTGCAGTAATCGCCCGCGCACACGAGATACCAAACGACGTCCGGGTACAGGCGTACGTCAGACCCCTGGGCGAGCGCCTGCAACTTCTGGTGCGCGTCCCGCTCGCTGCCATGACCGAAGTAGATTATCCCCGGCGCGGCGCTGGCTACATGGATCTCGCGAGTATCGATGCGGCATTGCGGCAAGCGGCCATGCTCTGGCTCGCTGACAACATCGAAATCTACGAGGGCGAGGTTCGTCTTCAAGCCCCCCGGCTCAGGGAAGTCCGCGTCTCCTTGCCGTCCGACCGTTCGTTCGCTTCCTATGCCGAGGCACTATCGCATGTCACGGGGCCGCCATTGCCCGCTACGATGGATCTCCTCTGGAACCAGCAGTTCCTGGACGTATTGTTCGAATACTCGATCACATCAGAGCGCGCAAACTTTGCGATCTACCCGCGCCTTATGCGGCTGGGTCAGCGCGTAGTGACCGCGGTTGTGTTCCTCCCTCCGGGCGGCGCATCGCGCGCGTTCGAATTACACGGTGACTCGGGGATCGTTCGGCTTGATCCGCGCTGGTTCGAAGCGGCGCGACGGTTCGTCGAACTGGGCTTCCAGCACATCCTTGATGGCACCGACCATCTGCTCTTCTTGCTGTGTGTCGTGATTCCGTTCCGTCGCCTTGCGCCGCTCATCGTCATCGCCACCTCGTTTACAGTCGCCCACTCGTTCACGCTGATCGCATCGGCGCTAGGGTATGGTCCGGACGTATTGTGGTTTCCGCCGCTCATCGAGCTGCTGATCGCGATGTCGATCGTTTATATGGCACTCGAAAACATTGTTGGCAGCAGTATCGAGCGACGGTGGATAATTACATTCGCGTTCGGGCTTGTGCACGGCTTTGCTTTTTCGTTCGCGCTGCGCGAGACGCTGCAGTTCGCAGGATCGCATCTTCTCACCGCACTAGTTGCGTTCAATGTGGGCGTCGAATTGGGACAACTCGCGGTGATCGTGCTGCTCGTCCCCGCGCTCAATATGCTGTTCCGGTTCGTCCCAGAACGCATCGGCACGATCATCTTGTCGGCACTTGTCGCACACACCGCATGGCACTGGATGACGGAGCGCTGGGACACGCTTCGCCAGTTCCCGCGGCCAACACTGGACGCCGCATTCTACGTGAGCGCAATGCGGTGGCTGCTTGCGATCGTATTGCTCGGTACGGTGCTCTGGATGGCGAACATCATGCTACGTCGAACGACGTGGTTGGAAACCCGGGTAAGCTCATCTCGCGGGCCCACCGGGGACTGACCGCGTTTCCGCCCGGCAGTTACCGCCTTTCGGGCAATCGCAGCGTTCTCGGATGTAAACACCGACGGCATTGATATAACTGCGGACAGTGTCGCGCCGGACCCCCTAGCAGTGAAGTTCGACCGGCAGCTTTGCGCTCTCGGCAATGCCCGCTTCGGGTCGCGACTTGCCGGCTGAAGGCGAAGGTAGGCGGTACGGTAGCGGTCGTAGCAGGCCAGCGTTGAACCTGACGAAGGCCAACTCCAGCCGTCGGCGCAAAGTCGGATCTCCTTCAACCGAAAGGAGATCACGATGGAATCGACCCACGTTGCTCATCGCCCTCAACCTTGGAACAAGGGTAAGCTGGTCGGCCAGAAGGCGCCGTTCAAGCTCAAGGAAATCTGGGCCATCCGGGTCCGTCTGCAGATGCAGGGACGGCTGCGAGAGCTCGCCATGTTCAACCTCGGCATCGACAGCAAGCTGCGCGCCTGCGATCTGGTGAGCCTGCGGGTACGCGACGTGTGCCACGGGGATCGGGTCGGCGGGCGGGCGATTGTGCTGCAGCAGAAGACCCAACGCCCAGTGCAGTTCGAAATCACGCAGCCGACTCGAGAGGTGGTCGAAGCTTGGATCAAGCGCGTGGGGCTGAAGTCCGATGGCTACCTATTCCCCAGCCGAGTGCACAGGTCACCGCACCTGGGTACCCGTCAGTACGCCCGGATTGTCGATGGCTGGGTCTCGGAGATCGGGCTCGACCCAGCGGCGTACGGGACGCACTCGATGCGCCGCACCAAACCAACGCTGATCTATCGCCGCACCAAGAATCTGCGCGCCGTTCAGCTCTTGCTCGGCCACACCAAGCTGGAGAGCACGGTCCGCTACTTGGGGATCGAGGTGGATGACGCGCTGGAGATAGCGGAGCAGACCGAGGTCTGAGGATCGGCTGGCTAGTCCTGACTACGCAACGACTGGTCTATGGCTGCAATGCGCCTGGCCTCAGACAGGCGCTTGCGGCCAAAGCGGTCGCTGGTAGTCCCTGGACGTTTCGGTACTTTCGATAGCGAGCGCGAGGCTTCTCGCCGAATCCAAGAGATTGCGGGGGTCACCGCTTCCGCGCGACGACTTTGATGGGGAACGAGACCGCCGTCCTGATAGCCGCGCGCGACGGGTGCGAGCATCGCGCCCGCAGCGTCGCCGTGGCATTGCAAACCATTCAGTCGAAGCTGACGATCTCCACCCAGTTCGAGCCCTTACCCGTCGGATACTTGTTGAGCAGCTTCAGCGCGCCGTTCGCGTGATCGATTGAGTACACCGAAATCGTGCCCGATTTTTCTCCCGAAGCGACGAGGTACTTGCCCTTGGGATCGATGGCGAACCCGCGTGGCTGGGCTTCCGTCGTCGTGCTCGAAAGATAGGTGAGCTTGCCGCTCGCAGGGTCCACGCTGAACGCACCCAGCGTGCTGCTTGTGCGCTCCGAGATGTATAGGAATTTGCCGTCCGGGGTCATGTGGATGTCGGCGGCCCAGATGTCGTTGTCCGTGTTGCGCGGCGGCGGCGCGCTGGAGCCGCCGACGGCGCCGCGTGGCGCTCCGGGTTCAAGCTTGCTGTTGGACGGCAGCCCCGAAGCAGAGCTCAGCTCGGTGATCAATCCCGTCTTGGGGTCGACCGCAAACGTCGTTACCGTTCCGAGCAACTCGCTCAGGGCATAGAGATACTTCCCGTCTTGAGAAAAGATGAAATGGCGTGGACCGGTCGACGCCTTCATCAGGTAGACCGACGGCGTGTTCGAGCTTAACTTGCCCGAGGCTGCGTCGAAATTGAACATGAAGATCTCGTCGCTTCCCAGCGCCGGAACGTACACGAAGCGATTGCTGTCGTCGACGCGGATCGAATGAGCGTTGCGCCCGACGGGGATTACCTGGAGAGGCGTATCGGCCACGCGGCCATCGCGGCCGACCGCGTTGACACTGATGACATGACCGCCGTACGAAGCGCCGAACAGATAGCGCCCGGTCTTGTCGAGGGAAATGTAGGGAAAACTCTCGGCCAGCGGCGCATTGGAAGCGGATGTCAGGGCACCGGTCGCCTTGTCGATCGCGTACACATACACCGTGTACGGCTTAGAGCGCGCCGCGGCGTACAAAAACCGGCGATCGGGACTCACCGCCATCGGCATGACCACGCTTGCCGCCGTGACGCGCGGGCCCGGCTGCAGCTCTCCGGAGTCGAGCAGCCGATAGACGCCGATGTCGCCGTCCTCCGCGTTCGACACGTAGACGAAGCTCGCCCCCACCGCCGGCGACAGGCCACTAAGGGTTGCGATCGCGGCCACGGTCATCGTCGTCAAGCATTTTGCCAAAGCTCTCATGATTGTCTCCTCCTGTGGAATGGCCGGGCGGCAAAAGGGCAGGAATGCAGTGATGGCATGATTGAAGGGATCCGATGCTACACGGCCATCGCGACACTTGCTCTGAGGAGTCATGCCACGAACGTCAGCTTCCCCTCTGCGGCAACAGGCAACTCGCGGCCACAAGCCGTCTTACGCTGCTCCTTCCTATAGCCGACACTTGCAACGCCGGGTGCCTGTCAGCGTGCTGCAAACAAGCTGGGCTGATGTCAGGTGCGCTGAACGGAAGTCCAGCGGAGTCATCGCAGATCGCGTTGTTATGAGAGTGCCCCCGTTGACGATGGTCAATACGGGTGTCGGCTGCTCGATGTGCGCTCTCAATCAAACGTTGCCAGAGCCGATCAGCAAGCGCCGTTGCCTGGCAGGTACACCCACCCGCCCCCAAGGCTCTCACGAGCCGCTGCCACGTCCGGAACTCCACCGCGCGTGGTAATCGGCCAGCAGTTCAGCGATGCCGCGGCCGATGGGTTCGTAGGCGTCGTCGGGCAGGTTCGCCAGCGACACGCGCACCGACATCCGCGGTGCTTCGAAGCCGCCGCCGTCGAGCAGCACGATGCCGCGCTCCTCAGCGAGGCAGACCACGAAGTCGATTGGCTCGAAGTTCGCGACCAGCCAGTCGGCGAACATGTCGCCGTAGCGTGATCGCGCAATCGCCGGCACATCGAGCGTGGCGTAGTACCGCGTAAGCATCGGGTGGTCCGGCGGCGTGAGGCCGGCGCCCCGGTAAAGCCGTTCATAGCGACCGCGAACAATGGCGCGCGCGGCCATCTTCCGTGCTCCTTGGCCGTCGAGCAGCGCGTCGAGGGCGAAGAGCGTCATCTGCACCTGCTGCGGCGTGGACAAGCCGGCAGTGTGGTTGAGGCCGATGGCACGGCTGTCCGCGACCATCCGGTCGATCAGCTTTAGCGCTTCCGGCGTCGTGGCGACCGTGCCATACCGGGTGCGCGCCGACCCAAGGGCATCGCCGGAAGCGGCCGCCAATCGCGCGTCGAACGCATTCGACTCGTGCAGCCCGACGACGCCCAGCCGCAATCCGGTTGCTCCCCAGAACTTGGAGAACGAGTAGAGCAGGATCGTGTTCCGTGGCGCCACCGCCGCCAGCGACCGGTAACCATCGACGAACGCCGCGTAGACATCGTCCGTAATCACGACAAGATCGTGCCTGTCCCGCACGATCTCGCCGATACGCGCGACGCTCGCCTCATCCATCGCCACCGCGGTCGGGTTCGACGGATTGACCGCGAGGAACGCCTTCACCCGCGGATCGCGGAGCTTGTCGAGTTGCGCGGGCGGATAGCGCCAGCCGGCCGCCTCGTCCTGCGCGATTTCCACAACGGCGAAGCGATACTCGGGCAACCGCGGCACCTCGAGGTACGGCGTGAAGATCGGCACGCCGAGCGCGATCGCATCCCCCGGGGCGAGCAGCTTCGAGTGCACGAGCGTCTGGAAGGCATAGGTGATGCCCGCGCTTGCGCCCTCGACCGCGAAGAGATCGAAGCGGCCGCCGTCGGCGTCGCCGCCGAAGAGCTCGGCCACGAGGTGCGCCCGCACGATGGCTTCGGCATGCGGCAGCATCCGGACGGGTAGCGGGTAGTGGTCGCCGAGCACGCCGTCTACCCATTCGCCGACGAGCAGGTCCGCGTCGAGGCCGAGGTTCTGGCCTGCATAATCGATGCCGCGCCTCAACAATTCGGCTGCGGGCGTCGGTGGGCGTTCGGCGAGGCGCTCGAGCAGCCGGCTCGCGATGCCGCGCTTCCTCGGCAAGCCGCCGAAGCCGGGGCCAAGCGCGACCCGCTGCGCTTCGTCCACCGCGAACTCGCCCAGAATGAACAACGCCGCCCGCGGCTCGAGCGTCACCCAATTGGGATTGCCGCGCCCGGCGTTCAGCATCATCCGCTCGCCGCGGTGCTTGGCGAGCTCGACCAACTTGTTCTTGAGCTCGAAGGGGCTCAAGCCTTCGAATCGGCGCTCCTCGCTTCGTTCCACCGCTCCGTCCTCCTAAGGGTAAGAAATCCAACGCCACTTCCGCGAGTGCACCTGTCCACAGAACAACTGCTCACGGACCAGGGTAAGCAGGGGCGTGCGCGAGTTCCCGACGTTGGATTGACTCATGATCGGCGTAGTGTGCTGCTCTTGTGATGCAGCGGGATTGACTTCGCTCAAGAGCGCCCTGAAAGTTGCAGGTCCTTGCTGCGGCGCGCCGACGAATGAAGTGCTCAGCACTCAGAAGAAGAAGGAGCAGGATGAAATGGCATTCAGAACGAGGGGCGAAGAACTAAGAATTGCCGGCATGTTTTCTGCATGTCAACGCAGGCAGAGTTTCTTACTTTCAAGTCGCTTGCAACCGGCTAACGCTTCAGTTGATAATGGTTCTTGGTCGTCCCTTTCGCTTCCCGAGAGGGTGAGGTTTCAGCAGTTTGCCAGTGGGTCATGGGTAGCGCTCGTTCCCTCCTGAGCGGCGTGGTTGGCGTTGCGGTGCTTGCCGCCGGGCTTACCGGAGCGCAGCCGACGAGCGGGACTGCTTACAGCCAGGACGAGTTCGACCAGCTCCTTGCGCCTATTGCACTCTATCCGGATCAGCTGCTGAGCCAGGTACTCATTGCCGCTACCTATCCTCTCGAAGTCGTAGAAGCCGCGCGTTTCGCGCGCCAGAATCCCGATCTCCAAGGTGAGGCGCTCGACCAAGCTCTGGAGACGAAGAGCTGGGACCCCAGCGTGAAGTCGTTGACGGCATTTCCGCAGGTGCTGGCCATGATGGACGAGGGGCTCGACTGGATGCAGCGCCTGGGAGACGCGTTTCTCGCCGACGAGCAGCGGGTAATGGATACGGTTCAGTCATTGCGTCGCCGAGCGCAAGCCGCTGGCAATCTCGCATCGACCCCACAACAGTCAGTGAGCGACCGCGATAACGAGATCACCATTGCACCGGCGCAACCCGACGTGATCTACGTCCCGGTCTACGATCCGTTCGTCATTTATGGTTCGTGGTGGGCCCCGGATTATCCGCCATGGTTCTGGTATCCACCGCCAATCTACGGTTATCCAGCCGGGATAATCATCATGACGCAGATTGTCTTCGGGCGACCCTGTCGGATCTCTCACGATCACTGGAACTGGGCGCACCCGGAATGGCACGGCCATCGCATCGATCTCAATCCAGGCGGCAATGCCTTCTGGAACAGCCCAGGGCATCCTCCGCCGCCAGGTGGGACCTGGCAACACGCCCCCGAGCATCGCAGAGGCGTTGCTTATCCGAACGCGGCTATGCAGGAGCACTTCCTGCGTGTGGACCCGAATGCGGTACGCGCGCGGCACGAGTTCCGCGGCTACGAGGCGGTTCCGCAAGAGCCTAGCATGATTCGCCCCAGCCCCGGTGCGGTGCGCCCGACCCCAATTACTGCACAGTCTTCTCCAAACGTAGTGCGTTCAGCGCCAGCCCCGCAGGCGTTCCCAGGGCGGGTCGTGCCAAGCATCGACCCCGGCGTGTCCCGGCAGCAGGCCGAAGCCAACGCACAACGCGGCATGCAAAGCCGTCAGTCGATCAGCCCCGTCCCGAGGCCGAGCCCTGCGCCTGTTCCCGCGACGCCGCCGCACGGTGGCGGTGGCCATCCCCGTTGAGGTCTGATGCAATGCACAAGCAGACGGTAATGTTTCGGTATGCGTGCCGACTGGTAATCGTAACGGGCGTTGCCGGCACCGTGGCGTTTCCTGCCGTCGCGGCGGATGTACCCTCCGCGATTGAGCACACAGCCGCTCAACAGAGCTTCGCAAGCCCGGAGGCCGCGGTCCAGTCACTTGTCGCAGCGGTACGCGGCGACGATACGAAACGCATCCAGCAGGTGCTTGGCCCAGGCAGTAGCAAGCTCATTCGCTCCGGGGATCCCGTTGCCGATCGTCAGGGGCGCGAGCGCTTCGTGGCCGCCTACGAGAAACACTTCAAGGTCGAGCGGGCCGGCGACGAGAAGGCGACACTGCTCATCGGAGAAATGGACTGGCCGTTCCCTTTCCCCCTCGTGAGGCATGGTGACCGCTGGAGTTTCGACGCCAAGTCGGGAGCCGAGGAGATCCTTAATCGGCGTATCGGCCGCAACGAGCTCGCTGCGATCCAAGCTTGCCTTGCGTACGTTGACGCGCAGCGCGAGTACGCTTTAACCGCGGGCAACACCGATGGTCTTCATCGATATGCTATGAAGTTCATCAGCACACCAGGCAAAAGGGACGGGTTGTATTGGCCGGCGCCGGAGGGGGAGCCGTTGAGTCCGATCGGCCCAATGGTAGCCAAGGCTCAGGAGGAGGGATACGGCAAGAACAAGCGCACCACGAACGAGCCTTACCACGGCTATCTCTATCGGATCCTGATCGCACAGGGTAGCGATGCGCCGGGCGGCGCCTACGACTACGTCATCAAGGGCCACATGATCGGTGGTTTTGCGCTAGTGGCCTACCCCGCGCGCTGGGCAGCATCGGGCGTGATGACATTCATCGTCAACCATGACGGGATCGTGTATCAGAAGAATCTTGGTCAGAACACCGTTGCGGTCGCGTCGAGGATGACGCGATTTGACCCGGATGCGACGTGGTCGAAGGTCCAACAATAGATGCGGCTCCGGGAGAATTCCTCATCGGGTTACCACACGGGGATGCCAAATGGCCATCATGCTGAAGATCCGCTGGGACATAAAGAAGGGCCAAGAGAACAACTTTCGGGAGAACCAGAAGAAGCTTTGCGCCGTCATGGCCGCAGATCATCCGGGCGTCATCTGCTACCACGTTGACTACCCGGCTGCAGGCGTGAGCGAGTGGGTCGAGATCTACGCCAACAACAGTGTCTTCAAGGCACACCTCGACAACAAAAAGGGCAAGGAACCGCTTGCTACCCTCGTTGGAGCATGCGACAAGATCACTTGCAAGTGTTGGGGGGATCCGGATACCGAGTCGAAGAAAATTCTTGCGGGGTTTGGATCGACCTACCATGAGACTGCAGAAGCTTCTTTCCTGCTTCATCCGAAAGCCGATCGCGCATCACTGATCTAAGGCGATTCACCCGACCAGAGGGGCTGCTCTACTGCTTCGATAGTGCTGCCGGAGACGCCGCGAACGCTGGATGACCGGTATCAGGACACGCGAACGTCCGCAGTGGGTCGCGAGTTGCCGGCTGAAAGCGAAGGTACGCGGCCGGGTAGCGGTCGTAGCAGGTTAGCATAGTCCCTGACGATAGCCAGCGCGAGCTATCGGCGCAAAGTCAGATCTCCTTCATCAGAGCGGCGGGGA
>Ga0187778_10001509_pt1 | contig 16063 bp, 15 predicted proteins | sample 1015_Q2_SP5_20_M_FD_132418 | JGI IMG/M metagenome (GOLD analysis project Ga0187778, IMG submission 132418) | Tropical peat soil microbial communities from peatlands in Department of Meta, Colombia - 1015_Q2_SP5_20_MG | ecosystem: Environmental > Terrestrial > Soil > Wetlands > Peat | place...
AAGGTTGAGATATCTTCGAATCCCTACACTACGAAAATTCTTGTTCCAGGCATATTAGCATTTGAGGATCTCCAGTTCCAACTCGTTGAAGCGCCTGCCATCATGGAAGGATCAGCAGACGGAAGAGCGTGGGGAGCGCAGACTCTGGGGACGGCTCGCAATGCTGACGGGTTAATCTTAATCGTGGACCTTTCGAAGGATGTTGTTGGACAGATTTCGCTGATTTTAAGCGAACTTGAAAAGGCCAGAATCGTCGTCAGCAAACCTAGAGGACGCGTAGAAATCGAGAGAAAGTACATGGGTGCTGGGCTACGCGTTATCCTAGTTGGAATGCTTGTTGATTGCACTGTAAGGGATGTTGAGCAGCTCCTTAAGAGCTATCGGATCATAGATGCTGTCGTTAAGATTTCGGGCGAAGTCAAACTTGATGACGTTGAGGACGCGATATTTGAGATAACAATTTACAAGCCTGCAATCATCGTGGCCAACAAAATTGATCTGGCGGGTTCCAAAAGGGAACTTGACCAACTAATCATCTACACGGGCAACAAACTCCCCATTATCGCGGTTTCATGCGAAAAGAGGGTCGGACTCGAGAAATTAGGACCTGCCCTTTTCCAGTCATTATCTATCATGAGAGTCTACACAAAGGAACCAAGCCGAAGAGAGCACTCAAACAGGCCTTTCATATTTAGAAACGGGGCCACGGTCTACGATTTAGCCAAGGACATTCATAGCGACTTCAAGCGGAGATTCGGGTTCGCAAAGATCTGGTCTGATCGGCTAGTCTTCAGTCCACAGAAAGTCGGACCGACGTTTGCCCTTGCAGACGGCGACATCGTAGAGATCCATTTAAGATAGAATCATCTGCAATTGTTATCTTGAAGCCTGAGCGATCCTCTCGATTTCATGACGCTTTGCGACGGCATAACTCTTCATGTCATGGCCCCCAGCCAAGACTAGTTCGTCCGCCAAACATTCTTCAATCGAGCGAGGGTTGTTCACCGCAGATTGTCTCGCTCCTTCACATATGTTCCTGATGGCTAGATCAACCCTTCTTTGCGGCGCAACGTCTACTGACAGATGGTAGACTATTCCTCCGTAGCTGATTCTCGTGGTATCCTCGCATGGTGAACAGTTTTCGACGGCTCTCACAAGAACCTCAACAGGATTCTTCCCAGTCCGCAGGTTGACGATTTCAAAAGCCTGCTTGACTATATTCGTAGCTTTGGCTTTCTTGCCAGCGTTTTTTCCTGGCCGCATGAGATTATTGATGACTCTCTCAACTATGCTGACATTTGCCTTACGAAAGCGCTTGTGCTCGTGTCTGCCCATGCTGTGCGGCGCAACAACTGGTCTCAGCGAGATATATCTTGCGAGCCCCATGTCTTGAACGTTTATGTCCTTGAAGCCCCATTTTCCAAAGAGCTTTATGTCCTGTTTTTCTTCTTGTTTTTGACTCAAAGTTCTCACCGTGCTGGCTTCTGCTTTCTACCGTAGACCAGTTCATTAAGCGATACGCCGTTGACTGTTACGACTTTCCATCTCACTCCTGGAATGTCGCCCATACTTCTTCCACGTGAGCCTCCTATTCCTTCAACAAGGACCTCGTCGTGTTCATCGACAACGTTCAGGGCTCCGTCCCCTGGAAGAAAAGCCGTTATGGACCTTCCATTTTTGATGAGTTGTGTCCTGACGCATTTTCTGATCGCGCTGTTTGGCTGCTTGCTTTCCACGCCTACTTTTTCCAGAACTATTCCCCTGCCCATGGGTGCTCCCTGCAGAGGATCAGATTTAATGTCTAACCCCAAAATGCGGCGGTTATAGTACCTGTTGCTCCAGCGGAACTTCTTTCGCTTATTCAACAGTTTTCTAGCCGCGAATTCGCCTCTTGACGATTTTGAACCCATGGACTAATTTCCTCTCGCTACGTCTAATCACAAATCTAATATTTAAACTGAGCTACGTCTTCTGCAGAAGGGTTTTTCTCCAAGCAAAATAACGGGCATCAAGTGACACTTAGAAACTGATGTAAAAAAACATCCCGATGTTGCACAGCATGTCCTAGATTGCGCTCGACTCTCGTGCTGAAACGCCAAGAATCTCCCTTATTTCCTGCAGTATTGCAGCGATCAGATCTCTTGCATCTTCATCTATCGACAAGAGCAGAACAGCATACAATGCTAATCCTCCCAATGCCATGAGAAAAGTCGGAATCAACGTAGTTGGATGCGGACCAAAGTAAAGCACAATCACAGGCACGGCCGATGCTAGTAAGTATTTTGCTATGCTTTTCCATTGGACTGGCAAGTTAACCGACTTTCTGATGGTCGCGTACAACCCAGCAAATGTTCCAGCGTGTACAACAATATTTATTCCTATCACCCATACTGCCGCCTCCACGTACTGACCTGGTGCTAATCTTGTCAAAACGTAATATACCGTGGGTAGCGCAATGGCTGCCTGAATGTACGGCAACGTGAAAACTTTGAATATTTTGCTTTTGACCAGCTTGCGAAGAGGTATCTTCGCATTTTCATCCAATCTTTCGATTCCGAAAACGAGTGAATAGTAAAATTGAGATAACAAAAGCACAACCGCATCCAGAGTAAGCAAGATGAGCACAGGCGTGGCAACGTTGTAAGCCACGTTCAAAACGGTCAGAAGCGATCTGGCCATTGTCATGATGACAGCCGCTAAAGGAACGGAAAACATCAGTACCGTCTTTAAAGAACTGGAAACGTCTTGAAGACCATACCGTGTCAATAGGCGCGGATAAAGAGCAAATGCCAAGAATGATGCGTAACCGACCACATTTGCAAACGTTGCTGCCGCTTGATACTCACCTCTTGCAGTTTGCCCTCCAAAGATGAAAAGCAGAATGATCGTAAAAGAAGCTGCTTGTGTCCCGATGGAATTGTAAAGAATTGCAGTCGAACCTTTCAGCCATTCCCGCAAGTAACTCCATTGGATTCTCTGCCGCAGGTTCACACGTAGAAGTCGCAGATAATACGATGTTTGAACAAGTCCCGCCACGATAAAACTGATCATTGCGCCTAGGATGGTTTGATGCATCACACCGATTAACACCAAGGCCAGCGAGACCTTGCAGATTTCCTCAATCAAAAAGCCATACCCTATCACTTGCGGTTTTATAGCCCTCAAACAACTCTCAAGCACGCTTATCATGTACAAGTTAATCAACTGCACAGACCCAACTAAGTATACCAGCACGTAGATTCCGCTGATGTCCAGTGTCCTCGTGATCACCGTGATCAGCGGAAAATAGAAAGCCATGGATATCAGACCTACGGCAAGATTGGCGAACACACCCGTCCTGACAGAACCTTCTTGTCCGCGCGCAACAAAACGAGTCACCCAAAACGGGAACAAACCACTCAGAAACGCAAAATATCCCATCCAGTCAAAAATGTTCGACCATATGCCGTACTCTGAGGTCGTCATGTTTCTGGTTAGCAAAACTGTAAAGACAAGGCCCGTTGCGACTCCGATGATCTGAGCAGCAAATATGATCAGACCAGAATATTGAACTCTAATCTCGTCCTTGGACACGTATCCTCACTCTTGCTTTACAGAACTTACCAAAGCCTTTTGATTTGAAAACCTTTGCGTATGACCTGAACGTTCGAGGCCAAAGCCTGCAAGCAGGATTCCATGTCAACTCATTCGGACTTGATGAGGATATAGAGAAACAGCAAAAAAAGAAAGATGAAGCACAGATTAGGTATAACTGTTTCTAAACAGGGCTTCCCCTTGACCGAAGACTGGAAAGAGACCTTGCCTTGCGACGAAAAGTGAAGTAGCTTCAGGTCTATTAGGGCTTGGACGGAGTAGTTTGAAAAGCTAGTCTTTCTCCATGATGGTTGTAGGCGGCTATGTTGTTCTCGCTTTGATATGGATAGCCTATGATAAGCAGTATCCGTCCGAAGAAATGATTCAGGTCCGCTGGGGAAGGTCTCGTGTTACCAGAAGGGTGAGAATGAAGCGTTCCAACTATGGAAAAATCAATGGGCAACATGTGCGTTCGAATTCCAGCAAAGCCGCGACCATATGTCGCAAGGGGCGGGATCAGAAGATCAGAAATAACAAACATGTTCTGTGTTTTCTTGCCCCTGAGGAGCAAGATGGTCTCCTTCGGATGAAGCCGCCTTGCTCCTTCAAGAACTGACTGGAACAAGTCTTCGCTCATTGAGACTGTGACGTCTGCCTTCATACAGTCAACAGAATCACCATCTCCTATTAACTTTTAACTGCTAGGCGACCATGTCGGAACTCGTCGAAAAAGAGCATTGGCAACGTGAAGTAAGAATATTTAGGAATCAACCTTGGGAAAAAAGGTCCACTGAGAAGCATTCTTTTCTATCGAACATGGAATTATCTTCTATACGTCTTTTTATATGCAACCCGTACAAGTCAATTTTAGACAAGCCTGATAGAGAGTGTGGTGAGCAAGATGGAACAATTAATACCCAATTCAGCAAGCATCCTGCAATCACCGACTACCGCGTTGTTAGGTCTGTTCGTTGGCGTTGCAATATTAGCTGGTGCAACGGGCCTAGTGTTCCTCGTAGCGTGGGAGAGAAAAAGAAGGCAGTCGATCTGCTGAGCTGATAAGAGACAAACAGAATCTTACTTCATCGACCAGGGCTCGAATGTCTTCAGAAAGGATGTTGGTCGTTCAGAGCGTTGGAAGGGCCGATCCTGACAAAAGTCAGCCGATGGACAATTTTTTAAGCAAGTTGGCACAACGACGAGAGTCTCGGAGCGACGGTTAGAATGAAATACTTGGACTTTGTAAATCTCCAACACGAGCCTTCTGAGTCTGATCTTGTGTGCGTTTTTCGCGTTGAACCTGAAGGAGTTAGCCTGAAGGAAGCTGCAGGTGCAGTTGCGGCGGAAAGCTCGGTCGGAACATGGACGGAACTCACGACATCCAAGTCTTACGTCGAGAAGCTCGCCGCCCGTGTCTTCAGCGTTAAAGGAAACACTGTGAAAGTGGCCTATCCAATCGGGCTTTTTGAACAAGGAAATATGCCCAACATACTAAGTAGCATTTCTGGAAACGTCTTCGGGCTCAAAGCTTTGAAGAACCTTAGACTTGAAGACGTCGAGTTCCCTGAAAGAATAGGAGGCAGCTTCAAGGGCCCAAGGTTCGGAATCGAAGGCGTCCGCAAAACCCTGAATGTGTATGATAGGCCGCTCTTGGGAACGATAATCAAGCCCAAACTTGGTCTTAAGACAGCTGATCATGCCCAAGTGGCATATGAGGCTTGGGTTGGAGGATGCGATATGGTCAAGGATGACGAAAACCTCAGTAATCAAGCGTTCAATCCTTTCGAAGACAGAGTCGTGAGGACATTGGAGAAACGCGAAAAGGCACAAGCTGAAACGTGTGAAAAAAAGGTTTACTTGGCCAATATCACCGCCGAAACCAAGGAGATGCTGAGAAGAGCACAGTTCATCGTCGATCATGGAGGTGAATACGCCATGGTTGACATTCTAACATGCGGCTTTGCATCCTTGCAGACTCTTCGCGAGCAAAATTTCAATCTTGTAATCCACGCGCACCGCGCTGGTCACGCCGCCTTCACGAAGAATCCTAAACATGGAGTTTCAATGCGGGTAATCGCCAAAATAGCCAGAATCGTGGGCGTCGATCAGCTTCACGTAGGCACGGTCGTAGGAAAAATGTCGGAGACACGCAGTGAAGTCATTCAGAATCGTGACGCACTCAGGATGAACATGGGAGGGCTCAAACCAGTTTTGCCTGTTGCATCGGGAGGGTTGCATCCGAGGATGGTTCCTGCTTTGATGAAGCTTTTCGGGAAGGATTTCGTCATTCAGGCAGGTGGGGGAATTCATGGGCATCCTGATGGAACCAGGGCTGGAGCGAAGGCTTTGAGGGAAGCTATTGATGCTACGTTGGATGGCAAGCCTCTAGAAAAGTATGCGCGAGACCATGAAGAACTTGGCCGGGCTTTAAAGACTTGGACTTAGACCTTAGAAGCTCTGGTCAAAGATCCATGGATATTTCCTTCGGACGATTTCCATGATTGAGTGAGGAGACACAATTCCCTCTTCGCAGATCACTCCGTGAATATAATCCCGCCTGGTCACGTCGAAAGCTGGGTTGCGAATCACGAGCTTTGCAGGTGCATCTTTCCAGATCTCAGCTGAGCCTCTTTCCTCGATCTTTTCATAGTCGCCGTACGCGGTTGCTGGGTCAAACTTCAGAAGCTCCGAAACAATGTAGAAAGGCGTGCGAGATTCGTGAGCGGCCAAAGCGATCATGCTTGTTCCGATCTTGTTTATTACGTTCCCTTCAGAAGTTATGGCGTCAGAACCTGCGATGACCAAGTCAACCTGATTCATCAGGTATCGCGCAGCAGAATCTATGATCAGCGTTGTTTTTATTCCATGTTCCAGCATCTCTTTCGCTGTTTTCCTCCCTTGGAAAAGGGGTCTGGTTTCGGTGCAGATGACCTCAAAAGTCTTCCCTTCGTGAACTGCTTTTTCAAGCAGACAAGTGACAGTTGAAGAGTGGCAGTGTGTGAGAATCACAGAATCAGACTTTATTCTCCTAGCACCGAATTCTGCGATTCTTTCTTTTGAGACCTTAAGGTCCTCAAGGAAATGGCGCGAAGACTTCGAGACGATCTCGACGAGCTTCTCGACTTCGGAACTCTTGCTTTCCTTGACTTGGCTGGTTATCCACCGAAGGGCATTCCTCATGAGGGGTTCTGTCTCTCTTGCGGCAAAAAGAGTCTCTTTGGCTTTGGAAATTTCCTTGATGAACTTGCTTCTGTTCTTGGCATGTGTCTGTGCGCTCATGTTTTCAATGGATTCGATCGCTGCTATCGCAACATTTCTTGCGCCTTGAATTTCTAAGTTTCTGATCTTATTGGCGATCTCTTGAATCGTTTCCATCCTTTAACACACGCCGTACTTGAAACGGGCATCAAACTTCAGTCTTCAGCTTTGCCTTAAGACGTTTCTGGTTGAAAGGCATATGGAAGCTTGTTTTATTATGAAAATCGATCGTTCTTCCACACGTCTGCGGTGTCACTGTAGCCTCTTTTTTCCCAGTAGCCCTTTTCTTTTGCGGACGTGAATTTTACCCTGGTTACCCATAGAGCGCTCTTGTATCCATACTTGGCTGGAACAACGAGGCGTAGCGGAAACCCGTATCCTTCTTCAAGAGGTTTCTCATTAAGCCTGTAAGCTAGAAGGACGTCTTCATGATAAAGGTCTTCCAGAGTCAGCGAGGTTGTATATCCATCTGCGCATTCAAAGGTCGCGGCTGTGGCCCTTTTCTTGGGCTTCGCCAAATCAGCTAGTTCCTTGAGTTTGACGCCTTCCCACTGGCAGTCAATTACGCTCCAACCTTCGACGCAATGGAAATTGCTTGTTGATTGGATCCTCGGAAGTTTCTCGATTTCCTCCCACCTGAGCCGGAGGGGTCTTTCCACTTCTCCGTCAATCGTTAAAGTGTATGTTTTCAAGTCAATCCTCGGGGTGGACCTTGTAATGCCTGGATGATCTATCCCCCATCTGAGCAGCCTATTGATAGGAGTTTGGCCTGGAGGCAGTTCTTTGTCTTTCAGTTGCTCCTTTTTCGAGGACATTAGTACCAGAAAAAGAGTGGGCGTCACATGAGAAATAAGGATTCCTAGTTGCTTTCACTTCGTTCAGGTGTCATTCATTCAAAGAAGCTCGACAGTTCTTTCTGGTTCTTTCCAACTTTCGACAGGCCTGAGACTTTTACGCCTGCCCTGCGAATCTCAAGTGTGGACTCAGCTAGGTATCTTTCGAAGAGTTCCTTGACTGTTTCCTGAAGGACTTCCAGTCTGTTCGTGTTGTCTAAGCTTTTGGACCGACTTCGAACACTCAAATCCTTCATGATTGCGATTGCGGTTACGGTTCGGAAAACGAGGCCATTCTGGTCCAGCTCTGCCTTGATCTCTTCGCATAGTCTGTCCGTGTTTTCTGTTATCAAAATCAATTTCCGCGTATCTTCTTTCAAAGTGGAAATTCTGCTAATTGATGTGGCTCCTGCTCTTTCCTGAACTGGTTCACCGTCAATTCCAGCGGCCGCATTATGAAAATAGAGACCGAGTTTCTTTCCGAAAATCTTGACAAGCCGTTGCACATCAAGCTTGGCCAGGTCACCGATAGTGGTCACTCCTAAAGCTCGCATTTTTTGTGTTGTTTTCAAGCCCACTCCTATGAGTCGGTCGACGGGTAGAGGTGATAAGAATTCTAGGACTCGCCCAGGTTCTATGACGGTTAAACCATCCGGCTTGTGAGCGTCGGAGGCGACCTTTGCTATGACCTTGTTGGGTCCGATGCCGATCGAACATGTGAGGCTGTGGTTCGTAAGAATCTCGTTTTTTATTCTCTTCGCCAGTTCTGTCGCTTCTTCGTAGCTTTCCTTCGTTCTTTGGCTTACTTCCAGATAGGCTTCATCTATTCCTGCTTGTTCGAAGCTGTCTGCATAACGTTTGAGGATGCTCATCACTCCACTTGAGATTTTCTCGTAGTAGGTATCATCGACCGGCAGAAATACGGCGTCAACGTTCTGTAGTTTACTTTTTGCCAGGGCAATCGGCATGCCAGACTTCACACCGAATTTTCGGGCAATGTAGTTAGCAGTGCTCACGGCCCCGCTGTCTTCGCTACGTCCCGAGTACACGCAGACAACTACTGGTTTGTCCCTTATTGAAGGATTCCGCGTCTCCTCGGCTTGCGCGAAAAAATAGTCTAAATCGACTAGCATCACGATTCTGTTTTGCAAGTGTGAATGCTCCAGAAGTTGAGTTGTAAACGATGATTTACGTTTTTCCTAATCCTAAATAGACAAAAGACACAAATCGTACCATGAATGAACTGGATCGTGGCCCTAAGGGGATCTGATGGTCAACTGGCGTCTATTGGAACTCGAGACTTCTAACGCTTGCAGAAATATGGCCATCGATGAGAGCATACTCGTTGCCCGAACGAAGGGTCTCGCTCCAGACACGCTGAGGTTTTATCGATGGAGACCTTCCGCGGTTTCTATCGGAAGGTTTCAAGATTTAGAATTGGAAGTTCAGCTGGCAAGCTGCAGGAACCAAGGCGTCGACATCGTTAGGAGGATTACTGGGGGAGGAACAGTCTATCATGATGCCATCGGCGAGATTACTTACAGTGCAGTGGTTAGCAAACAAGACTTGGGCACTTCAGATATAGACAAGATATACGCAAGACTGTACAGTGGATTGGTGGCAGCTCTGAAGATCCTGGGAATCATCACAGACTTCAACGAGGGCAACACGAAGGCCTGCCCGAACCTGACTACAAGGGGCAAGAAAATATCCGGAAGCGCACAAACTCACAAGGCTGGAGTTGTTCTACAGCACGGCACCCTGCTCTCGGATGTTAATCTCGGGAAAATGTTTGACGTTATTCGTGTTCCATGGGCAAAGACGCGTGAAGAAGTCATCAATATTGCAAATGACAGGATTACGTCAATCAACAGTGAACTGGGAAAACGAGTTTCATCAGCAGAAGTAACTGATGCCTTGGTAAGAGGGTTCAGCCAAGCGTTGAATGTTGAGCTTGTAAGCGATGAGTTGACCCCTTATGAATTGGACCTTGCAGCAGACCTGCAAGAACATAAGTACGCCAATGATGACTGGACCTTCCACTGCAAAAGCTTGCCGCTTTAAGCTTTTTTGATTCGCCACCGCACACCCTGAGCAGTGTCTTCGATTATTACTCCCATGTTTTTGAGACGCTGACGTATTTCATCGGCAGTCTTCCAATCCTTGGCTTTTCGAGCTTCCTGTCGCTTGAAGATGAGATCCTCAATTTCTTTGGGCAGTTCCTGTTCCTTATTAATTGGGCCTATGACATTGAGGACTTTGTCGAACCCAACCATGAGATCGTACACCTGCTTTGCTTCTGGCTTGTTGAGCTTGCCGCTGTCTATGAGATTGTTGACTTCTCTTACGAATTCGAACAGTTCGGCCATTGCTAATCCCGTGTTTAAATCATCATCCATTGCGTCGGTGAAACCTCTCTTTACTCGGCTTATCAACTGCTCGATGTTCTCTTCACAGCTCTCACCATTAGCATCTAATAGCCTGTACATGAAATTGGTTAACCGATCGACCGCGTTTTTCGCAGCATCCAACGCTTCAAACGTGAAGTTCAGCTGTTGCCTGTAATGTCCAGATAAAAACAGATAGCGCAAGGCTTTTGGGTCATAGCCCTTCGCAATCAGATCATCTAGCTTGTAGTAGTTGCCGAGACTCTTGCCCATCCGCTGCCCGTTGACGAGCAGGTGTTCACAGTGAAGCCAGAAGTTGACGAATTTTTTGCCCGTCGCTGCTTCGCTTTGTGCGATCTCGTTTTCATGATGCGGAAACAGGTTGTCCACGCCTCCAGTGTGGATATCTATTGTTTCTCCCAGATACTTCATGACCATGGCTGAGCATTCAATGTGCCAGCCTGGGTAACCCTTCTCGCACCATGGAGACTTCCAGTTCATGATGTGTTTAGGATCATTTACCCACAGGGCAAAGTCATATTGGTTTCTCTTTTCAGGGTTAGGTTCTACGTGTCCCCCTGCGCCTGTCTTCAGTTTTTCAACAGTATTGCCCGATAGCTTTCCATAATCTCTGAATTTGGTAACGTCAAAGTACACAGAGCCGTTCACTATGTATGCGTAGCCCTTGTCTATGATCCGCTGGATCAGGGCTATCATCTCGTTGATATTATCTGTGGCCCTCGGTCTAGCCATCGGCTCCTGAAAATTCATTTTATGAGAGTCTTCTAGGAAGGCTTTGATGTAGAAATCTGCAATTGACCAGGGATCCTTCTTTTCTCTTTCTGCTGCGGCTGCCATTTTGTCTTCGCCTATGTCGACGTCCTCAAACATATGACCAACGTCTGTCAAGTTCATCACTTGGTTTACCGTGAAGCCGCCGTACTCGAGGTATCTTCTTAGGACATCCGCGAAAGCAAAAGATCGCAGGTTTCCAATCGTTGCATAATCATAGACCGTGGGACCGCAGTTGTAAACGCTGACGGCTGTGGCCTCAAGTGGCTTGAAGACCTGCTTGCTCTTGGTGAGAGAATCGTACAATGTGAGCACGAATTGCCTTGCCCCACTGGTTTATTCGGTGCTAGATCGAATGACAATGTAGCTAGTTATACTTTGCTTTCAGGACGTTGTATCGAAGAGCAAAGTGCTGGTCAATTTCGTTCTTCCAAGATGGATCTGGAGGCACGAGTCAACTTAGTCGTATCTTTTCAGTTTAATCATTCTCTTGTAGCTTTTTAGATCGTTAGACACACGTCTCATAAGATAGAGTTCCTGCATTGTGTTTTCCAGCTCTGTGAATTCTTCATGTAGTTTTGGAATAGGCGTTCGGTTTCCCTCTTTTGTGCCTATCATAGCTGACACTTTGCAGTGGAGGGCTTCATTGTTTGTCGGCGAGCCAATCAGCCATTTCCGTCATCGAGGAGAAAGGAGAAGGCTTCGAAAACGGAGAAAACCGTTAATGGCTGTCTGGTCTGTAGCCTTCAACCTTAACCCTCCATTGCATCGTAAGACTTAAGACACACCGTTCTATAAAAGGCTTACTAAGCAGGTACTTCGTACAGACGCTGGAAAAAGCTAGCCTATGGCTAAAATACCCTCTAAAACCTTCCTCTCTTCAACACTCAACTGTCTAGTCAGCCAGGCTTTCAGCAACGAAGTCGATTTTGGAATCTCACCGCTATAAGTTATTATCTGATTGTTCTTTAGGGCGTCCACTTGAAAAGTTTTTTCCGGCTCTTTGAAAAGGAAAGACACAGATTGAGCCTGCGATGCGAGATTCTGAAAGTCTTCCCATTGTTTACAACGTAGAATGACAGGAGGCCCATGAATCTCTTTAGTCTGTATGACAACGTCCTCTTTCAATTCGGGTGGTCTTGCCGCCGGCAATGTCAGGGTACTTCGTGGACTTGACAAGTAACTAATCAGGTTAGTGATCTCATTCTGAAGCGTGCTTAGTCTTTCTTCGACTTTCTCCACCTTTCCGCTTAACTCCCCCGAGTCCCCCATCCTTTCTGTGACCGTGCCAAGTTCGTTTATCAGCCTGTCCAAATCCTTTTCATGTTCCTTTAGAACGTTAACTATGAAGTCTATGGCTTCCAACGCCTCATCTCTGGACGGGGGCTTTTTGGACATCACTATTCAACCGTTCCGTTAACATATCAAGCATCACTTTTGTAGATAAACCTAGCGAATCCTCAAGACGTATCCCAACGAAGACGTATCCATACTTATTCATAATAATGTATGGGATTTTGCAGTAAGATGTATTGTTCATGAAAGAATGAATCTAGAGCATCGTTTTCTTTTCAACCTTCGGACAATTCTTTACCATCAAATTAGCAATGCGCAGCTTTCGCTGATATTTGTGGCAAATGCTCGTGATACGGAGATGATATGCATTGCGGTCGACCGATAATTGAATCTTATGTCTTCTAATTTTCATGAGAGAGTTAAAATATCGGATTTCAAGAATGGTCAAGATGCCAAGTTGAAGCGTGAACTGTTCATGCATGGATCTTTAAGCTTTTCAGGAAAGGAAGATATTGTAAAGTTCGTTTCAGAAAATAGTATCAAGATCGTTAATCTGTGCCACGTGCCTGAGGATGGACGCCTGAAGACTCTCAGCTTCTCAGCAACAGACAAGAAACGCCTGCTGGAAATATTGGATCTGGGAGAGAGAGTCGACGGTTCAAGCTTGTTCTCTTTCATTGATCCAAGTCGCAGCGACATATACATATCGCCGAGGTCAGCCAAGGCTTTTGTTAATCCCTTTGCGTCGATTCCCACGCTTAACGTTCTTTGTGACTATTTGGATGAAAATGGAAAGCCATTGAACGTTGCTCCGGCAAATGTCTTAAAGCATGCTGAGGAAAAACTTCGCTCTTCAAGCGATATCGCGTTGAAGGCGCTGGCGGAACTTGAGTTTTACGTTATCTCTAAGGTGGAAGCTGAAACGTTTCTCCCCGAACTGCAGGACAGAAATTATCATGAGTCTGCGCCTTTCGCCAGATTTGAAAATGTCAGGAATGAGACTGTGGCCACATTGGCTGAGAGGGGCATTGCCACAAAATATGGACATTGCGAGGTAGGTCGCATGTTGACTCAGGACAACGTGCTGATGGAGCAGCATGAGATAGAATTCATGATTAACGACTTGGAAGAGATGGCTGAGACCGTAACTCTTGCAAAATGGATCGTTCGAAACGTTTGTTCTAGCCACGGTGTGTCAGCCTCTTTTTCGCCCAAGATCTCTATGGAACACGCTGGCACTGGGATGCACATTCACCTGTGTGGAGTTAGAAATGAGCAAAACGTGACTGGGACAGCGGAGGGCTCATTGAGCGATGAAGCTTTGAAGATGATTGGCGGAATTTTGAGGTTTGCGCCGAGCCTTGCTGCCTTTGGGAATACGACTCCGGTTTCTTATCTGCGTTTCATAGCGCGGAAGGAGTCGCCGATGCACATTTGCTGGAGTTTGAGAAACCGCCTTGCGCTAATACGCATTCCATTGTGGTGGAACTATCGACGAGAAGATACAGAGAGAATGACTCCGCGGAGAACTTTTGAATATAGAGCTCCAGATGCATTTACAAACATCTACTTTCTGCTTGCCGCGTTAGCCACCGCCATAGATTATGGTCTGCAGAATCCTAAGGAGGCAAAGAAGATCGCAGAGAACCTGCACGTTGACGGCGGAAGCGACAAGAACAGAAGATTGAAGACTCTGCCGCGCTCGTGTAGCGAAGCTGCAGAAAATCTCCAGAAAGATAGACAGTTCTATGAGGCAGATGGTGTTTTTCCCGAGAGGCTGATTGACAAGACTATCGAGAAGCTGAAAGCATATAATGACAAAGGGTTATGGAGAAAACTCGCTGGAAAAACGGACGATTTAGACGCTTTGCTGAAAGAGTACTTGAACTATGGCTGACCTTGAAGAAACGCTTATAGTCGTCTCTTATTGCATAACTTCTTAAGCCATGCCAAAGCGGGCGGGTAGATCAGTCTGGTACGATCGCCACGTTGGCATCGTGGAGGCCGCGGGTTCAAATCCCGCCCCGTCCACTCTACTTTCTCTTTGGAAAGAATGAAGAATAGAATCAAGTGTCCATTGAAAAAGAGAAAGGTAGTTAAACATCATGACCTAATTAGATAGTAAATGCAATAAAGAACGTCGAGAAAAGTATTGAAACAGCGAAAAGATGCCTCGGAGGAATCAAGTGATCATCCGTTGCGCATTTCGTGAAGGAGAGGAACTACTATCAAGAAATTCGGCGTGGGCAAAAATGTACTTCCCTGCAATGGGATGTTGAAGAGTCTGAGTAATAACATTCAAACCAGTAAAGGAGAAATAAGCATTGAGTAGAGAGGAGAAACCTTTGAAAGGGATTGAATTGAAGCTTGTGTCTGAATTGATGAAGAACAGTAAAAGAAGCGATAGAGAAATTGCAAAGGCGATCGGAGTATCTCAGCCTACCATTAGCAGAACGATGGTGAAGTTGGAAAAGGAGGGTGTTCTCAGAGAATACACCGTCATACCGGACTTTCGCAAGATTGGATATAACCTCGCAGCGATAACGCTAGGAAACGTTAGAGAAGATATGCGGAAACCAGAAAAAATAGATGCTGCAAGAAGAGAATTCGTGAAAAACTTTGATGATGTAACCTTTGAGATAGTGCTGGACGTGAGAGGAATGGGAATGGAACACGACGGCGCCATCTTTTCATTTCATAAAAACTATTCGGAATACGCTGACTTCAGAAGACGGTTAATGGCACAACCGTTCGTCGACCCGTCGAGCCTTGAAAGTTTCATAATAGATCTCAATGACAAAGCGCACCATCGCCACTTCACTTTGTCATATCTGGCCCAACATCTGCTCCAAACTCCCAATACCAGAGACGAAACCTGATTGATGTTTTGCCGAGCGCAAGCAAATCTGCTTTAGAAAAGGTCTGTGACGTTCTTATTCCTTGAGGATTGCATGGCTTAGATAGAATTTTCTCAAGTGAGCTATGCTTGAAAGTGCACTTTGAGAGCTTCTTGATTCCACCGGGCGTCTATCTTGTTTGAGCCTAGTGCAAGAATCAGCTTTAGTTGACTGTATCTATAAGGCACGACAGATATGGACGAAGGTATGAACGGCTTTTCGACGCTCCTAGCACCAAAAACTTATATTACCAGCTAAAGCATCCGATCTGATGATTGATATGTCTACAGACAAGAAAGCGGATCTTGCTGGTCCTGGGATAGGCAGTTACGAAGAGCTTGAGAAGGTTCTTCCAGGAGATTATCACTCGCTCTTGAATCCGAAAGAGACTCAAATCGCCATATATGAAGTCAAGCGGTATATTGAGGAGAATCTCTGCAAGGAGCTCAACCTGATAATGGTTCAGGTTCCACTTATCGTGGATGTCGAGAGCGGCGTGAATGATCTCCTAGATCGTGATGGTTCGCGTACGCCTATTCAGTTTCACATTTCGAATGATTATGACAAGCATCCGGTTGAAGCCCAAATAGTTCAAGCTGCGACCAAATGGAAGCGAATGGCCCTGAAAGAGTTCGGAATGAAGCCAGGCGAAGGCTTATGCACCGACATGCGCGCCGTACGTAAGGATTACTTCCTCGACCATGACCACAGTGCCTACGTGGATCAGTGGGACTGGGAGAAGACCATCACAGAAAAAGAGCGCAACCTGAAGTATCTAACTGAAACCGTGGAGAAAATTTGGAAAGTCATCAAAGGTGCCGAGAAGCATGTTCAGAAGGTCTTTCCGAAGCTCAAAACAGACAAGTATCCAGATCTGCCTGACAAACTCACGTTCATTCACGCTGAAGATATTCTTGACAAGTACCCTGAGTTACCCCGCAAACAGCGTGAGACGAAGATTCTGCAGGAATACCCTGGAATATTCATTTACGGCATCGGATGGACTCTCAAGGATGGTTACCCGCAC
>Ga0187778_10001510_pt1 | contig 16059 bp, 11 predicted proteins | sample 1015_Q2_SP5_20_M_FD_132418 | JGI IMG/M metagenome (GOLD analysis project Ga0187778, IMG submission 132418) | Tropical peat soil microbial communities from peatlands in Department of Meta, Colombia - 1015_Q2_SP5_20_MG | ecosystem: Environmental > Terrestrial > Soil > Wetlands > Peat | place...
CTATGGGGCTGTCCCTAAGCGATCTGTTGAAACGAATGCTGGAGATGGGCGGTAGCGACCTTCATCTCACCACCAATTCCCCGCCGCAAATCCGCGTGCACGGGCATCTGACCCCGCTCGATCTTCCACAAATGACGCCGGCGGAGACCAAGCAGCTGGCCTACAGCGTGATGACCGATTCGCAGAAGCACCGGTTTGAAGAGAATCTCGAGCTGGACTTCTCCTTCGGCCTGAAAGGGTTGGCCCGCTTCCGCGCCAACGTGTTCAACCAACGGGGGGCGACATCGGCTGTCTTTCGTCTGATTCCCTTCGAAATCAAGTCGTTTAACCAGTTGGGGCTTCCGGCGGTGGTGAGCAAGATGTGCGACAAACCTCGCGGTCTGGTGCTGGTCACCGGTCCGACCGGCTCGGGCAAATCGACCACCCTCGCCTCCATGATCGACAAGGTCAACAGCGAGCGGCATGATCACATCCTCACCATTGAGGATCCCATCGAGTTTGTCCACATGAACAAGAACTGTGTGGTGAACCAGCGCGAGCTGCACGCCGACACCAAGAGCTTCGCTGATGCCTTGCGCGCCGCGCTGCGCGAAGACCCGGATGTCGTGCTCATCGGCGAAATGCGCGACCTCGAAACCATCGAGTCGGCCCTGCGCATCGCCGAAACCGGCCACCTCACCTTTGCGACCTTGCACACCAACTCAGCCTCCTCCACCATCAACCGAATCATTGACGTGTTCCCGGCGCATCAGCAGCCGCAAATCCGCGCCCAGCTGTCCCTGGTTCTGGAAGGAATCATGTGTCAAAGCTTGTTGCCGCGGGCGGATGGGAAGGGACGAGTGATGGTGATGGAGATTCTGGTGCCGAATGCTGCGGTTCGCAACCTGATTCGCGAAGACAAGATCCATCAGATCTATTCCGCAATGCAGTCAGGACAGGACAAGTTCGGAATGCAGACGTTCAACCAGTCGCTGGCAACGGCCTACTTCCAAAAGCTGATCACCATGGAAATGGCCTTGTCCCGCTCCAGCAATCAGGATGAGTTGACCGAGATGATCAACCGCGGTGCCAGCCTCTTGGGTCGGAACCAGGCGGCGGCGGCCAAGGCGGCGGCTCCAACCAAGCGGTAAACGATTTTGCCGGCTGGAAGTAGCAGGTTTAGCAGGTACAGAGGCAAAGGAGGCGTTGAGCCAACTTTGCGCCAGCCAGAAACAAGTGAGTGAAGAGAGGATCTCATGCCAGTTTTTACATTTTCGGGAAAGAGCGAGAACGGGGAGAAGGTGAGCGGCGAGCGCGCCGCGGCAAACAAGCAAGCGCTTACCATGCAGCTCCGGCGGGAGCACATCACTCCCAGTGCGATACGCGAGAAGGGCAAAGAATTCGCCTTGCCGACCTTCGGCTCCGGCAAAGTCAAAGTCAAGGAAATCGCCATCTTCTTCCGCCAGTTCTCGGTGATGATCGATGCCGGACTGCCGCTCGTGCAATGTCTCGAAATTCTGGCAGCCAATCAGGAGAACCAGGCCTTCCAAAAGACCCTCACCGCCGTGCGGACCACGGTGGAAGGTGGCGCAACCTTGGCCAATGCCATGCGCCAGCATCCCAAGGTTTTTGATGATCTGACCACCAACATGATCGAGGCCGGCGAGACCGGCGGTATTCTCGACGTCATCTTGCAACGTCTGGCTCTCTATGTCGAAAAGGCGGTCAAACTCAAAGCGGCGGTGAAATCGGCGCTGATCTACCCGGTCGCGGTGGTCAGCCTGGCCGTGCTGATCGTGGCCGCACTGCTGAAATGGGTGGTGCCCATTTTTGCCAACCTTTTTGCCGGCCTGGGTGTGGCCTTACCCTTGCCGACGCGCATCGTCATCGGACTGAGCGCCTTCGTCGGCCAGTTCTGGTGGTTCTTCGTCGTGGGAGTGGCGGGGATTGTGATCGGCATTAAGCAGATGCGGAAGAACCCCCGTTCCGCCTACTACATGGACTATGCACTGCTGAAGCTGCCGATTCTGGGCATCCTGCTGCGCAAAATCGCCGTCGCCCGCTTTACACGAACCTTGGGAACCCTGATCACCTCGGGCGTGCCCATTCTGGAAGGGTTGACCATCACCGCCCGCACCAGCGGCAATCGGGTGCTGGAGGAGGCGCTGATGCGAGTGCGGAAGGCAATCGAGGAAGGCCGAACGATCGTCGATCCTTTGCGCGAGTCCGGTGTGTTTCCCAATATGGTGACCCAAATGATCGGGGTCGGTGAAGCCACGGGCGCCATGGATTCCATGCTGCAGAAGATCGCTGATTTTTACGAAGATGAGGTGGACGCAGCGACCAAAGACATGCTGGCTATGCTCGAACCGGTCATCATCGGCATGTTGGGAATCATGATCGGCGGCATCGTCATTTCGCTATACATGCCGCTGTTCTCGATGATCGCCAAGCTGGCGGGCTAGAACCCAGGGCAGCTTAGCCGTAGGGAGAGGATAGCCGGGAAGCAGCCGGCTATCCCTGCCAGGTGGCGGCGCAAATCAGGTAACAGCATGCAATCTATTTTCGATGAGCGGCAGTGGCTGGCATGGCTCGTCAAGGTTCGCATTATCATCCTGACATTTCTCCTGGGCCTGCAGCTGGCGATCAGCCGTTTGACTCCGGCCCCTTTTCCCATCCGCCTGTTCATTAACATTGTCCTGTTGTGGTACGCAATCTCGATTTTCTACGCGTTGTTGGTCGGCTTCTGGCAGGAATACCAAATCCAGTCGCTCCTGCAAGTGGTCAGCGACCTCATGTTGGTGAGTCTGGTTATCTACGCCACTGGCGGTGTCGATAGCTCGTATAACTTTCTCTACCCCCTGGTCATTATTGTCGCTTCCATCTTGCTACCGCGCCTCTGGGCGTACCTTACGGCGGCACTCGCCTTCATTCTCTACGGCGCCGTTCTGGAACTCACGTATTTTGAGGTGATTCCGTCCTACTCGGTCACGCACCCCGAGTTGAAAGCGCTGCGATCCATCATCTTCGTCAACCTGTTCGGCTACTTAGCCGTGGCCTATCTAGCTGGTTTGCTGGTGACCAAGCTGCGACAGGTCCACGGCAAGCTCAAGGACACCAGCGGTGCGCTCGAGAACCTGCAGGCGCTGCATGAAAATATCATTCAGTCCATCACCGGAGGTCTGATCACCACCACTCTCGAGGGGCAGATCAGCTTCGTCAACTCCGCGGCTCAGAAGTTGCTGGAGCTCCCCGAGGGGGAGTTGCTGGGACAACCTATCCATCGGCTCTTTCTCGATACCCTGCCGCGAGTGGATTCCGAACCGGTGCACGCCGAAGTCCGGCGGCAGGCACGCAACGGCTTTCGCAGGACCTTTCGGGTTCTGGTCTCTCCCCTGACGGTCTCCGATGACCAGATCTCGGGCTATGTTTATACCTTTGACGATCTGACCGAAATCCGCCGCTTGGAACGGGAAATCCGAATGCAGGACCGGTTGGCCGCCGTGGGCAGGCTGGCAGCGGCGATCGCCCACGAGATCCGCAACCCTCTGACCTCCATCGCAGGATCGGTGCAGATGCTCTCCGCCATTCCCGACCTGAGCGAAGAGCATCGCCAATTGCTGCAAATCGTGACCCGGGAATCGGAGCGGCTGAACGGAATCATTACCGACTTTCTGGCCTACTCCCGTGGACGGCAGTACCGCTTCGAGAAAGTCGATCTGTTACCCCTGCTGGAGGACACTCTCACGCTGCTCGAACATCGCCTAGCGACCGAGAACCCGGCGATTCGCATCGTACGTAATTTCAAGGTGGAACAGGCCTGGGCCCTGGCGGACGGCGACAAGATCAAAGAAGTCTTCTGGAATTTTTGCGGAAATGCGGTCTGCGCCATGACCGCGGGAGGGACCCTCACGGTCACCGTGGGTTCGATCGGCCAGGAATGGGAGATGACCTTCGCCGACACCGGGGCGGGGATGAGTCAGCAGGTGATTGAGAAGATCTTCGAACCGTTCCAGTCGCAATTTGAAGGGGGAACCGGCCTGGGCCTGGCCATCGTCTACCAAATCGTGCAGGCCCATGAAGGCAAAGTCTGGGCACGCTCCCGGCCGGGCCAGGGTGCCGTGTTCGTGCTGCGCTTGGCTCGCTTGGGGGCGGGGGAACCGGACCGGGTTCGCGAAGATAACATCGGTGCCGCACCCCAGTCGTTGCTCGACGGCCCCATCGTCCAGGCCAGCGCGGGAGGGCAGCGTGGCTAACCTCCTGATCTGCGATGACGAGCGTTCCATCTGCGAAATGCTCGACATCGCCTTGCGCCGCGATGGCCACCGGGTTGAGACGGTGAATTCGGGAGACGCGGCCAAGCGAAAACTCGACGGCGCTCTCTACGATGTGATTGTGGTCGACATTCGCATGCCTCGCACCAATGGCATCGAGGTGCTTCGCCACGCACACCAGGTCTCGCCCGATTCCGCTGTCATCCTGATCACGGCCGTGGATGATTACGAGGCGGCGGTAGAAGCCGTGAAGGCAGGGGGAGCCACCGACTACATCCGGAAGTCTCCCGGCCTGGTGGATGAAATCAAGCTGGCCATCGACCGCGCGCTCAAGAACCTGGCCCTCGATCGCCAGAATTTCGCCTTCAAGCGGGACGCAGCCAGCCGCAACTCCCTGGACAACATCGTCGGTGTCAGCCCCACCCTGGAGAAATTGAAGCAGACCATCCGCACGGTGGCTTCCACCCAAAGCACGGTACTGGTCTACGGGGAAAGCGGTACAGGAAAGGAACTGGTGGCGCGGGCAGTACACGTATGTTCTCCCCGTGCGGCCGAACCCTTTGTGTCCATCAATTGCGGGGCCTTTCCCGAAACCCTGCTGGAGAGTGAACTCTTCGGCTATGTCAAAGGCGCATTCACCGGAGCCAACCAGAACAAGTGCGGTCTTTTCGAAGTGGCCGACCGGGGAACGATTTTTCTCGATGAAATCAGTGAGATGGCCTTGACCATGCAAGTGAAACTCCTGCGGGTTCTGCAGGAGCGCTCGGTGCGTCCGGTCGGTGGAACGGTGGAGATTTCTATCGACGTACGCGTGGTTGCGGCTACCAATCGCGATTTGGATAAACAGGTGGCTGAGCATACCTTCCGGGAAGATCTGTACTATCGCTTGAATGTGATTCCCATCGTGGTGCCGCCTTTGCGCGAACGGCGCGAGGACATTCCCCTGTTGGTGAATCATTTTCTGAAGAAATATGCTGCCGCAGCCGGCAAGAACATTCGTCAGGTGAACCCGGATTCCCTCGAGGCGCTGTGCACCTATGAATGGCCCGGCAATGTGCGGCAACTGGAGAATGCGGTTGAGCGAGCTGTGGCGCTGGAAAGCGGCGAACAATTGCGCGTCGAAATCCCCGCGGAAAAGGCCAAAGCCCGGGCCATGGCAGCTGCGGCTGGAGTGGGGGGGACGTCCGTGACCGCCGCCGGAGCGTTAACCCCCGAAGGCCTGGATATGGAAAAGTACGTCGCCGATGTAGAGATTTCGCTGTTGCGGTCTGCGCTGGCGCAATCCCATGGAGTACAGACTCGGGCCGCCGATCTGTTGAAGATCTCCTATCGCTCTTTCCGTCACTTGATGAAGAAGTATCAGCTGCAGTGAAGAAAGAACCTGCGGTCGAGCGCCCCCAGAGAAAAACCCGGGCGTGAAATGCGTTACCATGGGTACGCCCTGAGAATCCACTGCTGTTTGTCATGGGCAGTGTCACCAGTAGCCTTTTGCTATGCTGCGATTTTTGTGGAATGCCACCCGCGGACATCACCTTAGGCCTTGGCGCAGCCCGTATTTGCTGTGGCGAATCGAGACCTATACCGGGGTAAAGATGCACCAGATGGGGTTGCTGGAGTTTGGCGAGTTCGTGTGGAGGGAGCGGCAAGAGCTGTGGCGTTTTCTCCGCTGGACGGAGGAAATGGAGCAATTCGCCCATCCGAAACCAAAGCACCCCTAAGGAGAGTCCCTCTTTTGGTTGGCTCGCCTCCGCTCGGTCTCGGTTCACAGTTTTCGTTGTTTGGGTCGATTCGAGAAGCTGGAAGAACGGACTCCCAATTATTGTCCGTGGCCGGCAACCGCCGCGCCTTGCAGGGCCATGTGGACCTCGGCTCCCTTGCCCACGCCCAAGAGTTGGGCGGCAGAGGCACGACTGGCCGCGAGTTCCACGTACCCCATGCTCCCCAGGATGGCGAAAACCTCGTTGGGTAACGCCTCCGAATAGGTGCTATGCAGTTCCGTGATCTCGCGGTCCCCAATCACAATCTTGAACGGTACGGGCGGGTCCTGAAAAAGTGCGGGAACATCTTGCAGAGTGAAGTTGGTGACCAGGTTGCCAAAGCGGTCGACCTTCAAGATCACGCCTCGTAGGGTCCTTTCATCCACCGCCTTCGGTTTCGGCGCGCTGAAGCGAATATAGTCAGAAATTTCGTCGCCCAATTTTGCGCTATCGACGCCTTTGGCCAAATAGCCGGCCACGGGAGCGAAGACGTCCCGTCCATGAAAGGTGTTGCTGATCGGCTGCAGGAAATAATGCTGCCCGGTGATGTGGCGTACCTTGACGCGCTCTTCGCGGTCCATGACGAGGGAAAGCACCCCGTTATCCGGCGCCACCAGGTAGTGCTTCTCGGTCGACACCAGAAGCGGTCGCCGGACTGTCCCCACACCGGGATCGACCACCACCACATGGGTCGTGCCCGTAGGAAAATAGGAATACGCCTGGGCGATGGTAAGCGCACCATCGAAAATATCGAAGGGCTGGACCGAATGGCAAATGTCTATGATTTGGGCCTCAGGCGCGATGTTCAAAATCACGCCCTTCATCGTACCCACGAAGTGATCGTTAATCCCGAAATCAGAGGTCAGCGTGACGATCGGTGCGTTGGCCAAGGCATCCTCATCGTGAATTCTCCCCCTCCGGCGAATGCGCAGTCAAGGCACAATAGTAACGCTTTTTCGATGAACTCTTCGGAGTGGAAGGGGAATTGCGACCGGCTTTTCTGGCTTCTGACGCTCTCTGGAATCGAGGACTCTCAGTGAATTTGAATGTCCCCTGATCCCGTACGGATTGAGAGTTGCGGCCCGCCGCCTGCCACCTTGCCGTGAATCGTCTGTTCGGACTTGCGGAGATCGCCCCGAACTGTGACCGAGACGGCACGGTCGGTCACGATCCTGCCGGAACCTGTAGTCGCGTCCAAATCGAAGGCTGCGTCGGCGGGCAGTCGAAGATCTACGTTCCCGGAGCCTGTCCTTATGTCCCAACCCCCGACGATCACGCCCGAGATCTCGGCATCTCCACTGCCTGACTCCGCCCACAGTGTTCCCTTTACGCCTCGCACTTCAAGATTGCCGGAACTGGTGCGGATGTGCAGATCCCCTTCGCCTTTCTCCTCCACGCGAACGTCGCCGCTTCCAGTCTCGACAGTCAAGGGAGCGAAAATGTCCTGCGCCACAATATCTCCAGAGCCACTGTGCAGTTGCACTCGGCTACCGGCTATGTCGCGCAGTCGCAGATCACCCGAGCCCGTCTCCAGCTCAACGGTTCCCTTTAGCCCTTCCAGTCCTTGGTCCCCCGATCCGCTGCGCGTGCGTACGGCAGTGTCAGCCGGTGCGGTGATCTCATAATCCACGGAAGTGCCGTGCTGGCTGAGATAGTCGATGTGGATGCTGTTCCCCGCTTGGCGAATGGGCGGGTCTTTCTCAATTTGGTTCACATCGCCCCGACGATCGCCCCGAAGAACCCGATCCCCGACATGGATCTTCCCCTTGACGGTAACCGTGCCGGGCGGACCTACGCGAACGGAAATGTCGCCGGCGTGGGTGAGCACTTCAAGGTCGACGGCTCCGGTGACCGAAAAGGTTCGCTCAAAGGAACCTTGCCCGGAGTCCCGGGCGACGAGCGGCCCTGGAAGGAGCAAGCTGAGAGCCAGAAATGCCAGCCATCGAAGAATCAATCCGCGCATAAGATCCGCTCCAGACAAGAGCGCTAGCAAAGACCAGAGAGCTTCGGAGGCGGATTCCTGTCAACCGCACCTTGTGTCGCCCAGGCCCCGGCCTTACTGCAACACCACCTGGTCGCCTTCCTTCAAACCGGTGAGTAGCTCGGTTTTCGCGCCGTTCGAGATCCCGATATTCACCGCGATCTTCCGCTTGCCATCTTTGGCCTTGGGATCGGGGACTTCGACCGAAGCTTGCTTGTCCTTATCGTAGAGGATGGCGCCTTCTGGAATCTGCAGCACGTTCTTGTGCTCTTCCAGAATGATTTCTGCGTTGGCGGTCATCTCGGCCTTCAGTTCACCGCCGGGATTGTTGATCGACACACGCACTTCGAAAGTGGTTACATTGTCCTTCTCGACGCCCATCGGGGAAATCTTGGTGACCTTGCCGTAAAAGGTCTTGTCCTTGAACGACTCCACCTTGATCCGCGCTGGCTGGCCGAGATACACCTTGCCGATGTCGCTTTCGTCGACCTTGCCTTTGACATAGACCTGGCTGGTGTCGCCCAGAGTCATCACCAGAGTAGCCGAGGAACCGAGGACAAGAATCGAGCTCACCGCATCCCCGATTTCGACGTCTCTCGACAACACGATGCCGTCAATCGGCGAAACGATGTCGGTGTAACTGAGCTGCTCTTCGAGTTGCGCCAAATTGGCCTGGTCCTTAGCCACATCCGCCTGCGACTGTCGAATCTTGGCCTTCAGCACTTGGACCTGCGCTTTGGCGACGTTCTGCTTGTTCAGTGCCATTTTGTAGTTGCGGTCGGCGTCGTCGAGTGCGGACGCCGAGACCACCCCGTCCTTGGCCATCTCTTCAGCCCGCTCGTACTGGCGCTTGAGCAAGGGAACATCCGGGCCTTCGGCGTCCACCATGGCACGCTCCGAATCGGCTTCCGAGCTGGCCAGGCTGGCGTCGGCGGCTTGCAATGCCGCGCGAGACTGATCCACTTGTGCTTGGATCTCATCCTTGTCCAACTGGGCCAGTAACTGGCCTTTCTTTACCTTGTCGCCGTATTCCACCATGAGCTTCTTCACGATGCCGCTGGCCTTGGACTTAACCTCAACCTTGGTGATGGGCGTGACTTTCCCGGTTGCCACCACGCTCTTCGCCAGATCGCCCTTCTCGACTTTCACCAACTTGCTGGGATCAATCTTGGTGCCGCTCCGGGTAAAGGCGGTGAGGGCACCCACAAACAGCAATAGGACTCCCACCACGACGCTGACCGCGATGATCCGTTTGCGCCGCTTCTTCTTATGATTGCCGCTGCCGTTCACTTGCACCTCCTCGGCCTAAGGGTCCGACCTTCGCCCTGATCTTTAGTACGGGACGGGGGTGGAATTTGTTCCGGGAGTTGCTGACCCGTGCCCCGCCATCATTATTTATTTCGATGCATTAGACCTGACAAGTTCAGAAATGTAAGCAGACCTTGCTAGGAACCTGACGGAAACCAAGCGGGACGAGCCAGAGCGAATGGCCAATCGGGCTTCCTGGCTAAGATCTTATTCTACATGCTTCTACAGGTACAGGCACCAGTTGCTCCTATCGTACTCCCTTTGGAATGTTAAAATTACCCATCCATGTTCGCTTACGGGCTGCTCCCCGTAGTCCTCATTCTGCTCCTGGTTGCCGCCAACGCTTTCTTTGCGGCGGCCGAATTTGCTCTGGTGAGCATTCGCGACACTCGCATCCAGGAGCTGATCGAGGCGCGCCGTATCGGCGCCCGCATCGTCCAAAGGCTGCACCGCAATCTCGACGAGGTGGTCAACGGGGTACAACTGGGAATCACGATCGTTAGCCTGACCTTGGGCTGGGTGGGCGAACCTCGCCTGGCACACATGTTCGAGGCTTTCCTCGGGCAAGTTCCTCATTCTCAGCTTTATGCCCACGGCATCGCCATCGCCGTGGCATTCATTCTGATCACCTGCCTGCACGTGATTCTGGGTGAGCTGGTGCCGAAATCCTTGGCTCTGCAAAGAGGCGAGCAGGTCGCCTTGGCCGTGGCAGCCCCGATGGACGTATTTCTCACTTTGACCCGCCCGGTCAACTTCGTCATGAATGGTGCCGCCGGGTCGGTGTTGCGCCTGTTTGGCTCACGCAAACTTCGCCAGGGACCGGTGCATTCGCCCGACGAACTCAAGCTCATTGTGAGCGCCAGCCGCCAATCGGGTCAGATTCCGCAGTTTCAGGAGGCGATGATCCATCACGCCCTGGAACTCGAAAGTATCACCGTCCGCCAGGTGATGGTTCCCCGGCCGGACATTTTCTCCCTGCCAGGGGATCTCACCCTCGAGGAGGCCTTATCCCGGGTGGTCGAAGAACAGCATTCGCGAGTTCCGGTTTATGACACCCAGAGCGGTCCCGAGCACATTGTGGGGGTGCTCTACGCCAAGGACCTTTTGCGCTGGGCCCGGCTGCGACTGACGGCGAATCTGCTGCAGCCCGGGGCCAGCCGGATCTCCAGCATGAAGATCAACCAGATCATGCGGGATGTGCTGGTCGTTCCCGAGACCAAGGTATTGACCGAATTGCTCGAAGAATTCAAAAAGCGCAAGCGGCACCTGGCGGTGGTGGTCGATGAGTTCGGTTCGACGGCAGGTGTCATCACCGTGGAAGACGTTTTGGAACAGCTCGTGGGCGAGATCGAGGATGAAGGGGACCAATTGGATGTGGCACCGCAACCCTCGAGTCTGCAAGCGAACGTTCCCCTGGTCCTCGACGCGTCGGTGGGAATCCGCGATCTGGAAATTCAACATGAACTTGAGCTTCCGCGCGATGCTGGCTTTGAAACCCTCGCCGGCTTCGTGCTGGCTCGTTTGCAGCGAATTCCCAAAGTAGGGGAAGGCTTTGATCACGAGGGCCACCGCTTTGTCGTCGAGGAAATGGAAGGTCACCGAATCGCCAAGGTCAGGATCGAGAAGCTGCAGCCGTCGACCATCAGCAAAGCGGGAGATTAAAAGACCAATCTCGGCGGATCGAGACCTCCCGCACAAGGAACAGCCGTGCTTCGCTATCTCTCTCGTCGCCTGCTGTATGCCATTCCCGTGGTCTGGCTTGTGGTTTCAGTCGTCTTCGTGCTCATCCACCTGGTACCGGGCGATCCCATCTTGCAGATGCTCGGCGAAGGGGCGCCCGCGGCCGATCTTCAAGCCGCTCGCCACGCCTACGGCCTCGATGTCCCTCTGGGAAAGCAATACCTTCACTATTGGCGAGGCGTGCTGCACGGCGATCTCGGACCATCCCTGCGCTTCAATCAGGACGTGAGCAAACTGATCGCACAGCGATACCCCTACACTCTGGAGTTGACCTTTGCCAGCTTGCTGGTCGCCGTGCTCTTGGCCGTTCCCTCCGGCGTTCGTTCCGCCCAAAGGCGCAATCGCTGGGATGACCGGGCGCTGAGCGTGGTGAGCTTGTTTGGACTATCCTTTCCCAACTTTGCCCTGGGACCGATTTTGATTCTGTTTTTCTCCATTCGATTGCGCCTGCTGCCGGTCTCCGGTTCCGGCACGTTCGCCCATCTGGTGCTTCCCGCCCTTACCCTGGGCAGTGGTCTGGCCGCCATCCTCACGCGCATGGTCCGAACCTCCATGCTCGAAGAACTCACGCAGGACTACATCCGTACCGCCCGCGCCAAAGGGCTCTCCGAACGCGTGGTTGTGTACCGTCATGCGCTGCGCAACGCGATGATCCCGGTCATGACCGTGTTGGGCTTGCAATTGGGAGCGCTGCTGGCCGGCGCCATCGTGACCGAGACGATCTTTTCCTGGCCGGGAATTGGACGATTGGCCATCCAGGCCATTGGGAATCGCGATTACTACCTGGTCGCAGGCTGCATTCTGGCAATCGGATTGACCTACGTCGCGGTGAATTTTCTGACCGATCTGCTCTACTCGGCAGTGAATCCGAGAATCCGGCAGTGAAAGCATCGACACTCGGAACTCCCATCTCGATCCAGCGGGCGGTTCGACATCACCCCTTGGCCGTCGCCGGCTTGGTGCTGGTCGTCATGTTTGTGACCTTCGCCTTGTTCGCCTCCTCGATTGCCCCGTACGACCCTTTCTCGATTGATCTGCCTTCGCGCCTGTCTCCGCCCTCGTCCGCCCACTGGTGTGGAAGCGATGAGCTCGGCCGTGACATATGTTCGCGCCTGATCTATGGTTCTCGCATTTCCATGCTCGTCGGAAGCTCGGTGGTTGCCGCTTCTCTCGCACTAGGTCTGATCGTGGGATCGATCGCCGGCTACTACGGCGGCCGACTCGACCGCATTGTCAACGCGGTAGTCATGAACGCGTTTCTTTCCTTTCCCGGCATTCTTCTCGCCATCGCCTTTGTTGCCTTTCGCGGACCGGGGATTTTCAACCTGGTGCTTGCGTTGTCGCTCGGCGGGTGGGTAGGCTATGCGCGTCTGGTGCGCGCCCAAGTGCTTTCGGCGCGTGAACGGGAGTATGTCGAGGCCGCCCGCGCCCTCGGCGCCAGCGATCTGCGAATCCTGGCGCGTCACATACTGCCCAACATCATTCAGCCGGTGATCGTCCAGGCAGCAATCGGAATGGCTGGCGCCATTCTGGCCGAGGCCACCATGAGCTTCCTAGGCCTCGGGGTTCCTCCACCCACGGCCAGTTGGGGGACAATGCTGAACGACGCCCGAGCTCATCTGTTTGATGCTCCCCATCTGGTTCTGTTTCCTGCAGCCACGGTTATGCTGGCGGTACTCTCGTTCAACTTTATCGGGGATGCGCTGCGGGATTACCTGGATCCGCGATCTCGCCTGGAAGCGGGCCTTTAGCTTCACCGGGGCCCCTCTCGACACCCGGGGAGTGTCACAATGGTTGGGTGAGAATTCTGATCTCGGCCGGGGAAGCCTCGGGCGACATGTACGGGGCGCAACTGATCGGGGTACTGCAGCGTGTGGCGGGTAAGCTGTCCCCGGGAAACGCTCCCGTTTCTCCCACGGAAGGCGACTCGGCGACGCCCCAACCGACTCCTCGACACACCACTCCACCCAGCGAGCTCGAAATCTTCGGAGCCGGGGGAGACCGCATGCGGGCCGCCGGCTTTGACGTCGTCGTGGATGCACGCGAGCTTGCGGTCGTCGGCATAACCGAAATCCTCGGGCATCTGCCGAAAATCTACCGTCTCTTTGCCCGGCTCATCGCCGACGCTGACCAGCGCCGCCCCGATGTCGCCGTGGTCATCGACTCCCCGGCCTTCAATTGGAGAGTGGCACGCGCGATGCACCAGCGCGGCATTCCGGTCGTCTACTACGTGTGCCCCCAATTCTGGGCCTGGAGGCAACGTCGCGTCCGGCTGCTGCGCAACTACGTCACCAAGGCCCTGGTGATTTTTCCCTTCGAAGAGCGGTTCTACCGTGATCGGGGCGTCGATGCCACCTTCGTCGGCCATCCCCTGGCCGACGTGCCGCTGCCTCGAATTTCTCGCGCCAGCTACGCCGCCGAGCACGGACTCGATCCCGCGAAGCCCTGGATCACAGTCATGCCCGGCAGTCGAGTAAAGGAAGTTCGCATGAACCTGCCCACGATCCTCGAGGCAGCCGCAGAGTTGGGTCGGAATTACGAATTCTTGCTGCCGGTTGCGGTGACCCTCAGCCGCGATTGGCTGGAAAGTCTGATTGGCGACCGCGTGCCGATCCACCTAGTCAGGGAGAGTCTGCCCGCCTTGGCCCACTCGCGCGCCGGCATCATTGCCAGCGGCACGGCCACCCTCGAGGCCGCCATCGTGGGAGCTCCCTTCGTCATGGTTTACCGGGTCTCACCCCTCACCTATGTTCTGGGGCGCCCATGGGTGAAGGTTCCCCACCTCGCCATGGTGAACTTGATCGCTGGTCGAGAAGTCGTCCCCGAGCTGATCCAGGGGGACTTCACCGGGCAAACGGTAGTCCTTAAACTGAGAGAAATCCTGGCGGACGGCCCGGCTCGGACCAGGATGGTGGAAGGCCTAGAGGAGGTCCGTCGGTCGCTGCGGGGTCCTCATGGCAGCGCCTCAACTGCGGAACGGGCCGTCGAGACTGTTTTCAGCCTCTGGCGGGAACCCAAGCGCTAAACAGCGAGCTAATCATCCGTCATCAGACGAATGCTTTCAGGCTTGTGCCGCCAGCATCTTTTGGGCCACAATCTTCATCATAGTGAGAGAACTGCCGGGAGACATTCCATTCATGCATGGTCCATCTCAGACCCAGCGTCGTGTCCCTGTCCGTCGTTGGGTGTTCTTGTTCTTGCTGTTGGCATTACCGGGGTGGGCCGCCGAGAAGAACCGCCTTCAGGTTGACGATTATCAGATCGATGCTGAGCTGACCCCCCATCTTCACCGGCTCGCCGCCCATGTCAAAGTCAAGTTCACGGCGCTTGAGAATACGAATGTCGCCATTTTCCAGCTGCACAATGATCTGCGTTTGACCAAAGTGAGCGACGACAGCGGCAAACCATTGAGCGCCGAGCGTATCGCCCAAGATTCGACCGTGCGTGTCCAGTTGCTCAAGCCCCTCAACAAGGACCAGTCGAGCAGCCTGAACTTTGACTACGACGGGGTACTCGAATCAGCCGATGACAGCCCGGTGCAAGGACTCAAGCTGGCCTATGTGGGCGATGACACCAGTTACCTGCTCTACGCCGGTCGTTGGTTCCCGGTCGAATCCTACGGCACGAACCGCTTCACCGCCACTATGAACATTACGGTTCCCGCGCATATGACGGTGATCGGCAGCGGCCAGCAAAGCGAGAGCAGCACTCCAGCTTTGAAGACCACGACAGCCTCCGAGGCCATCAAGACGTACAGGTTTGTCTGGAACAAGCCGAGTTTTCCGGGAACCATCGTCGCCGGAACCTTCCAGGACTTCAAAAGCAACGAAGCGGGGGTTGATCTCCACGTTTTCCTGAAGCCGATTCATCAGAACTTGGGCGCGCTGTATGCGGAAACTGCGCTCAAGGAATTCACCTACTTCGTCACTCTCTACGGCCCAGCACCCTCGACCACGCTGAGGGTAGTCGAAATACCTGACGACACCGTACCCTCCTTTTGGGCTCCTGAAATGGCAGGAATCGCCGGCCGGGGGATAACGGAGAAGGTCAACTACCGGCTCTTGGCGAACACCATCGCGCATCAGTGGTGGGGTGCTTCCGTCAGTCCCGCGTCGGTCGACGACTGGTGGCTGTGCGATGGTTTCGCTCGTTACTCCGAAGCGAGATATATCGAGAGTGCGGCCGGACAGGCCGGACTGGGAGAAGCCGTGAAGGACATGTCCGTGGGAGCGTTGGCCTATGACACTGTGCCGCTTTCAACCGTCGGCAAGCTCGACATGTTCTCGCCCGAGTTCCAAACCCTGGTGACCGATAAGGGAGGGATGATCCTCCATATGTTGCGCTGGGTGATGGGCGATCAGAAGTATGATCAGACCATGCGTACCTTCGCGGCAAAGTATGCCGGCAAATCCGCCACGGTCGACGATTTTCGCGAAATCGCCGAGCAGAACTATGGCGACAAGCTGACCTGGTTTTTTTCGCAGTGGCTGGATTCAACCGGTGCCCCCGAGTTCAAGGTGAAGTACACGGTATACCGCTTGGGCGGCACCGCCCCGCCCAAGAACGGCTCCGAGAAGACACCGGGCTTCCGCATCGTCGGGCAGATTGCGCAGGATCTCGATCTGTTCCGTATGCCGGTCGAGCTGAAGATTGACACGGATGGCAGAACCGAAGAGAAGCGCATCGAGGTGGTGGGTACGGATTCGGCTTTCACCATCGAGACCTTTGGCAAGCCACGGCGGATATCGCTCGATCCCAACGACCAGTTGCTGAAGAACTCGCCGACCATCAGGCTGCGCGCCGACATTCAGCGCGGACAAGGTATGGTGCAACAGGGAGATTATGCTGGCGCTCTCGCCGAGTACAACAAGGCGCTCGAGGTAAGTAAGAACAGCTCTCTAGCCCACTATCGCATCGCCGAGGTGTTTTTCCAGCAGAAAAACTTCCAAGCTTCGGCCAATGCCTATCGTGACGCGCTGAACGGCGACGGCGAACCACGCTGGACTGAGGTCTGGAGCCA
>Ga0187778_10001511_pt1 | contig 16052 bp, 16 predicted proteins | sample 1015_Q2_SP5_20_M_FD_132418 | JGI IMG/M metagenome (GOLD analysis project Ga0187778, IMG submission 132418) | Tropical peat soil microbial communities from peatlands in Department of Meta, Colombia - 1015_Q2_SP5_20_MG | ecosystem: Environmental > Terrestrial > Soil > Wetlands > Peat | place...
CATGTTTAACGCGCCCGACGTGGCGCCGAGCGCGCGGTGGTATCTGGGCGATGCCGACCCAAAGAACCCTCTCGCATCTCCGTTTTATGCCGATCTTTCCAGCCTTCCGCCGCAGCTCATTCATGTTGGCGCTGACGAAATTCTGCGCGACGATTCCACGCGTATCGCCGAAAAAGCACGCGCCGCTGGCGTTTCCGTCGAATTGAAGATCTGGCCGGTGGTTCCTCATGCCTGGCAACTCGCGCCGTACCTCATCCCCGAAGCTCGCCAGTCGCTTCGGGAAGCCGCGGCCTTTCTGCACAAGCAAGTGGCGGCCCTCAATGCAGTTCGTGCAGAATTTGCCCAACAAAAACGCTAATTTGTGTCCCCCCGAGGCTTGTGCGAAAATAAAAGTGACGAGGCACTATGAGCACCTCACTCGGCAAGCATGTCACCCTGACCAAGCCCGACGATTTCGGGAGCCTGCTGCAGGACGAAGGCATAATCTTCACCACGCTCGACAAGGCCGTGAACTGGGCCCGCAAAAGCTCCATCTGGCCTCTCGGCTTCGGCTTGGCCTGCTGCGCTATCGAAATGATGTCCATGGCCGCGGCCCGCTTTGATGTGGCCCGCTTCGGTGCGGAAGTATTCCGCCCCTCACCGCGACAGGCTGACTTGATGATCGTCGCCGGCCGGCTGTCGCAGAAGATGGCTCCGGTGATCCGCCAGCTTTATGACCAAATGCCCGAGCCCAAGTGGGTCATCTCCATGGGCGCCTGCGCGACTTCCGGCGGGGTCTTCAACAATTACGCCATCGTGCAAGGTTGCAATCAGGTGATTCCTATCGACGTTTACGTGCCGGGCTGCCCGCCGCGCCCGGAAGCGCTGCTCTACGCGATCCTTCAGCTTCAGAAGAAGATCGACAGCGAGAAAGGGTCTTTCAAGCGCGCCTTGAACCTCGCCTGATTGGTCCCAGACGTTTCGCGGGTAAAGCCTGCGATTTGTGAACGTGTATGAATACGCGAACCGCTTTTCCTTCCCTTGCCGTGATTCCTATCATTCTCGCCATTGCGATTTTGCTTCTCAGTTGCGGCGGTGGTGCTGTGCTTCAGCCGCCCCCTGCTTCCGGCTGGAATCTCGTTTGGAGCGATGAGTTCAACGGCGCGAACGGCTCCGCGCCGGACCCCGCGAAATGGACCTACGACCTTGGCGTGGGTGGCAACGGCTGGGGCAACAACGAACTGGAAACTTACACGAATCGCCCGCGAAACGTGCAGGTCAGCGGCGGCAATCTCGTGATTACCGCTTTGCAGGAAACCTATGCTGATCCTGTGGACAACGTCACGCGAAATTACACGTCTGCCCGAATTAAGACACAGGGCCTCTTCAGCCAGGCCTACGGCCGTTTTGAAGCGCGTATCAAAATCCCGCAAGGGCAGGGAATGTGGCCCGCCTTTTGGATGCTCGGCAACAACATCACCTCTGTTGGCTGGCCTACCTGTGGCGAAATCGACATCATGGAAAATATCGGCAAAGAGCCGGACACAATCCATGGCTCTCTCCACGGCCCCAGCACCACCGGCCCAACCAGCGATGCCTCCGCTCCATTCAGCCTGCCCGCGGGACAGAATTTTGCCGACGATTTTCATCTTTACGCCGTCGAATGGGCGCCCGGCACCGTTAGCTTTTTTGTCGATTCCAATCTCTATGAGACCGTCACGCAATCGCAGTGGCCCGCAGGGGGCACTTGGGTTTTTGACCACCCCTTCTTCATCATTTTGAACGTGGCGGTCGGCGGCAATTGGCCGGGATCTCCAGACAACACTACGCAGTTTCCGCAGCAAATGCTCGTCGACTACGTTCGCGTTTACACCAAACAATAGCCACGCAGCCGCCCTTTTTGGAAAGTTGCTTTTTTCTTATCCCTTCTCAGTGTCCTCTGTGCTGTCTGTCCCCTCTGTGTTAAAACTCTCATGCCTCTTAAAGCCCAAATGAGAAGGGAATTACCATGAGTGCGTCACCGGTTACCGTATCTCCTGATCCTGCCCGTCAGCTTCTACGTCACACCGTTGCCACCGTCGCTTATCGTGCGGGCAAAGCGTTGCGCGACGCTCCCGCGCATTTCTCCAGCTTTCACATTGGCGACAAAACCCGCACGCCCGCGCAAATCCTGGCGCACATGGGAGATCTTTTCGATTGGGCTTTTTCAATGGTGCAAGGCAATCAGAAGTGGCACGACTCGACGCCCTTGCCATGGACTGCCGAGGTCGACCGCTTCTTCGCGGCCGTTAAAAAATTCGACGACTATCTCGCTTCCGGGGAGCCTCTTCATGTTTCCATTGAGGGCCTTTTCCAGGGCCCGGTCGCCGACGCGCTCACTCACGTCGGCCAGATCGCCATGCTTCGCCGCTTGGCCGGCTCCCCCGTCAAAGGTGAAAACTATTTGAAGGCGGAGATCGCCATCGGCCGCGTCGGTCCCGACCAATCCGCTCCCCGCCGCGAATTCGAGTAGCCAGGTCTCGTCGTCTCCGGCCTCTATTTCTTGCGTCAACGCAGCCCGCAAATAAGGTCATCAGCTTGACAATAATAATACGCCGCGTTATAGTACGTGCCGTATCATGCAGAAAGATTCCTTGTTAGGCTACGCTCTTCTCGGATTGCTCCAGCAACAGCCCCGTTCCGGCTACGATCTCCGGAAGATTTTTGCCAACACGCCCATGGGTACGTTCAGCGACAGTCCCGGCGCCATTTATCCCGCGCTGCATCGTCTCGAGCGCCAAAAATACGTGCGCAGCCAAGTACTGGAATCCTCCAGTCTCCGCCGGCGTCGTGTCTTTCGCCCCACGGCCTCCGGCAGGCGTGCATTCAGAGCTTGGCAGACTCAGCCCATCGCCAGCGACGATGTTATCCGCCGCCTCGATGAACTCATGCTTCGTTTCAGTTTCATGGACGAGACTGCTAATCCTGCCGCGGCACGCCAGTTTTTGAAAGCGTTAATCAGAGAGCTGCGCTCTTATATCCCTGTTCTTCGGCAATTCTTGAAGGCCAATGGCCGGCAGATGCCGCTTTCCGGCAGACTCGCCCTCGGAAGCGGATTGCAAAGTTATGAGACATTGTTCTGGTGGGCGGAAACCGCTCTCCGGAAGTACAAAAACAGGAAGTAGGAGGAACACGAAAATGAAATGGCGCGTAGTTTTGTATTGTCTCTTGGGAGGCTTGCCGCTGACGGTCTCGGCCGTCGGCGTGGGCCATTTCGCCTGGTGGTGGCTTTCTGGGATTCTGATTGCCGGTTCTTTCGTTCCGGTGGCGTTGTTCGGCCCGCGCAAGGGGCTCGGCCAGTTCGGAGTCATCGCCCCGGTGCTCCTGTTTGTCACGGTTCTTTGCCTCTGGTCCGAAGCGCTTATCTTCGTTCCGGATTCTCAATTTAGCCAGCATGCGGGCAGCATCTTGCTGAGCAGCATCGTGATGTACACCATCGTCGCCGCCGTGCTCGCCATTCTTAGCCGTCTTCTAAAGCTTTCAAAGCCGCTCGATCTGTCTGTGCCACACCGCTCGATTCCTGGAGCAGCGCTCATGGTTCTTCTCTCCGGGCTCGCCTACACACTCTACTACTTGATCTTCGGCAGCATCACCTATCAATTCTTCACCAAGGGCTATTTCCCGCAGGCCGAGCAAGTAGTCGCGCGCCTTGGTGGTTGGTTTTGGGCTATCGAGATTGCGCGCGGCGTGTTGATGGCGTTGGCTGCGCTCCCGGTGATTCAAACGCTGCGCATGAAGCGCTGGCAAACCGCCATCGCTGTCGGTCTCTTGATTTGGATTGTTGGCGGGCTTGCTCCTCTGGTGGTTCCCAACGAGCTCATGGGCCTCAGGCAGCGCATGATCCACGTGGTCGAAATCTTCACCCAAAACTTCACCTTTGGTGTAACCGCCGCGCTGCTTCTCCGCCCGCGCTCGACTCCCGTCGGCATCCACCATCCGGCATCCATTGCGGGCCACGTATAATACCGGCAGCAGGATTCTGCGAAGTCGGCTTGAACTCGAGCGTGTGTCTTGGATCTGGCCTTCGTTTTTCCTAAAGAAAAGCTGCGCCCCTGGCTCCGCCGGTTCTGGCAGCGCCAACAGCTTTTCGTGTTTATTGGCGTCGTCCTTTATTCGTTCTTTGCCGCGTTGCGTCTTGGGCTCCCCTTCGTCGTAATCATGGTGCTTGTTCTCACTCTTGGAAACCTGACGTTCCCCCTGATGGAAGCCTGTACACCTCTCTACAATCGTCGTGCGTTTCCCTGGAACTGGGTCATCTTCCTTCCTATCACTGCCGCCGTTGGTGTGCTTTCTGCTTTCGGCGCGGTCATCCTGGTGAAGTGGATGGTTCCCGTGAACATGGGGTTTTGGGTTTTCTTCCGGAACAGTGTTCCCGTCGCCCTGGTGATCTGCATTGCTATCAGTTCCGTTGGCTATCTCGTGCGCCAGATCAAAGAGCGGCTGGAGGCGAAGAATATCCAACTCGAGCAAGCTGTCGCAAAAGGCAGCCTTGCCCTCCAGCAGCAAGAGCAAGAGCTTCAGCGAGCTCGCGAAATTCAGCAGGACCTACTGCCAAAGACTCTGCCGCAGCTTCCCGGCCTGGAGTTGGCCGGGGCCTGGCAGCCCGCCCGCACCGTGGGTGGCGACTACTTCGACGTCATCCAACTTGATTCCAACCACCTCGGCCTTTGCATCGGCGACGTGGCCGGGAAGGGAATTACTGCCGCTCTCCTTATGGCCAACCTTCAAGCCTCCTTTCGTGCCCTCGCAACACCCGAAGAATCTCCTGCGGCCGTTTGTTCCAAGTTGAACGCCTTTCTCTGTGGCAATGTGGCCCCAGGTAAATTTATCACTTTCTTTTACGCCATCCTGAATGTTGCCGAGCGGACGCTTCACTACGAAAATGCAGGTCATTGTCCCGCCGTGCTCGTCAAGGCCACAGGCGGTGCCGAGCTCTTGCCCGGTGGCGGCGCGGTGTTGGGTGTGATGCCGGATTGGCAATATAAGGATTTCAGCGTTCCCTTACACGCCGGCGATCGCCTGTTGCTCTATACCGATGGCCTTACCGAGGCCGCCAACGCGCAAAACGAAGAGTTTGGCATCGAACGCATCATTCAGTCCGCGCAGAAGGATGGCCTCACTCCCCTCCGCCAAGCAAACCCAGCACGAACTTATGGAAGCTGTCTCCGCTTTCTGTTCCGCAAATTTCCAGGACGACGCCACTCTGCTTGTCGCCGCCATCCGTTAGCTCCCTCTCACGAGCGAGTGGGGGGTGGCGCGAGACTATCGATAGTATATTTGCATAAGAGTATATTCTACATGTTATTATAACAGGTCTCGGCGGCATCGCCGCTCAACCGCTCCGCGACTGGGAGGCATCTGATGATCATCTCTGAGCGCTTGCGTTCTATCCGCGAAGAAAAGCATCTCTCCCAGGGCGAACTGGAACGCCGCACCGGACTGAAGCGCTGCTACATCTCTCGCGTCGAGAACGGCCACACCATCCCCTCGATCGATACTCTTCAGAAGCTGGCCCGCGCGCTGGAAATCCCCCTTTACCACATTTTCTACGAAGGCAATGAACCTCCCGCGTCTTTTCCAGTTCCCCTATCATCCAAATCTGCCGACGATGCCTGGGGCTACGAAGGCCACTCCGCCCGCTTTCTCCGCCGTCTTTGCCAGCTTCTTGGCCGTATGTCCGACCACGAACGTCAAATCCTGTTCCACCTTGCCTCGCAGCTTGTTCGCCGCAGCAAAACCTGATGCCCTGGCATTTTCACTGATCACCAAAACACCGGCGCCGTCAGCAGCTTTCCTTGCTGCCGACGGCGCCGGTCTTTAAACGTTAGGAGCAATCAGTCTACGGCTGTAGGCAGGATTGTTCCCGTGAAGTAGAACAGCACATAGGTTTTGATGGTGCCGTTCGCTTGGGGTATCCCGAACACTTTCACCGGCGTGCCTGTCACCAGGTTCTGTGACAGGGTGTTCTGGCCTGCGGTGCTCGAGATGTCCACCGGAGTGATGGTCACGACCCCGTTGGTGCGGTCCACTTGGTACACCAGGCTCGCCGAACCCATTGTCGTGTCCAGGTCCAGGGTCACCGCATTCGTCCCGTTGGGCACGGTCATCGTAAAGTCGGTGTCTTGATTGTTATACGACGTCGCTGCCAAGCCAAACGGCACTTCGGTCGGCATCAGCACCGCTTCGGGAGCTGCCCAACTGCCCGTGGCATTGGGATCGTTCCACGTGGCGTAGGTCTCGCCCGCGGCGCCCAGCGGTCCCACAGTTCCGCCGAAGTTCGCTGAGACCGTCGTGGCCTTGACGAAATCCGAAATCGCATTCTCGCCGCTATCCACCGTCTTCGGGAAGGCGAAGTTCCACCATTCGAAGCCGCTAGTTGTGGCCCCACTTGTCGGATCATTGCCGTTGGCTGAGCCGCTGGCGATGTACGGCAGCAGCACTTTGTAATCGTCGTTCACGTTTACGAACTTCCGCGTATAAGTGAACCCCGTCATTGTGGCATTCGAAATGGCGCCGTCGTACCGCGCAATTTCAATGTCCACGGTTTGCGCCACCAGCGGCGCCGCCAGCGGATCCACACAGGACACGTGCACCTTGAACCCGCGCACGATGTTCGCCAAGAATGCTGGACCCGTCCCGATGGGCGTGGTATCCGCAACCGCATCCGCGGGCGTGCGGAAGTAGAACTGTGTGTTCGCATCCACCGTCAGCGCTACCGGCTTGCCCAGTTCGTTCTCCACCGTCAGTATTCCAGTGTTCGGATTCGAATGCAGCACGTGGCCTTCGGGGCTGATCCACACGCTGTTGAACGAACTGCTCGCCCAGATGCGCACTGCCGTCAGCGTGCCGTTCTCCTGGTACCGCGCTGTAAACCGGACAAACTTCCCGTCGATGGTCGACGCAATCGAGCTGAAGTCCTTCAGCGTAGTAACCGTCTTTGCGTCCACATCGTAATAGAGCGTCCCGTTCGTCTCATCCACATTCAGGGAAAGCTGCTGGTTGGTTGTAATCGCTGTTTCCGGATTTGTTGGCGGATAGACGGGGTAGTCCTTGTCCACCGTCAGCGTGTCATTGTTGTTGATAACTCCCGTCACCGTTCCATAATGCTCGCGCAGGACTAATCGGGTGATGTCGAAAATCCTGTGGTGCCGCACTGGCCCCACAAAATTCACCGCCCAGATGGTAGCCCCCATACCCGTTGCAGGCACATGCCCGACGATGAACGCCGGATGCGAAAGATCAAATTCCAAATCGATGGGGCTCATCTGCCCTGATGCCACCGCCAACGGTGCATCCAGCGTCACCTTGATAGGCACTGTCTGGCTTCCTGCTGCTCCAGTAGCTCCCACGACTTGGATCTGGCTCGATGGAATCGGTGAACCGGCTGCCGCTGCGAAGCCCGCCTCCGGATCGGACGACGCCACCAGCGAAAGGTCGCCCGGGTTCGCGCTCACCGTGACCGTCGCCGCCGTATAATTTCCCGGCGGGATCGACGCGCTTCCCAGAATTTCGTTTAGTTGGTCCAACTGCAAGAGGTTAATCGTCGGCGCTGGCGATGGCGCCGTGTACACCGTCACGTCGCTCCCCCCTCCCTGCGGCGTCAGCGTAACCGACAGCACTTTGACGCCAATCATCGCCCAGTCTTCCGTCGACTGGTCCTTGATAATTACCGTCGCCGTGCCGTTTTGCAGTGGCGGAGGCTGATTGTTGTTACTCGAGTTGGAAGTGGAACACCCGGCCAGCAACAGCGCCAGGCTCGACATGGCTAGCCCTAACAGGACACTTGCAAACCTCGACTTCATCGGTTTCTCCCGGGGAGCGTCCCCATAACGTCCCGCTGATTTAGTTTTGTTTGACTGCTGCAACCCACTTTTGAGGAGTGGACAAACCACTCTCCCACTGCGGTATCAAACCCGGCGGCTTCTCAGGAGTTGCGCCTTTTTTAGGACAGCTCGAAGGACAGGTCCTTGGTACAGGAGTACCAAGCCTTTCTAGCACCTTGTTTCACGTCTCTCGGCAATCCGCCATGCCTTTCCCGCACAACTTTTCCGCCGGCCGTGGGTTTTGATTTGGTTATTCAGGCATCGGCTAGCAGCGCGCTACTCGTTCGTGTGTCATGCCGAGTGGAGCGAGGGATCTGCTTTTTTTGTTAATTGCGGCGCAGTGAGCGATCGTACTGGCAGACCTGTTCTTTTCTCCGGACTGTACGCGTAGGCTTGCCCCGCCCGTCTTCCTGTGCCCCAACTCCCTCGACGCTTAACCTCTGCTCTTCTGCTCCACTTCCACCGGCATGTGGCTCAACTTCTCATAAATCCGCTCGCGCCGCCGCAACGGCCACCAGTCGTACAAGTAAATCTGCATCGGCCGCCACATCGCCACCCACCCCGCAATCGTCAATCCTTCGCGCGCCACGATCGCCCAGGTGCTGATCGTCCGGCTCAGCAGCAGGTGGCTCAGCGCCAGGCACACCGACAGAAACACCAGCCCGATCACCAGGCTGCTCCGTCCTTGCTCCATCAGCCTGTGGAACTCCAGGTCGGCAATCTCGGCGCGGTGCGCAAAGTAGTTGTGCACGGCTGTTTTAATCTGTTCTTTGGGGTCTTCCGCAGGCCACTGCTCCAGGTAAATGTGCAATCGTACCGGATCATCCGCGGGAAATTCCTGCGCCCAGCTCACAATGAACTCTTCCGCGTCCGCGTCCAGGTCCTTTTCAATGAACGGCGAAGGGTCCATCGAATTGAACAGTTGCTGCACGTCGTGCAGTTTCAGCCGGATGTAGTGCGCGTGCCCCCGCTCCATCCCTTCCGCCCTCGGCCGAAAAAATCGCATGCTTGAATCTTACCCCGGTTGCTCGCCGTACGTTTCGGAATCACCCTGCTTCAACTTTCCGCGCGCCAGCTAATTTCGAACTATTCTCAACCGACAGACTCACGCTCAGCTTTGCAAAACTATTTGTCTCGTTCAGGCGGGTCTAGGAGGCCAAACTGAGGCGACGAAGCATGTTTTGGAAGCGCGGATCTGCACGCAGACCGTCGAGCAGAAAGTCGGATTTGAGGAGCACGGGAATGTCCAAAGACTTCTCCGAGTATGCTTTCTCCAGGAACTCGAAGGCTCTGTCGTTTTCGCCGAGGCCCGCGTAGATGGTCGCCATCGTATATGGCGAAATAGAGATCTCCTTTGATTTGCGCTCCAAATCACGAAGGATTTTCTCGGCTGCCGCCTTTTTGCCTGAGGCAGAATAGGCATGTGCCAGCCCAATAGCGGGGCCCTGCGAGCCATCGGACAGTTCAATCGCTTTCTGGTACTCAGAGATGGCTTCCTGAAACTTGCCTGTCCCTTCATAGCCGACGCCGAGATTGTAGTGCTGAAACCAATCCTTCGCGTCCAACAGCAGCCCTCTTTTGCTTGCTTCAATCAAGCCCGGGTAGTCCCGCAGCAGAAAATAGGCTTCTGTTTCGGTACCAGCCGAGCTGAAGCCGTAATCCAGTTGGTCAATCTTTGCGACTTCTGCGAGCGCCTCGGCTCGGCGCCCAAGAGAGGCGAGAAAAGTGGCGCGATCTTCATGCGCGCAGCTGTAGCTCGGTGCCAGAGCAATGGCTCGGTTGAACTCCCGGTCGGCGGCCTCCCAGTCCCAGTCAAACTGCCAACTCAGCAGGCCAAGCGTGTCGTAGGCTTCTCCGATGCTGTCGTCCAGTTCCCGCGCTTTGCCTAACGCCTGCTTCGCAGATTGGTAGGCCTGATCCCTTTGCATCGCTCCAGAAAACGCCAAATAGACGTAGGTGTCTGCCAGCCCAGCGTAAGCCAGCGCAAAGTCTGGATCTTTTTGGAACGCTTCTTCGAAGTCACGCTGCGCCTTCTTAAGCGAATCAGGTTTCGTGTACTCGGTGGTCAAATAAATACGCCCCTTCAGATAGGCATCGTATGCTGCCGGATTCACCGCGTGGGCTGAGCGAAGCTGAGCCCGCTGCTGTGGAGTCAATTGTGCCCGGACTTGCTGCGCAATCGCGTCCGCAAGGTCCCCTTGCAGCTTCAGGACATCACCGAGATCGCGGTCATAGGTCTCCGCCCAGAGGTGTCGGTCGGCGGTTGCCTCGAGGAGCTGGGCCGTGACGCGCACTCGCGGGCCGGAACGTACGACCGATCCTTCAACGATTGCATCGACGTTCAATTCCTTTGCAATTTCAGGCAGGGCCTTTTTCGTGCCCTTGTAACGCATAACCGAAGTCCGCGAGGTAACGCGCAGCGAGCCGACTTTCGCGAGGTCCGTGATCAACTGGTCCGTCATTCCGTCCACGAAAAATTCCTCCGACGGATCGCCGGACAAGTTAGCAAGGGGTAGCACGGCGATGGAATTCAACCGCGGAGCAGCGCTGGTCGGAGCGGCGCCGGTGCGGCCCAACCAGACGGCGACGCCGATCACGAAGAGCAGGAGGGCCGCGGCGACCAGGAGTGTGTGAAACCTCGTCAGCCGCGGGTGAACCGCTGCTTCGCTGGATGGCGCGGGCTTGTCGGAAAGAGCAGGCGCCGCAACGTCACCCGCATCCACCTGCCCGATAAACCGGTAGCCCCGCCGCGGCAGCGTTTCAATGTATCGCGGCGTTTCCGCGGAGTCTCCCAGCACCTCGCGCAGCCGCGCGATCGCATTGTGCAGGCTGTGGTCGAAATCGACGAAAGTGTCGGCGCTCCAAATCTGCGCGCACAGTTCCTCCCGCGTCACCACGTCCCCCGGGCGATTGAGCAAAGCCACCAGGACCTGCAGCGGCTGCCCTTGCAGCCGCAGCCTTACGCCGTGTTTGCGCAACTCCCCGGCGCGCACGTCCAGTTCGAAATTTTCGAAGCGCAATACACGGCCCGCTGGCGCAGAGGTAGGCATCGCAACACCCGCCGAAGTGTCGCAAGTCTAGCACATTTAGCGGCTTGGGTGCTCCAGGCCGCGAACGCCTTTGTCTTCAGGGGTTTAACCATGGAGATAACTTTGGGGAAGGATGGAGACCGAAAGGATTGCACCCTTTGCAGGAACCGGCGAGAGTGCGGACGTTTCTTGTGCGCTCACGCGCCGGACCGTGCCACTCCCCCGCAGTCCGCCGGTGAGCAATTTCCGCCGAGAACAATAAGGAGAATCCGAATATGAAAAAGTCATTGCATCTCACGATGTTTTTGGCCGCCGCTGTCCTGGCACTCGCTTCCTTTGCTCCGGCTCAGCAAAAAACAGAGCCGCAGGGACAGGGGGACCAGGACAAGCTCGTCGACATTGTTCGCAACGCCACCAGGCAGTACGTCGATGACGTCAAGGCAGCCACAGACGCCGGCTATGGTCCTGCCCTTGGCTGTGTCAGCGGCTCCGACCATGGAGCCATGGGCGTCCACTACATCAACGGCAGCCTGCTGAACGGGCCCATTGACCCCACGCATCCGCAAGCTCTGATCTATGAGCCCTCGTCCGACGGCAAATACAAGCTGGTTGGCGTCGAGTTCATTATCCTCGCGAGCGCCCTTCCCCCCAACTCCGCTCCCCAGGTCGAGGGTCACCTCATGCTTTACGTCGACACCCCGAACCGTTACGGCACCCCGGCCTTTTACGAACTCCACGTCTGGGCGTGGCGCGACAATCCGAAGGGCCCCTTCGTCGATTGGAACGACCACGTGAGCTGCGCGGCACAGTAGATTGCCGGGAGACGCTCACCTAACCCGTGCGTCTCCCTGTCCCGGGCGCCTAACCACATTGCCGATGCATCTTGGAGCGGCGGCGCGCCGGACAACATGCAAGTGCGGCTTGGGAGGCTATCCCGCGACCAACAAACGGTATGCGCCTCCCCCATTTGCTCGCAATTTATCAAGCAGGGAAGAAGGAGTGGACAGAGACATGCCCAAGTACGTCATCGAGCGCGAAATCCCCGGTATTGGAAATGTGACGCGGGATCAAGTCCTGGCTATTTCACAGAAATCGTGCACCGTTCTGAATAGCCTCGGGCCGAAGATCCAATGGCTTCACAGCTACGTTACGGCCGACAAGATTCGTGAACATGCGAGGCAGGGAGGCTTCCCCGCGAATCGCGTCTCGGAAGTCAAGCTCATGATCGATCCCACCTCCGCGGAAGCTTGATCCGCCAATTCGACGTGAAGTTCGGTTAACGTGGCCGGGGCAGAGATCGAGTCTGCCGCTTCCCCGGGCTTATCAGCCTTGCCCGCTTTCATTGAGGGCTGCGCGTATCGGGCGGGTCTTCGTCGGCTCTTTTCTGACTGTCAACTGTGAACTGTCGACTGTGAACCCGTTCCCGGGCCCGTGAACGCCGCAACGGTTGCCCCCGCGCTCTCTGCGCGCCAGCCTTATGGATGCCTCTCTTTGCGAGGTTTGCTAGAATGCGCCGCGTGAACAGGCGAACATGGTTGCGGGCTGCGCCCCTGTCGGTCTTACTGCCGGCTGGCGTGGCGGAGGCAATCGAGCGGGCATTTCTCCACGGGGAAATCGCGCGTCCGAATACCGAGGAGAAGGGCCAAGGTGAAGCCATGGCAGCGTCAACGAAGGTCTATGAACTGCGCATTTATCACGTTGTCTACGGAAAGCTGGACAACCTCGTGGCCCGCTTCCGGGACCATACCGATAAGCTCTTTGCCAACCATGGAATGAAGAGTGTTGCCTACTGGACGGCGCTGGACGAGCCTGTGAAAAGCACCACGTTCTTTTACATTCTCGAGCATCCCAGCCGCGACGCGGCGGCCGCGAACTGGAAAGACTTCCAGGACGATCCCGAATGGCAAGCCGTCAAAGCCAAGTCCGAGGAGAATGGCAAACTGGTCGAGAAGATCGATTCCACCTTCTTGACCCTGACCGATTTCCCCCGCCCGCCTCGCATCTGAGATCCTCCCACCGGCTTGCACTGAACAATCATCACCCATCACAAGCATAGGTGACTCGGCGCACTGACAAACCGTCCTTCCGGCGTGAGTTTCTTGCCGGGGATGTGCGGCAGCGCTCACCGGCAGTTTCTTCTCCTGGGGTTGCCCCGGAGGCAGTAGCCGCATCTAATGAATTGTCTCTTGGGAGGGAACTATGGAAATGACATTGACCCCCGAAGAGCAAGAGCTTCTGGTCAACATTCTCGAACAACACCATCGCGAACTCTTGAATGAAATCTGGCACACCCATCATCGCGAGTTCAAACTGACTCTGCGCAGCGATGAAAAGATGCTGGAGTCCCTGCTGGCTCGTTTGCGGGAAGCGCCGGTTCATCACGCGCACGGTTGATGGTCTATTTTGGCGGCGGGATGACCCCCATCCGCAGAGGGCGTCTGGGTGCCCCATCTTCGCGGTTCTGTCCCACGCGAGGGTGGGGCTTGTTTTCTTGCCTCGCTGTCGGTTTTAGGCTGCCAGTCTTCAATTTGGGCGGGTGAGGCAGAGACCGAGCCGCTAGACATCTTGGGTGCCGCATCCCTGTGCTTTTCAGGGTGCGGGTTTTCATCTTTTCCTAGTTCGTTGCCAACTCAAAGCATCTACAGGACTTATATTTCTTCTTGACAAACAGTACTAAATGTGTATAATGGTGCTTTGTTTGCGCACGAGACTTCGTGCCTCTCGTACTATGCTCGCCCGCCGCGCGGTACATCTAACTCCCCGCGAGCAGCCCCCTACCTTCTCCCAATCTCCCGTTAACTCCTTTAGATTCCGCTCTTACGGGTGTGACGCAATTCCCGCCTTCGCAAGTCCTTTAGATTCTGCTCTTACAAAATGTGACGCCCGTAACCCCTTTAGAATCCGCTCTTACGAAAAATGCCGGGTGTCACCTGCCCATGATTCCCATTTTGGAACTGACTATCCGACGAGGATAGTCATCCTGAGCGAGCGCAGCGAGTCGAAGGATCTCTCTTTTCTCCCAGGCCCCCTGCTCGTCACTCGTTTACCCTTGGGCTATCCCCTGCTCATACCATCGGACGCTTCTGCTCACCATAGTAGCGCGCGCGGATGCCCCGCGGGCTGCTCCTTTGCTTCCTCTGCCTCCTTGACTTCCTTTACCTCCCTATTTCATGACTTCGCAGCTCCCGTTCCGCCATTTCAGGGTCGTGCCGGGCGTGAGGGCTTCCCGGCGGACATATCCCATTCCAAGGATGAGGTCCGGACCCCAGATACGCGCCGCCCGCGTCACTGTGCCCACGTCTTTCCCTTCCATCATCATCAACATCTCGCCGGCCGGCGGGATGGGCCCGCTCGAAAACAGCAGTTGCACGCGTTTGCGGTTCACCTGGCCGCGCGAGCGCACGCGTTCGACAATTTCCTGGCCCGTGTAACAGCCCTTGGTGTAGCTGATGTGGCTTTTTTCCAGGCCGGCTTCGTGGGGAATCTGCTTTTCGCCAAAGTCGTAACCAAACCACGGCACGCCCTGCGCCAGCCGCTGCCCGCTCAGCGCCGTGTAGCCCATCGGCCCGCCGCCTTGCTTGCGCGCGGCGTCCAGCAAAATCGGCCAGAGTTCAGCCAGTTTGGCGCGCTCAACAATAAACTCCGCTCCCGCCACGTCTCCCTGCGACCGTTTCACCACCCGGCAGGGAATTGTACCCACTTCGCCGTCCGCCGACTGCAAGTCTTTCATGACCGCGAGATCGACGCCGGAAATGTCGCGCACCAGCGGCGCCGCTTTCGGCCCTTCCAGCGCCAGCGTGCCGTATTTTTCGGTCTCATCCGTCAGCGTGACGTCGTCCATGATGATGTATTTGTCCAGATCGGCGATGAGCTGCTCGCGAATCATCGCGTACGAAACGCAAAACAGGCGGTCGGCAAAGGCGTAGGTCTCGATTTCCGCCAGGATGTGCCCTTGCGGATTCAGCAGCAGGGAAACGTTGCCGCTTCCCGCAGGCAAGTCTTTAACGTTGTTGGTCAATATGGCGTTCAGGTAGCGCACCCGGTCGGGACCGGTGAACACAAGGTATGCGCGGCAATTCTTGTCGATCAACGCGACACTTTTGTTCGCGAACCGGTATTCCGCGGCCGGCTCGCCGAAATCGTCCGGCAGCGTGCAGCCAAACCACACGCCCATTTTCGCGCCGGCTTGCGCGTGAAGTGGCGCAAGAGGTGTTTCGAGAGGGCGGCTTGCGGCGGGCGATCCCATTACTGCTTTATACTACTTCAGTTTGTGGGACAAAGCGCGGCGGTGCCACGAGCGCGCACGGAGCGATGGTATACTCTGCTTATGCTGGATCGTTTGCCCGCCCTTAATGCCACTCACAGCGGCCTGATTCACATCACCATTCCGGTCGGGATCTTGCAGTGCAACTGCTCGATTATCGGGGACCCGGAAACGCGCGAAGCCCTCGTCGTAGACCCTGGCGACGAAGTCACGCGCATTCTCGATCTCATCGGGCGGCATCGCCTCAAAGTAACGGCCATCGTCAGCACGCACGCGCACATCGATCATGTCGGCGGCTTGAGCAAGCTCCATCAATATACGGGCGCGCCGGTGCTCATGCACCGCGACGATCTTCCGCTCTATCAGGCCATGGACGTGCAGGCTTCGTTCCTGGGCGTGATGCCCCCGGAGTTGACGGAAATCGACCAGCTCTTGAAAGAAGGCGACGTGCTGCGCTGGGGCTCCTTTGAAGCGCAAGTGATTCATACGCCCGGCCACTCTCCCGGCAGCGTTTCGCTCTTTCTCCCGCACAACGCGGGAAAAGTGTCGTCCGCGGAAGAAGCCTCCAAAACTCCTGTGGTTCTCGATGAGAACGGCCAAAAAATCTCCATCTCCGATTTGCTGAACAAACTGGAGCGCCGCGGGGGCCTTTCCGAAGCCGCTTCCGAACCGGAGCCGGAACCGGAGAAACCCGCGCCTCCCGCGCCGCAGCTCTTTTCCGGAGACACTTTGTTTGCCGGCAGCATCGGCCGCACCGATCTTTGGGGTGGCTCGATGGAGCAGATCATGGATTCGTTGCGAAGCAAGCTGATGCACCTGCCCGACGAAACCATCGTGTTTCCCGGCCACGGGCCGGTCACGCAAATCGGACAAGAGCGCGAGCTGAATCCGTTTTTGCGCCCGGAGTAGTCCACGGGA
>Ga0187778_10001513_pt1 | contig 16045 bp, 10 predicted proteins | sample 1015_Q2_SP5_20_M_FD_132418 | JGI IMG/M metagenome (GOLD analysis project Ga0187778, IMG submission 132418) | Tropical peat soil microbial communities from peatlands in Department of Meta, Colombia - 1015_Q2_SP5_20_MG | ecosystem: Environmental > Terrestrial > Soil > Wetlands > Peat | place...
CACTCGTCAGGATAGCGATGACCGCGCAAATCGGAAGATACGGGGCCGCACTGCTGCCTTGGACCGCAGCAACGTAAATGCTCCATTTGCTGACGAAGCCGTTGAAGAGCGGGACGCCCGAGATGGAGAACGATGCAACCAGGGCCGTGACTGCTGTGACGGGCATAAATTTCATCAGCCCTCCCAGCTTGTTGAGATCCTGGGTGTCAGTGGCGTAAAGCAGGGAGCCGGCATTCAGGAACAACAAGCCCTTGAAAACGCCGTGGTTCATCACGTGGAACAGGGCGCCAAACATGCCTATCGCGGCAAGCCCCGCGAGCCTCTGATCACCAGCTGGCATCAGGGCCATGCACGCGCCAAGCCCAAGGAGGATGTATCCAATCTGGCCGATGCTGTGGAAGGCGAGCAGTCGTTTCGACTGCTCCTGCTTGAGCGCCTGCATGGTGCCGGAGAACAAGGTGATCGTGCCCAGTACGGTGACGATCATGCCCCAGACCATCAACGGGTAGGATGCCCATGCGGACGATGGCACCAGCCAAAGAAAATAGCGCATGAGGCCGTAGACGCCTGTCTTGATCATGACCCCGGAGAGCATGGCGCTCACCGGTGATGGCGCAGCGGGGTGAGCGTCAGGAAGCCATATCTGGCCAAATGGCCACATGCCCATTTTAATTCCGAACCCGACCAGGAAAAGGGCGAATGCCGCCATGGTCGATCCGAAATTCGCGCTGAGAAGGGCGGGAATGTTGGCGCTCACTGAATCGAAGTCATATTTCAGCCCTGCATGTTCTGCCGAGGCACCTGCGGCAGCGAGCAGCTCGGCTCCGACCATGGTGGCAACGCAGGCGATCTCCATCATGATGAGATACTTGTTCGCCGCGCGGATATTCTGCGGTTTCTTGTTCTCGTACCGGATCAGCGCATACCCGGGAAGCGTCATGAGCTGCCAGAACACGAAGAAGAACCACATCATGTCAGAAGTGCTCAACAGGCCGTACATTGCAGCGAGAAAGAGCAATAAATGAGGATAGTACCTCCCCGCACCATATTCAGTGTAGGAACGCAGGTATGCGATGGAATAGAACGACGCCGGCACGGCGATGAATGCGGCAAGCAGGAGAAAGATGGCGGAAAGGCCGTCTACATGGATGCGCAGGGCAAATCCGAATGTTGGCAGTGACCAGAATTCAACAGGATGCGGCGATGGCCCCAGCGTCAGCACCGTCGCTACGGCGGAGCAGATAAGGACAGCTGTCGTCAAGGTGATCAGGAAAGCAATACTGCCTGCAACGGTCTTGTCCCGCGCAACGAGGAGCGATACCGCAGCCCCTGCGATACACAGCAGGATCGCCGATAGGACAGATGCTTCAGGGGTCATCATCCATTCACCTCCGAAACGACCTTTGCATCATAGTACTCCCCATCATGGATGGAAGAATCCTGGGGTTAGAGCCCACAACGGTTCGTGTTCTTCGCGCCCTGGCAATCTAGATTCATCAAGCATCGTTGCATCAACACGGGCTTCCGCCGCCTTAATTCCGGCATCATTCCATACATCGCAGAAGATCTCCTCAAGGATGTCCTTCGCCTTCTGTACAGCCGTTGAAAGTCCTTGCACGGGCCTGAGCGAACCAGGCTGGACACCGAGAAGCCACACGCACGTTCCTCCCCCTGCCGTGATACACTTTGCCAACAGACCTAGGGAGACCTTGTGTGTCGAGATCTGCGGAAACCGGGATGCGATCGCATTCGCATCGAGGAATATCACCGAACCGGGCTCCCCTCCGAATTCAACAGCGTCAAGGAAAACCAGGTGATCGAAACCCCTTTCAGCCACGTAACCGATCATACGTTCCGGTTCGGCGCCTGCATTGATCACATTCCGGGCACAAGAAGCACGTCCCGATCGAATCAGCCGCTCCGCTATCGCGTCAGCCAGCTTTACCCCAAAACCGTCATCACCGAGGTCCGCATTGCCAATCCCCATCAGGCAGACGTGGCCCTGAAAGCAGTGTCCCAGTTGCTCCCGCAGATCAGGCATCAGATGTCCTCTCCTAGTTTCTTGATCTGTTCATATGTGAATACCGGACCGTCGGTGCACACATACGCCACACCGATGCAGCAGTGGCCGCATTTTCCGACGCCGCACTTCATGTACCGTTCCAGTGTCGAGACGATGTTTCTCTCTTCGAATCCCAGATCGATCAGGTCATTGATAACGAACCGGAACATTACCGGCGGCCCGCACACAAAGGCGATGGTGTTTTCCACGGGGATACCGACTCCCGGCTTTTTGAAGAGGCTTCCGACTACGCCGATATTGCCGGTCCAGACATCGGTGGGACATGTCCTATCCACGGTCAGGCTGCATTCGACTGCCGTGGCCTGCTCCCATTCGCGGAGATTGGCCACATACATCAGTTCGCTCGGGGTTTTCGAGCCGTAAAAGATCTGAATACGACCGTATTTATCGCGGTTATTGAGCGCGTACACAATGCAGGAGCGGAGCGGAATCAACCCGATCCCACCGGCAACGAACACTAGATTCTTACCCTCATAGGCATCCATGGGGAAGCCGTTTCCGTAAGGGCCGCGCACACCGAACTTGTCGCCCGGTTTCAGTTGATGGAGCGCTGACGTGCAGCTGCCGACGGAGCGCACGGTGAAGAAGGTCTCCTGCTCAGTGGGACTGGGCGGCAGCGAAGTAGGGAATTCGCCGACCCCGAAGAGCGAGACTTGCGCGAACTGACCGGGCCGGAATTTCTTGAAAGCCTTCTGTTCCGCCTCGTCTTCGAAATGCCAATGGAACGTCTTGACTTCGGCGATTTCGTCGGTCACGCGGTCAAGGATCGCGGTCTTCGGCAGATAGATGTTTTCAGTCGGCATGAGTATCAGACTCCAGTGAAGCTCTGCGGATCATCTCGACGACATTCGGCATCCCCACATCACCATGGCACACGGCGGCGCACCGACCGCATCCGACACAGGCCATGGAGAGCTCACGCTGAATGAAATAGTGCGCCAGCTTTCGGAAGAACCGCCGGTTGCGGCGGTCGTGTACGGCGCGGCGCGGATTGTGGCCGCCGGCCATGCGCGTGAACCCGGCGAGGGCGCAGGCGTCCCAGATGCGGACTCGTTCTATCTCGTCAGATCCGGTCTGATGATCGGAAACCGTGAAACAGGTGCAGGCGGGGCATACATAGGTGCAACCGCCGCACTCAAGGCACCGGTTGCCGATTTCCTCCCAGGTCTTGTCGAGGACCGCTCCCTGCGACACATACCGTACGGTCGCAGAAAACCAGCTCGTGGTTTTCTTGAATTGTTTTCTTACCTCATTCAGTATGGCGACGCGTTTTTCCCGGTGTGCTTCCGAGCCTCGCTTGAACATGCTATCCGAGAACAGAGCCTCGCCTGCCGGCGTTCCCGCGACGACCATGAACTCGTCCCCGAGATCCATGAGTTGCAGGTCAAAATGGTCTTTCGCAGCCGGCCCGGTGTCCGTGCACAGGCAGAAACATTCGTTATTTATGTCCGCTCCGGGAACGGTGCAGACGACGTTGACAAGGAACAGGTTCCGACGCCGTTTCTCATAATAAATGTCGTGGTATTCGCGGCCTAAATAGAACCGGTCCAGATGGTATATGCCGGCTACGTCGCACGAGCGGATACCGAAAAGGGCCCGTTTCGATTCCCGGTAGGTGGGTTCGATCAGGAGATCGCCGTTGCTCCTGCGTACGGTGAGCAGTCGTTCCATATGCGGGAACACGAAGCGCTTCGGCGGATAATAGGGATTGGGCAGATGTATCTGGAAGCGCTGACGGTTCTCGTCGGATATGGACTCGAAGAAGGTATCGCGGCCGCGTCCCGGGAACGGTGCAATGACGTCATAGCCCTGCCCCTGGAGCAGGTCCGCAATCTTCAGCACGTCATCCCGGTCAATGATGCGGGCCTTCATGCGGCCTCCTTTTCCACTCGCACCGGCAGCAGTTGTGCACCTTTCTCCTGATCGCCCCGAAGCTGCCGGAGAACCTGGCCGACGAAATAAGGAACATAGACGGTGCCGCTCATGACTTCCGGCGTGACCCTCGCCGCTGTTACGCAGGAGCCGCTGGTCGTGCGTAGACGGATCTTCTCCCCGTCGCGGATGTTGTACCGCTTCGCATCGCTGGTGTTTATCTCGACAAAGCCGTCCGGATAGTCGAGCAGAAGCATGCGGTACTCGCGTTTGAGCGTTTCGCTGTGCTTGATCAGCACGTTCTGATGCCAGTAATAGAGTGAGTGGCCGAAGATCAGGGTGAGCGGATACTCGTCGTTCGTGACTACCGGCCGGGCGGGCTTCTCGATCGGTATGAACGTGAAACTTTGGCTGGGATGGCCCGGCGCGAAAAGGAATTGCGTGCCCATCGGATGTTCCCGGGTGCACGGCCACTGGCGGCCGTAGTCATGGCTCAGGTTCTCGTAGTTCGCACCGCTGTAGAATGGCACCGCCGCGCCGATCTCGTCCATCACGTCAGCGGCAGAATCGTACTTCCACTCCGCGCCCATGGCTCGAGCAACGCGTACCAATTGCTGCCACGCGGGCTCAATCCCTGCCGGAGGATCGATCACCTTATCGGCGATCTGGATGCGGCGTTCCGTGCTGGTGAATGTGACGCGTTCCTCGCCAAAGACCGCGGTCGGAAGCACCACATGAGCGTACTTGCAGGTTTCGGTCAGGAACACGGCCTGTACGGCAACAAGGTCGCACTGGCGAAGCGATTCACCCGCCTCGCTGATAAATGCGGTGCTCGCCGGATCATACCGGCAGAGCCAGACGGCCCGCACCGCCCCCTGGCCGCGGTGGGAAAGCACCCAGCTTGCACTCATGCCGCGACGAGGCGGGATCGAGGTATCCCACATTTCTTCGATGGCCCTTCGTGCTCCATCGTCCTCGACCATTCCATATCCCGGCAGGCGTTCAGGCAGCATGCCCATATCGCACACGCCCTGAAGGTTGTTGTGTTCGGTCAGCGAAAAGATGCCCCCGCCGTCCTTGCCAATCTGTCCGCAGAGCAGACAGAGGTTTACCATGGCCTCCACGGAATCGTGCTCTCGCGCCTCGATGCCTGTCGTGTAAAGTATTGCCGCTGACGCGGCGCGAGCGTATTCAAGGGCTGCAGCTTCAATCTGATCGGCGGGTACGCCGCAGGCCTCGGCGGTCGCCAGCAGGTCACGGCTGCGCACGGACGCAAGAAACGCCTCATAGCTGGAGCAGCGTGATCTGATGAACGGCAGGTTCACCAACCCATGGTCCACAATCACCTTTGCCATGGCACCGAAAAGCATCGACACCGTCCCGGGCTTGTGCAGCAGGAACAGATCGGCGCTTTCTGCCACGCGGTGTCGGCGAGAGGCCATGACGATAAGCTTGGCGCCCTTCAATTTTGCGCGAATGACCCTGCCGCCGATCGTAGGCAACTGCCTACCGAGGTCGACACCGCTCACGATAATGACGTCGCTCCGGTCCAATCCCTGTATTGAATTCGTCGTGCCAGGCGTGCCGAACATCTTGAGCAGGACATTAAGCGCGTAGTTGCTGTACACGCCAGCCCCATGGTCAACGTTGTTGGTCTTCATGACCGCGCGGGCCAGCTTCTGCAACAAGTAGGTCTCTTCGTTCGAGCAACGGGGGGAATTCAAGAAAGCAATCGATTCGGGCCCGTGGGTGTCGCGGATAACCTTCAAGCGGTCCGCGATAAAACCGAACGCCTCATCCCAGGTCACTTCCTCAAGTCGGCCGTTTTTTCTCAGCAGTGGTTTTTTCAACCGGTCCGGTGCATCGATGACCTCGTGGACGTGCCAGCCACGCACACAGATCCTGCCTTCATTGGCCGGATGGGACATACTGGGAGAGACGCCTACGACGCGATTCCCCGACGTCTCAAGATAAAGTCCACAGCCGACGCCGCAGAACGTGCAGGTCGTGAGTCTATGGGCCATAGGCGACCTTTTCTAGAGGGTAAACATGCGGAGACGCTGACATACGATTCTCCATCGTTATCCTAGACAGGCTTCCGGAGACGAATTCCTCGGAATTTTATTGGATCAAGAATAGATCCGGAATCATTTCTAATATACTATAGCATAAAAAGAATCGTTTCTCAGCACTCGAGGCAGCCAGGGACAAAAATATAAAACAAACCCTCCGATTTTTCTACAGATTCTGCCACAGTACAGTACATAAAAAAGACTGTTCAATCGTGAGTAGGTTTTAACTAATTGATTATGAGGTGCCTTGGGGGGTGACTCGATCACCCGGCACGCGGTTTAGGAAACCAATGAATTCCAGGCAAATTATTGATTTTTCACGCTTGGATCGCTCGGGGAAAGCGTAGTTAGGTCGGTATACTATTAAATAGGTCCGAAGGTTATCCTATGAACGCGTCAGGCCAGCATCTGCACAGACGGGGCTGTTCGGAAGCGTCAGCCGCTCGTCTTGCGCGTATGTATGGCTAGAGATAATCATGGAACTGCTCGTGCTGATTATTTCGGAAATTTTGGTGCGCAGGCAGGGTTGTTGCAGTTCTCAGCCTGGCCAATCGCCTTAGCGCCGTCCGCAGAGGCAGCGGCCAAAACCACTTTGCCATTCAGAAGATTTGTGTGCCAGTATGATAAGGAGACCAGAGAAATAATGAATATCGCCAGCCATAAAATCACGCTCAAAAATGGAGGCACCCCAAAAATAAGCGTTGGCAGGCTGTTGGAATTAAAGCGGCGTGATAGAAACTCCGGCAGGAGAACATCGAAGAGAGTGTTTGAATATTGACCGCTATACAACAAAGAGTCGGGGATCATGAAGACGAGGGTTGATTTGGCGATCCATGCGCTGGCTATCCCGTATGCAGTGAGAGCCAAGTACAAACTCCTGCGGAAACAAAATCGGGATATCAGCTCTATCCCCTCATATATGAGAAGAACGGCCAGAACAATCAGATATCTGGGACCGTAGCTCCACCCTCCCCACCATGTGAAAAATGACGCTATGACTAAAAAAAATATCAGACTGAATACTGCGAGATAATCCACAGGAAGCCTCGCGATATAGCTTTTCTTCAGGCATAGCTTAAGCAAGTAGAAGGCTGCTATTATCAATACAGGGGCAAATACGAACAATCCCATTGCGCCGCTGAAGGAAAGTCCCCAGAGGGATGTGAGCGTCGGGGACCTGAACCCGTAATTATGGCTCAATTCTCTTCCGAATGCAGTATGAAAAGCGTTCAACATCACAAAAGGCTTGCCCGTGATCATATAATTGTACATTGCGATGAAAACAAGGCTCGGGAGAGCGCCGGCCATGAATGAGATAGATTTTATGATACGCTTTTCGTTAATCAGGATAAGAACGGCCCAAAGGGGGAAAACCAATCCCACCGTATACTCGGAAAGAAAGCTCAAACCCGCAAACAACCCGGACAAGGCAAGTCTTTCCTCTTTCAGCGCGATATAGCTTAGAAGCAACAGAAGGCCGGCAAAAAGATGATTGAAGTAGGTTCCGGAAAACACGAACAGGAGAGAGCCGTAAAATGCCATGAATACCATTACAACCGGCGAGAGAGGGGGACGCCTGTCACGGATTCTCAAGAAACTGAGTACGACGATTAACGTGAATGGCAGCGAACCGCAGAGAAAACTACCCAGAATGAGAACAGGGACTGATTCGTCATGGGAAAATTCTCTCCAATCGGCAAACCCGCGCGACTGCAATATGTAAATGGGAAACCTCCGCGCTGCCTTCTCGCCGACTGTACCAAGACCGACAGCCTTGATGGCCTCATAGAAGGGAATAACAGCCAAAGTGGGCAGGGGTGCCTTATCCGAATAGAAGTGGTCACCCACTTTGCTCATATCTGCCCCCCATCCGGCGTATCTGTCTATCTGCAGGGTTTTGTCGTGAGAAAAGCTCAGCACGGGCAATGCATGTGACACCGTATTCGGTGTGTTCCACAAATCGATAAAATAGGTTGACAGCAACAAGTTTGTTACAAAAAACGTTGCCAAGAATAGCCGCCCTTTTCTCTCGCCAGAACGCTTCGAATAAATGGCATTCTGCTGCGATAGTTGCAAGACGCCGCGTGAAGAACTATGCACTGGGTTCTCTTCATATGTTGCCTCCGCATTCTCGGGACTCATTTTCATTCGTCTCGTCCAAGAAACCCATTTTAGCATAAGCAGTACCTAAATTATTATTCTATGCATTTGAGGGAAAGCCGGTATTGTCCAACTGAGAATTAGTGACTGCCCAATCACATTTTGGGGCGCGGCAGGCTGCTTCGGAAGCTACCCTATGCCGTGTTATCACTTCGACTGTTCCGCCTCTTCTTTACAAGTAGGCGATGATGAATCATTGCAATAGTATTTTTTACCATGACATATAGCTGTCCATGTATTACCTTCGCCATTTTTTATTTCAACGTCATATGGAACACAACTAGTATAATACGATGATGTTCTTTGACGTTGTTCAGCAACTGTTATACAACCTGAGATCAACAAAATTGTAACGACTGCGACATACTTTATCATTTTACCTACCTCCTTTGTGTGAGAACACCCTTTAAATTACAGCTGACGGCTTACGGTCAGACGAGGTATGTAGAAACTTAAAATCTCTTGACGGACTCGCAGGAGAAAAACGGCATTTAGGTAAACGAATTTCTATTTCTGAATTGCATAAATGCTGTCTACCCAAGAGTTAAAATTATTATAACATACTGCCAGAAGAGAGCTATTTTACGAGTGAGGAATTCGGAGTGTGCCGTTGATAGTTGCAAATATTTGAAATTCAAATGTTCCAGGATGAATTCGATAACTGATGATCATAACGTGAAATAATAACTTCAGAAGGAAATGTCGATATATGTTTTGACCGATACGCCTTCTGTTGGACATAATGTTGTTTTATTTAAACAGCACGAATCCAATTGTCTTAAACACCAATATCAAAATTATGAAAATTTTGATTTCATATTTCAAGCAGGATTGTGTGACACAATAGACGACTAAACTGACTGTTACACACCAAGCTAACACTTCGGAAGAATAATTTAGCCTTAGGGTACTGCGGTCCCGATAACCACATCCCATATATAAAAATCTATTGATATTATTGTGTTTTTATATTTATTTATTGAATTTTATAAATAGTTTCTGCCACATTTCTGCCCATAAAAAAAGACCTATTCAATCGTGAATAGGTCTTAACCCATTGATTTTATGGTGCCCCTGGGGTGACTCGAACACCCGGCACGCGGTTTAGGAAACCGCTGCTCTATCCACCTGAGCTACAGGGGCATTTCGGGGAAAATTCCAAGTCCCAAACGGCAGATTTCTAAATTATGAGACGCATTTCGAAACATTGGTGATTTAGTACTTGGAATTTATTTGCGATTTAGTGAATGTCGCGTGGCATGTTGTTAGAGCATACCTTCCAGGTCTATCTTCTTCCGTTTGGTGATGGCTCGGAGCTTGTTGAGCGCCTGGGTCTCAATCTGCCGGACCCGCTCTCTCGTGATCCCGAACTCCTTGCCGATACTGTCCAAGGTCTTGGGCTCACCGTCATTCAGTCCGAACCTCATCTCGATCACTTTCCGCTCACTTACCGAAAGCTGTTGGAGCCACTCATCGATGTGCTCCCGCCTGCGGATGTCGTCGGAAAAACTTGCCGGCGAGAGAGCGTTGCTGTCTTCGAGAATGTCCTTAAGAGTATCCTCCTCCTGATCGCCGATGAGCATGTCAAGGGAGTATGTTTCGCGTACCACCTGCGAGATGCTCCTCACCTTATCAATGGTTATTCGCATCTTTTTGGCGATCTCTTCAATTTGCGGATCGCGGCCAAGGGACTGGGTTAACTGTCGGACGGCTCGCATATAGGAGTTGACGATCTCGGCAATATGGACGGGAAGGCGTATGGTCCTCGTCTGGTTGACAATCGCCCGTTCAATGGACTGCTTGATCCACCATGAGGCATAGGTGCTGAACTTGAATCCTCGCTCGTACTGAAACTTCTCGACGGCCCTTATGAGGCCAAGGTTACCCTCTTCAATGATGTCCGAGAACTGCAATCCCCGGTTAATGTACTTTTTGCCTATCGCCACGACAAGCCGGAGATTTGCTTCGATCATCTTGGCGCGGGCTTCCTGGTCCCCGCGTTCTATCCTTTTTGCCAGTTCCTGTTCCTGTTCGAATGTAAGGAGCGGTGTCTTCCTGATTTCCTTCAGGTAATACTTGATAGCATCAAGGCCCTTCTGGGACGTAGTCCCTTCGGAAACCTCTTCGGATGTTTCCTCTGCAGCGCCATCACGTCTATTTAGCTTGTCAACCTCATCCTTTTCCTCAAGTTCCTCACTGTAGGACTCGGCGTCAATCAGATCGTCAACTGGTCTTTCCCTTTCACTCATGAACACCTCATCTAACTGAAAAATAAAGGATAAATAGGTGCTCCCCTTGCCCTGTCGTACTACAAAAAGGGTTCGACATGTCATCCTTCACTTGACCATCCCGCCGATTAGTTGCCAACCGGCAATCGTCGCCCTCTCCAGCGCCGCATATTCTTTGCCGCACGGTCAAAGAAAAAAATGTACTTTGTCTGATGTTATTCGGTGGTTGATTAAGCTGAAAGAATGGTCGGGGCGAGAGGATTTGAACCTCCGACCCCTTGGTCCCGAACCAAGTGCGCTACCAGGCTGCGCTACGCCCCGACGAATTCGTATAATATACTATCTACTACCAACTGTCAACGAACATTCTTCTGCTGGGCCTTGATAAAATTGTCAAAAGCCTCTTGATAATAGTCCTTTTTGGATTTGATCGCGGCGGGAACCCTTTTTTCGTAAAGCTCGCGGCCTTCATCCACATCGTTCTTCAAAAGCTCGTAGAATGTCCCTTTTTTCAGCCCCTCGAGTACCACCTCCTGATTATAGAGGGCGATGTCAGATACGATGATTCGTGCAAAGCGGCGCGCCTTCTCAACCGCCTCAGGGTCAGCCTCATCAACCCGCGGAATATCGCACTCTTCCTTCTGAAAGATTGATGCATCGAGACTGAATGATTCCGGTATTATCGTCGAAGAATCGTGACTTTCTGCGTGTCCGGCCTTCTGGAACGATGGCGCGACGGCAGATTGCCCCGCACCTTCCCGTTCAAGTCTCGTCATGGCATCGGGCCCTAGAAAGGACGGTTCAAATTCTCGCGCCGGGGGTCTGGACATTTCAGGAAGCTCGTGCGGGCGCGGCTTTGCGGCGGTGGCCGGAGTCGGCGCCTTCGTTTCCACCGATATCAGCCTGCGGAGCTTGACCGGAAGTTGGTCCGGGATATGGTGTTTCTCTATATAGTCATCGGCGCCGTAAAGCTTGTCGGGAGTGCGCTTATAGCGCCTCATATCGTAGACCGACGAGAGAAGAACGATCTTGATATCGCTGGTGTCCTTGTCTCCCTTCAATCGCTCGCATATTTCAAATCCGTATATGCCCGGGATCCCGACATCGAGCACCAGGGCTCTCGGCTTGGTTTCCGTCGCCTTTTTCAAGATATCGACTCCGTCAACGGCGGTATCCACCGCGAATCCCTCGTCGACCAGAATCGTGCGGACCATGTTCCTGACAACCTCACTGTCATGCGCCACCAAAACGAGTGGCGCCTCCCCGGACGGGGCAATGGCCCGCTTCGGAACGGGAGTTACCTCCTCGCCGCCCGATTTTCGGACCGAGAGGATGCTGCCGCACCGGGGGCAACGGACCTTGACACCCTGTGCGCCGACCTTCGCGTCGTCGATCTTAAGCTTTGCACCGCATTCGCAAGGGACAATCATGATTAGTCGTCTCTCTTCCTGCTCCTCCAAGGAACCCCGTGCCGTTTAAACATACCGATCAACAGCATCCCCGCCACAAAACCCCCGACATGCGCGTACCAGGCAACCCCTCCGCCGGTATCGGCCGAGAGAAGCGCACTCAAAAACTGGAGCAGGAACCAGAACCCCAGAACGAACATCGCAGGGACCTCGACCGTTCTGATATACAGACCGATCATCATCAGCGTGAGGACCCGTGCCCGTGGATACAGGAGGAGGTATGCGCCAAGTATCCCTGAGATGGCACCGCTCGCGCCGATCATCGGTACGGTCGAAGCTGCGTTTGCGAGCGCATGGATGTATGAGGCAATAACGCCGCAGCATAGATAGAAGACGATGAACCGAATGTGCCCCATTGAATCCTCGACATTATTGCCGAAGATCCAAAGGTAGAGCATATTGCCGCCGATATGCAGGAATCCGCCGTGCAGGAACATGGATGTAATGAGGGTGGCCCCAGCCGGCACGGTGCCAGAGGTCCCTGGAACGCCTGAGAAAAGTCTCTTCGGCACCAGGGCGAAGGAATCCACAAAAAGTTCTCCGGCCTTCGGACCGATCATCAATTCGTAGAAAAAGACGGCAACATTCAGAACAATGATAAACAGGGTAATAAAAGCGAAGCGCTCTGTAGGATTAATATCCTTGATCGGTATCAAACTTCAACTCCGTTTATCGACCTCAAGCCTGTTCCGCCGGGACAAACGAGATCATAAATCGGGCGCTCCCTAAGAATCAGTCACATGCGATAGCTCGCATCAAGATACAAGAAAAAGCATTATTTGTCAATAAAATGAAAGAATATGCGGGGGATATCGGCTATCACGTGAAATGCAGTCAAGGATTTCAAACGGCCCGGAGAACTTCCCGTATTTCTGCAGGTATTGCTTCCGCCCGGCTGCCGTTTTCGAGCATATTATTGAGTCATAAGAATGGGGGAGGTGGAAGGGCCGCGAACATTCTGAAGCGTGGGGAGAAAATGAACAATGCGTGAAAGCAGGCCGATAATGACAGACGGTAGTGCTCATGATGCTACGTGGCTGCATCGCAGCACAACTCGGCTCCGCGCTTCAATGCGCTCTCGTTCAGATGAATCAGCGAATGTCTTCTCGCAGGCAGCACCTCCTTGAGAGCGGAAAGCACCGATTCCAACGCTACTACGCTGGTTTTTTTGAGGAACGCACCGAGCATCACCATATTCAATATGCGAGTGTCGCCGAGGACTTCGGCGACGTCATTCGCCTTCACTTCGATTCTCATAATATCCGCACGGGTCGATGGTTCCTGCACGAGCGAGGTATTCAGAAAAAGCAGTCCACCCGGCCTGATCCTTTTTTCGAACTTCTTGAACGACGCGTCGTTGAAGATCAGCATGGCACTGGGATTCTGGACCACCGGAGAACCAATCTCGTCACTCGAAATTATCACTGTACAGTTCGCGGTCCCTCCCCTGATCTCTGCCCCGTAGGAGGGGAACCACGTAACGTATTTTCCTTCGAGCATTCCCGCGTAGGCAAGGAGCTTTCCCGCGAGCAGTACCCCCTGCCCTCCGAATCCGGCTATCATTACGTCCTGATACATTTTTCAACACTCTCCAGACAGGTCCAGAACCAAGGCTATTCAACAAATACCGCACCGTCAACCGCCCAAACTCAGTTCAACCCCGAGTCCCTAAAAACGCATGTTACCGCTTTTGGCAACTTGAACTTTTGCACCGGATGTCATTTCGACTTCGTTACTTGGGTCTTGGAATTTGTCGCTCCCCTATCCTTATATACTCCCAACGGATAGTATTTCATCATATGGTTTCTGACCCAGTCAACTGCCTGGAGCGGGGTCATGCCCCAGTCCGTAGGACACATGGAGAGCGCCTCCACCAAGGAGAATCCCACGCCCTCGATCTGGTTCCTGAACGCCTTCTGAATGGCCTTCTTTGCAACAAGGACGTTCTTCGGACTATCCATGGAGACTCGCTCGATATACGCTGGACCATCGATCGTTGCAAGCATCTCACATATCCGGAGAGGGTTGCCGGCCTCTTTTGCGTCCCTGCCCGCCGGGGTCGTTGTTGTCTTCTGCCCGGGGAGCGTCGTCGGGGCCATTTGCCCGCCCGTCATACCGTAGTTCCCGTTGTTTACGAATATGACGGTGATGTTCTCACCTCGTGCTGCTGCATGGATGATCTCTGCCGTACCGATAGCGGCAAGATCCCCGTCGCCCTGATAGCTGAAGACCACGCTGTCAGGCCTTGACCGCTTCATGCCTGTGGCGATTGCCGGCGGCCTGCCGTGCGGCACCTCGACCATGTCGATGTCGAGATAGTCGTAGGCAAAGACCGCGCATCCAACGGGCGCAATGCCGACCGTCCGGTCACGGATTCCCAGAGAATCGATGGTCTCAGCAACAAGTCTGTGCAGTATCCCGTGGCTGCATCCCGGACAGTACCGGAACGGTTTGTCTTTCAGAGTAACTGGTCTTGCAAAGACTTTTTTCATGAGCCTCCCGAGAAAGTACGGAATAGAATTCGCTTGACAATCAACCCCGCACTCTGTTATTTTATCGTCCTGCTCGCGTTGGCTACTACGAAATGCCGAGGTAGCTCAGTTGGTAGAGCAGAGGCCTGAAAAGCCTCGTGTCCGCAGTTCGATTCTGCGCCTCGGCACCATCCTTCTTCCCCTCACACGAAATCAATCAAATTTTCAGATCGAACCTCAGATCATTTCACGCCACCATGGGCAACTGCAAGCTGCCTGGTTAACGAGATGAGCTCAAGGGCGCTTCTTCGTCACCCGGTGATCTGGATCGGGAACGTATCTTTATCATTCCCTCGCTGCGAAGGACGCTATTCCTTATCGAACAGTCCCAGCTGCAGCATCTTCTCGCCCGGGAACGGCACGGGGTATGCCCCGTCAAAGCATGCAGCGCAATAGTTCATGCGGTACGGTACAATCTTCTGGATCCCGTCCATGCTGATATATCCGAGCGTATCGGCAGTGATGTATTTCCTGATCTCTTCGATACTGTGTGATGATGCAATAAGCTCCTGCCTCGTGGGCGTGTCGATGCCGTAAAAACAAGGGTATGACGTCGGTGGTGAACTGATGCGCATATGGATCTCGGTTGCCCCGGCGTTCCTGATCATCTTGATGATCTTCTTGCTCGTCGTCCCGCGCACGATGGAATCGTCCACCACTACCACGCGTTTGCCCTTGAGCGCGTCCCTGACGGGGTTCAGCTTGATCTTGACCCCGAAATGCCTGATGCTCTGGCGTGGTTCGATGAAAGTCCGGCCCACATAGTGGTTCCTGATAAGGCCGGTATCGAAGGGGATACCCGATTCTTCGGCATATCCAAGGGCCGCAGGCACGCCCGAGTCCGGCACCGGGATCACCACATCCGCCGCCACGCCGGTCTCTCGCGCGAGCTGCCTGCCGAATTCCTTGCGTATCGAGTACACGTTCTGGCCAAAGACCATGCTGTCGGGCCTTGCAAAGTAGATAAACTCGAAGATGCAGTGTGAGGGGTCTGAGGGCTTGAAGGGAAATGATGAGTGGATGCCCTTACTGTTGATCACAATCATCTCGCCGGGTGCGATATCACGGATATAGGTGGCTTCGATCAGGTCAAAGGCGCACGTTTCGGAAGCGACCACATAGGCACCGTCGAGTTCTGCGAGTGAGAGCGGCCGAAAGCCGTGGGGATCCCGTACGGCAATAAGTTCGTTTTCCGTAATAAGGAGGAGGCTGTAGGACCCCTGGACGTGGCCGAGAGCGTCTATGATCCGTTCATGCATCGTGGCCATACGTGACTGGGCGATGAGGTGGATGACCACCTCGCTGTCCATGGTCGATTGGAAGATAGAGCCGTATGCCTCGAGCTCATCTTTCAGGATGCCCGCGTTCACGAGGTTGCCGTTGTGTGCGATCGCAAGGGTCCCCAGGGCGAAATTCACCAGGATTGGCTGGATGTTGATGGCGATACTTTCGCCGGTGGTCGAATAGCGGTTGTGCCCGATGGCCGCATAACCCGGGAGCCTCTTAATGCGCTCTTCATCGAAGATGTCGGCTACCAGACCCATGGACTTCTGGCAGTAGAGCTGCTTGCCATCGGACGAAACGATACCGGCCGACTCCTGGCCCCTGTGCTGCAGGGAGTAGAGCCCCA
>Ga0187778_10001514_pt1 | contig 16044 bp, 14 predicted proteins | sample 1015_Q2_SP5_20_M_FD_132418 | JGI IMG/M metagenome (GOLD analysis project Ga0187778, IMG submission 132418) | Tropical peat soil microbial communities from peatlands in Department of Meta, Colombia - 1015_Q2_SP5_20_MG | ecosystem: Environmental > Terrestrial > Soil > Wetlands > Peat | place...
CGAGCCCTGGCTCGCGACGCCGGAGGACTACGCGCGCCGGATCCGCGAGCTCGTCGCGCAGGTGACGAGCGGATGACGCCCGGCCCGTCCGCGAGCTGGCGGGACGACTTTGCAACAGTCTGTTGCAAAGTCGGGGGGCGGCCGGGGGGCAGGGAGAGCGCATGAGGCTCGTCGTCGTCACGCAGGAAGTCGACCCGGCGAGCCCGGTGCTCGGCGCGACGGTGCCCAAGCTGCGCGCGCTCGCAGAGCGGGTCGACGAGCTCGTCGTCCTCGCCGACTCCGCGGTGGCCGACGCGCTCCCGGCGAACGCCCGCGTCCGGCTCTTCGCCGCCGGGACGAAGGCGCGCCGCGGCACGCGCTTCGAGACGGCGCTCGCTGCCGAGCTCGCGACGCGACCGCGCCCGGCGGCGGTGCTCGCGCACATGTGCCCGATCTACGCGGTGCTCGCCGCCCCGCTCGCGCGACCGGTCGGGACGCGCGTGCTGCTCTGGTTCACCCACTGGCGCGCGAGCCGGCTGCTCCGGCTCGCCGAACGGCTCTCGACGACCGTGGTGTCCGTCGACCGGCGGTCGTTTCCCCTCGAGTCGGACAAGCTGGTGCCGATCGGCCACGGCATCGACCTGCACGAGTTCGACTGCGCCGACCGTCGCCGCTCCGGCGGGATCCGGCTCGTGGCGCTCGGCCGCACCTCGCCGGCGAAGGGGCTCCGCACCGTGATCGAGGCAGTCGCGCAGGCGCCGGACGTCCGGCTCGCCGTCCACGGGCCGTCGCTCACGGACGAGGAGCGGCGCCACCGCGAAGAGCTCGCCGCGCTCGTCGCCGAGCTGGGTCTCGGTCAGCGCGTGCGGATCGGCGACCCGGTGCCGCGGGTGGAGGTGCCCGCGCTGCTGGCGGACGCGGATGCCCTCGTCGACAACATGCGTGCCGGCGCCCCGGACAAGGTCGTCTACGAGGCGGCGGCCGCCTGCCTGCCGGCGCTCGCGTCCAACCCCGTCTTCGACGGCTTCCTGCCCGAGGAGCTCCGCTTTCCGCGAGACGACGCAGCCGTGCTCGCCGACCGGATCCGCGCGCTCGACTCGCTCGATCTGGCGGCGCTCGGCCGAAGCCTGCGGGAACGCGTCATGCGCGAGCACTCGGTCGAGTCCTGGGCGGACGGGATCGTCGCGCTCGCCGGCGGCCGCCCGTGAGCGAGCGCGTTCTGCACGTCGGCAAGGTCTCGGGGATCTCCGGCTCGGAGGCCCATCTCCTCACGCTCCTGCCCGCCCTGCGGGCTCGTGGTTGGGACGCCCGCTTCGCGCTCCTCCACGAGGACGAGCCCGGCGCCTGGGAGTTCGCGCGCCTGCTCACGGAGGCGGGCGTCCCGGTCGAGGGGATCAGGCTCCCGCGCACCGTCGACCCGGTCGCCTTCCGGCGTCTCTCCTCGCTCGTGCGTCGCACGCGCCCGGCGATCCTCCACACGCACCTCGTGCACGCGGACTTCTACGGGCTCGAGGCCGGCTGGCTCGCGCGGGTCCCGGTCCGTGTGAGCACGAAGCACGGCTTCAACCCGTTTCGCTCGAGCCGGGCGTTCGCGCTCGCCGATCGGGCGGTCGCGCGGCTCGCGCAGGTCCACATCGCGATCTCGGCCGGGCTCGCCCGCTACCTCGCCGAGACGGAGGGATTCGACGCCGGATCCTTCGAGATCGTCCACTACGGGATCGCCGCCGGGCCCGAGCCGCCGTCTCCGGCCGGTCTGCGGCTTCTCTGCGTCGGCCGCCTGATCGCCGTGAAGGGACACGAGACGCTGCTGCTCGCGTTCGGCGAGGCCCGGCGCGCCGTGCCCGACCTCACGCTCGACCTTGTCGGCGACGGCCCGCTGCGCGGCGAGCTCGAGGCTCTCGCCGCGTCGCTCGACCTCGGCGAATCCGTCCGCTTCCGCGGCCGCGTCGACGGCGCGGCCCGTGAGATGGAGCGAGCGGCGGTCGTCGTCGTCCCGTCGCTCGGGGAGGGCTTCGGCATGGTCGCGCTCGAGGCCGCGGAGCGGGGTCGTCCGGTCGTCGCGTCCGCCGTCGGCGGCCTGCCCGAGATCGTCGACGGCGGTCGAACCGGGGTGCTCGTGCCTCCAGGCGATCCCGAGCGGCTCGCCGACGCGCTCGTCGAGCTCGTGCGCGACCCGGAGCGCGCGGCGGGGATGGGCCGGGCGGCGCGCGAGCGGGCGCTGACCGAGTTCAGCCTCGACCGCTGCGCCGACCGGATCGACGCGATCTACCGCGCCGCGCTCTCGCGACGCACGAGGAGCCGATCCACGGCCAGGCCGGCGAGCAGGGCGAGCACGAAGTCGAAGGAGATGCGGTAGCGGGTCGCGCCGGCGAACAGCATCGCCGCGAGCGTCTCGTAGACGAGGAAGAGGAGTGCGAGCCAGAGGAAGCGCCGCGGCACCGTCGCGGAGCGGAAGCCGAGCGCGACCCCGAGCAGTGCGAGCGCGAACACGGGCACCGCCCAGACCGTCTCCGCCACGGTGCGGAGATGCGACTTGCCGCCGCTCGACGGGCCCGTCTCGGTGGTCGTCGGCCGCGGATCCCAGAGCATTCGAACTGCCTGCTGCATCAGCTTCGCCTTCTCACCGGGATGGTGGCGCCAGAACTGGATCGTCGCGTGCTCGTACAGGCGCAACTGTGCGCACTCGTCGATCGGCGGGTAACGACCGGTCGCCGCGAACTGCGCGGCCGCGTCCTCCGGGCTCGGCGGCCCGCCCGGGAGCGGCGGGACATCGTCGATCCAGCCCCCGTGGGCGAGCGTCGAGTAGGTGTTGACGTTGTTGGCCTTCCAGAGCGCCCTCGAGTCGGTCGTCAGCGCGTAGCAGCCGAGAACGACCTTGTTCCGCACCACCCAGGGGGCGACCGTCGCGGCGCAGAGGACGAGCACGATCAGGACAGCCGTTCCGCCGACCCGGTTCCAGACGAGGTAGACCGCGAGGAACACGGGCAGCGCGGTCAGGCGGGAGTTGCCGAGCAGCGCGAGGCCGAGCACGACCCCCAGCCCTGCGGCGAGCCACGGCGAGCCCTTCTCGGCGAGGGCGAGCGTGAGGGCGAAGATCGCCGCACCGAGGAGCTGGTCGAGGATCTCCCGGTTGACGTGGACGTCGTGCCAGACGAGGTACGGATGGAGCGTCGAGACGAGCGCGGCGACGAGACCCGCGCGGGCGGAGAGGAACCGCCTGCCCGTCCAGAGCACGACCAGGGCCGTCGCCGCGGCGACGAGGGTCTGGGCGATGCCGACGACCAGCCACTGGCGCTCGATCGCCCAGTAGAGCCCGGCGAGGAACCAGCCGTAGAGCGGCTGGGTGTAGGCCGACGGATGGCCCGGGACGAACCCGTACGTCCCGCTCGAGACCAGCGTCCGTGCGAAGTCGTCGCTCTTCTCGACGTACTGGGTCAGGATCACGCCGCGGACGTGGGCGAGCACGACGAGGCGCGGGAGCGTCGCCGCCGCCGCGACGAGCGCCGCGGAGCCGCGCCACGATGTCAGGATGCGGCCCATGGCTGCGGGAGAACGGTACGCGGTCGTCTCGTGCCACGTCGAGCGACCCCTCGACGACGCCGTGTGGGAGCGCTTCGCCGCGCTGCAGCGGCTGCGGCCGGGCGGCTTCGCGGTCGCGGCGCTGATGCGGCCGCCCGACGAGCGGGCCGGAGAGGACCCCGACGTCTGGCTCACGCGGGCCCGTGAGGCTGCCGGGCGCGCGCCGCTCGGCCACCACACCCACTGGACGGCGCCGGACCACGCTCGTCCCACGGGCGAAGGCGAGCCGGCCGCCCGCGTCCGTGAGGAAGCGGCCTGGCTGCGCACCCACGGCATCGAGCCCACGCTGTTCTGCGGCGGCGGCTGGTATTCGGACCCAGGCGTCGTTCGGGCGTGCGCCGACCTCGGCTACGTCGACTGCACGGCGACCGCGTATCGGCCGAGCTACCTCGACGCCGGCGCGGCGCGGCTCGAGCTTTCGACGCCCGCGCGGATCGCGCTCGCCTCCGGGGACGACGTGCTCGAGATCCCGTCGACTCACTCGGTCGGCATGCTCGCTCGCGAGGTCCTCGCCCCGGGTGGCTTGCGCGCGGACGTCGTGCACGTGCACTTCCACGACACGGACCTCGTCGACCGCGTGCGGCGACGGGTTGTCGTCTGGGGGCTCCGCGCACTCGCTCGTCGGCGCCGGCGGACCGATCTCGCCGCGCTGGCCGACGCTCTCCGCGAGAGCGTGCCGACCGTCGGCGTGGAGGACGTCGTCCGCCCGTCGTGACGAAGAGCAAACAGTGACCGTCCCGGGACAGTCGCTGTGACGGGTTTCGCCGTGCCGCCCTCTACCATCCGTTCCGTGCGACCGACCGAGACCGCGCCGACGAGCACCGGCAGGGCAGCCGAGCCCGCGGCGCCGTCGCGGCGGACCGACGTCCGCAGAGCGAGGCTCTACCTGCTCTCGCGCAAGCCGTACGTGGCGCTCCTGCGGCGGTTGGCGTCGATCGCAGCTCTCGCGTCTCTCGACATCCTCGGGCTCGCGCTCGGCTTGTACGTCGCCCTCCTCGTCCGCGAGCTCGTCTACGGGCACACGACGATCTACTGGAGCATCCTCTGGGAAGGCCCGCGACACTGGCTCAAGTTCGTCGCGCCGATCACGGTGATCGTGTTCTGGCAGGCAGGTCTGTACGCGCCGCGCGAGCGGCGGCCGGGCGCAGGGCGGATCGTCTCGTCCCTCATCCTCGTCGCCGCGATCGTCTACGCGTTCGGGATCGGCACGGGCTACCACTTCTCGACGACGGGCCTCGTGCCGACCGCGGCGGTGATGTGCGCGATCGTCGTCGTCGCGTTGCGCGCGGCGTACGAGTCGGTGTCGCTCGAGCTGCTGCGGACGATCGGCGTGCGCCGTCGCGCGATCCTCGTCGGCGAAGGACAGAGCCTTGCGCATCTGCACCGCTCGCTCGGCTCGTCCCGCAGCGGCATCGACTACGCGTTCGTCGGGGCCGTCTCGCTGACCGCTCCTCAGGGGCTCCGCCTCCTCGGCCAGCGCGACAAGCTCGCCGAGATCCTCTCGACCACGCCGACCGACGAGCTGATCCTGACCGAGGCCGACTTCACCGAGCACACCGTGCTTGAGATCGTCGAGACGGCGCATCGGTACGGGGTCAAGGTGCGGCTCGCGCCGCGAACGACCGAGCTCCTCGTCCAGCAAGGCGAGTACGTCCCCGGACAGGGAGTCCCGCTGTTCGAGCTCCGGCCGCCGGTGCTGACGGGCGCCGACTGGGCCGTGAAGCGGGCGTTCGACCTCGCCGCCTCCGCGCTCGTCGCGTTCGTCGGGCTTCCGCTATGGCTGCTCGTCGCGCTTGCGATCAAGCTCGACTCGAGGGGCCCGGTTCTCTACGTCGACCGCCGGATCGGCGTCGGCGAGCGGGAGTTCGGAATGCTGAAGTTCCGCACGATGGTCGCCGGCGCCGCCGGGCAGCAGGAAGCGCTCGAGGCGGCCAACGAGGCGTCGGGCGCCCTGTTCAAGATCCGCGACGACCCCCGCCTGACCCGCGTCGGCAAGCTGCTGCGGAGGATCTCGCTGGACGAGTTGCCGCAGGTCCTGAACGTGCTTCGCGGGGAGATGAGCCTCGTGGGCCCGCGCCCGCTCCCGCTGCGCGACTACCGGCTGCTCGACGAGTGGCACCGCCGCCGGTACCTCGTCCTGCCGGGGGTGACAGGCCTCTGGCAGATCTCCGGCCGCTCGAACCTCGGCTTCGACGACCTCGTGCGGCTCGACTTCACCTACCTCGAGAACTGGTCGATCTGGCTCGACATCTCGATCATCCTGCGGACGTTCCCCGCCGTTCTCAGCAAGCGCGGCGCCTACTGACCGCTGCCGGCGCGATCGGGCGGCGCCGTCGCGTCGCCGGGGTGGGCTCACGGGCGGCATGAAGGCTCGCTGGAGGATCCCGTCGCGGCCTCGACTCCGCGACGTCGCCCTCTCGTGTGTCGTCGTCGGCCTCGGTGCCTCGGCTGCCGTGGCCTTCCGCAGCACGACCGCGGAGACGGCGCGCTCCGCCTTCCGGTGGCTGACGCCGACACACTGCGTGGAGGTCGTCTGCGTCCTCGTGATCGTCGCCGCCGCCACGTCGCTCCCTCCGACCGACGCTCTGTTCGCACCTGTCGTGGCCGCACTCCGCGCCGCCGGCCGGGCTGTCAGCCGGCTCGCAGTCGCGTCGCCGCTCGTGGTGCTGACGGTCGCGATGTCGATCGTCGCGGCGGTCCGGATCGCCCTCGGCGCAGCCGAGAATCTCCCGGTCGTCCTCGGCGACGAGCTCGTGTACGTCGACCTCGCCAAGAGCTTCGCGCTGTTCGGCGAGCCGCTGCTCCGCGGTCGGCTCGACGTCGGCCAGAGCATCCTCTACCCGCTCTTCCTGAGCCCCGCGTATCGCTTCGCCCCCGACGGCGCTGTCGCCTACACGGTCGTCAAGGCGATGAACGCGATCGTGATGTCGCTGACGGCGGTGCCCGCGTACTACCTCGCGAGACGCATCCTCACCACGTCGTGGAGCCTGGTCGCCGCCGTCCTCTCGATCGCCGTTCCGTGGACCGGCTATGCGGTGCTCTCCCTCACCGAGCCGCTCTTCTACCCTGCCTTCACGGCGTTCGCGCTCGTCTTCGTCCTGATGCTCGAGCGCCCGTCGCTCAGGCGGCAGCTCCTCGTCCTGGTGGGGCTCGCCGTGCTCGTCGGGATCCGGCCGCAGGCGCTCGCCGTGGTCGGGAGCGTCGTCGCCGCGATCGTCGTCATCGGTCTGACGGAAAGGGCCCTGTCACGCACGCTGCGCGTCTACCTGCCGACGCTCGCCGTCGTCGGCGCCGGGCTGGTGGCCGGGCTCTGCGCGTCGGCGGCGGGGGTGCCCGTCCCGACGAGCGGGTACAGCGGGCTCTTCAACGTCCACTACGGCGTCGTCGGCGTCGCGAAGTGGACGCTCTGGACGGTGGAGACGTTCGCCGTCAGCACCGGCGTGGTGGCTCTGCTCGCGTTCCCGTTCGCGCTTCGCCGTCTGCTGCGGCGCGACGCACCGCCGGCGGAGCGCGCGTTCGGGCTCGGAGCGCTCGCGCTCTGCGTCGGAATCCTCGCCTCGGTCGCCGCGCTCTCCGCCAGTCCGTACGGCCTCGGGATCCTGCACGAGCGCAACCTCTTCTACGTCACGCCGCTTCTCGTCATCTCGCTCGCCTACTGGCTGGCCAACGGGCGGGAGCGGCACGCACCGGTCGCCTTGGGCCTCGCGGTCGCGCTGGCGGCAGGGGCGTCGCTCCTGCCGGACCGGATTCTCCGGTCGACGAACAACGTCGACGGCCCCGCTGCGTCGTTCGTCAACGCCTTCAAGAGCGTGGCGGCCGGGCCGCCGGTCCAGCTCTGGATCGCGGTCGCCGTCGCGCTCGGCGGGGCCGTGGTCCTCCTCGCCAGGAGGCCGCTCCTCCCGCTTGCCTCCGTCGTGGTGGCGTTCGCCTTCGTCGCGCCGGTGACGGACTACCAGGGGCCTCTCTCCACGACGCAGGCGAGGCGCCTCGCCTGGGTCGACCACGCGCTTCCGGCAAACGCCACCGCGACGCTCCTGCACGTCGACCTCACGCGTCCGAACCTTCCCTGCGCCGAGGTGGACGAGTACGAGCAGCAAGGGCTCCTCGTCTGGACGGAGTTCCTCAACACGCGCGTCACCCGTCTCCTTCACGTCTACGACATGCGCGGACGAGACAACCTCTCCGCGCCGCTGCTGACGGCTCGATCCGACGGGGTGCTGCTCGAGGGCGGGCAGCCGATCGCGCCCAGGTTCGTGGTCGTCGACTCGCGCCAGCCGATCGCCGGAACACGCATCGCCCGCTTCGATCTCGCGCGCATCGGCTCCGTCTTCCAGGGCGGCGCGTCGCTGACGCTGTGGAAGGCGGACGCACCGCTCCGGCTCGGCCCGGTTGCGGCGCCGCTCCCGCCGCGGGCGGACGGAGGCGGCTGCTAGCCGGAGCGGCGGGTCGCCGGAGGGGCGCTTTCTGGCCCTCCGCCTAGACTGATCGAATGCGCGGCCCGAAGATCCTCGCGGTTGCCTCCGCCGTCGACCTCGACTTCCGCTACGGCTGCACGCCCGCCTGGTGGCAGCTCTGGAAGGGGCTCTACGAAGCCGGCGTCGACCTCGTCGTCACGCCGTACAGGGGGCGTCCGGTCGAGTCGCCGTGGTGGCGGGTCGCGCCGAACCCGGCCTACCGCGAGGCCGAGACGTACGCGACCGTGCGCGACGCGGTCGCGCGCCTCAAGGGCGACCGCTACATCCGCCGGGACGAGAGCGATCCGCAGGAGTCGTCCGTCGACAGGCTCACGCGCGAGACGATCTGGCACGTGGTGACGCCGAGGTGGCGGCGCCACCTCGAGCGACTCGTGGAGCGCGAGCGGCCGGACGCCGTGCTCATCTTCACCGTGCCGATGGCCCACTTCCGCGGCATCCCGGGCTTCCTCCGCGACCGGTTCCGGGTCCCGGTCGTCTTCTACGACGGCGACGTGCCGATGAGCCTGCCCGAGTTCGGCGGCATGGACACCGGCTTCAACTACTACCACGGTGCGGATCCGTCCGAGTACGACCTCGTGATCTCGAACTCGGAAGGGGGGATCCCCCGCCTGCTCGAGCTCGGAGCGCGGCGGGCCGAGCCCGTCTTCTGGGCCGCCGACCCCGAGTTCTTCACGCCGCAGCCGGTGGAGAAGGAAGTCGACGTCTTCTTCTACGGCTACGGCGACAAGTTCCGTCGCGAGTGGATGCAGGCGATGGTCGGCGAGCCGAGCCGGGCGGCGCCGGAGATCGACTTCGGCCTCGGCGGACGCGACTTCCAGGGCGACATCGGCGCCGCCCGGCTCCTCGGCGACGTCCCGTTCAACGTCTTCGCCAGGGCGATCTCGGCCGCGCGCGTCAACCTCAACGTCACGCGGCGCTCGCACGCGACGGTGAGCGGTTCCTCGACGTGCCGGCCGTTCGAGCTCGCGTCCGCCGGCGCGGCGATCGTCTCCAACCCGCAGGCCGGAATCGAGCGCTGGTTCGAGCCGGGCGCCGAGCTGATCGTCGTCGAGGACGCGGAGCAGGCACTCGCCGCCTACCGCGAGCTGCTCGGAGACCCCGCCCAGGCGGAGGCGATGGGAGCGCGCGCCCGGGAGCGCGTCCTCGACGAGCACACCTACTCCCACCGTGCGCGCCAGGTGCTCGCGCTGCTCGGGCTAGGGGCTCCCGTGGGCGTGCGATGAGCTCGGTGCGGCGAATCGCGATCGTCCCCGCGCACAACGAGGAGGGCGCGGTCGGCGGCGTGATCTCGGAGCTCCGTGCATTCGACCCCTCTCTCGACGTGGTCGTGGTGGACGACGGCTCCCACGACCGGACCGCGGAGGTGGCTGCTGCAGCGGGCGCGTTCGTCGTCAGCCTACCGTTCAACCTCGGGATCGGCGCAGCCGTCCAGACAGGCTTCCAGTTCGCGCTCGCGGGCCGGTACGACGAGGCGGTCCGGCTCGACGGGGACGGCCAGCACGACCCGCGCGAGCTGCCGAAGCTGATCGGGCCGCTCGAGCGGGGCGAGGCGGACGTCGTCGTCGGCTCCCGCTTCGCCGCCGGGTCCGACGAGCATCGCCCGGCCCTCGCACGCCGGATCGGGATCGTCTTCTTCGCGCGGCTGGTCTCGCTGCTGACGCGGCAGCGCGTCACCGACACGACATCGGGCTTCCAGGCCTTGAACGCGAGGGGAATCGCGATCTTCGCCGTCGACTACCCCCACGACTACCCGGAGGTCGAGGCGACGGTGATGGTGCACAAGCACCGCCTGCGGCTGCTGGAGGTTCCGGTCCGCATGCGCGAGCGCGAGCACGGCGCGTCGTCGATCACGGCCCTGAGGTCCATCTACTACATGTGCAAGGTGACGCTCGCCCTCTTCGTGAGCATGGCACGGAGGTACGCGACGCCGTGACACCGGTCCGCGTCTCGATCGCCGCGTCGATCGCGTCCGTCCTGCTGCTCCTCGTCGTGCTCGAGCTCATCCGCGGCCGGCGGCTGAAGGAGCGCTACGCCCTGCTCTGGCTCGTCACGGGTCTCGTGCTGCTCGTGCTCTCCGCGTGGCGGGACGGGCTGAACACGATCGCGGGCTGGCTCGGCGTCGGGACCTACCCTCCCGCCATCCTGTTCGCGGCGGCGACGCTGTTCATCGTCGTCGTCCTGCTCCACTACTCGACCGTGCTGTCGAAGCTGACCGACGAGAACGTCCTGCTCGCCCAGCGGCTCGCGCTGCTCGAGGAGCACGTCCGGCGAGGCGAGCGGGAGGGAGGGCCGGCGGATGGCTGACCGCGGCTGGTTCGTCGTCAACGTGCGCGACACCCGCTGGCAGCGGCACGAGACGTTCGGCGCAGGCTGCGTGTTCGAGTCGCCGGACGCGCCGTTCACCCAGCTCGGGATCAACATCAGCGTCCTCCACCCGGGAGAGCCGAACTGTCTCTACCACCGCGAGTCGCTGCAGGAGGACTTCCTCGTGCTCGCCGGTGAGTGCCGCCTCCTCGTCGAGGGAGAGGAACGGCGCTTGCGCGCCTGGGACTTCTTCCACTGCCCGCCCGGCGTCGACCACGTCTTCGTCGGGGCGGGCGACGGCCCGTGCGCGATCCTGGCGGTCGGGGCCCGAAGCGAACAGGAGGAGATCGTCTACCCGGTCTCGGAGCTCGCCGCCCGCTACGGCGCCAGTGTCGAGGTCGAGACGCCGTCTCCTCGGGAGGCCTACGCGCGGTACGGGCGCCCGGTCGACGGTCGTCCGGGCGGCTGGGACTCCCTGCCCTGGGCCTGAGCGCCTCGCAGCGCGTCGTCAGCGCGCTCGCGCTCGCGACTGTGCTCGCCGTCGCGATCCCGAGCTCGGGCAGGCCCGCCTCCCGGCCCACCCTCGAGCAGCTCGTCGGCGAGCGGCTCGTCGTCGCGATGAGCGGAACTGCGCCGAGCGCGTCGCTCCTGGCGCGGATCCGCCGCGGGGACGTCGGCGGCGTGATCCTCTTCGGCTCGAACGTCCGCAGCCCGGATCAGGTTCGCGCCCTCACGGCGTCGCTCGCCGCGGCTGCCTCGGCCGGTGGCCGGCCTCGGCCGCTCCTGCTGACAGACCAGGAGGGCGGGGCGGTGAGACGGTTCCCCTGGGCGCCGCCGTTGCTCCCGGCCGCCCGGCTCGGCACCCTCGCCGCCGCGTCCGTTCGGGCGCAGGGAAGGGCGACCGCGACCGCTCTGAGGAGCCTCGGCGTCGACGTCGACCTCGCACCGGTCGCCGACGTCCCCCACGTCGCCGGCTCCTTCATCGCCCGGCAGGCGAGAGCGTTCTCGACCGACCCGAACCGCGTCGCGTCCCTCGCGGCCGCGTTCGCGCAAGGGCTCGCCGACGGCGGCGTCGCAGCGACCGGGAAGCACTTCCCGGGGCTGGGCGGAGCGCGGGTGAGCACCGACGTGAGCGCGGTCACGATCGGCGAGTCGCGAGCGCGGCTCGCAGCCGACCTGATCCCGTACCGGAAGCTGATCGCCTCCGGCGTCCCGCTCGTGATGCTCTCGAACGCGACGTACACGGTGCTCGACGCGAAACCTGCGGTATGGTCGCCCGCGGCCGAGCGGCTGCTCCGCGGCCGGCTCGGTTTCACGGGCGTGACGATCACCGACGCGCTCGACGCGGCGGGTCCGACCCATGGACGGACGGTCGCCTCGGCCGCCGTGCTCGCGGCCGAGGCGGGTGTCGACCTCCTGCTCGTCACCGGAAGCGAGGCCGAGAGCCGCGCGGTGTTCCAGCGGCTGCTCGTCGCGGCCCGGGACGGGCGGATCTCGCTGGCCGATCTCGAGCGGAGCTCCGCGCGGATCGCGGCGCTCGAGGCGCGGCTCAGCGCGCGAGCGTGACCTTGCTCAGGCCGCGCGGCTCGTCGGGATCCAAGCCCTTCGCGAGCGCGAGCGCGAGCGCGAAGAGCTGGCCCGGCACGACGGAGAGGATCGGCGCGAGCAGCGGGGTCGTCGGCACGGGCACGGGGAGGGAGTACGAGGCGCCGACGAGCTCGTTCGCCGCCGTGCCGCTCGCGACGAGCGTCGCCCCGGTCGCCCGGATGCGGTCGGCTGCCTCCTTCACGGCCGGCAAGGTCGCATCGGCGGAGGCGATCGCCCACACCGGGAACAGCGAGTCGACGACTGCGATCGGCCCGTGCGCGAGGTCGGTCGCCGTCAGCGGCTCGGCTGCGACCCGGCAGGTCTCGAGCAGCTTGAGCGCGATCTCGCGGGCCGTCGCGTACTCGGGCCCGCGGCCGATCACGAACATCCGGCCCGTATAGGCGAACGGCACGGCGAGCGGCGCGACGAGCCGCTCGAGCGTCGGCAGCTGTCCGGCGAGCAGCTCCGCGGTCTCGCGAAGGCCGTCGGCGTACTCGTCGCCGCTCCCCGCAGCGTACGCCGCGAGCAGCGCGAGCGCCGCGACCTGGCACGTGTACGTCTTCGTCGCCGCGACGGCGAGCTCCGGGCCGGCCTCGAGCGGAAGGATCGCCTCGGCCGCCTGGGCCAGGTCGGACGACGGGTCGTTCGGCAGCGCGACCGTGAACGCGCCTTCGGCGCGGGCTCGCGCGACGTACTCGACGACGTCCGGGGTCCGTCCGGACTGGGAGAGGCCGATCACGGTCGAGCCGGCGAGCTCCGGGCCGCTGTCGTAGTAGACGGTGAGGGTGATCGAGTCGCGGAGCGCCGTCCAGCGGGGAATCAAGCCGAACGCGTAGACGCCGTAGGAGGCGGCGTTGTCCGACGAGCCGTGCCCGACGAGTCGTACGAGACGTGTGTCACGCTCGTGCATCGCGGCTGCAACGCGGGCGAACTCGGCCCGGTGTGCGAGCAGACGGAGGAGCGCGGCCGGCTGCTCGTGGATCTCGTCGCGGAACCGGTCTCCCGCCCCGTCCGCCTCCGCGCGCGACTCAGGCAGCGACAAGCGTCTCGCCTCCGACGAGCACGCGGGTGATCTCGAGGCCCTCGTCGAGCACGACGAGATCGGCCGGGGCGCCGCGCTCGATGCGGCCCACCCGGCCCGCGCCCAGCACCCGCGCCGGGACCGACGATGCCGCGGCGAGCGCCCGCGGGAGCGGCGCGCCGAGCGCGTGGAGGTTCCGCACGGCCTCGATCATCGTCACCACGCTCCCGGCGAGGACGCCGTCCTCGGTGCGCGTGGCGACGCCGTCGTGCACCTCGACCTCGACCTGGCCGAGAGCGAACGTCCCGTCGCCGATCCCGGCCGCCGCGATCGCGTCCGTCACGAGCGCCACCCGTCCCGCGGCCGCGCGCCACACGAGCTGGACGACCTCGGGCGCGAGGTGGACGCCGTCGACGATGACCATCGCGACCACGTCGTCCCGCGCGAGCGTGGCTCCCACGATGCCGGGATCGCGGTGGCCGAGCGGCCGCATCGCGTTGAAGAGATGGGTTGCCGCTCTCGCCCCGAGGTCGAAGGCGGCGTGCGCCTGGGCCGCCGTCGCGTCGGTGTGACCGCACGAGACCGCGACGCCCTTGTCGCGCAACAGCGTGATCAGCTCGGCCGCCCCGTCGAGCTCCGGCGCGACCGTCATCAGCGCGACGGGGCCTGCTGCGAGCAGCCGCTCCGCCAGGGTCAGGTCGGGGTCGCGGCGCCACTCCGGCGGGTGTGCGCCCAGGCGCGCCGGCGACAGGAACGGTCCTTCCACGTGGACGCCGAGGATGCGCGGGCCCGGCACGCCCGTGGGCGGGACCGCGGCCAGCGCGTCCAGCAGCCGGGCCTCCGGCGAGGTGATGAGCGTTGGCAGGTAGGCGGTGACGCCGGTCTCGAGCAGCGCCGCCCCGGCCCGCTCGTAGCCGGCTGCGTCGGCTTCGAGGAAGTCGACGCCGGCGAAGCCGTTCACCTGCAGGTCGACGAAGCCGGGCGCGGCGATGCCGCCGGTGCCCGCCGGCGTGATCCCGTAGCCCGCGATCACGCCGTCCACGATCTCGATGTCGCCCAGCTCGAGCTCGCCACCGACGAGTGCCGCCTCGACGCCGAGCTTCATCGAGCCGAGCTCACCTCGGCTCGACCGCCCGCCTGATCAACCCGTCTGCCCGGCCGAGCCGTTCGCGCGCCGTGGCGGCGTCCGTGTCCGACAGGAGCGAGACGATCGCGACCTTCGCGTCGCCGCCGCTCTCGGCCAGGGCATGCTCGACCGCGTCGGGCGTCGCTCCCGTTGCGTGCCCGACGACGCGTCGCACGCGCGCCCGGAGCTTCTCGTTCGTCGCGTAGACGTCGACCATGAGGTTCCCGAACGTCTTCCCGATCCGCACCATCGACAGCGTCGAGAGCATGTTCAGGACGAGCTTCTGCGCCGTGCCCGCCTTCAGCCGGGTCGAGCCGGCGATGATCTCGGGCCCCACGACCACGACGATCTCGTGCTCGACCAGCCCGGCGAGCTCCGACTCGTGGACGCTCACGATCCCGGCCGTGACCGCGCCGACGGCGCGCGCCCGCCGAATCGCTCCGAGCACGTACGGCGTCCGGCCGCTCGCCGTGACCCCCACGACGGCGTCGGCCGCGGAGACGCCGAGCGCGTCGAGCTCCCGCTCACCCGCCACGGCATCGTCCTCGGCGGCCTCCTGCTCGACCGGTGAGCTCGCTGCTCCGCCGGCGATCAGCGCCGTGACCTGGCCCGGTCGGGTGGAGAAGGTCGACTCGCACTCGGTCGCGTCGAGGGCCGCGAGACGCCCGGACGTCCCGGCTCCGACGTAGATCAGCCGCCCGCCTCCCTGGAGCCGCACCGCGATCGCATCGACGGCGTTCGCAACGGCCTCGGCTGCGCCCGCGACCGCGGCCGGAACGCCTGCGTCCGCGGCGTTCATCAGCTCCACGAGCTCGAGCGTCGAGCGGAGGTCGAGGTCGGCGCCGTCCGCGTTCCACGCCTCCGTGGCCAGCTCGTCGAGGCGTGACCGCGGCTCGTGATTCGACGAGGACATGAGGCGGCTAGTCTACGCACATGGCCAGGTGGTGGTCAATACCACTTGGCGAATTGGTCTTGACCTCTCGGCTGAGCCCGTTATGCTCTCGGCCCAGACCGATGGCTGCGATCGAACTCGATCACGTCAGCAAGATCTTCGCGGGCGACGTCCGCGCGGTCGACGACGTCTCCCTGACCGTCGAGGACGGCGACTTCATGGTCCTCGTCGGGCCGTCCGGCTGCGGCAAGTCGACGCTGCTCCGCATGATCGCCGGGCTCGAGGAGGTCTCCGCCGGCGTGGTCTCGATCGGCGGGGTCGACGTCACCGAATTCGCCCCGCGGCATCGCGACGTCGCGATGGTCTTCCAGAGCTACGCCCTCTACCCGCACATGACCGTGCGGGAGAACATGGGCTACGGCCTGCGTGTGCGCCGGGCTCCGAAGGCGGAGATCGGCCGGCGCGTCGAGGAGGTCGCGGCGCTGCTCGGCCTCGAGTCGCTCCTCGACCGCAAGCCGGCGCAGCTGTCGGGCGGCCAGCGCCAGCGCGTCGCGATGGGGCGCGCGATCGTCCGCGAGCCGAAGGCCTTCCTGATGGACGAGCCCCTTTCGAACCTCGACGCGAAGCTCCGGGTCTCGATGCGCGCGTCGCTCGCGCAGCTGCACGCGCGGCTCGGCGTCACGACCGTCTACGTCACGCACGACCAGACCGAGGCGATGACGCTCGGACACCGGGTCGCCGTGATGCGCGGCGGGCGGATCGTCCAGGTCGACGAGCCGCAGACGCTGTACGACAGCCCACGCGACCTCTTCGTCGCAGGCTTCATCGGCTCGCCGGCGATGAACCTCGTCGACGCGACGATCGACGGCGGCACGTGCGCGTTCGGCCAGTACCGGATTCCGCTGGATCCGGCTCGCCGTCCCGGCCGCGGCCGCGGGCCGGTCGTCCTCGGCATCCGGCCGGAGGCCTTCGAGGACGCGGCGTTCGCCTCCGACTCGCTGCCCAGGCTCGTGACCGAGCTCGAGGTGGTCGAGGAACTCGGCTCGGAGGCGCACGTCTTCTTCCCCGTCGATGCCGCACC
>Ga0187778_10001515_pt1 | contig 16042 bp, 16 predicted proteins | sample 1015_Q2_SP5_20_M_FD_132418 | JGI IMG/M metagenome (GOLD analysis project Ga0187778, IMG submission 132418) | Tropical peat soil microbial communities from peatlands in Department of Meta, Colombia - 1015_Q2_SP5_20_MG | ecosystem: Environmental > Terrestrial > Soil > Wetlands > Peat | place...
ACCAGCAGTGAGGATTGACTATGTCAAAGTTGATGTTTATTGAGAATGAGTGGGTCAAATCTTCAAACGACAAAGAACTAGATGTCTTCGATCCGTCAAAGGGCAAAGTGATGGAGACAGTTCCATACGCCACCAAGGATGATGTTGGGCGGGCGGTGGACGCAGCGTACGACGCCTTCGAGGCGGGCGTTTGGAGTAAGATTCCGCCGGGCGATAGAGCGAACCTGATCCTGAAAGTTGCAGCGATGCTCGAAGCTAAGGCTGAAGAGTTCGTGAAACTTGAATCCGCCAACTCGGGAAAGTCCATCAAGCAATGCACCGGTTATGATATCCCCTACACGATTGACAACATGCGTTTCATCGCCGGAGCCGCCAGAATTCTTGAAGGCAAGGCGATGGGAGAGTACGTCGCGGAAGGGACGAGCGCAATTAGGCGGGAACCAATTGGAGTGGTTGGTGTCATCACTCCATGGAATTATCCCTTGATGATGGTGGTCTGGCGGGCCTTTCCAGCACTTGCCATGGGCAATACCGTAGTGATAAAGCCAGCAACCTACACTCCATTAAGTACCATCGAACTCGCGAGGTTAATGCAGGAAGCAGGGCTACCGAAAGGAGTACTAAACGTCATAACCGGACCCGGCGGAGAGGTGGGCGAAGTTCTCGCCAGCCATCCCAAAGTCGGAATGGTAGCCTTCACGGGAAGCACAGAGGTGGGACGCAAGCTCAGCGTGCTTGGGGCGGATACAATAAAGAAAGTGTCTCTCGAACTTGGAGGTAAGGCCCCGTTCATCGTATTCCCTGACGCAGACTTAGACGCCGCGGTGAAAGGCGCAGTCGCTGGCGGCCTCGTAAACAACGGAGAAGACTGCGCAAACTCAACAAGGTACTATGTACACGAGTCGATCATTGACAAATACACAAAGAAGCTGAATGAAGAACTCAGCAAGGTCGTTATTGGCGACACGCAAGATATGATGACCGACCTCGGGCCAATGGTCTCAGCCGCACACAGGCAAAACGTCGAGAAATATATCAAGGCGGGCGTCCAAGAGGGTGGAAAACTGTTATCCGGCGGGAAACGACCGAAAATTCCGGGCCACGAAGACGGCTATTACATAGAACCAACTGTTATCCAAACCGACAATCATGACTCGTCAATAGTGATGCAGGAAATATTCGGCCCCGTCTTTACTGTGCTGAAATTCAATAATTACGATGAAGTGATCGAGAAGAGCAACAGAGTCGTCTACGGGCTGGGTTCATCGGTTTGGACGAAAGACGTCACAACTACGATGAGGGCGGCTAGAGATTTAAGATTCGGAACCGTTTGGATAAACGACCACGTACCCGTACCATCAGAGATGCCTTGGGCGGGCTACAAGCAAAGTGGCCATGGTGCCTCGCTATCACACTACTCATTAGAAGAGTTCTCTTACATCAAACACGTCTACTGGGACATCTCAGGAAACCCACGCAAGTCATGGCACTTCTGCGTCTACGGCCAGAAACCCTGACACGACCTCGTGAAGACCCATGGTACAGACGGTCGTTGAAACCTCTCGAATGTTGATTGACGGCGATTGGGTGCCCGCCCAGACAGCGGAGACAAACCCTGTCATTAACCCAGCAACCTCAGAAGTATTAGCGAGAGTTGCAAAGGGCGGGCCCGAGGACGCGAGTAAGGCTGTTGACGCTGCGCGTGAAGCTTTCGACATGGGCCGCTGGCCTCGCATGTCACCCGCAGAGCGTGCCGGAATCATTTGGAAACTTGCAGACTTGATTGAACGAGACATTGATCGCTTGGCTCACTTAGAAACCTTGCAACAGGGAAAACCCATTAAGCTGAGCCGTGACAGCGACTTCCCTTTCGCGATCGACAATATCCGGTTCTTCGCAGGCGCGGCAAGGTGCCTTGAGGGAAGGGCTAGTACGGAATACAATGGGGTCGCCACAAGTATCATTCGACGCGAGCCTGTGGGCGTAGTTGCCACAGTAACACCCTGGAACTATCCATTCATGATGCTTGCTTGGAAAGCAGTCCCACCCCTAGCCGCCGGGAACACAGTCATCATAAAACCGGCGAGTGTAACACCCCTCACAACAATCGAGTTCGGAAAACTAACCGAGAAAGCGGGGTTTCCGAAAGGCGTCGTTAACGTAGTTACCGGGCCTGGGTCAACACTCGGCGAAGCATTGGTAAAACATCCCGGAGTGGACATCGTAGGCTTGACCGGCGATACGGTGACCGGGCGGCGCATAATGGAGCTGGCTTCTGGAACCGTTAAGAGAGTGCAATTGGAGCTGGGCGGAAAGGCGCCCTTCATAGTGTTCGACGATGCAAACTTGGAAGCAGCGGTGGAAGGCGCGATTGTTTATGGGTACGTGAACTGCGGACAAGACTGCACAGCAGCCACACGTTTGTACGTCCAAGAAACCATCTACGACAAATTCATGAAGATGATGGTTGACCGCGTTAAGAAGATCAAAGTCGGCGATACCGAGAAACGCGAAACAGACATGGGACCACTAATAACACAAAACCAGAGACAAAAAGTCGAAGAGATGGTCACCAGCGGAACTGAAGAAGGCGCAAAACTTCTCGCGGGTGGCAAGCGTCCGACCCTTCCAAGCCCGTTTAGCAAAGGGTTCTACTATGAGCCGACGGTTCTCGGCGACGCGAAACAAGACATGCGCGTAGTCCAAGAAGAAATCTTTGGCCCGGTGCTCACAGCACTAACGTTCAAGACCATGGATGAAGCCATTGAGAAATCAAACGACATCATCTACGGGCTAGCAAGCTCCGTTTGGACGACGGATATCTTCAAGGCAATGAAAGTGGCGGCCGCACTAAGGTTTGGATGCGTATGGGTCAACGACCACGGGCCACTCGTGAGCGAGATGCCCCACGGAGGCTACAAACAAAGTGGATTCGGGAAGGACATGAGCATGTACACCTTCGACGACTACACCGACGTCAAACACGTCTACATTGATCTAACAAACGTCGCCAGAAAATCCTGGCATTATACCGTGTATGGTCCTCAGTGAATTCCTCTTCAACTAGGCGACGGTTGCAGCGTTGGTCAGAACTGCTAATGAGTCAGTGAGTCGTGAACCTCAAGCGCAAGAAGAAACTTCAGACAAAGGCAATCATTTTTCCCGCGTCGTTGATAGTTTTCGATTCATAGCACGGGTCGCCAGAATTCTCGCTACGCATGATGAACTGAAGGGTCCCTACGAAGCGTGCATCGCCACATTTGGCAGCGAAGAAGATGCTGAGAAAGTTGTTGTGAGCATTGTTGACACAAAACGTCGCCTCATAATAGACCGCAGGGCCTGGATCGTATCTGAATACGATAATGAAGCTTCCAGCATCGATCAGGAAGTGATGGACGCGCTTGCAGGCGACATGATAGATTATTGCGAACGAAGTCAAGTGGGAAGGATCTCTTTAATCGACGAGCCATTTCCGACTCAGGATTTGCACGAGAAATGTCCCCACTGCGGACAAGACATGGTGCGGGTTCCGTGGCAAGACTTCTAGAGAGTCGACTATGCCCACTCGCTTGCAGTACGTTGAATTGTAGTCTTTAATTCGGCAATGGCGGCATCTCTATCATCGGGCTCGCAATTGATACTGAGTGAGCTCTGAGTTCAACAGATCAAGCCTCTCGTATTGCTTCTCAAAGTCTTCACTTGAGCTTCCGATAATCTGCATCAGCGAATCCTCAGTTCTGGCCTGCACCTGATCCAAGCTCTTTCCAAGTTGCAGAGAGTTTCAACTGCTACATTGACTGTAGGATCGCAGGTGCACAGGTATTTCATGCGGACTTGTCCGTGTAGCCCTGCTCTTCAAAGGTCTGGTCCAAGGTTTCCAGAAATGTTTGGCATTCATCTTTTGTGTTGGAGAAGTAAAGAGGGATGCGGCATGTCATTCTGTGCTCCGCTCGGGGTCTGGTCGTGTCCAACTATGGCCCGAACTCTCTGTTCAAGTAAGAGTGAACCAGAACGCTCGTCCCTTCTTCCGCAGGCCGAAGAAGCGAGGTCCATGTGCACGCGCGCCCGTTTTCTTTCGCTTCAAAATTTTGCATGTGCCGGTACCGTCACTAGATGCGTGAATCAGGCTTTTCGTTTATCGCGATTAACGATATTCCGTGCACCGAAAACGATAGATGCGGCTCGTATATTTGTCGCATCGAAGCCCGATGTGTGCCCGAAAAATGGACTTGGAATATACATTCCGACTCTACCTTAACGCCAACGGCCAAAGAATCCTCGGTAAAGGAGGAGCGCAGATCCTAGAGGCCGTGAATGCGTACGGATCAATAGCTGCAGCCGCGAGTGAGCTAGAAATGTCTTACAAATTCACGTGGGACTACCTCACCCGGATGAGGAGAAGATTACACCAACCCGTAATAGTCACATATCGCGGCGGTACACGAAACGGAAAGAAAAAAGGCGGCGGAGGAACAACCCTCACCCCAATCGCTCGAACGCTCCTCAAGGAATTCAGAGAGACAGAGCGACTTGTCCGAAAGATGTTAAGTAAGAGAGGCCGGAGCGGACTCTCAACTCTTTCGCGCAGCAATAATAAAGTGTTCCTGGCATAGCCAGCCTGTAACCAGTCTTGAGCAATTCATCTTGATCAGAATCGCTTTTCGAACCTTGATAGCGCTATTCTCTTGGGCGTTCCCCCCATCATGCCCGCTAACGCTTGGAGCCAGTCGACGGATTTCACGTTTTCATAACATTCTTGGCCATGAAATTTCCCGTTCTACTATCTCAAAGACTAGGCGGCCTGTATTTTGCTAGGAATATTTGAGGAGATCACGCGGATAAAGCGGGAACGGCTGAACGCTGCACTTGCGACGGTAGTTAGTGGAGGAAGCGGCGTACCAGGAAAGACCGGTTTCCGAATGCTCGTGTACTCTGATGGTAATATCCTAGGAACCGTTGGAGGAGGATTACTCGAGGCTAAAGTACGCGAGGAGGCTCTACGCTGTATAGAGGAGAAAACGTCACGGTTACTAAAATTGAAGATGGACCAAACGGCATGCGGTATTGGTGTCCTTTGTGGCGGAGAGGCTGAGATCTTCGTGGAACCCATTCTGCCCGTCTCGGGCCTATTCATCTTCGGAGGGGGTCACATCGCCTTACCGCTGGCTCAGTTCGCTAAGGCGCTTGAGTTCACCGTGGTTGTGATCGATGATCGCGAGGAGTTTGCGAGTCGAGATCGCTTTCCGGCGGCTGATGAGGTGAAGCTAGGAGACTTCTCTACCGTAATCAGGTCCATTGAATTTCACTCAGACGACTGCGTGGTCATCATAACTCATGGGCATCAGCATGATGAGGTCGTATTGAAGGAATGTCTCCTAAAGAAGAATAGGGCGGGATACATCGGGATGATTGGCAGCAAAGCGAAGGTGGCAACCGTCTTCTCCAACCTGAAGCAACAAGGAGTATCTGAGGAGTTGCTGGCAAATGTTAAGGCGCCCATAGGCCTTGACATCGGAGCAAGAACGCCAGCTGAGATTGCAGTCAGCATAATGGCAGAGATCGTTGCACTCAGACACGAATCATTAACGAGTCAATGATTGCGACTTGACTCATCATGATAAGTTCCAGTGGGAGCCTAGAGTGCATGCAAAATAAGTCGTTTTGCTATAGTTCGCTCGTCTTATACTGACTGAGGCCTTTGTTCAAGAGTTCCAGCAAAGCTCTCGCTTTATCGCGAAAGTTTTCGCCATTTGTTCCAACTGCTTGCAAGACTGAATCTTCAGTAATGGCCTGCACGTCGGTTAGGCTCTTACCTTTCGTCAAGTTGCAAATCGTTTCCACGGCAACGTTAGCCGCGGGGTCGCAGGTGCACAAGTATTTGATGCCTTCAATCTTATCATCGGAGATATTGATGAAGATGCGCATGTAGTCTCCGGCGCTGCCGCAAACGCGTCCATCGCCAAATGTCTCCAATAATATTGAAGGGGCTTCGAGTGAGCCGGCGTTCTGAAAGCCCGTTTTGAGTAGGCTACGGTAGTACTTGATTACAGCGGTATCCACTTGCTATCGATCTTCCCTTGTCCGGTATCCGTCAATTCTGGGTGTAACCGCGTTGTTCAAAGATCGCGTTTAGGGTTTCGAGGAATATTCGACATTCTTCCTTTGTATTATAGAAGTAAAGAGAGATTCGATATAGCATTCGATGCTCGCTTTGCAGCCTTGGTCCAGCCCAGCCCTGTCCATATGCCTTGTTTAGGAAGGAGTGAACGCAGAGAGCTCCGTCTCTGATCATTATGTTGTTTCTCTCGTCTAGCTCCTCTGCTATGCCTACGCAGTTTGGTCGTTTGATTTCGAAGGTGAGTATTCCTCCTCTTTGAGCGGCTTCGGGTGGGCCGATTATTCTGAACCATCCTTTGTCGCCGTATCGGTTGAGAAGTTGTTCTGTGAGGTAGCTGTTGAGTTCGCGCTCGTGAGCGCTTATTTGGTCCATGCCGATTTCCTGCAAGTATTCGGCTGCTGCTCCGGCTCCAATTTGCCCTGGATAGTTCTGAATTCCTGTCTCAAAGCGTTCTGGTGGTTCTAGGAGCGTGTAGGAGTCGTAGGTTGCGTCGCGTATAGTGCCGCCACCTACTATTGATGGCTCGATGATTCCGGTTTCATCCTCTTCTTGAGGTCCCTGTCCTAAGAGTGCTTTCTTAGCGTATAGGATACCGACGCCTTTCGGCCCACACATCTTGTGTGCGGAGAACGCTAGGAAGTCCACATCGAGCTCATGAACATCAACCGCCCTGTGTGGTACCGTTTGCGCAGCGTCCAGCAGAACCCTAGCGCCGAGCCTGTGCGCGATCTTGATGATACTCTCGGCTGGGAGAGTGTAGCCAGTCAAGTTTGAGGTGTAGCCCATACTAACCAACCTGACTTTACCGTTCTCCAGCTTGCTCTTCAACCTCTCAAGGTCGAAAGTATGGTCAGGTTTTGATTCCACTACGTCTACTTCGATAGGTATCTTCCTTTGCAGTCGCAGCCAGGGAATTAGATTTGAATTATGTTCTCGGTCGGTTAGTAGGACCCGGTCTCCGGGTTGAAATCTGAAGCCAAGAGCTACCGTGTTGATGGCGTGGCTTGCGTTTGATGTAAATATTATCTCACCGTCTGATTCTGCGCCTATGAAATCTCGGATTTCTTGGCGCGAGCCCTTAGCTTTTTTTCCTGTTTCTCCTTCGATTCGAGTAGTAACTTCTTTCGCGAACCAGTAACGGCTTCTTCGTTCTCCGCATGCTGGGCGTTGTGTGTAGTATTCAGTAATCTCGTCAACCACTTGCTTTGGGACTAGGGTCGTGCATGCGTTGTCAAAGTACACCGGGGGTTTACCGTTTCGTAGCCTTTGCAGAACCCGAAAGTCTTCTCTGGCTGGGTCTGGGATTCCCTTACTCACTTCTCCCTCCGGCTGCGCTAGTCAGTGCTTCCTTAGTTATCTCCCGGTTAAGTTGCGATCAGCTGTTTTTCCATTTTGCGTAGCGCATTGCTGATTTTGTTTGGTGTTGCTGGGAGGTCGTAGATTCTAATGCCGCAAGCGTCTTTGATGGCGTTGGTGACTGCGGGAGCAGTGGGAACCATGGTCATTTCGCCTACGCCCGTTGCTCCTAGAGGGCCCTTTAACCTAGGAGTCTCCTGAATTACGATCTCCATGTCGAAGGAATCCATTATCGTGGGGAACTTGTATGTAACGTAGTCATTTGTCTTGCCGTGAATGTACTCTTCTCTTAGGGCGTATCCAACGCCTTGATCCATGCCTCCTTCTAATTGCCCTTCGAAGTTTTGTGGATGGATTACCGTCCCCGCGTCCACTGCGCTGGTCATTCTTAGGACACGTACTTTGCCCGTGTGCGTGTCAACCTCCACCTCGGCCATCTGGATGTTGTGGCATTCGGATACGAAATTGTCGCCTTGTCCGGTCTCCGGATGAAACGCGTATTTGCCGGGATTGGTGAACGAGCCCTCATAACGAGTGGGTTTACCAGCATTCCTTAAGCCTTCGTAGGTTCGTGCTGAGGTTTCGGTCATTACTTTCTCCATTTGTTCAATTGCGTTGATGAGGGCGTTTCCTGCCATCCAAGTCATCCTGCTTCCCCAAGCAGCCCCAGTATCCGCCGTCTTGTCTGTGTCGCGAGTGTACAGGCGTACTTTCTCAAGTGGGAGGCCTAACCGATGAGCTGCCATCTGTGTTAGTAACGAGTCGTTGCCCTCGCCTGGGTCAGCTACGGCGGCGTATATCGTAATGCCATTATCCGGATCAAGTTCGATTATCAACTTTGCCGTGTCGCCGGGGTCTCCAATCCCAAATGAGTGGGCGCCCAAGCCCACACCGCGCTTCAGCGGCCCTCCTCTCGCGTTGAAATCTACAGCCTCCTGTCTTGCTCTCTGATAGTGAGGTCTGATGGCGTCGCAGAGTTCTGCAAACGGCCACTCCTCAGTTATCGTACCTGTAGCTTTTCCTTGTCCTGGTTTCAAGGAGTTCATTCTACGGAACTCTAAGGGGTCGATTTTCATTTTCTCCGCCAGCATATCCATAGCTGATTCAAGGGCGAACATTGTTTCTGGCGGTCCAGCTCCGCGTGCAGAGCCTCCAGTCGCATTGTTTGTGTACACCAATCGTCCGAAGGCTCTAATGTTTGGTATGTGATATGAGCCCTGGAGCATGTATAAGGAGCGGTCCAGGGTTGCTCCCGTGCCTGCGTTCGCGTAGGCTCCTTTGTTTATTGTGAAATCGTAACCAAGAGCGGTCAGATAGCCTTTCGCGTCGGCCGCGAGCTTCAACCTAGCTCGGTATGGGTGTCGTTTGGATGTGGTAAGCATTGATTCTTTGAGGCTGGGAACGTAGCGGATGGGGCGCTTGAAATGTAGAGCCGCCGCCGCTGTGACCGCCTCAGTTGTGACTGACGCTTTGATACCGAATTGCCCTCCAACATACGGTTCCTTATAGCGCATGTTGTCCCAACCGACCGCTTCCTTAATCTGCGCCATGTGAAGGTGAATCGCGATGCTTCGCCCGATGACAACTAGCTGAGCCTTTTCTCCTTCGCCCTCCAGGTAGGCTATGGAAACCTCAGGTTCCAAAGGAGCCTGGTGAACCATTGGCGATGAAAATTCTGCTTCAACTACGACAGTCGACTCGGAGAACGCTTTGTCGGCGTCACCTTTCACGAGAGGTTGCGTGTAGCATAGGTTAGGCGAATGATTATGTATTTGAACGGCGCCTGGAGCTAAAGCTTCCTCGGGCGTCATCATAGCCGGTAAGCGCTCATACGTGACTTCGACTGCTGCCGCAGCTGCCCTAGCCTCATCCCTAGTTTCAGCTGCTATAGCGATGATTGGGTCACCTAAGGTTCTGACTTTGTCTTCGCAGAGAACCGGTTGATCTGGGGCCACGACTCTAATTCGGTTTGTTCCTTTAATGTCCTCGGCAGTCATGATGCCGACTACGCCAGGCATCTTCTTTGCAGCCTCCACGTCGATGGATTTTATTAAGGCGTGATCCTCGGTGCTATGCACCAGCGCCAATTCTAAAGCGTCCTCAAATCGTATGTCCGCGGTGAATTTCGCTAGTCCACACGCCTTAAGCATTGATGATGGCCGTGGGTAGGAGACACCAATCCAGCCTCTCCCTGTCGTGAGTTTGCGTCGGTATTCCTCTGGAGTTGTTTCTCCACGGAGAAAACGGCCTGAGAGGATAACGGCGTCTATAATCTTCCTGTATCCTGTGCACCGGCAGAAATTCATCGCGAGTGAGCGTTTGATTGTGCGGACGTCAGGGTTGGGATTCTTATCCAGCAGGGCTTTGGTTGCCATCACGAGCCCTGGCGTGCAGAATCCGCATTGGATCGCGCCGGACAGTACGAATGCTTCCTGAATTGGGTGAGGCTTTTCAGGCGTTCCGAGGCCTTCTACTGTCGTCACGGACGCCCCCTCCAAGTCAACTACTTTCTTTAGGCATGATCGCACCGCCGTGCCGTTGACGAGTACGACGCAAGTCCCGCATTGACCTTTTCTATCGCAGGACTGTTTTGTTCCTGTGAGATCAAGGTCGTCCCGTAAGAGATCGATTAAGATCTTGTGTGGGTCAACTGTGAAACTCCGTCGAGTGCCGTTTATTGTAAGTCTTGCACTCTTCATATTATGTAACCTGAGTTCGTCTAAAGAAATTTCGTTATGTGCGATGATATATATCGACCGGCTGGATTCGCTATTCGACTACGTTGAGAATCGACGCATGGTGATTCTCCTCCTGCCTCTACCGCGAGAACTTCAGTACTGTTATAGCTTCATCGATCCAGCCTCCCAACTTCAAAATCGACCAACAACCTCCACTTCGCCTCCTCACAGTGGACACCATCTTCCGTATCTGCGATCTTCATGACTGATCGGCTTCAGGACTTGTTCTCCTTTGGGCTGTTCTATTGGTAGCCTCTGCGACTCGCGCATTCTTCCAGTCCAACGGTAAACCGCGAGTGAGGCGTTCTCGAAGGAGATTATCAACGCAATCGTCTTCTTCCGACACTTTTCTCGCCTCTTTCCGGGAATTCGATCAGGAGCGTGGAGTTAGCACCTTAGCCGCATTCATTGGTTCACTACTCATCGTCGACTACCTGCTCTGGATGTAGGCCGGTAGATGACGAGCTTCACGGCATTCGCGGATGGAACTCCGCCTCCTTCTGAGATGTTCTTCATGACTCTGTTAGCGTCCGTGACTTTTACGGTCGCAACAGCCGTTGCGCCATGATCGAAGAGGACAGTCGGTAGAATACCAGCTGTTGGCCCTACCAGTGCAAGTTCTCTTGCGTTCTTTGAGAGTTCCAGAAGTCTGTCCACGGTGCCATTAATTATCGAGGTGCCGGTGATCAGAACAACGTCACTCTGAGGGAGTATCTCCTCAGCCGCAGTGTCTGGTAACGTTCTATCGTCTCTTAGTTGCCTAGTCCTCTCAAGCACGTAGATCTTCTTCGCTTTAGCTTCGAGCTTGTCGACCATCGGTGCCATGTTTCCAACAACGGTAACAACATCACCCTTCACAACAACATGGTCCGCTATGTTGCCTTTGCCGATGAGAACCCGATTGGGGCGATTACTGAGACATAACTGAGACAGGGCATTAAGCGCCGCAGTCCCCACGATCCGCGATCTTACGTCCCAAGATAGCGCCAGTCGAGCAAGCTCGAGTGCTGAAGATTCAGTAAGGTGGCCGGCTCTTCTCGTCAGGGCGCAGGAATTCGGAGTCTCTTCGCTTGTTAGCGTGTAGGCCAACTCGACTTGGCCCGACGACAATCTGACGCCTGTGTATTCTACCCCAATTATCACGCTGGCGACTCTGATACGGTTGATCTTCGGCCGTGAGGCTTGAAGTTCAGCTAGTGAATCTCCAACAACTGTTCTTCTCTCGCTCCCACGCATCGCGCCCTCTGCTGTATTAACATTCGAGCTATTCACTCAGAGCCACCTTCATATCTTCGAGGCATGCAGAGCCCGGTTTTTCTTGGTACGCCGCTTCCTCCACACACGGCGTCTCTTAGCAGAATCTTTCGCAGCAGTTCCGAGGTGTCCAGGTTACGCCCTTTAACAGGTAACGAGAAAGTTGGGCTTGGAGGTCTCTGTCTTTGTTCTCGTCAAGACAGAATAATTGCTGTTACCAATCTTCTTTATGACTCCGACTACTAGCAGGTCAGTCAGTGCGTCTTGGATTTCGAAGTCGTTTCTACCCATTTGCTTCGCTATTTCGTCACTGTCGAACGAGAGCTTGGGGTTGTTGCGGAACAGCCGAAGGAGTTCGAGTTTGATGTCAGAGGAAAAGAGAGCTGACCACATGTTCAACTCGTCTTGATCAACCATCTTCAGTCTGCCACACGCTTCGGACCCTCGCTCACGGTATAAGTCTTGGTAAGCGATTCTGATTACATTGGCAGTAAATTGGAGACTATCTAATTTTGACAACCGACAAAACAACGGCTTCCTAATTGCGTCGAACTCTTGTGCTCGAAATGGCCGATGGATCTTCTTCTATTCTGGAGAGGGTTAGCCGCATAATCTGCTCCGTTTCTTTGAACTGTTTCAGCAACAGTCTCGCAACGGGGGTTAGTGTTGTTGCTCCACCACCCTTTCTCCTGGCATATTTGGTCCCACCCCGACGTGTGACGACAATTGGTTGGTGCAGGCTTCTGGTCATCCGGGTGAGACAGTTCCAAGTGAATCCATATGATCTTTCCAGTTCCTTGGAGGCTGCGGCGATTGATCCGTACTTCTCCAGCGACTCCAGGATCTCTACCTCTTCTCTACCAATGACTCTTTGACCATCGACATTGATGTAGAGCCCGAAAGCGTACTCAAGTTTCCTCTTTCTGACGGTCATGAGTCTATCGGTCCGTTCCCGACCACTTCCAAGAACTCAGATAACACGTCGCCTCGGGTCTTAGAATAGTCTGGTCGATTTGCCTGAATCTAGCCTGTAGTGATGATCCGCTTGTGTCGAATCTTCAGGGTATTGAGTCGTGAAAATCACGTCAACTTTCGCTTTCGCTGCAAGGTCCCTGAACCTGTCTACGAAGTCCCTGTGGTTGTCGATGTTCGAGAAGGCTTCGTCGACCAGAATTAGTTGTGGTTTGGAGATTAGTGATGTGGCTAGGGATACTCGTTCTCTCATGCCGAGGCTTAGCTTCCCAACCTTCCCGCCGAAACTGATCCCTAGGCTGATCTTGATTTCCTCTATGTAGTGAGGTTCTACGTTGAGTCCCTTGCTCTTCGCGCCCCAAATCAGATGCCGATCAACATCCAGATGCGGAATGTATGAATCCGGAGTGACGATGGATACCTGTCTTTGTTCGATTGGAAGGTTTGTGATCTTCCTTGAGTTGAGCGTGACGTACCCATCATCTAGAGTCAGTATTCCGGTGATCAGATTTAGGAAGGTGGTTTTTCCGGAACCGTTCTTGCCTGTCAAACATATGAAGTGTTCATCGGAAAGGTTGGCGTCGAGCGAGAAGTCCCCTAATCTTTTTTTCACGTCGGCCTCGATCAATGCGAGTAGCCCTTCCATTCCTGCCTTATCATTGCGTTGTTGAGTGTTTCACAAGTCTAAGGAGAATCATAATCACAATTGATACGAGAATCATTACTGCTGAGGCTGTGACTGCCGCTCCTAGCCCATAGTAGGTGTAGTATTGGAAGATCAGGACGGATGCGGGATTGACGCCATAGAAAGGTTGCTGCAAAACGTAATAAGCTACTATCGAGATTGAACCGAATTCACTCATTGCTCTGCTCATAGCAATTAGAGAGGCAGTAACTATCCCTCTTCCTGAGTTGGGTACGACGACGGACATGAATGTTCGGAACTTCGATGCGCCCAACCCTAACGCGTAGTTTTCGTGGGCGATGTTCATGGATTGAAAGAATGGGTGCATAGAGTTGATGTAAATTGGGGCTGAGACTATTGTGAGCGCTGTAACGAGTCCGAGAAATGTGTTGAAAAAATTGATTCCGATGGAGAGTAGGAATCTTCCGAACGGCGTTAGAGGACTGACGATTACGAGGATTGCAACCCCAATGATAGGGTGTGGAATTGAAGCCGGTATGTCGGATAGAGCTTCGCCTAAGCTGTTCTTGTTTCTAGCGAGGTAGTACGCCAGGGGGGTAAAGATTGTGACGCAGAGTGTAGCGGCGATTGCTGAGGATATGAGCGTGAGTTCTATAGCTCGAATCATGTCGTAGCCGTATCCTATCGGGTCTCTGAGAGGGCCAAAGCCCTCGTAAAGGAGCAGGAACACTGGTATTACGAGTAGGGCTAGCGAGAGGCATGAGATTAGTTTGAGCCAATTCAAGTCTGTCAGCGATATCCGCTAGCCAGTATTTGGGCCGCTAGGTTGAAGGAGGCCTTCGGAAACCAGCTGCTGGAGTAATGGTGGGACGGTTGTGCTATTGTAGAGTTTTGCGGGTGTTGTCGGAACCAGTCCGTAGGGTGATAGCAGGGTTGGAGCGTTCTTTACTACGAAAGCGACAAACTGTAGGGAGTCAGCTGTGTCCGTGCTGTCGGTTGGGACCGTAATCCAGAGTCTGATTACTCCACCTGTTTGCACTCCAGTGGCTAGCTGGTACGAGAATTTGGAGTAGAACGATGAGTACTTCGAACTACCAAGGTTCACTCGCCCAGGCAGCTGCAAGTAATTGAGCTTATGCGCAACAGCGGAGGACTTGTAGATCCAAAGGAATTGAATCTGACCGGTCTGCAAGGGAGCTATAAGGTCAGCGGCGCTGGCGGCTGTAACGTTCCCGTTGTTGGAAATCAACCTATTTTCGTAGAAGCTGGAGTCATTTGCGAAGGCTTGACCCGCGGCTTCCAGCACGATCCATCCTCTATACCCAGACGGGTCTGCGTTCGGATTCCCAGTCCCGATTTTGACTGAGCCTGAAGTCAGCATTGTGAAGCAAGTGTTCCAGGAGGAGTTTGTGTCTGCCGCAAGAGCAGAGTTACATGCTGCGACGGTCGCGTTTGCAGCCGAGTTTTGAAGAGTCGCGTTTGAGTATGCGAGAGTCATCTGGTCGGACGCGAACGCGATAGCCCATCCTGAGGATTCATTTTTGAGATTTGCTGCAGTTACCGCGCTGTGGGAGAGTGATATGAAGACGCTTACCGGATTTCCTTGCGCTATTTCGCTCGCGAGGAGAAGTGATCCACCTGACTTGGGCGGAGCCATCATGATCCCCGTGCTACTCGTGAAGGCGCTTTCTAGCATCGTAGCTTCAATGACAAAGGAATCCGCGGAGTAAAGGATTAGGGGCGTCGACGTTTGCGACATCATAGTCGATGACGCCATCGTTGACGACATGACCGTTGAAGATGAAGAGCCGGTTGAAGAGTAGTAATATGCTCCTACTCCGGCAACTACCACGATTATCACGATTACTACGGCAGCGAGTAAGCGGAAATTCTTCTTACTTGCTGGTGCTGACACTTGATCAATCCTCTATCAGTGATTCGCTTAGACTGCCTGCCAGAACCTATAAGTCTTGGTAAGCCTTTACGCTTACATTCAGCAGTCCGGGAGCGCAACCGATATGAATCTGCAGCCATAACAACAAGACTTACTAGGCGTGACACTTGACGAGATTAAGTCCTCCGAGTACAACATTAACCAAGAGGCAGTGGCGCGTCGTGAGGCTCCGTTCAACAGGACTGACTCAGGCTCAAGTGGCAAAGAAGCTTCGGACAACACGTGAAAATGTGACTATCCTTGAGCGCAGGGCAAACGACAACCTGAGGGCAGCCAAGGCAACGGTAGCTGCAATGGAGCGGCTATCAGGTTCGAGGGAGCTCGTTATTCCCAGCCGTGTGAGCGTTTTTGAGGCCACATCAATGATTCTACGTAGAGCTGACATGCTGCGAATCAAGGTGAAAATGAACGCCGACGCAATTCTCGCTACGCTACGGGCTAGGCATAAGGGAAGGATTCGAGGGCATCATCTAATCCGAGCAATCAGAATCAAGATTGAACAGGACGGTTCTCTCAAAATGAGGTAAGAATCGGGAAGTGAAGATGATCGCTTTAGGTAAATTGGGTTTGGTTCGGTTGGGACTTGAGCGGAACTGATACGATTTAGTCCACTCCCAATATGACGTTTGGTGCTTTGATTATCGCGTACACGTCCTTTCCGTCTTACCGAGTTCGTTTGAATTGCTCACCGCAAATCGCCACGATCTTGCTATTGCCTTTCTTCTCTTCATACCCATAGCCGTTCTGAGTGATATATGTCGAATGAGATTATGCGGGCTTGTACCCACTAGGAAATCTCGTGCGGCCGGAAAACCAACCAGTCAAAATCCGAAACGTTCGGACAAAAAGCGGCCAAGAATCGGGAAAACGGAGCCTTTAACTTGGAGCCTCGGGCGGGGTTTGAACCCGCGACCTGCCGCTCTCTTGCGTGAATTACGAGGCGGCCGCTTCCCGGTTACCATAGAGGTAATCTACCAGGCTGAGCCACCGAGGCACCGCCTTTA